>Ga0265297_10000081_pt1 | contig 350590 bp, 266 predicted proteins | sample Munlanlwell13791_FD_192502 | JGI IMG/M metagenome (GOLD analysis project Ga0265297, IMG submission 192502) | Leachate microbial communities from a municipal landfill in Southern Ontario, Canada - Leachate well 137-91 | ecosystem: Engineered > Solid waste > Landfill > Unclassified | place... | reverse complement strand
AGTTCATAGTTATAGATGCCAAGGGAATCTCCAGGAATAAAATTCAGGATACAGATTACTGAAGAATCAGGTTCTATAGTTCCTGAGGAAGGAGAAAGGTTGATTTCCGGCATTGGGGATGTTCCCTCTCTATTTATATCTTTATCTCTTTTGCTATTGGCATCTATGTTTTCAATTTTAGCGTTCAATTCTCTTTCTGTGTTATTTTCCTTAGTAAGATAAGCATAAGTTCCTGTTTTCTGTTCTGCCCGGGTTAAAACAATATTGCTATTCCAGATAAGGGTAGCAGTGCCCTGATTGGCAATAGTTATTTCTGTTTGACTGGTTTCTGCAGTAGTTAATTGATCATAAATACTGGTAGGAGTAACAGAAATAAGTGGCTGATAGAATTCCTCACCGGTGGTGAAACTCCACATTCCACTCCAGATTGTATCAGTTGGGGCAATAGCTCTTATTCTCCAATAGTATTGTGTTAAGGGTTCCAGCATTGGAGTGAAGGAATAAAGATGTTCCGTAACATTTACCATTTGAGTTACAAAGCCCTGATAGAAAAGGGAATCAGGACTAACCCCCAACCAGACCTCATAGAAAACATCCTGGCTATTATTATAATTTCCCTGCCAGGATAAAGGATAATTTACCAAAACATTGGTAGCATTTCTACTGGGATCAGGATAACAAGGCGAAAGGGGATTATATTCATCGGTTGACCAAGGTAAACCCCAACTATAAGAAAGCAGCATTGACTCATAAGAAATAGGATTATCACTAAGAACAAGTCCCCTCAGATTAGTCAGACCAGCTAAAGCACTAAGGTCACTTATCTGGTTACCAATAAGATACAACTGTTGAAGATTAGTTAGCCCAGCTAAAGGACTGAGGTCACTGATCTGGTTATTATCAAGATCAAGAATCCCCAGATTAGTCAGCCCCCCTAAAGGACTGAGGTCACTTATCTGGTTAGAACTAAGATCCAGCCCTTGCAGATTAGTTAGCCCCACTAAAGGACTGAGGTCACTTATCTGGTTATTATCAAGATATAGATAAAAAAGATTAGTCAGACCCGCTAAAGGACTAAGGTCACTTATCTGGTTATGTTCAAGATATAGAGAATACAGATCAGTCAGACCCGCTAAAGGACTAAGGTCACTTATCTGGTTATATTCAAGATGTAGTATTTGCAGATTATTTAGCTCCTCGAAAGGACTGAGGTCACTTATCTGGTTATATTCAAGATATATCCATTGCAGATTAGTCAGACCAGCTAAAGGACTAAGGTCACTTATCTGGTTATCCCAAAGATACAACTTTTGCAGATTAGTCAGACCAGCTAAAGGACTAAGGTCACTTATTTGATTACCATAAAGATCCAGCTCTTGCAGATAAATCAGATCCTCTAAAGGTCTGAGATCACTTATCTGGTTACGACCAAGATATAGATAATATAGATTAGTCAGCCCCTCTAAAGGACTGAGGTCACTTATTTGGTTAACACCAAGAGACATATATTGCAGATAAGTCAGATTCTCTAAAGGATTGAGGTCACTTATCTGGTTATGATCAAGATAAAGCTCTTGTAGATTAGTCAGATATTGAGCACCTTCTATACTGGAAATATTCCGCCAATGTGCATATAAAGCTCCGGTTAATCCATTCAAATCAGCAATAGTAGGTATATAATCAGCAGGTTGACCTAATGCCTCATTTATTGCTATTCTAAAATTATCATCCGGTATCAGATTTACAACCTTATAGATAACATTGGAGAAAGCGGGTTCGGAGTAGTTATCATAATCATAGTGAGCTTTAATAGCCCATTTGTAATATCCGGCAGGCAGGTATTGCCAGGCAGCGTCATAAAAGGTAAATTCGTCTGTTGTATAACCGATTTGTTCCCAAAGGTAGGGTTCATTTTCCTGTCCTTCCTGCAATCTATAAAGGACATAACCCTGTTCTAAGGCGGAAACTGAGGGTTGCCAGGAAAGTTGTAACAGGCTATCTACAAGAGCAACATAAACATTCTGCGGAGGGAAAATATAGGCAATTGTTACACTGGCAGTATTGGAGGGTTCGGATTCAGCGTTATCATAAAGAGCAGTTACATAGTAAGTATATTCTCCCTGGCTGAGGTTTTCATCATAATAGGAAGGAATATAGCTATTGCCAATCAGAGTTCCATTCCTGTAGATATTAAAATTCTGCAAAGAGCGGGAAGGAATTTGGGGAGGGTTTGTAGATGCTGATAGAGTTCCTGGATCAGTAGTTTTTTCCTGATTAGGGGTAACCGGAATATTCAGTAAAGACAATTGGGTCAATTCTCGTGAACCGCTTTGGACATAAGCCCGGATACAGAAATTATAATTGAGTTCGCTATTAGCTTCCAATAATTCCATCCAAGTGGAATTATGATAAATTATAGCTCCTTTTCCTGGAACTACAGGACCTTCATCTACACCTGCAGGATAGGTAGGGTATAAAACCTGATCTATATTATAACCAATCCAATAGGCAGTAGCAGGTTGAATTGGCACCGGCGTAAGCAAAGAAACAGTATTCCAGTCATTCATAACAAGATCGTTTGTCTGTAGGGGTTGATCTACTAAAAGAACGGAAGGACCAATATTATTATCGTCTCCACTCCAGATGCGTATTCTGTAGTTGGAACTGGCTTCACAGGGAGTAAATTTTACCTGGGTGATATATTTTCCGGTATGGGAAAGCAAATCGGAAGAAGCAAATTTACAGGCAACATCCCAAACATGCGGGCTATCAATATAACCAACACTATTATATAAATATCCTGAATCCCAATAAAGCCAATTGGGCTCACCCAGATTCCAGTTTAATTGCACATTTTTCCAGTTTTCAATAGTGGCAGTAAGGTTAACAGGTTTAATTATCTGTTCTTGGGTAGTAAAATACCAATTGGGCACATTTTCAGCATAAAGATAGGTATTTTCTTCCCCCCAAGTGTAGGGAGTAACCTTCCAGTAATAATCTGTTTCATAATCTAAAGGATTAATAATTTGATAGGATGTAACATTTCCCACATCTTCATTCACCACTAGGTTTCCTGATAAAGCCCAAACTTCTAATACATAACCGTCGGGCAAAGGATAGTTATGGTGAGCATCAGGAGACCATTGTAAAAGAGGTAAGATTTCCATTTCGGTAGCTCCATTTAAGGGAAAAACACAATTCGCAGGCAAAGGAGGAAAATACACATAAAAAGAAACCGGTTCAGAAAGCGTAGATTCGCCACCCTCATAAATAACGCTCACCTGATAAGTATATTGTTCACCGTGATAGACATCAGTATCTATAAAAAAGCTATCGGTAACAGTAGTATAAAGCACTCCGTTTTTATAGATATTAAATCCTGTATAAGAAGAAACATAAGGAGGGCTCCACTGTAAAATAACGGAGTAATTTTCTATTTGATAACTTAAATGAGAAATAGGAGGACAAGGATACATCCATTGCAGATAAGGATAGCCCGCATTAACAAAATATTCAGTATCGGGTTGCCAAATAGCGGTTAAATTCCAATCCTCATAAGTGTTAGCGGCATACGGATAAGTCATTTCGTCCGTAGTTCTGCCAATTCCACCTGCAGAAATTATTTGTCCGCCGCTTTCTAAGTTCCAATAGCTGGAAAGGGTCTGGCTGACAACATTTCTGCCAATAAGACCACCGGTATTACTATTGCCGGTAACTACTCCGATAGAATAACAATAAGAGACCAAACTTTGGGTGTCATTAACTCCAAGTAAACCACCTGCACCCCAATTGCCCTGGACAGCAGATGTAGAAAAGCTTTGGCTGATAGTAGAATTTCCCTGCATTCCCACCAGACCACCTGTAGCATTATTACCGGTAACAGTTCCTTTACTGTAGGAGGTATAAATTTCACTTGCGCCTTTACTGTAGCCACAAAGTCCGCCTATTGAAAATTGACCGCTGACAACACAATTGACAGAGCATTTTTCCAGATGGCAGGAAAGTTCCAGAGCACCAACTAAACCACCGGTTACAGAAACACCTGTAATTGTTCCATCACAGCTGCAACTTTGAATAAATCCGCCATTTACATAGCCGACAAGAGAACCGGTATAGTCCTTTCCGCTGATGTTTACATTATTAAGGGCAATATTTTTCAGAACAGCAGAATTAGTATAGCCAAATAGACCCAGATTTTTTCCTTCCGGTTGATTAATATATAAGCCGTAAATATGAAAACTGTTTCCATCGTAGGAACCTGTAAAAGGAGCGGACTGATTGCCAATAGGTAACCAGCCCTGTCCTGAATTATAGGGTTCAACATTCAGAAAAATATCACCTGTTTGCAAAAAGTATGCATCGGCATAATCACGCACATTGTATAAATGTTGTGCAGTTGCTACTAAATAAGGTGATGCCTCAGAACCTGTTCCTCCGCCAAATTGAGCCAAACAAGGGCTAATGGAAAAACAGAGGAAAAATAAAATAAGTCCTAAAGGCAGGGTTTTAAGTTTTTGGGATTTCATTGTTTCCTCCAATGAAGATATTATTTTTTTGTTTATAGTTAAAGTTCATCGCTTTTTTACCTGCAGTAATTTATGAGCTTAGGTTTTTTCATCTTCTTAGAATAGCTAAAGTGTATCTTGATGTCTTTCATAGTGTTCACGCTTATTCGTTAACGGCAATAACTTTAATAAACATTTTCTCTTCTTCTACAGGAATCATAAATTGAGAAGCAGAAATATCTGTATATTGATTGATAAGTTGATTTCCTGCACTATCAGCATAGAGCATAACTTTATATTTCAGCCCGTTAAGAGGCAAACCCAAAGTATCAGTATTAACTGTTTGCCAGGTAAGCAGCAGAGAGTTTTCCGGTAAAAGTTGTAAAACCAGATTTTGAGGGCTGCCTGGAACTGCAGGCAAAACATTTACCGGAATTTCATAAATAACCGGAGAATTATTTTCATCGGCAAGGGAAAACTGGAAAATCGTCTCCCCTTTAAACCCGGCAGCAGGAATAACAGTTGCCTGTTGTAATGTTTCATCGGGTTCAATACTGATATTTTCACTGCCGGAAAAACTAATAGTAAAGGCATCTAAATCGGGATCAAGAACTTTTCCCGCCCAGGAAAAAATTCCCTGTTGATTTTGGATTATCAGCAAGGGTTGAATTGTATCCAGGTAAACCGGAGGGGAATTAGTAGCATCCCTGGTAACAGAAATTTGGGCATTAAGGGTTCCTCCATTTCCTATTACAGATATTTCCGCTATTGTTGTTCCCGTAAAACCGGCTACAGGATAAATATTAAGCCACACAGAATCCTGCAAAGTAACCAGGTTCTGAACCAAATTAGCATTAGGAAGGCAGTTAAAATTAAGAGTGCCACTGCCCACTGTAAAATATCTGTTCAGGTTAAGACCCTTAGTAAGATTATCGGAAAAAAGCAATTCCGGCAGAGTAAGAACTTGATACGGTATTGTATTATTATATTGCATTTGGATGGAACCAGAAGAAATCCAACCAGTATAAGAATAAATACTCTGACTAAGCATATTGATATTTTGGCTGTTGAAAACTAATCGGGGCTGGTAACAAGCAGGAAAAAGTCCTGTTATATTCCAGGAAAGATGATAGTTATTACTTAAAGGAGTGCCACTTTTAGAAAAAGTAAAATTCCAGGTTTTAGAAGCAGGATTGATAGAACGAATGTCTTTCATATAATTTCCGTTGAAATCAATGCCCCAATCGCTGTGCGGAAAATAGGCACGCACATAAGGATTATTATTAGGAGGAGGAGATAAAGGAAAATCAAAGGTATCAAAACCATCCGCAGCACCCTCACTTTCTCCTAAATAAACGGTAGCACTGATTGCAGAGTCACCAGAACCCAAATTGGCAAGACAAAATTCTATCCGCCAATCTGCCTTTAGAGTAATTGCTGCGCAAAATGTAAGTATAAAAAGAAACCAATGCTTACACCGCGCTAAACACTGTCCCATATAATCACCTTCGCCAACATTTATCTACAAATTCCCTTATTTATTCTTCAGTTTATCCTGTCAAGTTATTTCTGATAATGGAAACAAATTTTTATAAAGTCCACCACACTTATAACATAGTCAATTCAGTAACGATCCCGTAACACTTCCTTAACACTTCCGTTGTCTCGTTACGGGATTGTTACTTGATTGTTACTGAGTTATAAGAAGTGCTAATAAGCACAGATATTGTAAAGAGCATTGGGAATTAATCCTTTACACTTTTTAGCTTTGGCAATTTTGTTTCTACTTCTATCCGATAAAAAAACACAGAAAAAGGTAAAGTGAGATGGCAAGATAGCTAAATAGGGAAGGAGATAAAGGTATCTGAAAAAAGGTTATCATATATATGTAAAGCAGTAAGCATTCGGCTGTCAGGTTGTTTTATATTTCTGCTTTGCTCCCTTGCAAAAAAAATCTCTTTCCTCTTTTCCTCTTTGTTTACAATTAATCAGCTTAGTTGTATTCGGTGTCTTTGGTTTTGTTTACAAGTCATCATCTTCGTTGTATTCGGTGTCTTTGGTTTTGTTTACAAGTCATCATCTTCGGTGTATGTGGTGTCTTTGGTTTTGTTTACAAGTCATCATCTTCGTTGTATTCGGTGTTTTCGGTGGCTAAACAAAACCCTAATCTTTTTCCTTGACCTGTAAAGCGGATTTTATAAAAGATAAACAGGTCTTAGAAGGGAGACAATATGGAACGCTACAGTAAATTATTACCCGGTTTAGTAGACTGGACACTGCAGAAAAAGGCAGAAGATAATGTATCGGAAAACTTTGGGTGTGGTTATTTTTTTGTAGATGTTTGCGAATTTACCAGGTTGACGGAAAGTGCTTCTACAAAAGGACATTACGGAGTAGAAATTATTACTGATATTTTAAACCAGTATTTTGATCTTTTAAACGAAAAAATAATGCAGTTTGGTGGACAGATTATCAAATTTGAAGGCGATGCTGTTTTAGCTGCTTTTCCTGGTAAAGAGGATATTTGCCTAAGCCGAATGCAGAATTGCTTACAGGAATTTCACGCAGAACTACAGGAATTGAATAAGCGTCTGAAAAATAAATACGGCAGTGATCTTGCCTATCATAGTAGTATGGGTTACGGTCAATCTAATGTGATTATTCTGGGCAACCCGAATATCCATTATGACTATTTTGTATATAGTCCGGTGATGCCTTCCCTTTATACCCTCTTTGCTAAAGCAGGAAAAAACGAATGTTGGCAAGTGAAAAGTGACCCCCGAAGGAACAATAAAGCTGTGATTTATGAAGATGAACTCCCCCTTCAAGCGGAAAAGATTTATGATCAAAGTTTCTTTCCCCCTGAAATTATACACCGTATTTCTGCTGAGTCATTTACCGGTGAATTGCGGAATGCCGCTATTCTCTTTATTGGTATTGGCACAGAAAAATATATTCATAAGGATGACTACAAAACCATTAACAATTACTATTGTGCAATTCAGGAAATTGTTTACCGTCTGGAAGGAATGATTAATAAAATTGACTTTACCGATAAGGGTTTAATTTTACTTATTAGTTTCGGTATTTTACTAACTCATATTGATGATATTGAGCGCGCTATTGTCTGTGCTAACCTCATAAATAATCTAGAAAGCCCCCTAAAAGCTAAAATAGGGCTCACTTACAGCAATCTTTATGCCGGAGTTTTGGGAGCGAAACAACGCTTTGAATTTGGTATAATCGGTAGCGGAGTAAATGTTTCAGCACGTTTAATGACTGCCGCTAAATATGGTCAAATTGTCTTTACAAAAGATATTTTGCCCAGTGTGCAAAGCCGGTTTGAAGTTAAATTTTTGCGTAAGGAAAAAGTTAAAGGCATAAAAGATGAATTGTCCTTCTATCGTATTCTGCGGGAATTGCCGGAATTTTTGAGTAGCTATAAAAGACAGTATCAGAATAAAACTCAGGTTTGTTACCAGGAAAAAACTGCCGCAATCATAGAAAAAATTAAAGCTAAGAAAATCAATCAGGTGCTTATTTCAGGAGATCACGGCACGGGAAAATCCTTTATCAGCTGGCAAATATTAAACAAGTTCTACGCGGAAAACTACAAAATTGCTATTTTCGTTTTAGATGAATTCAACCGTCACGATCCTTTAATCCTGCATCTTAAATTTATTAGTAAATTTCTGGAAGTGAATGATCCTTTAGCGGAACCCGAAAAACTGAAAAGTTACCTGGCAGAAATTTTGGAAAAAAGAGATGCCGATATCCTTTTGAGCACCTTAGGACTGCAAAATAAAGGAACTATATTAACCGATGATAGCGGAAAACAAATTGAACTGCAATTGCTTTCACTACAAAAATCTCTGGACTTGCTGATGCGTGATTTTGACCTCGTTTTGCTGGATAATATTCAATGGCTGGATGATCTTTCAGCTAAAATCCTGCAAAAACGGCTGGAAGATGACAAACCCAAAGCCCAAACTCTAATTTTAACTACTACCCAAGAGATAAAAAACTATTCCAACAAAGCAAAGACCAAAACAGAATTTATCGGTTTAAGAGATTTAAATCAGGAAGAAGTAATAGCCCTCATTCGCTCTCAAATTCCCAATATCACTTTTCAGGCAGTAGATTATATCTACAATTTGGCAGGAGGAAATCCGCGCTTTATTACTGAACTCTGTAATCAGATACTTTCCAGTTTTCCCGATCCTGATATGCTTATTACGGAATCTAATATTTATGATATTCAAAATAAGGGTCTTTTACCCTACAGCGTGGAAAACCTTTTTATGGTTAAATATGAATCTTTAAGTCAGGAAGCCAAGGACATCCTGAAAAAAGCATCTATAATAGGTAAGGGTTTTACCCTGAATGAAATTTTTGAAACCCACAGCGGAATAAGCCAAAATGAAATATTACCTGTAATTTCAGAACTGCAAAATAAGGAAATTATAGATATAACTACCCTCTCTCCGGAAGTTCAATATCTTTTCAATAATGCTCTTATGCGGCAGGCAATTTATTCTACTATTCTGCTGGGAGAAAAGGTTTCGCTCCATAATCGGATTGCGGCTTTTTATGAAGAAAAACACGGACCCCTTGCTAAAAACCATAGTGAATTACTTGCCCATCATTTTCATTTGGGAGAAAATAAGGAAAAAGCTCTGTATTATGCTTTAATAGCAGGCAACCAAAATCAGAAAATAAATAACCACAGTGAGGCAATTTATTACTTTCAAATAGCGCTTCAGCATACTACAGATAGAACTGAAAAAATAGCTATCATCCTTAGTATTGTGGATTCTCAGCTCTATTTAGGCGAAGTGGAACTGGCAAAAGAAAACCTGGAAACCATTCAACCGAAAGAAATTTCCCCTCCCGAAATCCTGAGTAAGTATCAATTTCTGCGCTGTAGGGTCTATTACCTGAACGGTGATTATGAAAGTGTTCTCAAATATCTGAAAAATGTAACTGACTTTGCAGGCAAATATGGTGAACAAATGCGGGTTTATCAATTGGACTGCCTTTATCGTCTTTTCCTGGTTGAAGAATTTTCTGCTTTGCTGAAGGAACTAAAACAGGAATTTATCCAGCAGGCGGCAAAAGCTTTGAATGTAAAATCCCCAAAGCCATCTTTGGCAACTTTGCTTTCCCGTTTTCGGAAAATTCCGGAAGAGAAAATTACAGAAGATCAAAAACACTACCTCTATCTCTTGCTGAAACTGGAAGCCATAGCCACAAATCATCTTATAAATACAGGATATTATCAGAAGGCACTAAAATCCTTACTTTTCCAATATGAACTGGCAAAAACACTGAAAGATGACCTCTCTTTACGAATTGCCAGTAGCGGACTGGGAATTGTCTATACCCGAACAGGAAATTTGGAGGAAGCACATAAAGCTTATGTAGAAGCAATTAGTATTGCAGATAAAATCAATGACCGTTTTGGTTTTGCTAAAGTCCTTTCCGATATGGCAACTTTACATCGGCGAATGGGAAAACATCAAGAAGCTTTAGACCATTTTCATCGCAGCTTGAAAATCTTTGAATCCTTAGGAAATCTTGTTTTCCAGGGCATCGTTTTACACGGAATCGGGGAAGTACATTTGCAGGATGGACACGATTCCGAAGCATTAAAATATTTTCGTAAGGCACTAAAAATTGCCCGCAAAAGTAAAGACCTCTTCGGCATTTCTTTTGAACAGGACGCTATTGGAGATATTTTATTTAATTCCGGAAAAATAGCGGAAGCAAAAACACAATATCTGAATAACCTTAAATTACAACAACAAATTAACGATAACGAAGGCATAGCCCATACTTACGGTAATTTAGGTAATGTCGCCAGAATGGAAAAAAACTTTCCTCTGGCAATTGATTATTACACTAAAAATATAAAAATGACAGGTGATATTGGTGATAAAGATGGACAAGGAAGAGGTTTTTATAATCTCTCTTTGGTCTATGAAGATCTGCAAGACAGGGAAAAAGCAACAGAATACCTCCAAAAAGCTCTAAAATGCTTTAAACAGGCAGGTTCCGTTAAATTCATTGAACTGACAAAAAAACGCTTGCAGGAATACCAACAGCAAAAAGAGTGAAGGATAAATAGGGGAAAAAAACCGGAATAAATAATGTCCCCATCATTTCCTGTTTTCTCTTTATCCCGGAAAAATGATGTCCCCGTCATTTCCTGTTTTCTCTTTATTCCGGATAATTCCTCTCCGCTCTACTATCGTTCTCCACAGCTGATAAAGAATAGACCTTTCCTACTAGGAAATCCGTTTCAATGAAGTTCTTTCTTTCTTTTATCAGGATAGGACAGCTATTTATTAATGTAAATCTCTATTACCTTTCCTGTAGGAATACTATTACCGGTATCAGTTCCAAATGAAGGATGATGTTTCCCGTAAGGTAAACCCTTTTTCATTGTCTCTTTATTGGCAGCAAGGCAATTAGGAAAATAATCCTCTATTGCAGTTTTGACAGCAGATTCCACCATTGAAATCAGTAAATTATCACTGCTTGAAGATAGTTCAACATCTGTGTGAGAAATAAAATCCCAGATAATTTCACCTGTAGTTGTGCTTAATAATGTATATTTAGCATCAATTTGTAAAGTTCCGGAGGTTAATGCCCAGCTTTTATCCCATTTTTCTATAGAAGTTAGAAGCACTGCATCCGCATAAAAGTATTTATAAAGATTAGTAAGAATCTCAGGAGTGTAAATTTCGGTATCGTATAAACCTTCGTCTCTTAACACCGTAAAAACCGCTTCCACCGGAAAAGTATAATACCCTTTACTGCCAACTGCTTCAGCAAGGGAACAGGCAAAATATTCTTTTGCCTCAACGGCGGTACTATTATTTACTGGAGGTAAAATTAAGATAGAAGCCGGAGGAGTTTCATAAAGTTTGGGATAGGCATCCAACATTGTATATTGCTGATAAGCACAACCGGAAAAATATAAAAGAACTACAGGAAAAAGGATAATATATATAATTCGTTTCATCATTTACTCCTTCACTCTTTCAATTTATACCGTTGCAGGAGAAAATCCATTAAAGGTTGAGATTCGTTCCAGTTAACTTTTTCCTTTTGGAAATACTCTTTTGCCACATCATTTTGATTCAAAGTAAGCATTATTAAAGCATAGTCGCAATAAAGTCCCGGGGGAACTTTTATTCCCTTTTTTTGACTATGTTTAAAAACAAGTTCAAGGGACTTTTTATATTGCTCTAACGACTTGGCATCGCGGTTTTTAACATAACGGTAATAGTTATGAGATGTATCGCCATAATAAACATAAGGTGGCGTTGCAGCACACCCGCATAAAACAATAAGGATACCTAATCCCAAAAATTTCCGCAAGGTTGCTTTCTTATTTTTCAACAACATACAGTGAGGATAGTTCTCCAACGACCAGCCCTTCAATAATTTCCGCATAAGAGACCTCGCTAATTTCATCACCGGGTATAAGTTTGGTTATTTTGATACTGGCAATTTTATTACCAGGAAGTTCAATAGGGATGTTTGTTTGTGGATTCATAACTGTTTTTCCACGCAGATAAACACTAAAGACATCACCTACTCTAATTCCCTGTTTTTCGCCACCTGAAATGATCAGCTGATTGTTTTCCTGTTGCAGGATATAAGAACGCCATTTATCTTGAGAAAGCTTAGCTACAATATTATCTATCACACTACCGATGGCTGCATCAATTGCTTTATCAGCAAGAGAAGTATCATAACCTGCCTGTGAACCCATTCCTAAAACGGTTGAAGTGGAAGTAGAAGCTTCACCGGCACCTTCTTCCCCGTAAATTACCCTTCCCGTATGGGTATCCAATATCCTCAAGTTTACTTTGGCGAAAGCTGTTTGTTTTTTTGTGCGATCTATTAAACCCACATTACCGGTATTACCGGTTCCGAATTCTGTTATTGAACCCAAAATTATATAATCAGCAGGAATTTGATATTGATCAATATTGGCAACTTGCTGATTTACATCCAAAACTAGTTCATCCTGTCTTTCAATCAGGATAAAGCGATTTGTTATAGCCAGTTTGCTGGCTAAAATATCGTTGGCTGATTTGCTCATTCGGCTCCCTATATTGCTTCCTTCATTCAGAAAACTGTTTGCTAATCTTGTTTCATTGGTAAACCGTCCGATGGCTATTTTCTTTTTCAGATGAATCTGTTCATCTGTAACTTGATTATCGGCTGGCATCAGATTTACCACTTCCACTTTAGCAGGAGCTTGATTTTGAGCACAGGCGCTTAGAAGTAAAGCACCGATACAGAGAAAGTAAATTGTTTTACTCATTTGTATCCTCCTTATTTTTTATTCGTTACTTAACAAAATACACTGAAAGTTAAGTCAAGCAAGAAATATTTTATTCTTTGTGAATATCATCAGAACACATAGACCTTTAAATATCCAATAAACTTCTTGACGCTTGTGTTCGGTATCAAAACTGTTGCTATTATAGTCAAAATTTTAATCTGAAAAAGGAGCATCCTTATGAATGCGTATTATCGTCAACCTGCCATATATAAAGATCAAGTGGTCTTTATCGCTGAAGATGACCTCTGGACTTTTAACTTAAAAGATAAAGTTGCCAGGCGTCTAACTGCCAATTTGGGTATGATTCGCTATCCCCAATTTTCTCCTGATGGTAAGCAAATTGCTTTTACCAGTACAGAAGAAGGAACTTCTGAAATTTATATAATGTCTTCTGAAGGTGGCGAAGCAAAACGCTTAACTTATTTGGGAGCTTATCTTTATACGCTTGGCTGGAAAGGCAGCAAAGTTATTTTCGCTTCTTCTCACAGTTCAATTTTTCAAGGTTTTTATAAACTTTACGAAATTGACAGTGAAGGCGGAGCTCCGGTGGAATTACCTTACGGCAGAGCAAGAGATATTTCTTTTGGTGAAAAGGGAGTTGTTTTAGGTAGAAATACAGTTAATCCTTCAAGCTGGAAAAGATATCGGGGTGGAACTGCCGGTTATATTTTGATTGATAAAAATGGCGATGGCAAATTCAAAAAGTTGATTGATTTAAAAGGGAATTTTGCCTGCCCGATGTGGATTGGCAACCGAATTTATTTTATCTGTGACCACGAAGGGATTGGCAATATTTATTCTTGCACACCGGAGGGTAGAGACCTGCAAAAACATAGCAATCACAAAGATTATTATGCCCGTGGTGCTTATTCTGACGGAAAAAGTATTATCTGGCACGCGGGAGCAGAACTTTGGCTGATGGAGATTAAAGAAAACAAGCCCCGGAAATTGTCTTTTGCCTATAGCAGTCCGATGGTTCAAAGGCAACGCAAATTTGTTAGTCCTCCCAAAAATCTGGAAAATGTATTTCTTTCACCTGATGGTGGTTCCCTTTCTTTAGATTTACGCGGAAAGGCATTAGTTAGTGGAAATTGGGAAGGCAGTGTGCAACAATATGGTTTGCATCAAGGAGTGCGTTATCGGTTGCCCCAAATTTTGCCGGATGGAAAACATTTACTTTTGCTTTCTGATGAACCTGGCTATGAGCGTTTTGAAATTCACCCTTTACGCAAGGATTTTGAAAAGGTCTCCGAAGAAGTGGTGATTATTGATAATCCCGATTTGGGCAGAGTTACATCTTTTGTTCCGGCTCCTAAGGGTTCGCTGGTAGCTATTGAAAATCACCGTAGCGAGCTGATAGTTTTAGATTTGGATAGCAAAATATTCAAAACCATAGACTGTAACAAATTTGGTTTAATAGATGGATTTTCGTGGTCTCCTGATGGACGCTGGCTAACTTATAGCATAAACCGTGACCGAAGCACCCGGCATATTATTATCTGGGATAGTAAAGAAAACCAATTGCATATTGTAAGTAAACCGGTATTATATGATACTAATCCTGTATTTGATCCGGAAGGGAAGTATCTCTATTTTGTGTCAGTGCGTAATTTGAACCCTTTACGAGATAGTATTCAGTTTGATTTCATCTATCCCAATTCCTATAAGCCCTATTTGATTCCACTGAAAAAAGATATGCGTTCTCCTTTTATTCAGGAACCGAAGCCCTTTGAAACAAAACCCGAAACCCCAAAGAAAGATGAAAAAGCTGAGGAGAAAAAAGAACAAGCAGAAATTAAACCCGTAGAAATTGATTTTGACGGTATCTGTGACCGGGTAATAGAATTTCCTGTCCAGTTCGGAATTTATGGTGGTTTGAGTGCAATCAAAGATCGCTTGTTTTATGTAAATATGCCTCTGGAAAACAGCATGGAAGAAGAAAACAAGTTTGATTTGATGTGTTATGATCTGAACAAACTGGAGAGTTGGACTTATGCCAAAGATATTATAGATTATCATATCTGCCAGGATGGTTCTGCTATTTTAATTCGCCAAAAGGATAAACTCCGTGTTATTTCTGCCAAACTTGAACCCAAGGCAGAATTGCCTACCGAAATAGCTCCCGGGAAAAAGAGTGGCTATATTGATTTGAACCGTTTTTCTGTGGAAATTGTGCCTCTTTATGAATGGCAACAAATGTTCAAAGAGGCCTGGCGTTTACAGACACAACACTATTGGGTGGAAGATATGGCAGGAATTGACTGGCAAAAGGTTTTTGACCGCTATTATCCTTTAGTTGAGCGTTGTGCCTGCAGAAGTGATTTTTCCGATTTGATGTGGGAAATGCAAGGCGAATTGGGAACCAGCCACTGTTACGAATTTGGAGGGGACTATCGTCAAAGCCCCAATTATAAAATCGGCAAACTGGGAATTGATTATCGCTATAATGCTCGCAAAAAGGGCTATGAAATTGTCCGTATCTTAAAAGGAGACCATTGGCTAAGCGAAAATCGTTCACCTTTTATGAACCCGGGTATGAATGTTTCCGAGGGCTGGATAATAAAAGCCGTAAATGGAATTCCCGTAAATAAAACTACCCCTCCGGAAAGGTTAACTCTGAATTTAGCGGGACAACAAGTTCAACTATCTGTTACCAGTCCCAACGGCAAAGAAGAAAAAGTGGTAACCGTCCCCACAATGAAAGATGAATCCAAAGCTCGTTATCGTGATTGGGTAGAAGGTAATCGTGAGTATGTCCACAATGCTTCTAAAGGCAAACTTGGCTATCTGCATCTTCCGAATATGCAAAAAGATGGTCTGATTGAATTCCATCGCTATTTCCTGGCAGAAGTGGATTATGAAGGACTGGTTATTGATGTCCGTAATAATGGAGGAGGCAGCGTTTCTGGATTACTGCTGCAAAAATTGGCGCGCAAAAGAATTGCTTATGATAAAACCCGTTGGTGGGATAACAATCCTTATATGGATAATGCTCCAATGGGTCCTATGGTTTGTATCACGGATGAACATGCCGGTAGCGATGGCGATATTTTCTCCCACAGTTTTAAACTATTAGGATTAGGAAAACTGATTGGTAAAAGAACCTGGGGAGGAGTAATCGGAATTTGGCCCCGGCATTGGCTGGTGGATGGAACAATTACAACTCAACCGGAATTCAGTTTTTGGTTCAAAGATGTCGGTTGGGGTGTAGAAAATTACGGAACCGATCCCGATATTGAAGTGGATATTATGCCCCAGGATTATGTTCAAGGTAAAGACCCACAACTGGATGTTGCCATCAAAACCTGCCTGGCAGAAATAAAGAAAAACCCTCCGCTGAAACCCAATTTTGGCAAAATCCCGCGTAAAACATTACCCTGAATATACAACTAACTATAAAAAACGGCTGTAGCTCTTTACTGCAGCCGTTTGTTCTATTGCCTTTAAATGGAATTACATAACAGGCATTGTTTTGTTTTTACTCTAAACCGATTCATTGTCTTTTTGTAACGAGATTCATACAGCAATAGGATATTTTTTACCTTTACCAGGCAGTTAAATATAAAAAAGAACTTGACTGAGAATAACAAGATGATTATATTGTAGTTGTTTGGTTTTGTTTACTTAGATTGTGCGGAACGAGGTTTATTAGATACCCTAAATGAATATGAGAAATACTGAGTTGGAATGGACACCAAAATTTTGGTCTAAACTCTAAAATAAAGGAGATGTCCTATGATGAGGACCCGCAATTATCTCTTGGTTATCCTATGGATAACCATTATCGTCTCCCTGGCGGCCCAAAATGGAGCGCCACAAATAGTCAGTGTAGACCAACTGTCAATAGTTGGTTCTGATATCTATGATTTTATTATCATAAACAATGCAGCCTATCTTAGGATCGGTCAGCCTGACCAGGTGGCTAAAGTTAATCTAATAACCAAACAGACAGAATGGTCAGTAAATATGAACTCGTCTTATAACACGTTAGATGAGCTAGTCAAAACACCAGATAATAATCTCTGCTACGCCGACGGCGGGCTAATAGTTAAATTATCTGCCCAAAGAGATACTTTATGGGTACGTGACCTATCAAACTATGGTAATTTCTCACTGTCAGCCAGTTCAGCGGAATTTTTGACTTGCTACAGCATCTCCAGCCATTTAGTGTTACTTGACTATACTAGCGGTCAAATAATTAACCACTGGCCAATTATAACTGGCGGAGACTCCGGTTGCGGCTATCATAATGCTTATGCAGCAGCTGATTTCACCTTCTATTTATTTGATGATATGCCAATGGGTATAGAGTGGAACACTGGGATAAAATTGACCAAGGTAAAAATTATCAATGGTGTGGCGGAAACTCTCTGGTTCTTACAGGTTGATGACCTTTCTAACATTCACGGTTTAGCCGATGGTAATAATATTTACTTTACCACCCGGCAAATAGAGCCCTGGAACAATGGTCTTATTTATGAGGTCGTCGATCAAGGCACTAATTATTTAGTAGAATCAATCGCCGATATAGCTGGCCCTGACAGCACCGGATTTGCCGGCCCCAGCATAGCGGTTGATGACAACCACCAATTGATATTGCCCATATCTATTAGGCTAGGTGACGATCCCAATGGCGAAGATGGTTATAACGGAGCAATTATGGCCTACCATCAAGGCAATCTAGTGTGGCGTATTAACCAAAGCACCATGCCATTCTGTCGCCCACGGGCGGTCGCTATAGATTCAACTAAGATCTATAGTATATCCTGTTGCCACCAAACATATGGTGGTCCTCGAACCTTCTGGTTAACCGAGCTCTCCACCACCGTAGCTAATGATGATCCAACTACCCCGACAATCCCCGAACCTGAACTCTTCTGTTATCCTAATCCTTGCCAGGGTAGGTGTACTATCAAATTTAGTCAGATTGACAACAGCCCAACTACTGTTGACATCTATAACATTAAGGGTCAACTCATTTGTACCTTGATTAACGATCAAAAGCTATCCCCTGGCGAACATTCTTTCGTCTGGGATGGTAAAAACGATGAGGGTCAGCCAATGGCAGCTGGTATCTATTTCTATAAAATGACCTCGGCTTGTTTTTCTTCAGTGCGGAAAATGATTTTGCTGAAATAACTTCTCTATCCATTACAGATAAGGGTTTCACGCAGATTTCGCAGATGCCGCAGATTAAAAAGAGAATCTAATAATGATGACAAAGGTGTAGTCGGAGGACGCCAATCCTGCGTAAAAAATATTCTCTCACAGATTATACGGATTTTACGGATTTATACCGAGTTAAGAGTTTTTCGGTGTACTCAGTGGTTTCGGAGTTTTTTAGGTTGAAACCAGTTAGGTAATCATTGCAATCCGGGAAAGAAAAAACTACGATTGCGGAAATGTATCAACACATTGAGTAAATATTTCCACAAATTGCCGCAGTCCAAAAAGCTCCCAATGCCGTATCTGTATATATTACATTCTGTTACAAGGGCATAAAAGTTTGGCACAGCTATTGCTCTCTTAAAAATAACGAATCTCAAAAACCGGTACCCCCTTACCGGTTAGTGACTTTTCCCCCAAAAGTCACAAATGTGCGACCTCCTAAGTCAAAGACCTGAGCCCCTTCCCAAGGAAGGGGTTTTTTATTCTTAGAAACAAAGAGGATTTTGAACAAAGAGAGAAAGAGAAAAAGAGAAAAAGAGGATTTTTGAACAAAGAGAGAAAAAGAAAAAGAGAGGAATGTAGTATTGAGAATTATAAAGAAGAATTTATGTTTATCTATAAAAATCCATGTTCTAATCTTTTATCTGTGTGATCTATGAAATCTGTGTGATTAATTAAATTTATGAGAGTTATGAAATCTGTGAGAGCTTCAAAACGGTGCTTGACAAAAATCAGTTCATTCATCTCTAGTTTAATTTTACAGAATATAAACTCTAACTTCTAACAGGATGTAAATATTGATGTTACAGGCAGATTATAAAATTGTGAAGGAAACGGATACAAAAGCCATTTTAGGACTCTATCTTCAAGCTGGTTGGTGGCAATCAGGAGACAAGGATGAGGACTTAAATATTATTGCTAAAATTGTTGCCAATTCCTTTTGTTTCGTTATTGCTACGGTAGATCATAAAATTGTAGGTATGGGACGAGCCATCAGTGATGGAATAAGTGATGCCTATATTCAGGATGTAACCGTGCAAAAGGACTTTCGTGGTCAGGGTATAGGCAAGGGTATTATGCGCACACTGGTCAATTTTTTAAAAGAACAAAATCTAAAGTGGATAGGACTTATCAGCGAACCAGGTTATGAGAATTTTTATGCGGGTTTGGGCTTTAAAGTTATGACTTCCTACACTCCATTTTTGTTAAGCGAATAAGAGATGAGAGGATTGCAATTAATCACGGAAGAGCATATACCTCTTCTAAAGGAATTTTTAACCCGTTATCCGAGAAGAAATTGTGACTTTAATTTAACCAATCTACTTGCCTGGGGAAAGATCTATCGGAATCAATATCTTTTGTGGCAGGATAACCTGGTAATTTTCAATCCCCAATATCAGAATGTTTGTTTCCCTTTAGGGGATAATTATACGGTGCGGGATTTGGCTGATCTGGTAATGCTTTTTAAGCAGGAATATCCCGAAGCGGAATTAAATATAATTCCTGAAGAATATTATGCTCAACATCCCGAAATGGATAACTATTTTGCAGTGCGGGAAGAGAGGGCTTGGGCAGATTATATTTACCAAATTGAGAAGTTGGTTAAGCTCCCTGGTAAAAGATTAGCCAAAAAGAAGAACCTGATTTCACAATTTATTCGTGCTTATCCTGATTATCAGGTTTTGCCTGTAACCAGCGATAAATTTGATGTCCTGTTGCGTTTTACTTATAAATGGAAAAGAGAACGCAGTGCGGAAGGTATTTATTTAATGTCGGAAATTAAGGCAATTGAAAACGCTTTGGCAATGTGGAACCTTTTACCTGCAGAAGGAATAATTATTTGTCTGCACGATAAAATTGCTGCTTTTTCTATATTTTCTCCTCAGACACAGGATATGGTAACAGAACATTTTGAAAAATTTGATCCTGACAAAAAAGGCGCTGCTCAATTAGTTAACTGGGAAACAGCAAAATACCTGCAAAAGAGATATAAATATTTGAACCGGGAACAGGACCTTGGTTTGGAAGGTTTAAGACAGGCAAAACTCTCCTATCAACCGGAGTTTTTAGTCAAATTCTTGGTTACTAATCTGAAACAAAGAGTGAAAAAATGAACAGTGAACGGTGAAAAGATGAGAAAGGGGAAAGATATAAAACACATAAAACTACATCTACAATAGGAAGCATTTATCATAACTTACAATAAGTCCCTTTCAAATTAGCAATATTTTCGGTGTTTAAGGTGTTTTCGTTGGCTTCTGTATAAATAAAATCCTGGCAATTTAGGTAAAGTAACCCCTCCATTTATTGTATATTAGGGAATGAAAATTGCATCTTTTAAATATGTATTAATATTTTTATATTTGCTAAAGGAGGCGAGAAAAATGAAACGCCGCGTCTTATCTTTATTACTATTTATTGCCGTTATTTTAGCTTGGTCAAATCCTATAGAACCAAATCTGATCAGCAGATTCTGGTTTGAGCCGGAAAATATATTGCAGATTGAGCTTTCTGAATATGTAGGTTTATTGCAGACAGCAGAAATAACTTATCTTGATGCAGAGGATTCCCTAACTATTCCGGTTAATCCAAATGCGACATCTGTTCAGCAAATTAATGTGCCGCAGAGTATTAACACGCCTGCAAGTGGTTTTTTCACTATCCGAATTCTGCAGCAATTTGATGAGACAGTTCACTGGGGAGCAGGATTGCAGAATGATTTAAGTCCGCTATACGATACTCAATGTGCGATTCAACTGCTTTATGATAATTTTTTCGGTGATGCTGTTTATGACTGGGCAAAAGATATTTCACCGGCTGTTTGTGGACCGAATTATTGTTCTGCCAGGTTTACTTACAGGGTTGAATGCACCGATTTAAGCGGTTTTCCTCTTGCCGGAGTTTCCGTTTATAACAGTCAATCTCCCGGAATTACTAGCATAAATCCTGTCATCACTAATAACGAAGGTATAGCAACAGGTGAATTATGGCCTATGAAAACGCGGATTTGGGTAACAAATCCTATTACCAATGAAACGGCTTTCAATACTCAGTTTTTTGCTGAGCCGGGAGCAGTTATTCCCTTTTCAGTGCAATTGCCTGTTAGTGTTGAGGATAATATCCTGTCTGTAACTGCGGGGAAACTGAATCTATACCCTTCTGTAATAAATTTGGGTTTTAACAAAAGTATCCGAATTTCTTATGATACAAAGCTTACAGGCAAGGCAGAACTTGTTTTATACGATTTGAAAGGACGCTATATTGCGGAAACAGTTTATAACCAAAATGAAGTGGAATGGCAGCTGCCAAAACTTTCCAGCGGTATTTATTTTGTGCGTCTTAGCCATCAAGGCAAGGCATTGGGGACAGCTAAGCTAATTATACTTAAGTGAAATACGCTTTTCTCCTGCTGTTATTAACGGGAATTATAGTGCTTTCTGCTCTCAGTTTTGAAGCAGAAGAACTGGATTTCTATTTGGAAAATGATTTATGGGAAATGGACGGCTTGTTTCATTTTACCAATTACGATTCACTATCCACTAAGAAATTGATTTATTTTCCTGTTCCAAGTGATAGTTTATGCCTGCCTGCTAAAATCAAAACATTAGCCATTCAAGATAGCAATGGAGCGGAAGTTACTCCGCTGAAACAGACAAAGGACGGCTTCACTTTTTTCCTTTCTCTGCCTGCTCTTTCTTTTTGTTCTTTGCACATTAATTACACTCAAGCCCTTAAAAGTAATTATGCTAAATATATTATCACTACTTCCAATTCCTGGGGTAGACCTTTACCTTATGCCAAATATACTTTGCATCCGGGCATAAATGTGCAAATAAGCTCTCTTCCTTTCCCTCTGCAGAAACAAGAAGGAAGAAATTATATCTGGGAATTTTATGATTTTACTCCCGATAAAGAATTGGAGGTTACATTCCAAACCCTTTCTGCCACAGATCGGAACTAACTATATAGAAACCTCTAAAGATAACTTTTCGTGCTTAGTCAATGCTCATATCCTTCCGATATGACTCCCATATCGTTCCCATATCGCAATATGGGAAGGTTACGGGATCTTATTGATCTATATAGCATTAAAGAAAAGGAAAAAAGAACGGAAAAAAGTAGAAAATTATACTTATTACCCTTCCCTTTACCCGAAAAGTATAAAATATACAGAATAGATTATTTCCCTCTTTTGGTTATAACTTACTGTAAATAAAATGCTTAGCTAATAGGGAAGGGAAAACTGAGAAAAAACTATTTGACACATAGCTCTTAAATAGGACTTTGAGAAAAAAAATATGCCGAAAAAAAGAGGAAAAATGAGAATCTTAGTTTTGAATTGCGGCAGCTCTTCCATTAAATATCAACTTATTGATATGGAAACAGAGAGCTTAATGGCGGAAGGTATCGTAGAAAAAATCGGTGAAGATATTGCTCTGTTCACCTATAAAAGTGAGAAATATACTAAAAAGAAACGGGAAATGGTGGTAGATAACCACGAACAGGGTTTGCAACTAATACTTGAAGCGCTGATTGATCCTGCCAATGGTGTGTTAAACGGTTTAGAAGAAATTGATGCTGTAGGCCATCGTTTGGTTCATGCAGGAGAACATTATTCCGATGCAGTGAAAGTTACCGAGCATGTTATTCAAGTGATGCAGGAATGTGTTTCCCTGGCTCCATTACACAATCCGGCAAATTTGAAAGGGATTGAAGCCGTGAAAGTAAATATGCCAAATTGTCCTCAATGCGGTGTTTTTGATACTGCTTTTCATCAAACAATGCCTGCTATGGCATATTTGTATCCTTTACCTTTAGAGCTTTATACAAATTACAAAATCCGGCGTTACGGTTTTCATGGTACAAGCCATAAATATGTAAGTTTGAAAGCGGCAGAATTTTTACAGCGTCCTTTGGAATCCTTAAAAGTTATTACCTGCCATTTGGGAAATGGAGCTTCAATGACTGCTATAAAAAACGGCAAATCCATTGATACTTCAATGGGTTTTACCCCTCTGGAAGGTTTAATGATGGGCACTCGTTGCGGAGATATTGACCCGGCTATTCCAATTCATTTACAACAACAGCTGGGATTAAGTGTGGACGAGGTAAACAATATTTTGAACAAAAAAAGCGGAATGTTGGGATTAAGTCATATTTCTAATGATATGCGGGAAATTGAAAATGAGGTTTTTGTAAAAAATAATCCCAAAGCAATTATGGCATTGGATGTATATTGTTACCGCATAAAGAAATACATTGGCAGTTATTTTGCTGTCTTAAACGGCTTGGATGTTTTGGTCTTTACCGGTGGAGTTGGTGAAAATATGCCTCTTTTGCGTGAACAGGTTTGTCGTGATATGGAGGCAATGGGCATTAAATTAGACGGGGAAGAAAATTCCAGACGCACAGATGGAATTCAAGTTTTAAGCACAATTGATTCTTCTGTTACAGTTCTGAAAATACCTACTAATGAAGAATTGATGATTGCGCGGGAGACAAAACGCTTACTTTCCTGAAAAATAATAAATTGTTAAAAGTTCTTTTGCGAACAGAAAGGACTCTAGTGAAATTTACGCAGGAAGGATAGATATGCGCATTGATGTGCTTTTGAATAAACTCTGCTTAACCAAAACCCGGTCTATAGCTAAAAGTGCCTGCGCTAAAAATCTGGTGTTTATTAACGGAAAACCGGCTAAAGCTGCTGCTGATGTAAAAGCAGGAGATATAATAATTTTCCGCTTGTATAATGCAGAACACGAAGTTCGGATAACCCAAATCCCTGAAGGAAATGTGACTAAAAAGGACGCTACCCGCTATTACGAATTATTACGCAAAGAAGACCTTTCCTGAGAATATGCTTTTTAAGGATACGGAACTGCCGAATCCCTTGTGGCAAAAAGAAATTTCCCATCCAGGTTAAAAAAGCAAGGTAAAAAAACTTGAAAAGACAATTTTTGCTGTTTATTCTTTTAGGTGTAGCAGGATTTCTTTTTTCCAGCTACCCTTTACAGCTGAAAACTAATAACCTGGCAATTTATGCTTCCGAACCGCTTTCCCAACCCTTAACAGAAATGCTGGGAAAACTGGATGATAATATTGATGCGTTTCAGATGGAATTAGGTGTTTACCTTGATGCTCTTGCCCCTGTTTATCTGATAGAAAGTGGTAGAAGTTATCAAACATTAGCTTTGGGAAAAGCAAAAATTGTGGAATTCAGCGATGCCTTCTATAGCGGAAAGGAAAAAAGAATTTATGTAAAACCCCTTGCTTCCATTCAGGAAAATCACCGCAAAATTCTGCTGCATGAATATATTCATTGGTATCTGGAACAAATATTTACGCAAACACCCCTGTGGTTTCATGAAGGAATGGCAACTCATTTTTCACAGCAAATGGGTTTTGAACAGTATTTATTCTTTCTGCAGGAGAGTTTTTTAGGGAAAAAAAGTGATCTCTTTCGGCTAAGTTATAACTACCCGGAAAAAAAAGAGGACTGGGCGCTATTCTATCTTTCTTCCACAATGGCAGTCAGCTATCTGCAAGAGAAGAAAAATGAACAGTGGAATAATTTTTGGGAAAGCGTGGCACAACAACAGAGAAAAAATCAGCAGATACCTTTTACAGAATACTTTAACCGCGCTTTCCAGACCACTTTTTATAACTTTCATAAGGAGTATGCAGGATATATTAAACATCTGCGCTACCAGTATCTGTTTTGGAGTATAAATGCTCTGCTGGCTTTACTTTTACCGGTTATTTTAATTATTGCCTGGCGAATCAGAAAAAAACGACTGTCGGCTTTGCCTGATTTGCCTTTACCTGAAGATGATGAAACAGAAATATAACATCCGGAAAAACGCTGTCCTCGTCGTTTACAAAATCCGGAAAAACGCTGTCCTCATCGTTTATAAAACCCGGAAAAACGCTGTCCTCATCGTTTATAAAACCCGGAAAAACGCTGTCCTCATCGTTTATAAAATCCGGAGAAACGCTGTCCTCGTCGTTTACAAAATCCGGAAAAACGCTGTCCCCGGCGTTCTTTGGCAAACAAAAATTGATTAGGGAATTATTTCTTCCGACTACACTTTTTTGAAGTTAGAAAAATGGAAAATATACAATATCATCCCTATCAACCTTTTATCCCGAAAGATGCAAAAGTCCTGCTTTTAGGTAGTGCACCTCCCTATCGTTTTTGTACCGGTAATGCTAATGACCTGAAAAATAAGGATATGGATTATTATTACGGCAGTAACAGTAACCTTCTTTGGGAAATATTGTTTACAGCTTTTGAGCCTGAAAAAATAGATAGTATTTCTTATTTGCGAGCGTTGGAAGAAGACAGAAAAATTAAAACAGCTCATCAGGTTGATTTTCTGCAAAACTTTTTAGCCAGAAAGCATATCGGAATGGCTGATATTCTGTTAAAGTTTAGCAGAAAAGGAAGCAGTGCAGAGGACTATAAATTAACAGTTCTGGAATATCAGGACATTTTGAGAATTCTTCAAAACAATCCTTCCCTTAAAAAAATCTTATGCACCAGCAGAAACAGAGTCCACTATTGGCTTATGAATTATCTGAAACAACCGATACATTATGATTTCCTTGAAATAAGAGAGAGTGACAGTTCCCTTATCCTGAAAAATAATCCCCGGCGGGAATTAAAAATAATGATTTTGCCTTCTCCATCTGCCAGAAGCGTTATGCGCTATACTAATAAAAAGGATTTTTTACAGCAGGTTTCACAGATATACTATCAAGCAATTATAAATGAAATATGAAGATTGAATATACATTGGAAGCCACTTCAATCTTTAACCTGTCAACCCAATAATTTTTCCAAAACATCTTTTTCTATGTTATCAGTTATTTTCTTACATTGTTCCCACAATTCTTTTGCTTCGGCAAGGGTTTTTTGCTTAAAGTTCTCATCTGTAATTCCGGGGATATTAATTAAGATATTATAGTAGGCAGATTGAGATGCGCAAAAAGCGGTTAAAGCAGCAACTCCTGCATCGGAAAGAGCATTAGTATTACCTATTTTAGCTATTTTTAAGGCAAGATCAGCAGCAGAAACTGCCAGTTGCATAGTTGTAAGTGGAGCATTAATTGCCTCTTGAGTGCACTTTTCAATTTGCGCTTTCCGAAAGTTAATGTCTGCTTCTGTTTTTTTCGGTAACCGCATTGCTGCCATCAAGGCAAAAAAGGCAGCGGAATCTTGATCCATAATTTCCAGTGACTTTTGTTTGATATCCTGTCCTGTTGGAGCTAGTTTCATTGCTTCCTGTGTTACTTTTTCATAGCCCTTTTTGCCAATTGTGAGGTTAGCTACCATTGCAGAAAGAGCTCCACTGATAGCAGAACAAAGAGCTGCAACACTTCCTCCTCCGGGGGCAGGAGCATCTGTAGAAAGCAAATCACAAAAGGAATCTACTTTCAGGTTTACCAGCAGGTCTTTTCTGGCAATGGCATATTCAATAACCTTTTTATTTAAATCAAAGGGAGCTAGTTCTGCCAAGCCCATTGATTGAATAGCTGTTTGCATAATCATTTTTTCCGGAATACCGGTGCTTTCATTCATGCGGTTTAAGTAAAATATCCCGGCTTCCACTAAAGCAGTTTTAGGAATTAAACCTACAAGTTCACTTCCTGTAACTTGAATACCTATTTCAGAAGCCAATTCACGCACTTTTTCCAAAACCAAATGAGGGGGTGTAATTTTATAATTTGTCAGATTTATACTTATTTGAGCCCGGTCATAACTCTCAATAAACCAACCTACTGCTTTGCAGTGAGAAAATAAACCTGGGATAGTAATTGTGTTACCACTTTCATCTTTTAATAATTTACCGTTTGCATCTCTGGCAGGTCTTCCGCTTTCCCTGATAATTTGTGCTATTTCACTTGCCTTTTTTTTATCGCGGGTATTGAGGTTGATATTATAGGCAATAAGAAATTCTCTGGCTCCAATGGCGGTAGCTCCGCTTTTGGCATTAAAGGTATGAGGACCAAAATCAGGTTTCCAATAAGGGTCTTTTGCTTTTTCAGGAAGCGCTTCATATTCACCACTGCGGATATTAGAAAGATTTTTCCACTCGTCTTTTGTAGCAGCATATTCATAGAGGTAAACAGGTATGCCCAGTTCTTCGCCAACTCTTTTTCCTAATTTTTTGGCATATTCCACGCATTCATCCATAGTCATTTCTGAAATAGGAATGAAAGGACAAACATCAGTAGCTCCCATTCTGGGATGAGCACCTTTATGTTTACTCATATCAATCAGTTCAGCTGCTTTTTTAATTGCCTGAAAAGCTGCCTCTACAACTGCTTCCGGTTCTCCAGCCAGTGTAAAAACGGTTCTATTGGTATCAGCTCCGGGGTCTATATCCAATAAAACAACTCCCTTCACACTTTTAATAGAACCTGCGATGGCATCTATAATAGAACTGTCTTTTCCTTCACTGAAATTGGGGACACATTCCATCAGTTTCATAATTATACCTCTATCTTATTCGTTTTATGTATTTTAACCTTAATAATCTGCTTTGAAGTTGCCTGTAAAACCTGTATTTTATAGGGAGGAACATTAATAACCTGACCTTGATGCGGAATTTTTTCCAGACGGTCTAAAATCAAACCTGCTATAGTTTCATAATCGCCTTCGGGCAATTCAATTCCATAATCATCTGCCAATTTATCAATTTCAGTATCAGCGGCTACTAGCCAGGTATTGGGACCAACTTGTTGGACAGAATGTTCATCTTCATCTGTATCATATTCATCTTCTATATCTCCTACAATTTCTTCTAAAATATCTTCCATAGTTACAATTCCAGCAGTCCCACCGAAGGAATCAACAATAATAGCCATACTGCGTTGCTTAGTTTGCATTTCTTTTAAGAGAACATCCAAATCAATATTTTCAGGCGCAAAAAACGGCTCATGAATAATATCTCCGGCGGCCATTTCTAGGGTGTAATCCTTCTTCAAGATGTCAAAAATAATTAAAATTCCTATTATATCATCAATATTGTTGCGGTAAACAGGATAGCGCGTAAAACCTTCTTTCCTTACAATATTGATAACTTCTGCAAGAGGAGTTTTCTCTTGAATAGCAACAATATCTGTGCGCGGAACCATAACATTTTCAGCTTCCAATTCTGTAAAATCTAAAGCATCTTCAATCATTTCCATTTGGTTATCTTCTATTTCAGTATTGGCTGCCTGAGAAAGCAGAAAGGAAAGGTCATCCTTAGTTAAATAGTCATATTGATAACCCTCTTCCAGTTTCAGCAATTTACGCAGAAAGTTATTCAACAGAGTAACTACCATTACAAACGGCTTAAGTAAATAATATAAGAATTGTAAAAAGGGAAATAAAAGCGGAACAAGGGTTTCAGCATTATCCCTAAAAATGGCTTTAGGAGCTATCTCGCCAAAAATCAAAACTATTATACCAACCACCAGAGATGTGTAACGCGCATCAAAAACAGGAGCAAAAAGACGATTAACTAAATAAGTAGAAAGCGATGCCATAATTACATTGGAGATGTTATTGCCGATTAGAGTTGTCCCTAAAAATTTATCCGGCTGACGGACAAACTGCAATATGGCTGCTTTGCTCTTACTTTTTTTCGCTTCCTGCTCTAATTTTATCTGGTCTAGGGAAAGCATTCCTGTTTCCAAACCGGCAAATAAAAAGCAGAGTAGTAAAAAGAAAAGTAATACTATCAGGATCAGAACAATCTGAACCGCAGCCATTTATGAGTTCACCTTTTCGTTTCTCCAGGCAATTCGTAATGCTTGAATAAACTCCTCTATATTTCCTGACAAAAAGGAATCAAGATTATAACTTGTCAAGTTTATTCTATGGTCTGTAACCCTGGATTGAGGGAAATTGTAGGTTCTGATTTTAGCACTGCGGTCTCCGGTAGAGACCTGTGCTTTTCGGACTTTGGCAATTTCCTGTTCTTGACGGATAATTTCCTCATCCAGTAAACGACTTCGTAAAACCTTCAGCGCCTTGGCTTTGTTTTTAATTTGGGATTTTTCATCCTGGCAGGTAACAACTATTCCTGTAGGTAAATGGGTAATTCTAACAGCAGAATCGGTTGTATTTACACTTTGTCCACCATGTCCTGTGCTTCTGTAAACATCTATGCGTAAATCACTGTCCTGAATGTCTATATCAATATCTTCCGCTTCCGGTAAAACAGCCACAGTAACTGCCGAAGTATGAATTCTGCCTGAGGATTCAGTTACCGGAATTCTCTGCACTCTATGCACACCACTTTCAAAACGCATATAAGAATATACATCTTTACCGCTTAGCTGAAAAACTATTTCTTTATAGCCACCGAGTTCTGTTTCGTTCATAGAAATCACTTCTAATTTCCAACCTTTCATTTCTGCATAGTAACTATACATTCTGAATAAATCGGCAGCAAAAAGAGCTGCTTCTTCACCACCTGTTCCAGCACGAATTTCTACAATAGCATTTTTAACATCATTAGGATCAGTAGGAATAAGCAAATCCTTTAGTTTCAATTCTACTTGTTCCAGTTGTTCCTGCAAAGAATTTTCTTCATCTTTTATAAGAGCCAGCATTTCAGGGTCATTTTCAGATTTTTCCAGAGCATTAACTTCTTCAATATGGTTTTCTAGGGTTTGATAATTTTTCCAGGTAGTAATAATTTCCCTTAATTCTTTAAAGCGCCTCAGACAATCCCTGTATTTTTTTACATTGTTAATAACAGAGGGGTCACTAATTTGTTCCTGCAATTCCTGCAGTTCTTTTTCCAAATTATCCAATTTTTCTTTAGGCAGCAAGGGATTTATTCCTCTATAATTTTTACATTATGTTCACTTAAATCCATATTCAAAGCCGCTTTCATAGCTATCAAACCAATTTCTATCATCTCCTTATCCGGAGGCTGGGTAGTAATATGCTGTAAAGCCATTCCGGGAACAGTTAAGAGTTTTACAATAGGGTGTTTTAAGTTCTTTCCGGAAAATTTCAGCACTTCATAAGATATACCTGAAATTAAAGGTAGTAACAAAATATGATATCCTAAACGCAAATAAACCGGAACAGGGGAATGTAATATATATGCTGAAACCAAAGTATCTATAATAGAAAAGATTAGAATGCTGATTAACAGAACAAAAAAGATAAAACTCGTTCCACAGCGAGGATGAATAGTTGACCAATTCTGTATTTTTTCAATTACTAAGGGGCAGTTATGTTCATAGGCATTCACATTTTTATGCTCAGCACCATGATAACGGAAAAGCCGTTTGATATCCTTCATCAGTGAAATCAGATAAACATATAGCACAAAAAAAACTATCCTGACTAAGCCGGCAAAAATATTAAACAGAAGATCTTTGCGGGAAAGATGCATCCAATCAGCAAGTTTATAAGGTAGCCAGCCAAAAAGTAGAAAAGCCAAACCGAAGGCAATAATATAACTCATAATGTTGGTTGTTTGTTCTGCCGTTTTGCTTCTTTCTTTTGTTTTTTTACCTTTGCTTTTTTCTTCCGTCACCAAATCCAGTTCATAACGATTGGCAGAAAAAGTAAGGGTTTTTATTCCAATGATCATCATCTCAATTAACGAAATAAAACCACGAATAATAGGAAGTCCTAAAAATTTCTTCTTCTGTGTGATACTTACAAACGGGGTTTTCAGCAGTTCAATACTGCCATCTTTTCTACGAATAGCAGTTGCCAGGAGATCCGGACCGCGCATCATTACACCTTCAATTACAGCTTGACCGCCAACATTGATTTCTTTCTTTTCCTGCATTTTTCTCCTAAGATAGAAAAAACGCCATTTTTCCGCATTCAGGGAATGGACAAAATGGCGTATATCGGGTGTAAAACCCTAATTTTCCGATTTGATGTTATATTTTTTGTTGAATTTCTCTACTCTACCAGCAGTATCAACTATCTTCTGCTTTCCTGTATAAAAAGGATGACACACATTGCAAATTTCAACCTGCAATTTATCTTTTGTGCTCCGGGTTTGAAATGTATTTCCACAAGCACAGGTAACTGTTACCAGTTCATATTTGGGGTGAATTCCTTTCTTCATTTATCTAATTCTCCTTGTTTATAAATTAATACAATTAAACCATAAAATTAGCTTCCTGAATTATGTCAATGCAAAAATATGGAAAAGCGGAAAAGTGAAACAAAGAGGAAAGGAAAGAAGGAGAAAAACTGAGGTGTCCTGAAAACCCTGTTTCAAAATCCTGTCTTCTGAGTTCTTTATTTGGACTGAAAATTGCTTATAATTTTGTAGACGGAGGATACCGTTCCTCCGTATGAAAAAAAAGCGGAGCTTCATCTACACAAAGGATGTTACAATGAAAATAGCGACGGTGATAATATTATGCAGTGTGCTGTTTTTGCCTGCATTTATAAGTGCAATCCTGCCCACTTGTTATTCTACTTATGACCAAATTTACACTTTATTGCAAAGTCATCAACAGTCACATCCCGATATAGCAAAATTATACACAATTGGCTATTCGCAGCAAGATAATATTCCTATTTATGCTATACGCATTTCTGATAATGTAGAAACAGATGAATATGAACCTGCTTTGCTTTTTGTAGGTCAAGTTCATGCTGAAGAAGTTTTGGGAGTGCAGATAACTATGGCTAATATTGCTGAAATTTTAAGTAGCCGCTACCAGCAACCATACTCCCAATGGATTTCTCAACTTGACTTATGGTTTATTCCGACTCTCAATCCTGAAGGGCATAATGTTGTTACTGCCAATCTGGATGTTTCTTACCGTAAAAACAAAAGGGATAACAATAACAACGGCATTTTTGATTTTAATCCGATAACCGGTGGGGATATAGACGGTGTAGACATAAACCGCAATTTTGAGTTCAACTGGGTGCATGGGGATACACTTTATCAACCAGGAGGTGATGAGGTCTATGATTATTATCGCGGTCCTGCTCCTATGAGTGAAAGTGAAATAACTGGTTTTCAACAGCTTTGTGAGCAGCGAAAATTTATTTATGCAGTTTGCTGGCATTCTTCCCGGACTGGTAATTTATCGGAAAAAGTATATTATCCTTTTAACTGGAAAGAAGTGCGTCCCAGTCCAGACCTCAATTTTACTTCTACAATTGCTAACAGTTTTGCTTCTCAAATCCTCAAACAAAGCGGAACCGGAACTTATGAAGCGTATCCCAATTTGAGTCGTCAGGGTGCATTTCATGACTGGCTTTATCAACAGTATGGTACAATTGCGTTATTAGTAGAATGTGGAACGCGAGATATCCAACCGGATTCTACAATAATGGCAGGAACAGTTCAGCGTTGCAGTAATGGAGTTCGCTGGCTAATAAACAGAGCTTTGATGTTCAGTTCTGCAGTTCCTTCTTCTTCAATGCTTACCGGAACCATAACTGCAGGCGGAATTCCTGCTGAGGCGGAAATTATTATCCAGCAACACAATGCTCCCTGGTTTCGTCCAAGAACTTCTTTTCCTCAAAATGGGAAATTCTCCAGACCTATAGCCAGTGGTTCTTACACTGTTTTAATACGCAAAAAAGGGTATTATGATAGAGTTATCAATAATCAGGTAGTTAATAACGGCTCGTGGACAAATATTCAGATAAATTTGGAACCAAAACCTCCAGCTACTTTAAGAATTGGTGTTCGCTGCGGTTCAGAACCCGTTTCTGCGAGAGTAATTATTGGTGATATTTTCCCGGATACACTTTTTGTAAATGGTTTTGCTAATCTGAATACTTATGCTGGGGAATATCCTATCCAGATTTATGCCGCAGGTTACGCTCCCTATATCGGAACCGTAAATCTTACAGAAGGTCATAATCATCGGGAGTTTAACCTTGGTTCTGCCGCGATTGTTTTCAGTGAGGATTGGGAAAACGGAAATTCTGCCTGGGAAATAAATGGACCCTGGAAAGTGCAAAATCAAATTGCTGCTTCAGGATATGCAATTACTGATAGCATTGGTGGCAACGGTTTTTACGCTATGAATTGTGATGTCTGGATTAAAACAATCAACCTTATTCAGATACCTGCTACTGATAATACCTGGTTAATTTTTGATTCCCACCTTTATACAGAATGGGATTATGACCCCTGTAGAGTGGAAATTTCTACGGATGGAGATAATTGGCAGGAAATTTGGATAAAATCCGGGCAGTGGGATTCTTTCCGAAAAGAGTTTGTTTCGCTAAGCACCTTTGCCGGGCAAGCAATTTATCTTCGGTTCCGTTTAACCGATTCTTCCAATGATATTGACTTAACAGATCCGGGCTGGACACTGGATAATATTATGATTGTAAGTGGAACTGCCACAGAAAATTCCGATCTCAATAACAGCATTTTACCGGTAACTATTCTTTATAAAAATTATCCTAATCCCTTTAATCCGCAAACTAACTTAAGTTTCACTCTGGCAACAAGCGGCAGAGCAACCTTAAAAATCTATAATCAGAAAGGACAGTTGGTAAAAACCATAGTAGATAATGATTTGGCAAAAGGCGACTACCGCTATGTCTGGAACGGAAAAGATAATAATGGACATCCTGTTGCCAGCGGAGTTTATCTCTATTCTTTAATTACGGAGGGCAAAAGCCAAACCCGAAAAATGCTCCTTCTAAAATAATTCTGTTGTAATTAGACCCATATACATCTAATATTGGCATCTAACTACAGCTAAAGAAGAAATTTCTTCCCTGTTTCCTTTTTTTCTTCTCCTTTTTGCTCCCTAACACAAAGAATTCTTTCATTTATTTTCGTATGCTACAATGCACATACTAATAAATATCCTAATCTTCAACTCAACCTTAAAGTTGGGGGGAGGATGGGTAGATAATATGTAGATGATTGGTTGTAATTATGTTTTTATTTCACAGACAAGGGCAATATGATCTATTTTGTAATCAGTAAAACTTTGGTCATTGCGGTGTAGGATTTTCTTTTGTAGCAAAAGGCAATATTATCTTTGGCAGATACCTTTTCATTATTGAAGAAAGCGTCTATTTTACTGAATATCAAGTTAAAATCTCTTTTCAATTCCCAACTTTTAATCATAATTTATAATATCAAATTGAATATCATTATTATTCACTGTATATTTAACTAATAAAAATCCTCTTTCATTAAAATCACTATTTCTTGCCTTTTGTATTGCACTATCATTAAAATCAAATGCAATTAATATCGGTTGGACAGTTTCAATTTCACTGCCAGCTAATCTTCCGGTAACCCATTTGGAATATTCTATTACTTGAGTTACATTTTTATCATTAGCAGTATCCCTTTTAAGCTCAACAACGCTAAATTTGTATCGTAAAGGATATCCTGTATATTTCAAATTTTTATGATAACATAAAATATCAATATTCTTCTTTGTAACATGATATGGAACATTATTTGCAAACCACTCTAAATCTTCTGAGGGACCAAATATTTCTCTTAAATCCTTTCTTTCCCGTTTATCAATGTTAGCAATTAACCATGCCCTGAGGATATCTTCTAAATAAACTTTACCGTTTTGATTTAAAGGTAATTTTATGGGACTTTTATTAGCAGAAGAATAAGGTTTAATTTGAATTGGTTTGTTAATAGCATTCCCATTGATTTTAACAAGCAACTCTATAAGGGATTCAGCAGCTTCAGGATTGATTGTGTTTATGCCTCTCGGACCCTGTATTTTTCTGTAAAACCAACCCCAAAACTTGGACTCATATTCTTTTGAGGAAAATAAATAATCTTCCGGTACGGGCAAAGGAAAATAATTAAGGCATTCAATTTCTACTCTTAGTGGCCATTTTCCATCAATACAACCAATTGGTGTTGGATCAAAGAAAGGAATACTCGCAATTTTATAAATACCATGAAATCCTACCTGCCGTTCGTAAAGAAAAACTATATCACCAACTCGGGTTCCTAATATATCTCCTATCATTTTAAAATATGGCTTTTTTCCGTTATTCAAGTTTACATCATTTACACTATCTAAAGTATTGGGAATTCCTGCTATCCCTACTCCACAAAAACTATTATCTCTGATTACAGGATAAGTATCCTTGTCCGTTATAAAAACATGGGCTCTCATAAGGGAAATCCTTTCTTATTTATGAATTCATCTCTAATCACTTCTTTAATTTTCTGATAAAATATCTCTTCTCTGCTGGAGGCAAAAGGTTTATCATAGATCATCTTTTTCTTTTCATCATAAATTTGTAACCACCAGACACCATCTCCAATAAAATCGTCAATATCAAAAGACAAGCTGATAAAGAATTTTTCTCCTTCAACATGCACTTCTTTTAATTTCGGCATATTAACTGCTATCTCCTTTACTAATCTATTCTACTTTATTATTTATAATACTATTAAAGGTGTCCATTAACCTTTTTTAATATTTTGGTTCCCTAAATCATAACCTGTCTTATCTTATTAAATTCCTTTATAATTCATGCTGTTTAACGGTCAAGCTCTTTTTTGTGATTTTAATAGTGAAAAAAATGATAGCTGGGCTCAGTTTTATTAGTTTTTTTATTACACTGAAGACACTGAGAAAGATTAAAAATAAAAATACTCTGAATTCTTGTTGCTATTATTCTGTCGTTATGAATCCTACACGCCAATATAGTTATTACCCGGCTCACAGTTATTAAGGTGTAAATGACTTTTGATATATAAAGCAAAGGACTCCCTTCTTAAATACCTTTTTGACTTACTTTTAGCCACTATAACTATTTTTAAATCTACCTTTTTTTCTTTAAAACTGTGTGACTCTTTCACTTATTTTCTTTGTCTCTTTGTAAATTTATTTCATTATCTCTTTAACTCTTTGTAAATAATCTCTCTCGGTAACCCCAATTAAAAGCTTGACAAAAAACTAATCATAAAAATTATAATAACAAGCCATAATAGAGTTAAAAAATGATAGATAAGATTAAACACAGCCGAAAGATTGTTTTTGCCTTTGTCAGCATACCGGTTTTATTACTGTTGCTGGCAATTGTTTTTATTGCTATCAAGCAAAACCTTCTGGAAAAAAAATATGTTTATTACAGCACTTTGGCAAATGCAATGGGAATTTCTACTCAAACACCTGTATTATATAAAGGTTTTGAGGTAGGTAGAGTGCGTGATTTTTCGCTTTTAGAAGATGGCAACATCGGGTTGGAGTTTTATATTCTTAATCGCTATAAAAATATAATGGTTACCGGTTCTGTCTTAGCTCGGAATACAAATCCGATAACAGGAAAGACCTCTTTGGAATTTATTCATAATCCTAATTCTAAAGAGCACATACCAGTTGAAAGCATGATTCTTTCTTCTGATTTTCCTGAAGGTAAAAAACAACTAAAAATAATAGCTCCTCAAGTTAGTGATCCAATTTCCCTTATTTTGACTAATTTAGCTCAACTTTCTTCTTCTCTCACTGATGATTACAACGCTGATAAAGGTTCCATTCCCCGGTTTCTAGTAAATTTGGCAGATGCTTCGGAAAAAGCAAATTTCAGTATGCATCAAGTTGAAAAAATAACTACAGAGCTATCTATTTTAACAGCTAACCTAAATCAGGATAACAATCCTGAAAGTGGAGTTCTGCTTAGAACTTTGAATAATCTGGCAGAACTAACTCAAGGATTAAATAATAGGATGAATGAGTTAGAAATTATTTTAGCCAGTGCCCAGAGTGCTATTGATAATTATAAAAAACCCGATTCCCTTTTGATAAAATTGCTTGATCCCGGGCAGGAAAAAATTTTACAGCCCCTTTCGGAAACTTTGAACAATCTGGAATCAGCTACAGCTGAACTAGCAAAAATTCTGGCAACAGTAAATAATCCGGAACTGCATATGCTTTTAAGTAATTTGAATGACAGTTTAGCTAAAGCGCGCAAAACCCTGGAAGGACTTAATAACAATCCTCTTTTACGGAAAGGGATTAGTCCTTCTTCTCAACACAATATTCCTTCCCTAAAATATTTACATCAGGTTCCCAATGTTCCGTAAATTGTTATTTATAATCTTGCTAATCCTGGCTGCCTGTTCTACTGTAAAAATTCCTGTTGAGCCACAGGCAAAAATAGATGCTGATAATCACTTTCGTTATGCTTTGCAAATGGAAACCAACAGGGATTTTTCTGCTGCTAAAGAAAGCTATATTTTCTTATTTGAAAGCTATCGTTCTTTTGCTGATACTAAAGGTATGCTTGACTGCTTAAGCGGTTTGGCAAGAATAGAATTGGAAAATGAGAATGAAAAAGCTTATTTGCAATACAAAAATCAAACAGCAGAAATAATTCAAAATATTGCTCCTGAACTTTCTTACTATCTTCTGCTTCTGGAACTTTATAACTATCAGCTTGAAAATAACTACTCTGCTATTTCACAAATGGCAATAAACAAATTAGATTATCCTGATGAAGTAAATCTTAAACTTGCTATAGACAAACTGCAAGCAGATAGCTATCTGGCAATTGCTGAAGAAAAACAAGTGGAGGAACTGATTAACCTATCAAAAAAAATAGAAAAACAGCAGAAAAAAACAAAATACAATAATCCCGAACTGCTTTCTTCTGCCTGGTATGCTCTTTCCTATTATTATTTTAGAACTGCTGATTATAAAACAGCTAATTTCTATGCTGATAAAGCTCAGGATTGGAATTATCGCTTTGGCAATTTTCCGGGTATGGCTCATTGCCTATGGCTGAAAGCTCAAATTTCTGCTGCCGAAAATAACATCCCTGCAGCGAAAAGCTATTGGAAAATGGCAGAAGGAATTTTCAGTTCTCTGCAGGATAATGTCTCTCTGGAAGAACTAAACCATACTATGCAAAAAATGCTAAAAGAACAAAATAAATGAACCAGATAATAATCTACAGGAAACCAAAAAACGGCTTCAAACAAAGACAGAAGTCAGCTTTGGTGCAAATAGAAATAAATTATGAAATTACTTAAGTCCGTTTCCCTACCCACTTCTTCAACAGCACTTAAAACGGTGAATGTACTGTTTGCAGATAAAATTATCAAAATCTCCACTGATGAGATTGAAGTAGAAGAAGATGTTCAAATAATTAATACCAAGGGTTTACTAATGCTCCCTGGAGGAATTGATCCCCATACCCATATTTTAGCCCAAAATGCTGATTCGGCAACTGACTTGGCTAAAATAACCAAAATTGCCCTAGAAGGAGGTTGGACTACCCTTTCTGAACTAAGCTATCATACACAAAGTCCGGTTTTTAATAATTCAGCTCTCAAAAAGAAAATTGCTTTGGTAAATGCCAATTCCTATACTTCTCTGGCTCTTTGGGGTCATATTGATATTAACGATTATCCTTATCATTCAGAATCGGCACAGGAAATTTGGAACAAAGGAGTTGTAGGTATCGCTTTAGCTGTTCCTTCTCCCAATCCTGCCATTGCAGATATTACTTTCCCGGAAATAATGGATTTGTTTTTTGATATCTATGAAAGCGATACATCCTTTGCTTTCCAGGGTTACGACTATGAAAGTTATCGGGAATTTAGTCCTCTTGCGCAGCTGGAGGCAATTAAAAAAATCTTGCGTAGAATGCAGGAAAATCCTATTCACATTCCCAGAATTTCTTCCTATCCTACAATTGAATTTATTAACAGTATTTCCAAAAGAAGTGATATTTCCTATGCTACTTGTATAATTGATCTGATGGCTCTTTTCAATCCTGAGGTCTTCAGCACTCCTTTTCTTTGTGACTATGCTGATTTTGCCGATTTACTTTTTGACCTTCTGCGCTCCAATAAAATTTATCTGCTTTCCAATTGTGTAGCCCCAGAAACGAAAAAGCCAGATTACTGCGAACTATTCCAGGGTTGCAATCCGGAACTGATGAATTATTCATACCTTTGGGTGCTTTCCGAACTCTGGAAAAAAAGAAAAGTTCCCCTTGCCACCTGCCTTAAAATGACCAGTGAAAATGCCGCTAAACGTTTAGGTATCTATCCTCAAAAAGGGTCCTTAGACCCTGGCTCTGATGCCGATTTTGTCCTTTACGATCCGGAATCTACAACCCTCATAAAGGGTAATAAAAATAAAGATATTGAACTCTCCGGTTCCTTTAAAGCTGTTTATTTAAAAGGAAATCAGGTTGCCGGTAAGAATTTTGAGACCTTACGCCAGGGTTCTTTTTTACCCCGTAGCACGAATCCTAAACGCCGACATAATAATTCTTCCTGGATTTAGCTTTGAAGTAAACTACCTTTCTTTACGAAAACAAAAGAACCTGAACCTATCCTCTTATATTGTTTTCATATTAATAATGCATAAATATTTCCCTATTTGATGTGGATTCCTGCAAAATCAGCAATCCGGAGATGTTTATGCAATATATTTGCCAACCCATAAAAGGAAATAATGTCAGTAGAGAAAAGAAATTGGCGAAGAAAGAATTTGCCTTAACCGTATTTTTTTATTGCCTGTCCATTATTTAGAGCGTCTAAAATTATAAATTTATTTTAGGTTGCAATAATTTAGCTTGCAATTTACGAGACCGTTACCTTTTTGTAGACAGCGCATTATTTCTTGCCAAGTTGAATCTTTTATGCTGCATTAACACTTCTTTAACGATTCCTTAACAAAGTTAAGGCAGTGTTACAGGATCGTTACGGCAGTGTTAAGGGAGCGTTAAATAAGTGATTAGGCAACAGGCAGTTATACTTGTGGTGTCCTATTGTATTCTTCCTAATTTTCTATTAGCAAAGGACGATATAAGCATTAGTTATGGCTTTTCAATAAAAATGCTGTATAATTTCCTCTAACTTCCCTATTTTGTTATAGGTTTCTGGGCGGTTTTTTCTCACAGCTGAAAAAATCCGCCTTTCTTAATGAAAACCATCAAACTTTTTTTATAATTCCTTACTTTTATTTATCGCTATATTTACCAATGTGTTACGGATATTATGAGGATAACTGATAAGATAAATATATCAATAAAATGATAATATTGTAATTTTCTCCTTGACAAAATATCAGATTAAGAATATAATGAAAACATTAAAAACCAGGAGGTTTAAAATGAAAAAAGGATTATTTATCCTTCTCGCCCTAATTGTCGCTTCAAGTGTTTTTGCTTTTACGAAAGGAACGATTAACCCGGGAGGAACAGTTTCTTTCACTTCTAACAAACCCAATTCAGATGAAAAAGCCATTACTATGTTCAGCATTACTCCTCAGGTTGGTTATTTTGTTATGGATAACCTTTCTGCTGATGTGCTTATTAACTATACTTATGAAGGCCAAAGTGAAAGTGATTATAATGATGAATATAGCTTATCTAATTTGGGCTTAGGAATTGGGGGAAGATATTTCTATCCTTTGGCACCAGGAGAAATTTACGGTGGCTTGGATTTTCTTTATAATTCATTTAGCTGGGAAGAGGAATATGAAGGTGGAAAGTATGATGGTGGTAGGAATGCAATGTATCTTGGTTTGAAAGGTGGTTATCTTTTTCCAGTTGTAGAAAATGTGTATGTTGATTTCGGGCTCAAATATCAAATGGGTTTAGGTGATTATGGTGGTGATGATTTTGAAGATGTACCTGATGAAGACAAAGAAAATGAAGAAAGCACATTTGGTATCAATATTGGATTGCAGATATTTTTCTCCAAGTAATCAACCTTAAAAATCCAAAAAATCCTTATTATCCCCGGTTTACCGGGGATTTTTTTTGGATTGTAAACCCTGTTTCTTTACTTAAATATAAGCTTTAAGTAACTTCTTCAATAGTATTATGCTCTGTTCAGAATTGCCTCTAAATATGCTATTTATAAGCTACCCAGAATTGAAAATCTTTTGGCAGACGGGAAAAACCTGCCTTTTCATAAATTTTGATAGCAGAAGGAAGGTCTGACTGCAAATAGAGATAATTCTGAGAGATATTCCGATGATAATTGATTAAGTGATGCATCATCGCACCCGCAAAACCCTTTCCTCTAAATTTCTCTCTGGTAAAAACATCATCAACTCTGCTGTAGCCGGCAAAGACATTAACAGAAGCCATTGTTGCCAATTCACCTTGATAAAATCCTCCTAAAAAATGATAGGAAGGATGAGAAAGATGACGCTCTACTACTTTAATTGTCCAGTCACCTCCATATTCAATGGCAATGGTTTCCATAATATCAATGTCCAATTGGCGAACGCGTTCAATTTTTAAGTCCTCAGATTCCCTTAAACTGCTTTCGTGATCGTGCAGGAAAAAATCGCTGTGCTTAATCTTCAGCATAAAATTGTGATTTTCCAGCATGGGTGTTAAAATATCCAGTTCTTTAGCATATAATGCAGGATAGAGACAGGGATGAATACCTTTGCTTTTATAGAAAAACTCTATATCACGCAGAGAACTCTCAGCCCCAATTAAATCTAAAATCACAGCGTGATTGCTTTCCTGAGATGCCTTGTTTCCTTCATTGTAGAAAAGAAGCCCGTAATTTTTGGTTACCATATTGGAAAAACGTTGAGGATAATGAATTTCCGTATCTTTCAACCGATTCATATTAAAGGGTATTTGCATAGTTTACTCCTTTCTCATAAGTAATAATTCTTACAATAATAAATTAGACGGTTTTCCCGGAAGAGCAAATAAATAGTTACTCTTTTGAGAAAAATAATGTGGCATATTCTGTTTTGCTTCCTGCTTAATCATAATTAATCAGCCCATTTTCAGGAAAATACTTGACGGATTGTTATGTTTTATGATCAAGGAACATATCTTGCTACTTTTTTATAAGTAACGAATAAAAAGATGGATATAAATTATGAAAAAGGTCTTTATCCTATACAGCACTATCCTGTTTTGCCTCAGTTTGGCTGCTTTTGAAACAGAAATTAAAATTGCTCCTTTTGCCTGGCAAAATAAAAAAACGGCAGAGGAACTTCCTGTAACAATAAATCCTGAAGAACCGGTTTTACCTTTTATTCCGGTTAATATTCTGCTTCCTTATGGTCATAGATATCTTAATTCTACTGTTCAATTATCTACTGCAGAAATGGTTGCAGAAAATATAACTTTGCCTGTTGCCGGATTTCAATTGCCAATCTCTGAACAGGCATCAACAAATTTTTCCCCGTCAGCAAATACAATTTTGGAAAACCGTCTTTATCCTTCTCAGCAGTGGCAGTTCTTAGGATTACAATACTTTCGGGGCTATCAAATTGCCTTATTTAATATATATCCCTATCGTTATAATCCTGTAACCCAAAAAATGTATGCCAGCTCACAGATTAGCATTTCTATTGACAGTGAATTTTCTGAAGCGGAAGCTTCCTACCAGGCAAAGTTTTACACTCCAAGCGCTAAAACCCTCCCAATAATAAATTCCCTTATTTGCAATCCCGATAAAATTCCATCCTATCAAACGGCAGAAATTTATCGGAATGTATCTATTGCCAATCGCGATATTGACCTTTCGGTGCCGAAACAGATGATAATTATCACCAGTAATTCCAGAATAAGCTGGTTTTCGGCATATTCTGACTGGCGTTCTGCTAAAGGTGTTTCCAATGCTATTTACTCTATGGAAGATATTCTTTCTGCCTATCAGGGAGTTGACAATGCGGAAAAAGTCCGTAATTTTATTATAGATGCTTATCAAACTTGGGCAAATAGTTCCCAGCCCCTGGAATATGTAATTTTAGGGGGTGACGATGAAATTGTTCCGGAACGTGGTGCTTATGGTCAAGTAGGTGACACAGTTGATACAAGAATGCCTACTGATATTTATTACAGCAATTTAGACGGTAACTGGAATGCCAATCAAAATCTAATCTGGGGTGAAACTACTGATAATACAGACCTTATTCCGGAAGTTCATATTGGCAGATTTCCTGCTGAAACCCAAACTGAATTTAATAATATGTTCAGAAAAATTCAGTATTATGTGGATAATAATACTTACAGTAATAACTTTGCTGTCTTTATGGGTGAAAACCTGAATAATAATCCTTTAACTTGGGGTGGGGACTACAAAGACGATGTAGCTCAATATCTTCCTGATGAATACTATCTCCAAACCCTCTACCAAAGAGATGGTACTTATAGCTCAACTAATGTTTACAACGCAATTAATAACGGTGCCGGAATTATGAATCATATGGGACATTCCAATGAAGTTTCTCTTATTGGTCAATCCAATACCACTGTTGAAAGTTTAACCAATACGGAATATGGTTTCCTCTATTCTCAGGGTTGTTATCCCGCTGCTTTTGATCAACGCACTTCCGGAAACGGTGAAGCTATCGGTGAACATTTTGTTACTGCTGCCGGTGCTTTATTTGCTTTTATTGGAAACACTCGTTACGGATGGTATAGCCCGGGAAACATCAACGGTGCTTCTCAATTTTATGACCGCCAGTTTTTCAGAGGTCTGTTTCAACAGAATTGTCCTGTTTTAGGTGATGCCTTAACCTTTTCCCGCTTACAAAACCTGAATTCTGCTTTAAACAATGATGTTATGCGCTGGTGTTATTATGAAATGGTTCTTTTCGGAGACCCTTCAATAGCCATTAAACCTTATGATCCCAATCTGCCTTTGTTAAATTTGGAAAGCTACACTTTCACCGATGAAGAAGGTGATAATGACGGTATTATCAATCCAGGTGAAGTTATCCGTTTCTATCCTCTTATTTCTAATAATATCAATTGGGCTACTGCAACCAATGTTTCTCTGCATATAGAAAATCTTCCTCCCGGAGTTGAATTACTCTCCAACGATATTATTATTCCTCAAATTCCTGCCGGAAACCAAAGTCCTGCTGACATTTATTTCCGTCTTCAGCTTTCTGAAGATATGAGTTTTGGAACTTATTCTTTCAATCTGATCCTCAATTCTCAGCATCCTCTAACTTATCAATCAACTGGTGCACACAGATTTCCCGTTTTTTTCCAGATAACTCTTATTGATAATCGTTTCCCTTGGGAAACAATAGTTAATGGTAAAGCAGCACCTCTTGTAGCAGACCTAAATTCCAGTCCCGGTCTTGAAATTGTCTATGCTGATGTTTATGGAAACAGCTATTTGATTGGCAATAACGGAGAGTTACTCAATACTCTAGCAGCACCTTCGGAAATGTTAATCTATCGTAGTTTTGCCTGTGGTCCTGTTGATAATGATGCTCAAAGCGATCTGGTTTTTTGCAGTCGTTCAGGAAATATTTTCGCTCTTCGGTTAAACGGTGATCTCATCTTTAATTATCAAACGGATACAACTCTTTTATTTACTCCTGTATTGGCAGATATAGATGGCAACGGAACTCTGGAAACAATTGCAGGAGGCATAAACGGAAAACTGTATGCCCTTTCTTCCTCCGGACAATTGATGAATGGTTTTCCCTTTGAGCTTGGAGGACTTTTCAATAGTGAACTTGCTGCTGCCGATTTTGATGGCAATGGCTCTTTTGAAATTGTAGCAGGTTCTACAAACGGTCTTTTAACTGTTGTTGGAGCAAATGGTATTGTCCGAAACGGTTTTCCTGTTCAATTAAATGGTCCCATAACCGGTTCTCCAACTATTACGGACTCCAATAAAATCGTTTGTTCTACTTCCACGGATATTTACATCATTTCTCCTGAGGGCAACATAATTGCCACCCGCAATATCAATACTCACATTGCCGGTGGTTTTGCCGTAGGAAATATTGCTGCTGATAATACTGAAACAGATATTGCAGCTGTTACCATCAACGGTATTCTCTATGCTTTCACTGATTCCGGTATTGACCTTCCTGGTTTTCCTGTAGAAATTGGAGATAATTTTGTCTGTCCTCCTCTTCTGGCTAATCTGGATAATGATCCTCAATTAGAAATAGTTGTTCATAGTTATATGAATTCTGTATATATTTACAATGCAGAGGGCAATCCTGTAAACGGTTTTCCCTTTATCAATATTTACAATGGCAGCACGCCAGCAACTTTAGTGGACTTTGATAACAATAACCAAACCAAACTAGTATTAGGTTTTTCTAATGGTGTTTTAATGCTTAACCTGCGTCGTAATACTACTCATTTAGGTCCTTGGACTACCTATCGGGGAAGTGCTTTACGCCAGGGTTCTTTTGCTTCTACTGGTTTTGTCGCTTCTTCTGATGAATATAATATTCCCGCTTTAAACGCTTTACTGGGAAATTATCCCAATCCTTTCAATCCGGAAACTGCAATCTCTTATACTACAAAAGCCAATGCTCAAGCTAAACTGGAAATTTTTAATATCAAAGGTCAAAAAATCCGCACTTTAATAGATGCCATCCATAGTGAAGGTAATCACAGCATTGTTTGGAACGGGCTTGACGATTTTTCCAGAGAAGTTGCCAGCGGGGTTTATTTCTGTCGTTTATCTATACAAGGAAAAACATACCAACACAAGATGTTACTGCTGAAATGACTATTGCCGAAAACATTAAACACTTGCAGGAAAACATTGCGGATATTTTATCCCGTTTGAACCGTAAAGATGAAATAACTTTGGTTGCAGTTACCAAAACTCACCCTGTAGAAATAATTGAAACTGCTTTGCAATCCGGAATTGAACATATTGGCGAAAACAGAGTTCAGGAAGCAAGAATGAAAATCCCCTTTCTTCAAGCCCCCTGTAAAGGTTTTCACTTTATCGGTCATCTGCAAAGTAACAAAATTAACCAGCTGCTGGAACTTAAGCCCTTTCTGATTCAATCAGTTCATTCTCTGGAACTGGCAAAAAAGTTGCATTTAGCTTTAAGTAGAATCAATCGTACTCAAGATATCCTTATTCAAATCAATATCAGCGAAGAATTCTCCAAAAGCGGCTTTTCCTTTGCTGAAGCAAAAAATGCAATTTGCCAAATCTCAACTTATTCTACTTTGCATATTAAAGGATTGATGACTATTGGTATGCTCGCAGAACCGGAACTCAGCAGACCTCTTTTTGCCCAAATGAAATCTCTGTTTGAAGAAATTAAAACCCTCCGCCTCCCGCATATGGAAATGCAATATCTCTCTATGGGTATGAGTAATGACTATGTTCAAGCGTTGGAAGAGGGCTCAAATATGTTACGAATTGGAACCGCTATTTTTGGAGAGCGTAATTATGGAGTGAATGAATGATCTACCTGTTTGCTATTCTTATTGTTATCATCGCTTATCTTTACGGTTGCTTTTCCACTGCCCGGATCGTTACTAAAAGTTTCCGGTCTCTCAATGTTTATAAAATCGGAACCGGTCTTGCTGATACTGAAAATATTTACACCAATATCAGCAAACCCCTAGGAACTTTAGTAGGAGCTATTGATGTAGCTAAAGCTTATCTGTTTTTGCTGGTTGTGGAATTTGTCCTGCGTTTTATTGATATCAAAATTATAAACTATCCCTCTTTCACTGTTCTCTATTCAGATAACTTAATGTTGATTTATGGCATAAGTATGCTTATTGGACATTGCTTACCATTTACTCACCGTTTTCGGGGTGGACGCGGAATTTTTACCTATATGGGTATACTTGCTTATTTTGCCTTTTTACCTACAATTATTTCTGCTTTTATTGCCTGGATTATTGTTCTTCGTTTTAAGCAGATACGGTTTGCTCAATATCTCATTGTGATTTTACCGGTTATTTTGTATATCATTTTCTATACTCTGTTTCACTATCATAAATATTCGCCTCCCTATTTTATTACTCTCTTACTTGGTAATGCCATAATGATGGGTATTTTAAATATCATTGTTTCCAAAAAACTAGGAGAATTCTAACTCTCCTGAAGAGGTCTGCTAATGATCAATGTAATTCCTGTAGATACTAAAAAACAGCTGAAGGACTTCATTCTCCTTCCTTTTAAAATATACAAAAATGAATCCAACTGGGTTCCCCCTTTAATTGGTGACCGGAAAAAGTTCTTTAACCCTAAGAAAAATCCCTATTACCAACATTCAGAAGTTAAACTTTTTCTTGCTCTTAAAGATGGAGAACCCGTAGGAAGAATTTCTGCTCATTCCAATACCCAACATAACAAAGAACATAACGAAAATATAGGTTTCTTCGGCTTCTTTGAGTGTATTGATAATCAAGAAGTTGCCAATGCCCTTTTTGACGCCGCTTTTCAGTGGAATCGCTATCGTAATTTTACTTCTATGCGCGGTCCTATGAATTTCAGTGTGAATGATGAATGCGGTTTACTTATTCAGGGCTTTGAAACCCCCCCTATGATTATGATGCCCTATAATTTTCCCTACTACCAATCACTTTATGAAAATTACGGCTTAATCAAAACAATGGACCTCTATGCCTTCATCAGTGAATATCATTCCATCCCAGAACGCGTGGCTAAAATGGCAGAAATAATTGCCAATCGGACTAAAGCTCAAGTCCGTTCCCTTTCTTATGATAAAAAACAACGCAAAAAAGATATTGAAACCGTCTTTGAAATCTATACCCATGCCTGGCAGTATAATTGGGGAAATGTTCCTATGACTAAAGCTGAATTTGATCACCTCGTTGCTGAATTGCTCCCTATTGCTGATCCGGATATGGTTTTTATTGCTGAAGTAGATCGTCAGCTTGCCGGATTCAGTTTAACTTTACCCAATTACAATGAGGTCTTAAAAGTTATGCAAGGTAAAGTAAATCCCCTAACTGTTATCAAAGCTCTAAAAGCCAGAAAACACATTACCTCCGTCCGTGTTATCACTATGGGCATTATTAAGGAATTTCAAGGTAAGGGAATTGATACTTTGCTATATTATTATACTTTTAAAAATGGACTCCCCAAGGGTTATTACCGTAGCGAATTTTCCTGGATTCTGGAAAACAATATCCCGATGATTAATACCGCTGAAAAACTGGGTGCTGAAATTTATAAAACCTACCGTCTCTACGATAAAGCCATTACTAATAAGAATTAGCAGGTTCTGAATGACAAATATATCTATAACAGCAAATAGAAAAACATCTTCCTTCCTCTCTGCCCTTGATCTTATCACCCTTATCTTTTGTGGATGGATTCTCCTGTATATGTGCTTTGGTTTCACTCGCTCCCCGGAAGTTATAAAACATATCCCTGTTTATCTTGCTATTGTTGTAGGTGTTCTTTTTCTTGCCTGGCTCCAAAAACAACCCCGCTGGGCTTACGATCCCCAAAATCCTTCAAAGCGTTATCAAGTTCTCAATTTCTTTAGAGGTCTCTATCCTGTCTTCCTGTTTGCTTATTTTTATACTTCCGGCTATGCCTTCAACCGCATTATTTTTCGGGATTGGCTCGATCCCTTTTTTATGAGAATTGATCAACTCATCTTTGGCTATCTGCCTTCTCTCGTTTGGGAAAAGCTCTATTCGCATTGGGCAATTCAGGAACTCTTCCATTTTGCCTATTTTTGTTATTATCCTTTGATTGCCGGAATTCCAGTGTATCTATATTTTACTCAAAAAGATGCTTTCAGGGAAGTAATCTTCAACCTCACCTTTATCTTCTATTGTTGTTATACCATCTATTCTGTTCTGCCTGTTATCGGAGGACGTTATCTTCCGGAAGCTATGGCTTTAACCAAAACCTATCGGGGTGGTCCTTTCACCCATATTATGGTCTTCATCTATCGCACTTCCAATCATTTGGGAGGTGCCTTCCCGAGCAGTCATATTGCTATTGCCATTGTTCTAACTATCTCCGCCCTAAAATATATCCGTCCTCTTGGCTATATTTGCACTGTAATAACCTTTTTCCTCTCTCTTGCTACTGTGTATTGTCACTATCACTGGTTTATAGATGCCGTTTTTGGTGTCATAACAGGTATTGCAGGTTACTATTTAGCTAACTGGACCTATTTTCATCTTAAAGAAAAAGGATTCAACTGATGCTCAAGGAAAAAATCCTAATGCCTAAGTTACTCATTTATACAATCTTACTTATCTCTCCTGCTTGGCTCCTGCTCGCTCAACAGGTAACCCCTTTACCTATAACTTCTTACGATTACACCCTCCCTGCCAATAATGTCTCCCCAATTGCTATGGGAACAGGTGCCTTAAATATAACCAATGCTGAAGACCCTTTCTGCGCCTACAGCAACCCTGCTTTAATGGCAGATAACAAACTTAGCTCCCTTTCTCTTTCCTTCTGTTTAACTAATCAGGAAGATATTGATTTCTATACAGCTCTAAGCTTAAGCAATACCTTGAAAGATAAACAGTTCAAATACTTCGTTCTCAATACGGGTGCTGTCTCTTTCAGTTATCAACCCGTTTCTGCTGTCCATATCAGTCAGTTTAGTAATGATGGTTTAAATAGTGAATATTACGATTATAAAATGGATAAAGTTCAATTCTCCTGGGGTGGTAGAGATGATAATTACCCCAAATTTGCTGCCGGAATTAACTTAAAATACCTTTCAGGCCGTCTTGTATATCTGAAGGAACATATAGTTGACAATAGTTTAATTCGTGATGGCTTTATTGATGATAAAGCCAAAGGCGTTTCCGGAGACCTCGGTTTATCCTATAAAATGGGTAATATAGTTTATGCTGCTTCCTTCTATGACCTCCTTTCAATGCTCTGGTGGGAAAATTATGATCCCGTAACTCTTAAAAGAAGAGCCGCTTTGGGACTTGGCTGGGAAGGCACAAACAGCCATTATTATGCCGGTTTGCAAAGTAAAATATCTCAAGAACCGGAAACCACTTTCCATTTTGGCTATGCCTACACCTTTAATTTAGGCAAAAACAATTACTCTACTGCCCAAAACCGTAATTCTGTTGACCTCAGAGTTGGTGTTTACAGTCACGATTTTTATGGAACGGATAATATCAATTTTACCCTCGGTGGTGGCTATTACTACAAAAACTTCCGCTTTGATTTCTCGTTGAATAACACAGGGATGAAGCTCTCTGATAGTGAATATCTTTTTTCTTTAAGTGCGGGGATATAATTGTTTCAGCTTTCTTTCTTAAATGCTACTCTTCTCTTTTTTGCCCTAGCTACAATTCTACCTCTACTGATTTGGCTGCTGGCAAAAAAGAAGCCCCCCAAAATTGTTTTTCCTACCCTGCGGTTCATCAAACTAAGCAAAGAACAGGAAAAAAGCCGCAGTAAACTGAAAAACATTCTCTTGCTGATTATCCGGATGTTGATTATCCTGCTGGTTGTTTTAGCTGTTTCGCGTCCAATGCTCTCTTCTCCGAAATTAAAACCCTCCGGCAAACACCCTCCTACAGCAATTGCTATTTTAATTGATACTTCCTATAGTATGGACTATGCGGAAAGCGGAAAAAGCTCACTGCAATATGCCAAAGATGCTCTGGAAAAAATAAACTCTAAAGCAAATCCTGATGATCGCTTCATTCCTCTTAGTTCTGATGAAAATTGGAATCTTATGCACAGTCAGATTTATGCCGGTTCTTTGCCTGAAACCCTGATTGACCAGTTGAAAATCACTTTCAATCCTCTCTCTTTGGAAGAAATGCTGGCACAAGCCGAAACTAAACTGTCAGAAAGCCAAATGCCCAATCGCGAAATATATCTCATCACCGATTTAAGAATTCCCCCTACAAAACTGAAAACCAATATCCCTATTGCTCTTATTCCTTTACCTGAAGCAGCGGACTATGAGAACCTGGCTCTTATTTCTGCCAATGCCTTACCCCAGCTGGTGGAAAAACATAAGCAGCAATTAATTCAGTTTACCGTTGCTAATTATGGCAGCACTAATCGCACAGATGTTCTTGTTAAAGCCGTGATAAACGATATAAAACTTGCTGAAAAATTCATCTCTATTCCTTCCCAAAGTACTATTATTGAAACTATTCCTGTTGATCTTCGTTCTGATGGCTGGCAGAGTGGATATGTCGAAGTTAATGATGAACGCCAGATAATGGATAATCGTTTCTATTTTGCCTTCCCTTTTTACAGTAAACCCCGTATTGCAGTTATCTCTCAAAATAACAATTTACCTCCTATTTTGGCTACTGTTTTAAGGGTCTATAGCTCTTCCACGCTTCAAGTTATTTCTCCTGATGCCCTCTCGTTAAGTGATCTGGATAAATTTCAACTCTTTATTGTTTATGATTGTGGTCCTTTAACCACCCGTTTACGTGAGATTTTTACTACTTTGCAAAATCGCCAATCAGGCATTCTTTTTTGCCTGGGAAATAACCTTTCTGCTGATCTGAAGTCCTTTCTGAATAACACCTTCGGATTAGAAATAAAAGACCGTACCCAAAATTCAATTACTATTGATAACATCAATGCCCATCATTACATCAGTTCCCTCATTTCCCGAAAACCGCTTAAAAATCCTATTCTAACTAACTACTGGCAGGCAGTAAATATAAATGCAGGAGTTCTCATTTCTGCTCAGAACTTTCCTTTAGTTGTAATCAATGGAAAGCAGTCACTTTGGCTTTGGAATATCGCTGCTGATAATAATCCTTTCTTTATAGACCCGGCTTTTCCGGTTTTAGCTTTCCGTACTTTGGATTACATTGCCGGTTCTGAAATTCCGGAAACAAACGCTAAAATTGGCCAAATTCTTACCTTTGATAAATTGCAACTTCCTACCGGTGAAATTATCGCCAGCCGTCGGTATTTAGCTACTGAACCCGGAATTTATATTTTTGAACCTGATACTCCTCGTAGTTATGCTCTGGCAATTAACATTGACTACAGTGATTCCGAAACTAGAACTAATTTCCCCGAAGGTGTAAAAAACTTAGGGGATAAATGGGAAGAAAAACTTTTCTTTTCCCGTTTGGGGCACGACCTCTGGAAAATTTTACTTGCCATTGCTTTCGCTTTAATGATTTTGGAAATTATTATTGTAAAAACAGAGGAGGCAAGGGCAAAATAGCAGGCAGGAAGGAGAAAAAAATGATTCTGGAGCATATTAGCGATCCTAAACAGATACAAGCCCTAACTATTAGTGAACTGAAAATCCTGGCTAAGGAAGTTCGCACTCGCATTGTAGAAGTTGTTTCCAAAACTGGCGGTCATTTAGCTCCCAGTTTGGGAACTGTTGATCTCACTATTGCTTTGCTTCATCTTTTTGATCCTCTTAGCGATAGAATCGTTTGGGATGTAGGACATCAAGCATACGCCTGGAAAATTTTAACTGGACGCAATGCTCAATTTGATACTTTAAGACAGTATAAAGGTATCAGCGGTTTTACTAATCGTGACGAAAGTCCTTATGATGCTTTTACTACAGGTCATAGCAGCACTTCCATTTCCGCCGCTTTAGGAATTGCCTGTGCCAGGGATTTAAATAATGAACAAGGGCATTGTATCGCTGTTATTGGCGATGGTGCTTTAACTGGAGGAATGAGTTTTGAAGCACTAAATCATGGGGGCCATCTCCAAAAGGATAAATTCATTGTTATCTTAAATGATAACGAAATGTCTATCTCTAAAAATGTAGGCGGTTTGCAGAAATATATGGCTCGGATGCTTGCCAGTAAATCCTATAATGTCCTTAAAAAGCAGGTTTGGGATTTCAGTTATACTTTGCCAGCCAACATTCGTCGCAGTTTCATTTATGGAGCCCAAAAGCTGGAAGAATCAATGATGAATATCTTGGTGCCCAACATTATTTTTGAAGACCTGGGCTTTAAATATGTAGGTCCTATAGATGGTCATAATATAGAGCAGCTCCTGAAGATTATTAAAAGGGTAAAGAATTTTATGGTCGGTCCTGTTCTGATCCATATTGTTACCCAAAAAGGTAAGGGCTATCTCCCCGCAGAAAAGGACTCTGCTCTTTTTCATGGAACAGGTCCTTTTGATTTAAAAACAGGTAAACAAATCAGCGACGGAAAACAAACTTGGAGTGACCTGATGGGTTCAACCCTGGCCACTTTAGCCAATAAAGACCCTAAAATAATTGCTGTTACAGCTGCTATGACTGCTGGAACAGGTTTAACCAAATTTGAAGAAACCTATCCTGACCGCTTTTTTGATGTGGGAATTGCTGAACAGCATGCTGTAACCCTTGCTGCAGGAATGTCCACAAAAGGACTAAAACCCTTTGTGGCAATTTATTCCACCTTTCTGCAACGTGCCTTAGACCAGATTATTCACGATGTTGCCTTACCCCGATTACCCGTTGTTTTTTGTATTGACAGAGCCGGTCTTGTTGGCGAAGATGGAGCTACACATCATGGCGCTTTTGATCTTTCTTTTTTAAGCTTTGTTCCCAATATGATTATTTTAACTCCTTCCTCCGCAGAAGAGCTTGTGGCAATGCTTACCTGGGCTGCAAATTATCAGGAAGGTCCCGTGGCTATTCGTTATCCTCGTGGAACTGCAATTCATTCTTCCTTTCATAAATCCTTGACCAATTTTAATCCCTTTCCTGCCATAATTCACTCTAATAAAGGGAAAATTGCCTTAATTGCTTGCGGAGATGCTTTTTTTACGGCTGAGGAAGTGCATAATTTGCTGGCTAAAGATAATATACCTTCACAGCTGGTGCAATTGCTCTCTGTTAAACCCTTAGATGAAAATACCCTTCTACAAGTGGCATCTACCTGCAAATACATTTTCACTTTTGAAAGTAATGCTATTCTTGGAGGAATGGGAGCATGCATAGCCCAATTGCTTGCTACTGAACAGGTTAAAGTTATCAATTTTGGCTATCCCGATCGCTTTATAGCCCAAGGAAAAATATCTGAACTTCTTGAGGAAATCGGTTTTACGACTCCCCGGCTTTATGACAAAATAGTCCAGATGCTTAAATGAGTAATGTTAGCGAGATTATTTGTGCACCCTTAACTCCAGCCGGATTTTCTGCCATAGCTGTAATCCGCTTAAGTGGGAAGGGTTGTATTGAACTTGTAGCCAAACACTTTTCTCACTGCAAAAAACTTCTTTCTTCCCCTTCGCATAATCTGATTTTTGGTTCCTTTTTTTCAGAAACTGGTGAACTGATAGACGAAGTCCTTCTTTCCGTTTTTAGAGAACCACATAGCTATACGGGAGAGGATGTTATTGAAATATCCTGTCATGGTAATCCCAATCTTGTCAATCATATTCTTCAGACCTTACTTCTTTCCTGCCGTCTGGCAAAACCTGGAGAATTTACTTTGCGTGCTTTTTTGAATGGAAAAATGGATTTGAGCCAGGCAGAAGCAGTTAACGATCTTATTCAAGCACAAGCATCTAAAGCTGAACAAGCCGCTTTACTTCAACTTAAGGGAAAACTTAGCCAATACTTGCAGGCATTGATGAATCGGATAACCGAACTGCGTATCCGTTTTGAGCTGGCAATTGATTTTGCCGATCAGGATTTACCTTTACCCGATTTTAATGCGATGTATCAAGAACTTATAGATATCATCAAAACCGCAGAAGAACTGAAAAACACAGGCGAACAGGGAAGACGACTACGCGAAGGAATCAAGATTTGTTTAACCGGTGCTCCGAATGTTGGTAAATCCTCACTTTTTAATGCTTTACTGCAACAAAACAGAGCTATCGTAACTCCCCACCCGGGAACGACCAGGGATTATTTGGAAGAGTGTCTATCCCTAAATGGCTTTCCTGTAGTTATTTATGATACAGCAGGACTAAGAGAATCTCCTGACGACATTGAAAAAGAAGGAATCACCAAAAGTTACGAATTGATGCAGGATTCAGACCTTATCCTTTATTTGGTGGAAGCTAATACTGTAACTAATCCTAGCCTGCAAATATCGGAATTACTTTCCACATTTACTATTCCTCCTGAACTTTATTCCAAAACCCTTGCCGTTTTTAGTAAAGCGGACTTGCTGCCAGAAAATACACTTAAAATATCCGATGGAATTTATTGCAGTGTAATAACAGAAAATGGCTTGAAAGACCTTACTAAGGCAATTTCCCAGCGGTTAATACTAAGCACCGAATTACCTAATAAACCAATCATCATCAATAACAGACATCTGATTGCTCTATCTAAATGCCTGCAGTCCTTGCATCAAGCAAAACAATCCCTTGAAGAAAATCAGGGCTACGAATTTATTGCCTTTGAACTTATTTCCGCGAGCAACGCCTTGGAAGAAATTTTAGGAATTATCACTACCGACGACCTGTTAGATAAAATCTTCAGCGAATTCTGCATCGGAAAATAAGCTATCCGCAGCGAAGTTAACTGCAATTTAGAAATACCTTGACTTATTTGTTGTTCAGTAAGAAAGGAAATTTGTGAATTATAAGAGGTGAAAATATGAGAAAACCTTGGTCAATTTCAACAACAGTAAGGAACCCGGAAAGATTAAGGGATTTTTTAAGGGTATTAAAGCAATTGGAAGGTCAAAGCTTTGATACTTCTAACCAGATAAAATATCAAGTGCTTTTAATTAAAGAACACATTTATAAACCGCTGAATATTCCTGTTGATTACCGAAAATATTATGAAAAACCAGAGACAGAAATCCCTTACAAAGTAGCTGAAGAAATCTTCAATTTACAAAAATATGAAGATCCACCAATGAGAGGAAGGCAATCTGTTAATCCATTGAATAAGCTTGGTTTTTCTATAGCCAGGGATGGATATGGACCAATCACAATTACTGAGCTTGGGAATAAGTTTTTATCAGATTATGATGTAGGTTATATATTTTTTAAAAGTTTGCTTAAGCTACAGTTTCCAAATCCATGGAGTGCAGGTTTTTCAGAACAAGAAGGTTTTAATATAATGCCTTTTATTGCTGTTATGGCTCTTATAGAGAAAATAAATCAAAAATCTAATAAGAAAGGATTAACCCAAATTGAATTCAATATCTTTGTTCCGACTTTAATAAGATTTGATCAGGTTGATGAATATGTAGAAAGTATTTTAGAGTATAGAAGAGCAAAAAACAAAGATAAATATATTGACAACTTTGCGAAAATGTTCTATGGGGCTACAACTATACCACCAAAAAAGATAAAAAACTTATTTGATTATGGTGATAACATAATGAGATATTTTCGTCTTACAAGATATTTTAAGGTCTCAATGGATTCTTTAGGATATAATTGGAGTATTGATTTGGAACCTTCAAGAAAAGTTGAAATACAGCAACTTTTAAATAAGTATAAGGGAGAATCTTTTAAATTTAAAAATATAGAAGATTATTTAGTATATCTTTCTAATATTTCAGAGCCCATATTACCTTGGGAAGAAATGGAGAATTTAATTAAGGTAATTCAATCACTAAAAATTGATACTACTAATTTGATCAAGGAGGGAAAATTACAGATTAATAAAGATCAACAAGAGCTTATAGATATGGATATTAATATTATGAGTAAAACGCAATTAGAGAATTATAATTCTCAGCTTAGAAAATTATATCTGGAAATGAAGAAGTATTCTGAGAAAATAAAGCTTACAGGTAACATAAATAAAGTTGAAGAAATAATACATACCTTGCAAGATACTAAAAGGTTAAAAAACTTTGAACCGGAACAATTTGAAAAATTAATAACAGAAGCACTAATAATAATCAATGACGAAATTTTAATAAAACCAAACTACCCAGTAGATGACGATGGGAATCCTGTTAATCATGCTCCTGGAAATAAACCCGACATAGAATGTTATTACAATAAGTTCAAAGCAATTTTTGAAGTATCATTAAATACACAAAAATTACAATGGGTACAAGAAGGACAACCCGTAATGAGGCATTTGAGAGATTTTGAAAACCAACATCAGGATGATGATATCTTCTGCATTTTTATTGCACCGCGTATTCATATTGATACCTATTCTCAATTTTGGATTTCTGTAAAATATGAATATAATGGCATACCTCAAAAAATAGTCCCAATGACTTCAGAACAATTTGCTTCCCTCTTAGAAACTATCTTAGTTCTACTTAGAAAAGGTAAGAGATTTTCTCATATAGAATTATATAAGTTATATTCAGAGATTGTTAACGAATCGAAGCGATTAGTAAGTTTCTCTGATTGGGTTCAATATATTCATAATATTATTGAGAAATGGAAACAACGGATTACAACTATATGAAAATGAATCACATATATCTTGGTGATTGCATCAAAATAATGGAAAAGGAAATACCTGAGAACAGTATAGATTTAGTGTATGCTGATCCACCATATAATTTATCAGGAAAGGTACTATCTTTAAAAAATAATAATACCGGGGGGCCATTTTATAAAATGAATGAGGACTGGGACACTTGGGACTACAATGAGTATCTTATCTTTTCTGAAACTTGGATTAGAAAAGTATGGAATATTTTAAAAAATAATGGCAGTTTATATATATCCTGCACATATCATAACATCGCAGAAATTATATTAACTGCAAAAAGAACTGGTTTCAGGCTAAATAATATTATAACTTGGTATAAGACCAATGCTATGCCAAATATCACAAAACGAACTTTTACACATTCAACGGAATTTATTTGCTGGTTTATAAAAGGTAATAAATGGAAATTCAATTATGGAGTAATTAAGAATTTTAATCCTCACAAGACAAAAGATGGAAAGCCGAAACAATTAAGGGATTTTATTGACTTTATTGAGATGCCTATTGTTCAAGGTAAAGAGAGAATAAAAGGAGAAAATGGCAGAGCTATACATCCTACTCAAAAGCCGGAAAAATTAATTGAACTAATCTTACTGGCTTCATCAGACGAAAATGATCTTGTTCTGGACCCATTTTTCGGAACTGGAACTACAGGAGTTGTGGCTTCTCGATTAAAAAGAAATTGGATTGGTATTGAAATTAATGAAGAATATTGTAACATTGCTCATAATAGAATATTTGCAAAGGAGATAAAAGAAAATGCCTGATATCAAGCTATTTAATGGAGATGTTTTAGAAATAATTAAACAATTTGAATCAAAGAGTATTGACTTAATCTTTGCAGATCCACCCTATAATCTTTCAGGGGAAAACTATCTTACTTGCAGAAGCGGAAAAATATCCAAATGTGATAAAGGGTTATGGGATCAAATAGAGAATATTAACGAATTTAACAGGAAATGGATTGAAGAATGCATAAGGGTTCTAAAAGATAACGGGACAATATGGATTTCAGGCACATTACACAACCACCCATCCATAGGTACAATTTTAAAACAATTAAACCTATGGATAATAAATGATATTATTTGGTTTAAACCCAATGCAACACCTCTAATCCAAAAAAATCGTTTTGTTCCTTCAACGGAATTGATCTGGCTTGCCGGTAAATCAAAACAATATTATTTTAACTATGATCTGGCAGTAAAATTAAATAATGGAAAGCAAATGAGAAACTTATGGGAGATACCAGCAGAACGACATAAAACTATACATCCTACAGAAAAGCCGGAAAAACTTCTGGAAAGGATAATTTTAATCGGAAGTAATGAACAAGATATTATTCTTGACCCTTTTATGGGTTCAGGAACAACAGGAGTAGTAGCAAAACGACTAAACAGAAATTTTATAGGTATTGAAATAGATGAAACATATTATTGTATAGCTCAAAAGAGGATAGAAAACACCCAGATAGAAAACAATTTAATCCAATTTCTGAGAAAATTAACGGATAAAAACTCGGGGCAATTAGATTTTTATTCAACAATAGCGAAAATCAGAAATTATTGAAATCTGTGAAGCCAAATTTAAATAGCAAAGGGAAAGGATTTATACTCTCTCCTCTGCATAAATACATATTTAAGGGGGTGTTCAACCAATTGGTTCTTTAAGGGGACTCAATGTATCTTGACAAAAAGGTTGTAGCAAATATATGCTTATGTCATGAGTAAAAAACTTTCCAGCACGCTATTATAAAAGTCCTATCCGCTCCATCAATGTTAATTACAATTACCTTACTCGCAACTTGGATTATAACTTCCTAAATACAAATAATAATCCTATGGAAAATCTTAATAAACAACTAAAGAGGAAATTAAAGAACCTGGATAATTTCAAGTCCTCAGCTTCGTTAATTGCATTTGTCAAACTATGGTTTTCCGATTATTTTATTAGAAAGCAGACCCAATAAAATGAACACTCCCCTTTTTTTAATTATGGAAACCCTGAGGGGGATTGGATTAAAAAAAGGATAAAGCATTATTCCATAGGTTAATTTACACAGATTGTTGCACCTATAAGCACTACTGGTAATAATTCTAAATCAAGTTTGAGCTTTTTAAAAAACGGGCAAGGTAATAAATATCCTGTTGTGTTATTTACCAAATTGTAAGAGAATAAATAATGAATCGTTTTTTAAGAAATAAACAAAACAAGAAATTCTATTTGTTCAAAGGGCTTACCTAGAGATTCCAATTACTAAACGAATCATAAGAGATTTGCTGTTCTGTAAAGTTGAAAAATGAGTAGATGGACGGGAATTTCGTTGACAGTTTTTTATCTCAGATTTTTTAGGGATAAGGAAATTTGGTTACCCTTATTACTTATATTGGTAGAAGAATTTCGTTATTTCTTTTAAGGTATTGAAAATGATGAAAACTTCGCATAAAATAATTATTGGTGATTCAAGATGGATGGAAGAAGTGAAAGATGAAACGGTTCATCTTATTGTTACTTCTCCACCTTATTGGCAATTAAAGGATTATGGTAATCATAATCAAATTGGTTTTAATGATACTTATGAAGAATATATTAATAACCTCAATCTGGTCTGGAATGAATGTAAAAGAGTTTTGCACAAGGGTTGTCGGTTATGTATTAATATTGGTGATCAATTTGCTCGTTCTGTTTATTATGGAAGATATAAAGTAATTCCCATCCGCACTGAGATTGTTAAATTTTGTGAAAGTAATGGTTTTGATTATATGGGTGCTATAATTTGGCAGAAAGTTACTACTTGTCATACTACAGGTGGAGCAACAATTATGGGGTCTTTTCCCTATCCCAGGAATGGAATTATTAAATTGGACTACGAGTATATCTTGATTTTTAAAAAATACGGAGCTTCGCCTCCTGTCAGTAGGGAAATTAAAGAACAATCAAAGTTAACTAGTGAAGAATGGAATCGGTATTTTACAGGGCATTGGAATTTTTCAGGTGAAAAGCAAGATAAACATTTAGCTATGTTTCCCGAAGAATTACCCAAACGCTTAATTAAAATGTTTAGTTTTGTAGGTGACACTATCCTTGATCCTTTTTTAGGAAGCGGGACTACTACTTTAGCTGCAAAGAATTGGAAAAGGAATTCTATTGGCTATGAAATTAACGAAAATTTTCTTCCTCTAATTAAAGAAAAACTTGAATTAGAACAGGGCACAATTTTTCAGGAAGAAACTTATGAAATAATCAGACAGGTAAAATTTGATCTAAATTTTCAGGATGAATTAAATAAATTACCCTATATCTTCAAAGACCCTATAAAATTTGACAAAAAAATTGATCCCCGAAAGCTTTCTTTATTGTAAATTTTACGCTTCGCATATCATTCCCTTATGCTTCCCATATCGTGATATGGGAAGCATAAGGGAATCTGAGGAGCAATATATGCGCGAGAAAGATGTTTCTAAACTGCGCGTTTAATTAGTTCTACGGCGTTTATTTTGTTTAAGCGTTTCAGAGGTAGCAGCACGCTTAAAATAGTGATTAAATAGGCAACAACAGTGATTAAAAGATAATCAGTAAAAATAAATTTCACGGGTAAAATTATGGAATCCCCTCCTCCCAGACCCAATTTCACAATACCCGTGTATTTTTGAATGAGCAGTAAAAGTGAGCCGAAACTCAGACCCAGAATAATTCCCGCGGAACACAAAAAAAGTGCCTGCAGTAAAAATAAGCTCTGCAGGTCTTTATCAGTCAGTCCTAAGGCTTTCAGCAAGCCCAGTTCGCGTTTCTTTTGGGAAATTGTTTTAAGCAGATTGCCCGTCAGGTTAAAGCTGGCAATAATAAACATAAAGAGCATAATTACAAACATCAGGAATTTTTCAAAGCGGATAGCAGAATATAGATTGGGATCAAAACTGCTCCAATCCTCAATCTGGAAGTTTGGAAATGCCTTTTTCAGGGTTTGCAGGGGCTGATTTTTTTGCACTTTAGGAAAGTGTTTAACCTCAATATAATCTGCTTCATTAGCAGAATAAGAAGCAAAAAAAGCAGCGTTATCAATCCCTATAAAGCTGAAATTTTGGTCATATTCAGGCATTCCGGCGGCAAAAATTGCCTGCACTTTCAGAAAACGAATACGCGGAATCATTCCAAATGCAGTGGGAACATTGAACATTGGTGACAGAACTTGAATTTCATCTCCTAAATAAACACCCAATTGGGAAGCCAGCCCTGCTCCTAAAGCAATGCCTGCAGATGAAAATTCTTCTGGTGATATATTTCCGGCAACTAAACCCTGAATAATTTCATTGCTGTCGCTATTAGGTTTTTGTAAAAGAGAAGAGACATTTTTATGCCTATTTGGTTCTATACCGAAACAAAGTGTAGGCAGAACTAGAGAATCATATTTCAGCAATAATTCATTCCGAATTACCGGACTGGGAGCAAACTTCATATCTTGCAATTGGTTACATATTGCAGGGTAATCTTTTATGGTCTCTCCTCCTTTTGCCGAAATACGAATTTCTGCAAAAGTGCCTGTAATCCGGTTACGAATATCAAAGCGGAAACCATTCATCACGGAAGTAACACAAATCAGAGCCAAAACTCCTAAAGTTATACCAATCAGGCAAAGATAATGTGCCTTACTGATGCCTCTGGTTTTACGACCGCTTAAGTATTTGCGAGCAAGGTAAACAACGCTTTTATTAATCATCTTAATTATTACTATAACCTGATAAGAGGGTAATTAGTCAAGTTTTGTTTTGGGCGTGATTTTGTTAAAATTCCGGAAAAACGACATCCTGTCGTTTATTATTGGGGTTGACGAGGAAATCAACCTTCCGGGATTTGGGGTTGACGAGGACGTCAACCTTCCGGGATCTGGGGTTGACGAGGACATCAACCTTCCGGGATTTGGGGTTGACGGGGACGTCAACCTTCCGGGAAATTTATATTTTCAAGCTACATTTACAAGCTTTGTATCAGGTTTGGTTTGTTTCTTGCAAGTTAAAAAACAGCAAACTAAGGAAATAATAAGTAAAAAACGGGTATGAAGAAAGAACACTTTGAGGCATTTTTAACTGCTAATGAAAAGCGTATCTATAATTATATATTAACTTTATGTAATAATGAACAAGATGCTTTGGATATTGTCCAAACCGTATTTATAGCGGTTTATAAAAATCTGGAACGTATAGACGAAGCAACTGCTCTTGCTTATACTTATAAAATCGCCCATAATAAATGCCTCAGCTTTCTAAAACAAAAAGCACGCTATGTAAATATTGAGCCGGAGAAATTTAACTGTATTCCGGAAAAAACGGTTATCGCAAACGAAACGGATTACACAGTTCTAAAAAATGCCATTTCTACTTTGCCTCCGCGTTTGGCAGCCGTAATTCAATTACAGTATTATGAAAAAATGTCCTACAAAGAAATTTCCGCCACTTTGGGAATCAGCATAAAAGCAGTAGAATCCTTGCTGGTGCGAGCAAAACGGATTTTAAGGAAAAAAATTTTGCAGGATACTGAGCCAGGAAGAGTATAGTAATTGGAAACAAAATTTGATAAAGGAGCAGAAAAATGAGATGCAGTAAAGTCCAACGCTATCTGGAAAAACAGCTTGATGGCGAACTGGATGAGCGCTCTGGGTTAAAACTTTTATACCATCTAGATAAATGTCCTGCCTGCAAAGCTTTTCTGGAAAAAGCCAAAAAACTGCAGCTGCTGCTTTCTGCCCTGCCCCAAGAAGAGTTTCCTGCCTGGATTCACGGACAAATTATGGATAAGGTGCACCGTCTTGATAATTGCCGTCCAGGGTTTTTCCGTCGCTATAAACTTGCCCCAGTTACCGCTATGCTCACTATTGCTTTAAGCTTATGGGCTGGAGTAAAGGTTGGTATAGTCAGCTATAAAATTGCCAGTCCCACAAAAGAAGAAACCACTACCTACACTTCCATTGCCTATGGTGAATTTGGCGAAAACACAATTCTGGACACTATAACAGAAAATGGAGAAGAGGGTGAATAAACGCTGGCTAATAATAATCTTGCTGATTTCGGTCAGTTTCAATCTTGCTTTTATAGGCAGTTTCATTTATTTGCATTGGTTTCACCCTCATCCTCAACCACCTGTAAGAAAAGAAGAAATGCGAGGTCCTCGTCCCCTATTTGGTCACCCTCCTTTTGAACGGGATGAAGAAATCAGGAAGTTAAGGAATCAATTTGAAAATATCAAACATTCCTTAATGCTGGAACTGGCAAAAGACCCCGTAGATATGACGAAAGTTAATGCCTTAATTGATTCTTCCCTAGTAGCTCAAAACAATCTGGAAAGAAGATTGGCGGAAAGAATGGTTGCCTATCGTAAAACTTTAACGGCAGAAGAAGCAAAAGAACACTTCCAGAGAAGAGCTGAATTTGCCAAAAAACGCTTAGACAGAAATAATATATCCCAAAACAGGAGAAACAAATGAAAAAAATAATGTTCTTAACCCTTACCCTAATATTTGTTTGCGGTGCCTTACTTGCCCAAACAAATGCCCCTAAAGATCGCTCTAATCCAAGAGCACAAACAGAGGAAATTAAAACCCCAAACCCCGAAAGACCTATGCAGAAATGCCTTGAGGAATTGAAACTTACCGATGCCCAAAAGAAAAAATGGGAAGAATTAAAAATAAGTTTTGAAAAAAACAAAAATACACTACAAGCTGAAATTGAGAATTTAAGAATTGACCTGCAGAAAGCTTTGAAAGATGAAAACTACCAACGAGCAAAGGAATTGAACAAACAAATTGCCTCTAAACGCAATGCTTTAGCCGATGCTAAAGTGAATTTTCTGGCTGACAGAATAAAAGAACTTACTCCCGAACAAAAAGCAACCCTGAAAAAAAATATGCCCCAGTTTCAGGGTGGTATGCATAAACAAAAATTCAATAAAAATGCTAGAGAATTCAGATATCAGCATAAGGAAAATTGTGCTGAATGCGAAGAATGCGGTTCTTTCGGTATGCCGGAGAAAAGATTACCTCCCAAAAAATAAACTGAACACAAACAAGCCCCTAATAATCCCTCCTCAGCAACACACAGACAAAGCCACGGGTTCTCCTCCCGTGGCTTTTTTTATAAACTGTAAATTACACTTTTGCTTTTTTCCTGTTTCTTCTTATAATGTTGATAGAAGGAGAGAAAATAATGCCCTATTTTCGCAGTGATTTGAAAGACAAAAAGCCCTCTAAAATAAGTGTTCCCATCAAAAAGAGGATGATGTGCCTGAATGAAAGTTGCCTAAATCCCTATCAGGTAATTAAACAGCAATTTTTAGCTAAAATGGAAGAAATTCAACTTAACCGTTATCTTTCTTCTGTAACGAATGACTTGCAAACTGCGCTAACATCATATATTAATAACTCTTTAAGTAAAGATAATGTCCTTTGGGGAAATGGTGCTGATGATCTTCTCTATCATATTTTTCTGGCAGTGCGGGAAAACAATAATTCTTATGCTGTTTCCCTGGCACCTTCCTATTTTGATTACAAAACATTTAGCGCTATGGTAGGTTTGAAAATGCTTTTTTGTGATTTGAATGAGGATTTCAGTTTCTCCCCGGAAAAGTATTTGGAATTTGCCAGTCATCCTGATTGTCGTTTAGCTGTTTTATGCAATCCCAATAATCCAACGGGCAATTTGTTTTCCGAAGTGCAACTATTACAGATAATTGAAGCTCTGCCAGAGAAACTTGTGCTGGTAGATGAGACCTATTTTGAATTTTCGGGAAAAACCTTGGCAGACAAATTATTGCAGTATCCTAATTTAATGTTAGTGCGTTCTTTTTCCAAGGCATTTTCTGCGGCGGGATTGCGTTTTGGCTATGCAATTTCTTCAGCGGAAAATATTTATGAACTTTCCAAAGTGTTAACTACCTTTCATACTTCTATTTTAAATCAAGCATTTGCTCTTTCTCTTCTGGAACATCAGGATATCTTTAAAGCACAGGTGCAACAGACAATTAAGTTGCGGGAAGAGCTTTTTTCAACTTTGCAGAAAATAGAAGAGGTTAAGGTATATCCATCTGCTACTAATTTCCTTACTTTTTCTCTTTATGAACGTACTCCAGATTTCTTTAAATACCTTTTAGTTAATGATTTTGCTGTGCGTGATGTGGGTTCTCATCCCTGTTTACAAAATTGTTTAAGAGTAACTGTTAGCTGCAGGGAAGAGGTTGATGCGTTTGTAAGTGCGGTAAAACAGTTTTTGGATTAAGGCCAGGGGGTCGAGAGGTCTTGAGGTCGAGAGGTCTTGAGGTCTTGAGGTCGGGAGGTCTTGAGGTCGGGAGGTCTTGAGGTCGGGAGGTCTTGAGGGCGAGAGGTTGGGAGGTTTTAATTTTCACTTCACTTGCTAAACCTTTTTTATTTTCCTGCTTGACAGAAAGTAGTGCCTTTTTTTCTGGTTAAAATAATAAAATGGATGAAATTATAACTCTCAAGGAGAGAAAATGGCTTTAATTTTAAAAACAACCCGCTTCATTGAAACCCAGATTGATACTTTTCTGGATATTTTAAGTGATTCTGCTACTACTTTTGAAATGGCAATGGAAGATTACCTCAATAATCGTATTGAACAATTTGAAACCCGTTTGGCTCAAATTAGGGAAAATGAACATCGGGCAGATGATTTACGGGTTAGCATTGAACGTTTTCTCTATGAACGAACTCTAATTCCGGAAAACCGAGGTGATGTTCTTGCCATTTTGGAAAATACAGATGAGGTTATTGATAATATAAAGGATTCTCTGGTTCAGTTTTCTATTGAAATGCCAAAAATTCCAGAGAGCTTAAATGATTTGTGGATGCAAACAACTAAGGCATCAAGCAATGCTGTTGAACAACTTTCTTTTGCAGTGCGTTCTTTTTTCAGAGATTTGGCTGCTGTAAATAATTACATTCACAAGGTCTATTTCTTTGAACGCGAAGCAGATCATATCGGTGAACGCTTGCGCCGTGAAATATTCAATTTGGATATTGAACTTTCCCAGAAAAGTCAGCTGCGTTTTTTTGCTATGCATATTGAGAAGATTTCGGACTATGCCCAGGTTGTTTGTGATCGTTTATCTATTTATGCTATCAAGCGTCAACTGTAAATGATTTTTATTTACCTGCTCAGTGGCCTGTTTTTAGGTTGGTCTTTAGGAGCCAATGATACCGGTAATATTTTTGGTGCTGCTGTAGAAACCAGAATGCTGAAATACAAAACAGCTGCCCTAATTGCCTCCATTTTTATTTTTTTAGGTGCTGTTTTTGAAGGTAGTGGTCCTTCCGGAACTTTAGGTCGTTTGGGAAGTGTTGATGCTTTAGGAGGTGCTTTTACAGTTGCCCTGGCAGCTGCTTTAACTATAACTGCTATTGTCAGAACAGGAATTCCGGTTTCCACTTCTCAAACCATTGTGGGTGCGATAATTGGCTGGAATTATTTTTCGGGTCGGTTAACTGACTTCCAAAATTTACTTACTATTGTTTCCAGCTGGGTGATTGCTTTTGTGCTTTCCGGAATTATTGCGGCTTTACTTTTTTATTTAATTAGCCCCGTTATCAATAAAGGAAAAATTCATCTTTTAGAGCAGGATGTTTATGTTCGTTTAGGATTGATTATAATCGGTGCCTTCGGTGCTTTTTCTTTGGGTGCCAATAACATAGCTAATGTTGTTGGAGTTTTTGTTCCGGTAACTCCTTTCAAAGATATTAATTTGGGAAGCTTTACTCTTTCAGGCATCCAACAACTTTATATTTTGGGTGCAATTTCAATTATTGTTGGAATATACACTTATTCTCATAAAGTGATGCGAACCGTGGGAAAAGATATTTTTCATCTTTCTCCGGTAACAGCACTAATAGCTGTAACCGCAGAAGCGATTGTGCTTTTTATTTTTGCCTCGCGTGGCTTGCAAAACTTGTTATTAAGTATAGGTTTGCCTCCCATTCCTTTGGTTCCTGTATCTTCCACCCAAGTTATAGTTGGAGCGGTTGTGGGAATTGGTTTGGTAAAAGGGGGTAAAAATATCCGTTACAATATATTAGGCAAGGTATCTTTGGCTTGGATAGCTGCACCGGTTATTGCTTTTTTCTTTGCTTTTATAGCTCTTTTTATTGTCCAAAATGTGTTTGAACAGACCGTATGCCAAAAAACAATATACACTTTCAATCGCACAACTATCAGTCAAATAGAAAAAGAAGGTTTGGATGTTAATCATCTGTCCTCTGTTAATGGCCATAAATATTACCGGGAGCTGGAGATTTATAAAGAACTAAAGGCAGAGAAATATTTTAAGCGTTCAGAAATATCAAAAATTATCCGTATCGCTGAAGTTTATCCTTTGAAAGTAGATATTAATCTTCTTCGGGATAAAGGTCTGGTTAATCGTTTCAGTAAAGAACAATGGGAAGCATTATTTAAACTTGAAGGAAGAGAATTCAAGCATCAATGGCAACTAAAAGAAGCACTGGCAAAAGACCCTTCCTGGCAAAGAAGAAAAGAAATTACTGAAAGAGATAAGCTGCATAACCAGGACCTGGAAGAACAATTTAACCTTCTATTTCGCACTCTCTATTTTCCTCCTGCATAATGAATCCCTTTATTGAAAAGATAATTCCTCTTATTCTGGCTTTTTTTATAGGCATTGTCCTTAAACTTCTAAAGCTTCTGTCTAAAGAAGATGCACCCGTTCTTTTGAGGGTAGTGCTTAATGTTTGTTTACCGTGTTTAACCATTATTGCCATTGCCAATATTCAGCTAAAAGCGGATATGGCTTTAATTCCTTTTACGGCTATTATAATTGTCTTTCTGATGTATATCATCTCTCACGCTATTGGAAAACACTTGAAAATGGAAAAAACCACTTTCGGCAGTTTTCTGGTAGGAACAATGATTATGAATACTGCTTATGCTTTGCCTTTTTTCTTTGCTGCTTTTGGTAATGAAGGCCTTGCCAGAGCATCACTATTTGATATTGGCAATACCTTTATGATTTTTACTTTCACCTATTACAATGCTATAAAATATGGAGATAATAGCAAAACAGCTGAAATTGAGTGGAAAAAGTTTTTGCGTCTACCTCCTCTTTGGGCTATGGTAATTGCCTTCTCCTGGAAATTAACTAAAGTCCCGATTCCTCCTGTGGCTTTAAATTTTCTCAATTTTATGGGGCAACCGATGATGCCTTTAATGATGATTGCTTTGGGACTTTATTTTAACCCAAAACGCTGTAACATTGGAAAGGCGGCAATTGCTATTTTCATCAGAATGGGTGTTGGTTTGGGAATAGGCATTGCACTATCTGCTCTTTTTGGCTTTGAAGGTATAACCAGAACTGTAGTAACTGTTTGTTCTGCTTTACCTATCGGTTTTAATACTCTTATTTTTTCCAATCTGGAAAATTTGGATAGAGAGTTTGCTGCTACTATAGTTTCTATATCTATTTTTATTGCTCTATTCTATATTCCGTGGCTGATATGTCTGTTCCGTTAAAAGAAGTAGAGAAATTGTGAGGAAAATGGTAAAGCGAAATGCGGGATAAACTGTTTAAGAGAAGAGAATTTTTTCCTCTGTTTTATTCAGGAAGAGAAAATTACCGGTTTTAAGACGATTATTTCTTAAAATATTAGGTAAATTCTCATTGGTAACTTCTTTCAATCCTTTAAAAATCCACCAGGCAGAATATCCGCTTTGGAAAAATAGTGTAAAAGTAGCAAAAATATCTTTATTTTCCTTTACTTGTTCTCCAATTTGAGGGAACATAGCTACTTCTATTAACCAAACAGGTTTGGGATTGAGGTTTATATAGTGTTCTGCTTTTTGAAGCAGTTGATATTCATTGCCCTCAATATCAATAATTATCAGTAACTTTTTACCTTCAAAGCGATTGTGTAATAAATTGTCCATTGTATTAACGGGTACATAGTGAAATTGATTTTCCGGTTGACCATACCATCCTTTAACTAAGGAAGCTAATCCGGCTTTGCCATACATTTTTTGTAAACCGATACGATTACTTAAAGCTATAGGAAAAACTTCCACTTCGGACAATTTATTAGCTACCAGGTTTTTATACAAAAATTTTAAGTTTCTTTGTATAGGTTCAACAGCAATCGTTTTTATTCCTTTTGAGGCAAAAAAACATACATAATAACCTATATTCGCCCCTATGTTGATAACTGCATCTGCAGTAGGAAGGAATTTCTGAATTATTTCCAATTCTTCAGCTTCCCATATATTTTTCAGGTTGAGAGGATCACCATAATACTTAAGCCCCAATTGACGGGAAGGTTTATGGTAATAATAAAAATCAAAGAATACCTGATACAAGTAGTAAATAATTTTATTTTTGCGCAGTTTATTCTTGAAGGATGCGAGGTTATCTTGAAAATTCATTATTAAACTCCAGTTTTATGTTCTCATTCGGATATTCAATCTAAAACTCTTTAGAAGCAGTATTAACAAAAGAGATAGATAAATAACCGTCTTTTATTTTTTATCCTTCCATCAGGGGCAAAAGTTTGCTGCACTCACACTTGGGATAAAAAACTAAAAATTCATCAAAGAAAAAACAGAACTAATTCACCTATAATATCTTGTTTCTCAATTTGCTTTCTTTTGTCAATAACAAACTTTTTATAGAGTCAATCTAACAAAAGACGAGCTTAAACTTAAAAAAAGAATCCATATTACATCGTAAAGTCCGTTTAATCTTTACAGCTATTGTGAGATAATACAACATTTTTATGGGCAAGCCATAAATAATGATTATATAGTCCTGTGCCCATAAAAAATTAGAAGGAATACTATAGGACGAAGCAAGTAACTACCTGGTACTTAATCAATTATTTAACGCTGCCGTAACGCTGCCGTAACACTTCCGTAACACTTCCTTAACGGCCGTTAGGGAATCGTTAAAGAAGTGTTAAAGCAGCACTAAAGAATCAACTTGGCAGGAAACAATGCGCTGTCTAAAAACAGGTAAAGGTCTCGCCAATTGCAAGCTAAGTTATTGCAACCTAAAGTAAATTTTTAATTTTGGACACTATAAATTATGAATATGAAATAGGGAACAAAGGTTAAAGCAAATTTTTTCTTCGCCAACTCCTTTTCTCTATTAAATTGTTTCTTTTATAGGATGGTAGTTATATTGCATAGACATCTCCGGATTGCTTTTTTCTCAGAAATCCACATCAGACAGGAAAATATTTATGCATTATTAATATGAAGACAATATTAGTCGTCACAAGTAATATTGCCTCTTCAAAGATATAGTAATGGTTAAAAGGGAAGAAGCAAATGACTCCGTTATTGATTTGTTTTCGTTGTTTGTGAGATTTATCTTGACAGCAGATGACATAGCTTCCTTTTATGACATAAAAATGGCTTTATAAAAGCAGAAACTTATTTATGGAGGATGAATCCTTGTTTAGAAGAGCTTTTGCCTGTGTTGGAGGGAAAAGGATATCAGACATATTGCTATGCATAATAGTAATTAGCGGTTTTACTATTCTGCCTTTATCTGCCGATATTTTAATTCCGATGGATAATACGCAGACCAACCATTTAAAAGCTTATGGCATTGCTTTTGCCGGTTTGAAAGAACATCTTGTTGGCAGATGGCTTTTAAACTATCGGGGTGGAAGTTTTCTTTTTCCTGATTCCGGGAGTTTAACAGCTCTTTGTAACATTCGGGGTGTGCGTTATGAAAATGTTTCTTCTTCATCTGTAGCGGCAATTTTAACAGAAATTCAGGCAAATAATATGGAAAGCATCGCTCTGGAAAAAGAACCTAAAATAGCGGTTTATATACCTCCAAATGCCCTTCCCTGGGATGATGCAGTTACTATGGCTTTGGAATATGCCGAAATTGAATATGATCGGGTTTGGGATGATGAAGTTTTAGCAGGCAAACTTCCGGAATATGATTGGCTGCATTTACACCATGAGGATTTTACAGGTCAGTATGGCAAGTTCTATGGTTCCTATAGAAATACCGGTTGGTATCAGAATGATGTGCGTGTAAATGAAGCAATGGCAGCTAAACACGGTTTTGCAAAGGTTTGGCAATTAAAGCATGCAGTAGCGGAAAAAATACGCAACTATGTAATAAACGGCGGTTTTATGTTCGCTATGTGTGCAGCTACAGATACTTACGATATTGCTTTAGCAGCAAAGGATGTAGATATTGTAGATGCTGCTATTGACGGTGATGGTATAGACCCTCAATATCAAAGTAAATTGGATTTTTCCCGCACTTTTGCCTTTGAGAATTTTACTTTGCGTCCCAATCCTTATGAGTATGAGTTTTCTGATATAGATGCCAGTGATTATTCTCTATTAAGAGGTCCTGAAGCAGATTATTTTCAGCTTTTTGATTTCAGTGCCAAGTATGATCCTGTTCCCACAATGCTTACACAATGTCATACTAATATTATAAATGGTTTTCTGGGGCAGACCACTTCTTTTTTCAAAGATAAAGTAAAGAAAAGCGTTATTATTTTAGCTGAAGTTCCAGGTCAGAATGAAGTTAAATACATTCATGGCAATATCGGTAAAGGGACTTTCACTTTTTACGGCGGTCACGATCCCGAGGACTATCAGCATAAAGTTGGCGATCCGGAAACTATATTAGAACTGCATAAAAATTCACCCGGCTATCGTTTAATTCTGAATAATGTTCTCTTCCCTGCTGCAGAAAAGAAACAGCTGAAGACCTGAAAAGCAATGAAAAAATTTTATCCTAACCTGCGTAGCGTGCAAATAAAAACAGGTATCTGGACAGTTGTTATTTGTCTGATCCTGATTTTCAGCTATTTTTGGCTTAGTGGTCGGTTAGCGGTCCGTTCGCATTATGAACTGAAAATTGCCTTTCCCGATGTTATGGGTTTGGAGATTGGCGATAAAATTATGTATCGCGGAATGGAAGTTGGCAGAGTTAAAAACATAACTGCCCACAAAGATAAGGTGATCACAACTGCCAGCATCAGAAGTGATATAATTTTAACAGAAGGAACTAAATTTCTGGTTTCGGACAGTTCATTGATGGGGGGAAAGGCATTAAACATCATTCCGGGAAATGGAAACAATCCTCTAAATATAAAGAAATTACAGCAGGGAACTTCACCGGAAGGAATGATGGAATTGATTAGTAAAGCATCTGCGGGCTTGGATGAATTGAAAGAAACAGTCACATTACTTAATTCTCCTGATGGTATATTGCAAAGTTCCCGAAAATTAGTGGAAAATGCTGATGACACAGTAACCGCTATGGGCAATGCAGCCAAAGAATTAAAACAAGAACTTGTTTTTACAGTGAATAAAATTGAGCGTTTAACCTCTTCTCTGCAGGAAGTTATATCTGAAAATAAAGAACCCCTGAAAAATACTTTAACAGAAGGAAACATTGCTATAGAAAAACTTTCTGCCACTTTGGACTCGTTAAAAATTCTTTCTGCCAATTTGAATCGTTCTGCCAAAGCTCTTACTGAAAACGAAGGCACTGCCGGTTTATTTCTGAATGATAAACAGCTGTATGAAAAAATCAACACTGCAACCGATAACCTCAATGCCCTCATCAAAGATATTCAAGAAAACCCCAAAAAATACATCAAATTCAGCATATTTTAGGAAAGGTAATGAATAAACCACTCTATTGTCTGATAATCCTTTGTGTATTATGCAGTTCCGGTTTTGCTTACAGTTTCGGTCAAAATAAAATTAATATTGCTCCTCAGGATTTTTCCACCATTCAAACAATGCATTTTGATATTTATTTTCCCGCAGGAGAAGATCAATTTGGACGCGTTGCAGCTTTAATGGCTGAGGATATATATTATTACATTAAAGCGGAATTCAGAGTTCCTATATTAACCCGTATTCCTATTATTTTTTACAGCACTAAGCAAGAATTTTTAACCACCAATATCACTTATTATCTTTTAACTGAAGGCGTTGGGGGTTTTACAGAAAGTTTACATAACCGGGTTGTAGTTCCTTTTGAAGGTAGTTATGCTTCTCTGGAAGAACTTTTAGCACATGAACTTACACATGCTTACATCAATGCGATGGATAACCGGTTTATAAATTCCAGTTCAATGCTTAGACCCACTTCTTTTCCTTTTTGGTTTTCGGAAGGGCTTCCGGAATATCTTTCCATTGGTGGCGAAGATAACTATAATAATATGTATCTCTTGGATATGGTAATAAATAACAGCATCGGCAGATTGAACAGTACTGATGGCTATCTGGCATACCGTTTAGGGGAAAGTTTTTTAACTTTTATAGCGGAAACCTGGGGTAGAGAAAAAGTTCCTGAGTATTTTTTTGCTATTCATTCCTCATTCAATCTTGATGAAGCTACGAAAAAGGTTTTCGGAATGGATTTTGAAGACCTGGAATCCCGCTGGCATTATCAGTTAAAGAGAGATTATTATCCTCTGATTAACAGTCACGACATCCCTATGGAGAATTTTGAACAGCGGACATTTCATAACAAAGATGGTTCCTACTTCAATTTGGCACCCCGTTTTTCGCCCAATGGTTCACGCTATGTATATTATTCAAATACAGGTGGAAGATACAGTATTTGGCTGGCTGGAACTCAGGGATTAGCTCAACCGCAATTGATTTTTAAGGGTGAGAAAAGTAGTAAAGCAGAAGAATTTTACTATTTGCGTTCAGCTCTTTCCTGGTTTCCCGATAATCAAAGAATTGCCTTTTCCGCCAAAACTGCTACCGGTGATAAAATACAAATCCTGAATGTGAACACTAAAAAAATAGTGCAGACAATCAGCATACCCGAACTGCAGGCAATTTATGAAGCAGATGTTTCTCCCGATGGCTTATTTCTGGTTTTGGCAGGTCAAAAAAATATGCAATCTGATCTCTATCTTTACGAGATTGAAACAGGAAACTTAACTCAACTAACTAATGACAGTTATGACGATGCCCATCCCCGTTTTTCACCCGACGGAAAATATATTGCCTACGATAGCGAACACAAATATAAGAAACAGGAAATTCGTTATGGTATGTTTTCAGACCTGACACGCGATATTTTCACTTTCAATATTGAGACCGGGGAAATAGTTGAAAGAACCTTTGATAACTACGATTGTTTCAGTCCAATTTGGGCAGAAGATGGTTCTAAGCTTGTTTTTCTTTCCTATAAACATAACCTTGCCAATTATGAAATTTTGGATTGGGAAACGGGACAGCGGGCTGAACTAACAAAATGTATAGCAGGAATTATGAACGGCGATATCAGTTTTGATGATAATTATATCGTTATAAGCAACTACTTTGATGGTGCCTGGGATATATATTTTGATGATAATCCCCTGAAAAATCTGGTTTATGAAGAAAGCAACCAGCCCCAAAGTTTTGAGAGAACTGATGACCTCTTACAGTCCATAGACCTTACCTGCCTTGATTTTTACGGGAAAAGAACTAAAGCTCAGCGTCCTTCAAAACCACAATCTCCGCAACAAAATCCCCGTCGTCCATACCTTTCCAATAATGAACCCGACAATAGCGATTCCTTAAAATTTTTTCAGGGTTATTCCTGGGATGATAAACCGGATAGTATTAGTGTCCCTCCGAAAGTTGAAAAATATAAAACCAAATTTGCTTTAGATAGCATCTGGGGCGGATTGGCTTATTCATCTTACGCAGGAACCGTGGGAGCTTTAGACCTCACCTTAAGTGATCTTCTGGGTAATTATGGAATAGGCATCAGTTTAGGTATTTCAGGAAAAATTGAGAACAGCAATCTTTTTCTATCCTTTTTGAACCTAAAACACAGAGCGGATTACGGAATAGGGGTCTACAACTTCTATGATGAAACGCTTTATAGACGCTATCTTATCGGTCAGGATGATTATTTTCGGCTGCGAGAACGCGAATTGGGGATGCTTTTTATTTACCGTTATCCTTTCAGTCGGTTTACGCGTATGGAATTTGACAGCCAGTTATATTATGTAAAACAGGAATGGGATTATCTGGCACCGGTAGATGTGCCTACTGAAAACTGGCAAATGAATATCTCCCAGGATACGGATACAGTTATTGCACCTGGCTTATCTTTTGTTTTTGATAATGCTCTTTTTGGCTCTACAGGACCTATGGTTGGTTGGCGTTATTATTATCTCATTCGGAAAAGCTTTGCTAAAAATGAGTTGAATTATTTTACCAACTACCTTGACCTGCGTTGTTACAACTTTTTTGAAAAAAGATACTCTCTGGCTTTTCGTTTGAATGCAGGAATCAGTACCGGTGAATCACCTCAGCGATTTGCTCTTGACGGTTTATATGGTGTGCGTGCATTAAATGAAGATATAGACGGAGAAAGAATGGTTTTGGGCTCTGCAGAGCTGCGTTTTCCTTTTTTTGATTATATTTCTATTGCTTTTCCGGTGCCTTTACAGTTACGCAATATTCGCGGAAGCATTTTTACCGATATAGGAGCTGCCTGGGATAAAAATTCTGATTTTAGAGGAGTGATAGACGGTAAACTGAATGATATAAAATTTGGCTATGGCTTCGGACCGCGCATCAATCTGGGTTATTTTGTGTTAAAATTGGATATTGCCTGGCTTACCGACCTCTCCCATATTTCCAAACCGATGTATTACTTAAGCTTAACTGAAGATTTTTAATATCTTATAAATAACGATAAGGAGATCATAATGAAGATTGACATCATCCGAAAAGCCCCGGTAGATATGGATTGCAGCATTATTTTCCAGGAAGAAAATGGGGCATTGGACAAGGTAGAATTACTACCGCAAAACATTGCCCAAGCAGCTCAGGTCTATTGCAAGAGCGAAGATTTCAAGTTCGCTTACGGGGATATAAAAAATTTTGCCCTCGTAAATGGAACCCAACGCCAAAACATTATTTTATTAGGTGCCGGCAATAAAAACGAACTCAATAATAATAAAGTCCGTAATCTTTTAGCTTCTGCAATTCGTTTGGCAGGAAAATTAAAAGCAAAACAAATCTACCTGTTTCAAGGATTTGATTGCCCTATTAACGATGTAGCTTTTGGTCATTTGCTTTCCGAGACAGCTTTGCTGGTTACCTATCAATTTAACAAATACTTAAGCTCAGCTAAAAACGCAAGCGAAATAGAAGCACTACATTATATGCTCCTCTCTAAAAATACCCGCCATTTAAACCGCGGTATCGTAGAAGGACGCATTTATGCTGAAACAACTAATTTTGCCAGAAATTTAGTAAATGAACCCGCCAATGTTATTAACCCCGAAAACCTTGCGGAAACAGCTAAACAGGCAGCTCTGCAATACGGTTTTTCAATTGATGTTCATTCCCTGGATAAGCTTAAACGTATAAAAATGGATGCCTTTTTAGCCGTGGGACGCGGGTCAACTCATGAGCCAAAACTTATTATTATGCGCCATTTAGGAAATCCTGAACACCATCAGGAAACCATTGCTTTAGTGGGTAAAGGTATCACTTTTGACAGCGGTGGTTATTGTATTAAAAGTGCACAGGGAATGTTAAATATGAAAGATGATATGGGAGGCGCAGCCGCTGTTATCGGAACTATGTGTGCTATTGCTTCTCTGAAATTGAAACTTAATGTAATAGGCATCATCGCTGCCTGTGAAAATATGATTTCAGGAGATGCATTTCACACCGGAGATATTATTACTTCAATGAGTGGAAAAACCATTGAAGTAGTCAATACCGATGCTGAAGGTCGACTAACTCTTTGTGATGCTATCAATTATGCCATAGAAAAAGAACATTGTGAACGCATCATTGATATCGCAACTTTAACAGGAGCAGCGGTTACTGCTTTGGGAACTCAGATTGCTGCCGTGCTTACTAATAACGAATCCTGGTTGGAACAGCTGAAAAATGCCGCCGCCTTTACCGGTGAAAATATTTGGCAACTTCCTGCTTTTGAGGAATATAAAGAATTAATCAAGTCCGAAATAGCTGATTTGAAAAATTCCGGAGGTCCCTCTGCAGGCACTATAACTGCAGGTCTATTCCTGCAAGAATTTGTGCAAAATAAGCCCTGGTTGCATATTGATATTGCCGGAACTGCCTTTAAGGATAAGGAATCCGGAATTTATAACTACGGTGCAACGGGAGCTGGTGTGCGTTTGCTCACAACTCTTTTAAAATATATGGAATAGAAGATCATCCTTGCTAACATCCTTTCTTCATCTTCACCTCCTCTCGTCCTCAACTCGTCATTAACTAGGAGAGGAGGATAGGAAGAAGACAAGTGGAGAACAGGTGGCTTGCAAGGAACTGGCTAAATGAGGTGTCCTAATATACATTCCATATTGAAAATACATAAAAGAAAAAATTCATAAAGAAAATAAGGTTGAGAAGGTTTAGAGGGTTGAAATACCTTAAATCCCTTTAAGACAATAAAATAATAGCGAGTGGTGCCTAAGCCCCTCGGAAGAAAAGATATACAACCCCCATTCCAAATCTAATATTCTGATTCCGAAAAGGGTTATTTGGAAGTTAAAAATCGGTTAAGAGGCAACCAGAAATGATTTATATAAAAAAAAATTATATTATATTATTCATTCATTGAAAGTCACTTATTATATAAGATTTTTATCGTTAAGCCATAAATAATAATTTTATTGTCCTGTGATAAAAAAATCAGGAGGGATGCTATAGGACAATGAAAGTAATGTCTTGTTGCTCAGATATTAGAAAAAATTGAGCTGGCAATAGATACTTTACCCGATAATTCCGTAGTTCGTAGAAATGTAATAGTTGTAGTTTTTTCCTGTATGAAATTACAAGACAGAAGCTATGCCCCGTTCCTTATCTTGATTTATTAAATTACTTTGTGGACTTAGTATAACTGCCTGTTGCTTAATCACTTATTTAACGATCCCTTAACACTGCCGTAACGCTTCCGTAACACTTCCTTAACGGGCGTTAAAGAATCATTAAAGAAATGTTAATGCAGTATAAAAGAATCAAATTGGGAGGGAATAATGCACTGTCTAAAAACAGGTAAAGGTCTTGCCAATTACAAGCTAAGTTATGTTAACTCAAAATAAATTTTTTATTTGGAATACTATAAATTATGGAGAGGCAATAAGGAAAAAAGGCTAAGGCAAATATTATCATATTATGCATTTTCAATATGAAAACTATATAAAAACTTGTTTGGCAATAATGACTAATGACGCCGGTAGCTTATTACAAAGTATTTTTAAATTGGATTACAGAAATTCATTACCAAAATTTTATTTTGGTCTGTGTAATCTTTGATATCTGAGAGAGCTTTTTACCGAGAAAATTATGCTTGACAGAATATATCCATTGTATAACAAATATATTTTTTTAGAGTTTTTTACCATAGTAGTGATAAGTAATATACTCCAAAAGAGATAGAAGAAAGCGCAAAGATAAAAAAAGCGTATATTACTTCTCACTTTGTGTGGTTGGAGATTTTGAACAAAATTTATTTAAGAGGAATAAAAAAATATGGAGACGAAAACTTTAAGAGTAGAAACAGATTGTGATAAAAAATTAAACATCGGGTTTAAGAAAACTTGTAATTGCCCCGATAATCATATAAATTGTCTTACCCCAAAAGAATGGATTAAGGGACAAGTTGCTATTTGGGAATTATATTATGAAGGAAGAGATATTAGGGATAAAGATATCCATCCTGCTGTATTTCCAATTGCTCTACCCAAAAAGTGCATAGAACTTTTTACTCATAAAGGAGAATTAGTGCTTGATCCTTTTGTGGGTATTGGAACCACTTTAATTGCAGCTCAAGATTTAGAAAGAAATGCCCTAGGATTTGACCTTAATAAAGAATATATTGATTTTATTGATGAAAGATTAAATCAATTACAAATTGATTTTGGTGAGGTTACTAATCAGCTTGCAATCTGTGATGATGCTCTAAATATTCCTAATTATCTGAATATAGAAACTGTTTCTTTATGCGTTACTTCACCTCCCTATGCCAATATGTTAAACCACAAAAGGTTGAATAAAAGTTTTCGTAGTGACCTTAGAGAAAATAAACACTATAAAAAAATTCAACAATATTCTGACAATCCCCGAGACCTTGGAACAATGAAAATGAATGAATATATTGAAGCCCTTGTGGAAATTTATAAAGGGATATTGCCATTCTTAAAACCAAAAGCTCATTGTGTAATTAATGTTAATGATTTATGGGAAAATAATTGTCGTTATCCTACACATAGTTTCATTATAGAAGGAATGGAAAAAATTGGTTATCAGCTTAGAAATATAATTATTTGGGATAAGAGAAATTTAGTGAATAAGGTAGGAATTTATGGATGGCCCAATAACTTTATTACTCTTAGCACCACATTTGAATATATACTTGATTTTTGGAGGTCTCCCTGATGATTGGTTATAAAGAATTAATCCAAAAATTGAAAAAAATTAAGGAAATGGGTTGGATTAAAACGCATAGAGCTGGAACTACAGGAATTGGTAAGTCAACAGTCATCATATTTTTAAAATGGATTACGGTAATTCATTACCAAAATTTTATTTTGATCGGTGTAATTTGTGCTATCTGTGATAGTTTTTACCATAGTCGTGATAAGTCATATAAGCTAAAAGAGATAGAGGAAAGCGCAAAGATTAAAAAGCGCCTATTACTTCTCACTTAAGTATGTTTTTAGGGGAAAAAAATTCAGGAGGTTACAAAATGAAGAATATTAAATGGTTAGTGCTTATGGCACTGCTCTTTGCTTTTTCCTGCCAAAAACAGGAAGAAAAACCAAGTCCTTTGCTTTTGGCTTCAATTCATCCCTACGAGCTTATTCTAAAACAACTTGTGGGAAATGAATTTGAAGTTAAATGTATTATTCCTCCAGGTGCTTCACCTCATACCTGGTCTCCCGGTCCTGCTGATTTAAAAAACTTCAGTTCTGCTTCTATGATTCTTGCTAATGGTTTAGGATTGGAAACAAATCTGGAGAAAAATTTTGCAGAAAGAAAAGATGTTTATATAGAGGCAGCTACTTTGCTGAAAGATGTTATTCCTCTACCGGAAAAGGAATTACCCGCAGAAGAAGCTATTCCTGAACCAATTGAACATCAGCATCAACACGCTCAAAACCCTCATTTATGGACCTCTCCCTCTTTAATGATTCGCCTTATTGGTTTTCTGGAAAAAGAACTTAGCACTCGCTTTCCCAATTCTGCTTTTGTGTTCAAACGCAACGCTCAACAAATGCAAAAAGAACTGGAAAATCTAACAGATAAAATTAAAACGGAAAGAGCTCAATATATTAGTCCTGCTATAATTACATATCATAATGCCTTCCACTATTTTCTGCAAGAATTTGGTATTGAGGAATTGGGTTTTGTGCAGGAAAGTCCCGGTAAAGAACCTACTCCTAAAGAACTTGCTCTCTTGGGTAATATAATAAAAGAACATAATGTAAAAGCTATTTTTCTGGAACCGCAAATGGATAGAAAAGCCGGTGAAACCCTTGCCCAAGAATTTAGCTTGGAATTACTTACGCTTGATCCTTTAGGTAGTGACGGAAAAGCACAAACCATTGCTCAATTGATAGATAACAACTGGCAAAAGATGAAAATGGGATTTTAGCAACACTAATGATTCAAATTAAAAACCTGCAATACAAAATAAACGGCAAGATAATTCTGGAAGATATTTTTCTGGAACTTGCTGATGGTGAATTTGCAGCCATTATAGGCCCTAACGGAGCGGGAAAATCAACTTTGATAAAATTGATTCTCGGTTTATTGGAACTGAAAGAAGGCAGCATTTTGATTGATGGAGTGGAACACTATAACTGGCTGAAAAATAATACCATTGGCTATCTTCCCCAATATGAGGATTTTGATAATGCCTTTCCTGCTACGGCTTTGGATATTGTTTTAATGGGTTTGGCTGGCAAACTTCCCTTAGGAGCTCATTTTAATAAAAATCATAAACAAAAAGCAATGACAGCATTGGAACAAACAGGAGTTACTCATCTGGCAAAAGAATTGATTGGTAAACTTTCCGGAGGTGAATTTCAAAGAGTCCTTTTAGCCCGCGCTTTGGTTTCTGAAAGCAAATATCTTATTCTTGATGAACCGGAGGCAAGTTTAGACCGTCCTTCCGTAGACAGTTTTTTTGTTTTGCTGAAAGAACTGAATAGCGAAGGCAAAACGATTATTACTATTTCTCACGATTTAACTACCCTTTCTAAATATTGCAGCTTTCTGGTTTGCTTAAATCGCCGTTTGCATTGTCATAATCATACTGAACTTATAGATGCAGATGTGATTCATAAGACCTTTGGGGATAGTTTGCGGATTATTGAAAAGGATTATTAAACCAAAATGTTTAGCTTTTCGTTTCTGGTTTATGCTTTTCTAGGGGCATTGCTATCGGGTATTTCTTTGGCTGTTTTTGCTCCGTTTGTTACTTTAAGGCGGATATCCTATTTGGGTGAAGCACTTTCCCATATTGCTTTTGCCGGAATTGCTATTGCTATCTTAACAGGTTTAAATTTAACTGTTATTACACTAATTTTTGTGATGCTGATTGCTTTGGGAATTACTTTACTAGCAAAGAGGCATAACATACAGGAATCCAATACGATAACTATATTTTTATCCTTGAGTATGGCGCTGGGTATAATCCTTATATCTATTTCTAAAAATTACAGTTTTGATCTCTCCAGCTACCTTTTCGGCAATGTGTTGCTGGTTACTAAAAGCGAAGTAATTTCCCTGGTTGTATTATCCATTCTGAACATTGCCTTCGTCTGTTTTTTCTATAAGGAACTGTTTTATTTAACCTATAATCCTGTGATGGCAAAGGTCTATCGGATTAGAACAGACCTGGTGAACTTGATTTTTATGCTGCTTTTAGCTGCCAATATCGTTATCAATGTAAAAAGTGCAGGAATAATTCTGGTTACAGCTCAGCTGATTTTGCCTGCAGTTATTGCTTTTAATTTTGTCCATCAGCTTTCTAAAGCTATATTAATTTCTATCTTGGTGGCTATTTTTTCCGCTTTTATAGGATTTTATTTTAGTTTTCAGCTGAATTTACCTACCGGAGCTTGTATTGTTGTTTTTGAAGCAATCCTCTATTTTATATCTTTATTATGCCCGGACGGTTGACCTCCCGGTCAACCAAAACCCCCGGACGGTTGACCTCCCGGTCAACCAAAACCCCCGGACGGTTGACCTCCCGGTCAACCAAAACTCCCGGAAGATTGATGTCCTCATCAACCACAATGAACGACGGGGACGTCGTTCTTCCGGAAAAGGAAGGAAATTATGAAGAACTTAAACCGCCATCTTTTACCTCTGGTAATTGGTCTTGTTTTTGCCACAGTAATTTGGCAGGTAGGGGAAATTATGCTTGCCGATTTTTGGAGCAAGACCTGTATAAGTATTTTTGGCAGTGCTTTTGTGGAGCTCCCTACAATGGATAAAAATGGCATTCCTATGCGTTATTATCCTTCTGCGGGAAAGGTTTATGATCCTGAACTCATTGCTTATGAGTCCTCCCGCTTTTATAAAACCCGCATTGAAGAAACCCGAAAAAATGCTTTTCTCCTTTATAGTAAATGGCTGGAAGATAATCTTGATGCAAATGGCAATATTCCTAATAATTATGATTATCCGAAAGCGGGCTTAAAAAAACCCTGGTATAGTGCTGCAGGTAATAGTGCAACTATGCTTGCTTTGGCTCAAAGAGCAGGTAACCTACATAGTCCTGAAACTTTTATTAAAGCCAGAAAAATGCTCTATAACCTGCAACCAGAAAAAGGCAATTTCAGCTTTTACGAAAAAGATGGCGGCATCTGGTTTCAGGAATTTCCTACTGAACCCTATTCTCTTTCCGGAATGCTGAAAACACTTGTTAATTTGGCTGAATACCAAAAAATGGTAGAAGACAGCTTATCCCAAAAACTTTTTCAACAAGGCGTTATCGCTCTAAAGTCAAAACTACCTGAACTGGCAAAGAAAAACTTACTGGACGATAAATATCACTATAAAAACAAACGCATTGAACACATAGAACTTGTTTCGCTTTTGGAAGATGTAAATTCCGCTACCCCAGATTCTGTTTTCACTCCTTTTATCCAAAACTATAAAGCTAAAAGCAAACAGTTTGTCCTCTTCCAGTTTTTCAGTCCTTTCCAGCCGGGAAGAATAATTGGTTATCTCTTTGGCTGGGCAATTCTGTATCTAATTGCCTACCTCTTTTTAAAGCCTAGGAAAGATAGAGAGGTATAGAAATCAAGACGGCAGGGGTATTGAATTCTGTATAAGCTATAAGGCAATAAGCATTTTCGGTGGCTTTGGGGGCAAAAAAATCCCGGGCATTTCACCCGGGAATTCTTAAAATGGTTATCCTTAAGGAGTTCCTATTTCGTCATCAGCATCTTTTTGCTTTGCTGGAAATTATCAGTTTTCATAAGGTAAATGTATACTCCACTGCCAACTGTTTTACCGGCATCATCTTTACCGTCCCAGTTCGTTTTGAAAGTTCCTGCTGAATTGTGGGTGTTTGTAAACGAGCGTATTTTTTGTCCTTTGGAATTATATATTTCCAAAGTTACAGTTGTCGGTTCAGCGATACTATAGCTTAAAACTGTATTGGGATTAAAAGGATTGGGATAAGCATTATACAATTTTGTTACAATCGGAAATTCAGGAGTTTCAGGTTCAGAACCATTTTCTCCCGTTGTAACGGAAATAGGACCAAAATATTGCGTTTCACCGTTTAACGCAAGGCTTTCCAACCAGTAATAATAAACCGTATTAGGAGCAAATTCAGAATCAGTAAATTTATAGCTGGTTTGCGTTCCAAGTTCAATTCCTTCATTTATTAAAACTGGATTTATCTTAATAGCATTTGCATAATTTCTATCTTCGCTACGCAAAATGTTATAACCGCTATGATTTGTTTCCGATTGGCTTACCCAGCAAATAGTTACATAACCTTGGGCGGTGTAAATGGCATTAAAATAGGAAAGCTCCACAGGCAAAGTGGATTCTGCATCTATCGGAAAAACAATATCTACATCACCATCAGCTTTGGCTTCCAAAATAAAGCTTACTATTTCCTCTGTCCAGGTTCCCGGATTGGAAATAATGTGATAGGTTTCAGCCGGTAAAATACGATAGGCAATCTGCATAGGAATAAAGCCAAGCGAATGAGTAATGGCGATATTTTTCCCGGTAAGATTAACCCCTGAACTGCTTAATTGAATTACTAAACCAGCATTGGGTAAACCAATTCCTTCAGAAGCTAAACTGGCAATGGCATTTATTACAGTTTCACCTTCCAAACCGGAGATTTCTACGCTGGGATTTACAGGAACTCCATTAATAGTAACGGTTCCGGCATCAACAATGGCTGTTCCGGTGGTAGTAAAATTCCATACAGGACATTCAATGGCATCCCCTATTGGGTTTACGGGAACTACTTTCCAAGAATATGTTGTTCCATAAGCAAAAGCTGATGGAGTGTAATGTGGCGATAAACATTCTACAGGTGTTCCAGGAAGGGTTTGTCCTAAATATAATTTATACGAAACAGGTGCATTAGCTCCTGCATCCCAATACAGTTTTGTATTCAGAGCTACATTTTGAGCATTATTTTCAGGAATAGGATTTTGAGCAGCTAAGGGAAGAGTACTGAATGCGGCAACTTCCATATTATTAATCATAACATCACTATCAGCATTAGATATTGTTGAACCAACATAAAATGCAAATTTACAATGTCCACTATGTCCTGCTAAGGGAATAACTACTTTTTCTCCACTGATTCTGATATCATTATAAACATAAGGAGAACCCGTATTATTCCATTCACGAACAATATTGGCTGTAGACCAACTATAACCATCTCCGACTAAAACGGCAATTCTATCATCCGGAGCATAAACTGGAGGTGTTCCGGTTGGGGTTTGATCACATTTTAGCACTGCCAAATCAAAAGAAAGATAATAGCTATCATCCGGAATATTAAACAGCGGAGATATCAACCAACCGTTAATTGAACCCCAAATATTTAATTTGGCTGCTTTATCCGTTCCAGTAATATTCAGCCAGTCATCCTTTTGCCATAAACTTGAGGGACTTAAATTAATAGGGTCTTGCAGAACACCGGTTCTTGTTAACCAATCACTATTGGGAGGAACAGCACTATCAAAACTCTCCTGATAAGGAAAAGTGGCAATGGAAGGATCAGCAACTGCCGTAAAACTCCAAATTGGACAATTCTGCGCTTCACCAATTATATTAACAGGTATCACTTGCCAGTAATAGGTAGTGCTGTAATTGAATCTGTTTGCAGGTGTGTATTTGGGAGTAGTAACAACTTCATTTAAGGCAATGTTTGTAGGGGGATTATCCGTTCCCAAATTGATCTTATAACTAATAGGTGAACCACCTCCGCTGGACCATTTAAGTTCTTTGTCAATTGCTATATCGGTGGCAAGATTTGCTGGATCAGGATTTATAGCAGGATTGGGCACTTGCGTTGGGGGAGTGATAATTTTGAAGCTAGGATGATGACTGGAAGTAGATCCAGTGCCGGTTGGAAAAGAAGTTCCGGTTCCGGACTCTTTGTAAACTGCCATATTGCTTTTAGAGGTATAATAAAACTTGGGATAACCACTGCTGATTTTGCTGCCATCTCTGTTTTCCCAAACAATATCTAAGCCCGCATAACTATCCCAGGTAAAATTGAAAGGCGTGGTTAATACTATCTCCATCCAACCAGGCCCGGCATAAGTTATACTGCCATCATAGACCTTCGTAAATGAACTGCTGCTTCCAGGATTGGGATAACTGGTGGAACCAGATAATGTGCTGTTATAGTTATAACCAAAATAAATCTTCTGATTATCCATAGTATAATCAGAAACATCATTGTTAATCTTAAAAGCAATAGAATAAATAGTAAATGAACCGGTTATTCCTGCATTACTCATTTCAGTTGCTGTAAATATAAACCGACTCCATCCATAATGGGAATTTCCGTTAACGGGAATATGATAACTATTGGAGCTGCCATCTACAATGGTATACTCCGCGGCAAAGAGAAAACTGCTCATCGCTAAAACAACAAGCAGAACTACAAGTGATTTTTTCATTTTATTCTCCCTTATTAGTAGGTAGTAGTAAAAAATTGTTTTCCTGATTGACCATATAATACACCGCTCCTCTTACAATGACTACTTTCATTATATAAAAAGAGCAGAACCGAAATAACATAGGCAATAGGTTTCCGGTAAAAAATGATTGTTTCGTTTACCATAACTCTATCCTAAATTTCTCCTTATTGCCTTATTGCGATGACTTTTCGTTATTCTCGCTGCTAGCATAAGTATACTTCCTGTAGCGGGAATCTAACTTGAAACTAAAGTTTTTCATCTTGATAAACTCCTTATCTAATCAGTCATTTATCGTTTTTCCCAAACTTTGGCAAAACTCTTCGCTTACCACATAAACACTAGAAACAATTCCGCTGATATTGTCAAGAACTTTTTGACAATTCTGCCTCTTCTGTCCTAAACATTATTCTAACAGTGATTTCTCCTAAGCTTAGTTTCAAGGTCGGTAAAATTCCCTCTTATTGTTTCAGGTTTGGAAGAAAATTGTTCTATTCTTTCCCTTCTCTAAATTCAATGAAAATACAAGAAAGCCGTATCTTTTATCAATACCTGGCTTTTTGGATATTATATCCTCAGTTTGGGTCTATCCCTCCCCAAAAAACAACTTTGCAGAAAAAACTTGACATCAACAGGGCTTTAGAGTATTATATTATAAGTGATTTCTCTTGTTCAGATACAATGAGTATAAATGCTTCAGGGAAATTGCCGAAAAAGAATTAGGTAACCCTATAGATTCCTGATTAAAGCATGAAGGACAAAAAAACTTGAGCTTATTAAGAATGAAAAAAAGCGAGAAAGCAATGAAACATATTTGGACAGTTATTTTGGTTAGTATAACCGCATTACTGATGGCTCAGTATGAAATTCCGTTTGGCAACATTCGTCATAGTTCCATAGATGAAAATGGGTATATCCATTTGCGTTGGGAGGACTTTAGCGGAGGGACATTAAGCCAGGAGTTTTTTTATAGTGCCAATGATGCACCTTGGCAGAGTTCAACTATTCAAGATATTTCTCCTGGAGAAAAAGAGGCACTGGCACCTTATATTTTTGGTCAAAAAATGCGTTACCGTTTGCATTACAGCATAGAAGAAATGGGGGAAACCATAGCTATGATGCATTCTGCTTATTGGGATAGCGAGACATTTCCTCTTTCTTTAAACAATCTGGCTTATATCGGAACTGATGCAACAGGGGATAGCGTAACGGTATATTCCCCAAATCTGGATTTACAGGAAACATATATGGCTAGGAGTCCTGATAAACTGTATTTTACGCTGAAAAACTTAAGTGCCAGTTATCCGGTAATGAATTCTTTTACCAGTTATAATGTGTATTTATGTGTAATCGGCAATGCTGCATCGTTAATTGACAGCGTTGGCTATGCAATGATTTATAGTTTTAATATTCCCGGCTTGGTTTCCAACGGACTATACAAAATCGGTTATGATTCAGAAACGCAGATGCCTGTTTTTAACCGTTTAGGCAATATTCAAAGTCAGGTTTCCGGAGGGGCATTAAATCTTGCCTGTAATATCAGCGATTTAACTGCTGATCCGGATTTTGGTGCTATGCCTGATGCTCTAATTATGTTCGGGCTCACTTTGAAGGTGGATATTGATTTAACGAGTTTGGAACCGCAGCTAGGACTTGGCGATTACAGCACTTTTGGCTTCATTATCTTTCAGGATAATTATTATCAGGTAAGTCAGAATACACTTCCTGTTTGCACTTTCAATAGTTACAATCCCTCAACCGGAATGTTACAGATTGATTATTGGGATGCAGAAGCAGATTTTCCTTTAGTGAATGAAGCAATCTTACCGGATGGCACTATCTTACAGTTCTTGCCTACAACTCTGGATTTTTCTTCCCCGGTAACATACACTTTACAATTACCTGTTATAGAAGTTGATTCACTTGTCTGGCGGTTTAGCGATAACGGTTTTAATATAGTTCAGGATGTAATCCATTTTGTTGCCAATCAAGATAGTTACCTTATTCCTTCTGCATTATCCTGCACTATGGCAAATCCGGTTTATTCTTTTCCTGTGAATATAAATCTGAAGGGTTTGGGTAACAGCCCTGTAAGCATAAAGATTTATAATATAAAAGGACAAAAAGTGGCAGAACTAAATCAACCTCCAACCGGAAACGGCGAATTAAATATCATTTGGAATGGAATTGCCTCCCGAAACAGATTAACTTCAGGAGTATATTTTATGAAAGTAGAAAACGGAAAACAGTCCCTTACCCGCAAATTTGTGGTAGTGAATTAATAGCAGATATGTTTATTGACTATGCCCGAATAAAAATCAAATCCGGCAACGGTGGTGACGGAGTAGTTAGTTTCCGACACGAAAAATATGTTCCCAAAGGTGGTCCTGATGGAGGAGATGGAGGAAGAGGCGGAGATGTTATTGCTATTGGAGACAGCAATTTAAATACTCTTTTGGATTATCGCTATCATAAAATATTCAAGGCAGATAACGGAAAACCGGGTACCGGAGCTAAAAAAACCGGTTCTTCAGGGGCGGATTGTATTTTACATTTACCTTTAGGCACCGAAATTTATGTGCTTGAAGATACTAGGAAATATAAACTTGCTGATATTACCGAAGCGGGAGAAAAGGTTATTTTATCGGCAGGTGGCTCTGGAGGCAAAGGAAATTACAATTTTGCCACTCCCATAAATCAGGCACCGCGTATAGCAACTCCTGGTATTAAAACCGAAGAAATTGAGCTGGAACTGGTTTTGAAACTGATGGCAGATGTGGGTTTAGTGGGCTTTCCCAATGCGGGTAAATCAACTCTTTTAAGTGTGTTATCTGCAGCCCGACCTAAAATAGCGGACTATGAATTTACTACTTTGGAGCCAATGCTGGGAGTGGTTTATATTAGTGATTATCAAAATTTTGTAATGGCTGATATTCCTGGAATAATTAAAGGTGCTCATTCAGGAAAAGGATTGGGAGATCAATTCCTGCGTCATATTCAGCGCACTTATCTCTTGCTTTTTTTAATAGATATTGCTACTCCTGATCCTCTGGAGGCATACAAAACTTTAAGGTCGGAGCTCTATCTTTATGATTCTTTTATGGATAAAAAACCCCATCTAATTGTTATCAGCAAAACAGATACTTATTCTCCCGAGGACTTAAAGCAGAAATTGACGGAAATAAAAGCTTCTTTCAAAAAGGAATATAAAGAAGAAATTGTTGCTGTTTCCGCAGTCAGCAAAGTAGGTCTGAATGAACTTAAATACAAAATTTATAATATCTTACAGCAGAGCCGTTAAATGGAACGATACAAAGCGTGGCTATGTCTTAAATCAGCTCCTCTATTAGGCACAAAAGGAATGCTGGAACTTTTACAGAATTATCCTGATCCCCAAGAATTTGTTGGCAAGCCATCGCATCCGGTTTATCAATCAGGCAAATTAAAACCTGCCACAATCAAGCATTTAAGCGAGTTTACCTTGCCTGAAGACAGCAAACGAATTATTACTTTAATGGAAAAACATCAGCTGCAATATCTTTGTTTAACCGATCCCGATTATCCAGCTGCCTTAAAAGAAATATTTGATCCTCCTTTGATTTTGTATTACAAAGGAGACCTTTCTGGAACCCTCAAAGACCTTTGTATCGCAGTTGTAGGAACTCGTAAACCTACTTCTTACGGAGTAGAAATGTGTCGTAAACTTCTATCTCCTTTATGTGCAAAAGGAGTAAATGTTATCAGCGGCTTGGCTATGGGAATTGATACTATTGCTCATCAAACAGCTTTGAAGGCAAAGACAAAAACAATTGCCGTTTTTGCCTCCGGTTTGGAAAATATCTATCCTCCTATGAATAAAATACTTGCAGAACATATAAGCGAAAATGGAGCTCTGGTTAGTGAATATGAACCCGGAAGTAAACTGGAACGCTGGAATTTTCCTTCCCGCAATAGAATAATAAGCGCTCTTGCCAATGCCGTTTTAGTTGTTGAGGGTTCTTTAAACAGCGGTGCTATGCTCACTGCTAAATTTGCCATTGAACAAAATAAACCCCTTTTTGCTTTACCGGGAAATATCAATAACCGCAATGCCCAAGGACCTAATTTACTTATCAGACAGGGTGCCTCCTTAGTCAGTTCTGCCAATGACCTTTTAAAAGACCTGGGTTTAGTTACATCTGTAAAAGAACAAATGGAACTGATTCCGGAACTATCCTCCGATGAACAAACCCTCTACGATATTTTATCTTCTGCCCAGAAAGAACTTACTTTTGACGAATTTATGCTGAAAACAGGTCTCGGTTTCGGAAAACTTTCTACTATATTACTGAATTTAGAACTGAAAGGACTGGTAGCTAAAAGTAGTGGCAATTCCTATATCAAAGTGTGAAATAGCGAGATAGCGAGATAGTAAGATAGCGAGATAGTTATTAGTAATGGGGAATTTTAGGAAAAATGAAGATAATTAGGCAAGCTGTAAAAAGTTAGTAACTTTGTATTTTATTTAGCGATAGAAAGCCACAAAGGGCGATACAATAATATAGAAAGCGGCGTAAACCCTTCGTCAAATTCACTATTTAAACGGTGAGATGTTTTGACTCTCAATTTTCACCTGCCTTCAATGTAACTACATCCCACAATCTTATTCCCTTACAACCGCTCAGCGGGAAGTATCGACTCACAATTGTCACCTGCCTTCAATGTAGCTACACGCCACAATCTTATTCCCTTACAACCGCTTTTTAGCTCGTTTGCAAAACTAAAAATTATTAGTTAAAACAAAAGCGCGACCTTTACCTGTTTTTATACCGCGCATTATTTCTTGCCAAGTTGAATCTTTTATGCTGCAATAACACTTCTTTAACGCTTCTTTAACAAAGTTAAGGTATTGTTAAAGAATCGTTAAAGAGTCGTTAAAGAAGTAACTAGGCAACAGGTAGTTAGACAAAATCCACAAAGTAATTTAATAAATCAAGATAATGACCGGAGCAAAGCTTCCGCCTTTTTAATTTCATCCCGGGAAAAGCTGAGATTATCATAAGTTTACAAACAACGAAACAATCGGGTAAAGGATCTATTACCAGCTCAATTTTTTCTAAGATCTGAGCATCAAGACATTACTTTCGTCGTCCTATAGTTTTCCTCCTGATTTTTTTTATTACAAAACGATATTATTCTCTTTTTCTCTTTGTAAAATGAATTCTCTTTTCTTCTTTTTCTCTTTGTAAAATGAATTCTCTTTTCTTCTTTTTCTCTTTGTGAAATGAATTCTCTTTTCTTCTTTTTCTCTTTGTAAAATGAATTCTCTTTTCTTCTTTTTCTCTTTGCGAAAATCAAATAATATCTCTTTTCTCAAGAGCATCCACTGCGCTTCCAATATTTTCAGAATAAAAAATAAAAACGATTTTCCTTGACATAGAATCCACCTCCAAATTTTTAACTTAAAAGATAGGCACAAAAAAGGTCCAGTAACTCAGCGGTAGAGTATCTGCCTTTTAAGCAGAGAGTCGTTGGTTCGATTCCAACCTGGATCACCAGTTTGCGACCCCTTCGTCTATTGGTTAGGACTCAAGATTTTCATTCTTGCAAGAGGGGTTCAATTCCCCTAGGGGTCGCCAATTTATAGGGTAGAAATAATGAAACAATTTGTGTCCCGTTCGTCTAGTGGCCCAGGACTCGTGATTCTCAGTCACGCAACAGGGGTTCGATTCCCCTACGGGATGCCAAACATTCTATTTTGGTTCGTATTATGCTTTATAAAATAGGACAAAACATAAGAGAAAAGGATGCAAGTGGAAAACGAATTTATCAGTAAAGGTAAAATGAAAATAAGCTATCAAGTTGGAATGGATGGAGTTAAACACAGCTTCACAGTGCCTCATTATGCCTTGATTTTGATAATTGTGCTTTTGATATTTTTAGTTGTTTCTACAATTATTATGTTCACTATGGCAGGAAGTAATGCTCAACGCAATGAAGTTCTCAAGCGTTTGGAAACGGAAAATAAGGAACTGCGTGCCAAGCTTGATTTTTATACTGCTACTGTGGATTCCATCTATAAGAGATTAAATGAATTACAAATAAAAATAAAGGAAAACCCGGAAGATTATCCTACCCTGAATTTAAAGCAGGGGAAAAAGGGAGAATTTGTTTTTGAACCAGCCCTGCGCAATCAGATGGAAAACCTGGAATCAAAACTGGCTACAATTCTGGTGTTGATTTCAGAACCGGAAAAAGCAATTCCTGCTTTGCCCGCTGGAGAAAATCCTGCCGATTATATACCTTCTATTTATCCTTCCTTTGGCAGAATTTCCGACGGCTGGGGTTTGCGAGTTCATCCTATTCGTAATGAAATTGAATTCCATTATGGCCTTGATATTTCCAATGAAGCAGGAACTCCAATTTATGCTACTGCTGCGGGAACTGTTAAAACTACCGATTATGAAACAAGTTATGGTAAAAGAATAGTAATCAATCACGGAAATGGATATGAAACACTTTATGGCCATCTATACAGCTATATGGTGCGTTCAGGAGATCAAGTTATAAAAGGTCAAATTATAGGTCTGATGGGTAGTTCGGGAATTTCAACCGGTCCTCATCTACATTATGAAGTGCATAATTGCGATGTAAAAGTGAATCCTGTCGCTTATCTAAACCGTATTGATGAACCTCTCTATGCTATGCATTAAAAAAAACCGCGCCTATATTTTTACTAATCACGCACCCAGGGATATTGTTTCCCGCTATAAAAATATCCAAAAAACAGACCATATAATAGCTGTTGATAATGGCATCAAACAAATTGCTGAACTTGGATTGAAACCCCTTATTCTTATTGGAGATATGGATTCCATTGAACCCGAAATGCTGAAAAAATATTGTAATATCCTTTCCCTCCAGCATCCCACAGAAAAAAATGAGACAGATACAGAACTGGCATTGGATTGGTGTTTAGATCAAAAATGCTATAGCGAAATAATTATCTGCAATGATATGCAAGGTCGCTTTGATCACGCCTTGGCTATTGCTATAAATTTATTAAAGCTAAAAAGTCCTGTCGGAGAAAAGATTTCCTACCCTGTTCCCTACAGGATTGAAAGTGAAAACCAGTCCATTTTTATTCTGCCGGATAATATAGAATTTAACAATTGCCAGGGAAAATTGCTTTCCCTTATTCCTCTTTCGGAAAAAGTTGTTTTCTCTTGTTCTCAAAACCTGAAATATCCTCTGAATGACCTGATAATAAGGGACTATCAATCCAGGGGAATCAGCAATATTATAACTGCTTCCTCAGCAGGCATTATAAAAACAGAAGGAATTTGCCTGGCAGTTCTGGAAGGTTGACCTCCTGGTCAACCATCTTCTTCCGGAAGGTTGATGTCCCCGTCAACCATATTTTTCCGGAAGGTTAACCTCCAGGTCAACCAATATAAACGACGAGGACTTCGTTTTTCCAGGAAGGTTGACCTCCCGGTCAACCAATATAAACGACGAGGACTTCGTTTTTCCGGCAATCAAACATCCAAGATTTGTTCTATTTCTACTTCTTCCACAGGTAATTCCTGAACCTTATCCAGACGCTTTTCTATTTGCCTGCTGCGGTAACTTGCTTTTTCAATATTATTTGATGCTTCCTGCAGTTTCTTTTGGGTTTGATCCAAAATAGTCCCAAATTTGCCAAATTCCTGTTTGATAGAAGCCAGTATTTTCCAGACCTCAGAGGTCTTTTTCTGAATTGCCAAAGTGCGAAAACCCACTTGTAAACTGTTAATTACTGCGGCAGTAGTAGTTGGACCACAAATGATAACATGATTATCCCGCATAATAGTTTCAAAAAGTCCAGGAATTCTTAAAACTTCAGCATAAAGACCCTCAAAAGGTAGAAACAGCATTCCGAAATCAGTAGTAACTGGTGGATTGATATATTTATCACATATATCTTTAGCACAACTTTTTATCCTTTGAATCATACTTTTTCGGGCACTTTCCACAGCTGCTAAATCTCCAGAATCATAAGCATTCATAATATTTTGATAGTCCGCTATAGGAAACTTGGCATCTATGGGCAGAAATACAAATTCTTCTTTTTCTGAATTACCAGGCAGGCGAATAGCAAATTCTACATTTTCATCACGGTTTTTATTCGGTCGGAAGTTTTTCTCATACTGTTCGGGAGTTAATATATCTTCCAGTAAATTCGCTAACTGAATTTCACCTAAAACACCCTGTCTTTTGACATTGGTAAGTGCTTTTTTCAGGTCTCCAACTCCATTTGCCAAACTTTGCATTTCGCCCATACTTTTATGCACTAGTTCCAAACGCTCACTAACCTGCTTAAAACTTTCCCCCAAACGCTTTTCCAGGGTTTCGTGCAATTTTTCATCTACCGTTTGACGCATTTGTTCCAGTTTGGTTTCGTTATTTTGACGAATCTGTTCCATTTTGGTTTCCAGGTTTTTACGCGATGTTTCTGCTTCCTGTTGTTGTGTATTTATCAGGTCAGTCATTCTGCGGCTAAAATTTTCAGAAAGGTCATTCAGGGCTTTTTTCAGTTCTTCCCTGTTTGTGGCAGAATCGTTATTAAGCTGTTGTTTTAAAGCATTAAAGGAATTATTCAGTTCTTCCCTGCTGGCAGTGCTTTGTTTGATTAATACATCATTTTGTGCTTTAATAGAATCATTAAGTTCCTTACGATTTTCGGCACTGATATTTAAAAGTTCAGTGCGTAACCTGCCCATTTCTTCCCGATTATAACGTTCAAAGGTTTCAAAGGCACCTTTCAATTCACTGATATTTCCGTTTTCCTTTCCTCTATGCCTTTGGGAAAGTAAGATAAATAAATTTAAGATAGCAAGCAGGATAGCTACAATAATAAGAACATAAACTAAAATCATTTTTCTTGCCCCTCCTTAAGGTAACATCCTAAGCAAAAAATATAACGAACCGATTAGTGTAACATCTGTATTACTGTCGGGATCAATCAGAATCGGTTGATACTTTTCATTTATGGAAAGCAAGATGATCATCTTTTGGGCATCATCCAAAACCAAACGCTTTAAAGTTATTCCTCCATCAATACGCACCGCACAAATCTTGCCTGTAAGTTCATGCCATTCATTAGAATAACGGATTAACACCAGATCCTGATTTCTAATATCAGGTTCCATACTGCGTCCATTAACTCTTAAAGCTACAAAGTTATTCAAAGCACCATTTATCAAGGAACGACGCACTGTTATAACATCTAGTAATGGGCCATAATTTTCCATTGGTTCACCTGCGGCAATTTCTCCACTAACCGGAATTTCTACTGTATCGGAATCCATTAAATCTAAGCGTGCCTGAACAATTTCTTCCAAACGGTCATTTAAAAGTTTCTGAAAATTATCCCAGGAACCGTTTTGAGGAGAGGTATCATTAGCAGTATTAAACATTTTCCCAACTCCTGTTATTAACCAATGCAGATTCACATTATAGTTCACAACCAATTCCATAAGTGTTTCCAGAGAAGGATTAGTTCTGCCACTTTCCATTTGAGATATGGCTGAAGGATTTATCTTTAAGACCTTGGCTAAATCAACCTGTTTGATTCCCAATACTTGACGAATCTGTTTAAGGCGTTCTCCAATCATTATTATCTCCTTCTGATGTTAGCAATACTTAGAATGAAGTATATTTAACATCCGAAACTATAATTATTAGTATCACTAAATCTGTCAAGGTAAATTGCGAGATGGTGAAACAGCGAGATAGCAAAAAAGCGAGATGGCGAGATGGAAGATGGAAACCAGTTCATCATCAATTGCCAATTATCTTTTTTAGAAGGGAAATTCTTTTGTATATTCTGCGAAATGGGCATTCAGTCCTTTGCCAACAAGATATGATCTGATTCTTGATAAATCTTCAAATAAATCTGCGTAATCTTCGTGTTTCATTCTTTTCGGTGTTTTCGGTGGCTAAAATAAAATCTGCCCAAAACAAAAAACGGGTATCCGAAGACACCCGTTTTTTTAAGGACTGCGCTATTGTTTATTAGCTGATAAACTACTTGCCAACTGGGGTAGTAGTTGTAGGTGTTTGGCTCTGTTCAGGAGCTACAGTTGTATCAGGAGCAGGAGTAGTTTCTTCAACAGGAGCTACTTCTTCCTGGGGTTCTTCTGCTTTCTGTTTGCAGCCAGTAACCAATGTGCTGATCAGCAACATAGCGAGCAAGGTGATTAAGAGAACTTTCTTCATTGATTCCTCCATAAGCAAATTCCCTTTCGGGTACTTAGGTTTTTTTCTTTTTTTTGATTTGTTTTGGCAAGACATATAAAAATTTGCCGGTTCTATTGAAGGTCTGATAGAGCTTAAACTCTTATCTATCCTTCACACAGTCCTTAGTCACATCTATATACTTAGTTATTGGAGCCATCATTTTTAAATACCAAAATCTTGGCAAGTATTTTTTTTAGAAAGCTACATCCAAGCCTAGATGAATCATCCCGGAATTAAGATTGGCAAAGTGTTTATCTCTATAACCAAGAGCATATTCCAATCCTAAAATTCCTAAGCGTGTATTTATTTTTATTCCGAAACCGAGACCAAAGAGATCGGTCTTTAGCTTATTTTTTTCTCTACCTAAAAATCCCTGATCAAAGAGGACATAAATATATGAATCAGGATTGAGACGATAGCGCAATTCATAGTTGATCCAGGCAAGACGAAAAGAGCTGAATTCATCTTCATAATAACCTCGTAAAGTTCCATAGCCCCCCATTTTATATTGTTGCCAGAGCTCTACATTTCTATTTTCCAGATTACGAATTTCTACACCTATAAAACCTACAAAGCGATTTTTAACAGGGATATAGCTCTTTACACCTGCTTCGGTAGCTCCATATAAATGTTTTGTCAGATTGCTTCCTGTTAAACGGTAGAGCAATTTCATTTCCATACCTTTATAGGGATTTACGCCGCCTGCGTAATTGCTGTAATTCCAAAAAGCACCTACACTTTGTGCCTTTTCTTTATTTATAATAGCAGGTCTTCTGGAACCAGGAGTTAATGATTCACTAGCCAATTCAATACCCAAGCTGTGTTTCAGCATTTGATAATAGACCTCTAAAATACCTCGGGTTTTTATCCAGGTGGAATCCTGTTGAGCTCTATAGAGTTCAAAATCTCCAGCAACAGGAATTCCCGGAATTCCTGATTCATGATAAGATAAAGAAAGTTCACTATTGGAAGTTGGAATTTGTTTCCAGAAGAGTTTTATAGCACGGTCGGTACCCCAAAGATTTAAAAATTGTAAACGGATTTGACCTGAGAGTTTGAATTCCTCATTACTCCGATTCATTCCTAAAACGCCTTCCAGATAAGTCATTTTGCTTTCTTCTATATTTATCAGCAAGGTATTTTCATTAATTGGTTCCACATTGCAATCGCGGATATAATTCTTACGCCGGATGTTTTCTTCTGCCTGAGTTAAGACCTCAGGAGTTACCAATTCTATGTTTTCCAAGCCGGAAAGATGCAACAGTGTTTTTTCTTTTGTAACTTTATTCCCCCTAAAAACATAGTTCTTTACGCGCAGTGGTTTCCCTTCATCAATTCCAATATATGCAGTCAATGCCTCTTCTAAAACCAAAGAATCCAGTTCAACTTTAGCAAAGAGATAACCTCTGTTGTTATATAATGAAAGGGTTTGTTGCATAATTCTGGAAAGCTGGTCTAAACGATAATTTTTTTCCTGCGAAAGAAGAAGAAGTTGAAAGAGTTTTGCTTCACTGAAATACTGCATACCCTGAAAGCGGATTTTAACCTCATCGGAAGGTGCTTTTTCCTGAATACTGAAAAGCAGGGAAACAGTTCCAGTTTCATCTGGAATCAGTTCCGGAGAAGAAATCCAAATAAAGTATCTGCCTTTATTCTGCAAATATTTATACAAATTGGAAGTAGCATTGGAAACAAGTTCCGGGTTGTATTCCAGTCCTTTTTGCAAACCGCTGGCTTTAATAAGTTCTGTTTCTTCTATTCCGGAAATTCCCTGAAAGTTAATAGCTCCAATATTTATCGCAAAAAGCGGCAAAAAAGAAAGGCAGAAAAAGAGAGTAAAAAAACAGTGCCTGCTCTGAAAAAAGACCACCCTTTATTCCCTATCCGCTTTTAAAACAGCAAGAAATGCCTCTTGAGGAACAGAAACCGAACCAATTTCCTTCATCTTTTTTTTGCCCTCTTTTTGTTTTTCCAGCAGCTTTCTTTTGCGGGAAACATCACCTCCGTAGCATTTTGCCAAAACATCCTTCCGTAAAGGATTAATAGTGCTGCGAGCAATAATTTTTCCGCCAATTGCTGCCTGCAAAGCAATCTTGAAAAGATGTTTCGGAATAACTTCTGCAAGGGTTTCAGTTACACTTTTTCCCCAATTGTATGCCTTATCCTGGTGGCAGATAAAGCTCATGGCATCAACCTTTTCTCCGTTTATCAGGATATCCACTTTCACCACATTGGCTTCTCTGTAATCCTTAAAAGTATAATCTAAAGAAGCATAACCTCGGCTAACCGTTTTCAGTTTATCATAAAAATCAAAGATAATCTCAATTAACGGCAGTTCATAATGCAAGGCGACCCTTTTTTCATCTATATACTGAATGTTTTTTTGAATACCTCTACGTTCCTGAACCAATTTCAGCACATTGCCAATATAATCCGTAGGTAAAATTATTTCCGCATCCATAAAGGGTTCCATAATGCTTTCAAGAGTGGAGGGATCAGGAAAATCAACAGGATTATTTATTTGCAGTTCTTCTCCGCTTTTTAATTTAATCAAAAAACGCACACTGGGGGTTGTAGCCATAATAGGAAGATTATATTCCCGCAGCAGACGTTCTTTCACAATTTCCAAATGCAGCATTCCCAAAAAACCGCAACGAAATCCATAACCCAAAGCGGCAGAACTTTCCTTTTCATAAACAAGAGAGGCATCGTTCAATTTCAGCTTGGCTATGGATTCCACCAAATTTTCATAGTCCTCTCCATTGATAGGAAAAATACTGCTATAGACCATTGGTTTGGGTTCTCTGAAACCTGGAAGGGGATTTTCACAACCACCTTTGGCTACAGTTATTGTATCACCTACTCTGGCATCAGCAACTTCTTTAATATTAGCAATTATATAACCTGCTTCGCCACAGGTAAGTTCAGTTTGCGGAGAAAATTTTAAGCCCAAATAACCGATTTCTTCAATTTCATATTCCCTTGCTGTAGAAAAAAGCTTTATCTTATCTCCTTTTTGTAATTGACCCTCAAAAACCCGGACTAAAACAACTACACCCCGATACATATCAAAATAGGAATCAAAAATCAATGCTCTGGGAGCAGTTTCAGGATTTCCTTTAGGAGCAGGTAAACGAGTTACAATAACATCTAAAAGGTCTTGAACTCCTTCACCAGTTTTAGCGCTAACTTTGATTATTTCTTCTGGCAGGCAACCTAAAATTTCGCACAAATCATTTTCCGTGCCTTCAATATCTGCTTTGGGCAAGTCAATTTTATTGATTACAGGCAATATTTCCAGGTTGTTATCTAAAGCTAAATAAAGATTGCTCATTGTTTGTGCTTCAATTCCTTGAGCAGCATCCACTAAAAGAACAGCTCCTTCACAAGATGCCAAAGCACGCGAGACCTCATAAGAAAAATCTACATGACCAGGAGTATCAATCAGGTTTAAAACATAATCTTGACCCTGATAGTTATATACCATTCGGATAGCATGACTTTTAATCGTGATACCTTTTTCGCGTTCCAAATCCATACTATCCAAAACCTGAGAGACATCAGTTCCTTTGCCGATAATATGTGTCTCTTCCAAAAATCTATCTGCCAAAGTAGATTTTCCGTGATCAATATGAGCCACAATGCAGAAATTGCGGATAAATTCTTCTTTCATTCTATTTCCTTAATTTGTATCAAGTTAACCTGTATTCCCGGTGTGCGGAATATTGAATTCCAAAAATACCTGCCTTGTCTTTTTGTCAATTATCCTTTTGGAAACAGCTCATTTATAAAAAACCGGAATGGCAGATGTCTAAAACATAAATTTATTTAGAAACATACAGTTTCTTTGGCAAATCGGAATTTACCAACTCCTTATCCCGATTTTTTCCTCTTATTCTCTTTGTAAAAATAAAATCTCGGTGTCTTCGGTGGTTCAAAATTACTCTTTTCCTCTTTTTCTCTTTGTAAAAAAATCTCGGTGTCTTCGGTGGCTCAAAATTACTCTTTTCCTCTTATTCTCTTTGTAAAAAAAATCTCGGTGTCTTCGGTGGTTCAAAAATTACTCTTTTCCTCTTTTTCTCTTTGTAAAAAAATCTCGGTGTCTTCGGTGGTTCAAAAATTACTCTTTTCCTCTTTTTCTCTTTGTAAAAAAATCTCGGTGTCTTCGGTGGCTAAAAAATTTTTCTCCTTGTTAAATAAGAAATTAGCACTCTTTTCAAAGGACTGCTAATTTTTTTCTTGCTTTTTTTGAAAACCTGATTATTATAATTAGTGAACGATAAAATGAACATGGAGGTTCAAAATGAAAGTCGTACCATATCGCAAAACAAACGAATTGAGACCGATGAGCAATATGCTCAGCTTATTCGACGAATTCTTCAATCGTTTCTATGAAGAAGAAGGAGAGGAAGATAATTTCCGGGCTATGGCAATTGATATTGTGGAGAATGATAAAGATTACCAAATTCTAGCAAATCTGCCCGGATTTAAGAAAGACGATGTCAAAATTAGCATGCATGATAATCAATTAATGATTGAAGCTAATAAAGATGTAACCAAAGAAGAGACCAAGGGCACAGTATACCGCTGTGAAAGATACAGTGGTAGCTATCGCCGTAACCTCTTGCTTCCTGAAAATGTTGAGGCAAGCAAAATCTCAGCCAAGATGGAAGATGGGGTGCTGAAACTAACGATTCCGAAAAAGGAACCCTCTCCTAAAAAAGAAATCACCATAGAATAAGCATTTATGGTGTAACAGACTACAGGATTGCACTGAGAAGTGCAATCCTGTTTTTTTTATTGGGCAGTGAGCAGGCGGAAACTCCGCAATTTCTCTTCTAATTTATTAGTTAATTAAAGATTCATTACCGTTTGAAGTCAGGAGTCATTTGTGCCTCTAAAACTATCACTTGTGAAATAACTTTCGGGGCACATAGAACTTATGACGATAAAGCAATGAAAAGTGAAGAATAGTATTTTAGGGACGCTGTATAGATTAATATCATTGTTACGCCCTCAGGAGCTTTAAGGTATCTCAACCCTCTAAACTCTCTCAACTTTCTCAACCTCTTTTTCTTTCTTATTTGCATTGCTTACTCATTACCTACCCATTACGGATGGCATCCGTATTGGGTGAGCAATGGGTAAGCAATGCTACTTAGGAAAGAAACATTTAAATACAGCCGGGAACTAAACAATTCCAGACAGTTTTTACTGTTAAGTTTGGATAAAAATGGATGTTAACTAACTATCCAAACAGCAAATTGCTTTTTGCTGCTACTTGGTGCACTCCAATAATTTTGAAAGTGAATTCATAGTTATAGGTGTTATTTTCAATAATCACGGGAAGTTGAATTTTCATTTCTTTGCCGTTGAATCTAACTGCCTTTTTGTATTCTGTGGGCAGAAGAGGAGTGCGCACATAAACCCCTAAAAGGGTAGAAGGATTGGTATGATCAGCAGAGTAGATTATTTCCGTAATATTAGTTCGGGGAGCTATTGTGCTTGGTGATTGGGGTTTATCTTTTTCCGAATCAGGGGTACTGGAAATCAATAAGCGATGGCCTATATTATCATAATCCAGATATAATCCCTTTTCCCAGTCCAGAATAATATTTTTATCCGAGGCATTGTATAAGGTAAGTTCAAAGCCATTCTCGGAAGCATACCAGATGGTGTGCATAAATTCGTCATCATAGTGGAAACGCAATTTATCTACCAGCGTAGTATCAGCCACAGGAGCTTTACTACGTGTAGTTTCATTTCCGCCTCTACTAACTTTCGTAAGGGCGATGTCATATTTTGTAACAAGTTTGGTCGCCTGCTCATCACCGGTTGTGGCACAAGCGGTAAGCAGCAAGAGAATAATAGCTAAGGGCATAAATAAATAAGCTATTTTCATTTTAACTCCTTTTTCTTTGTGTTTATAATTTACTTTCTTAAGAGCAGACAGTAATCTGTCCAGCTTCTATTACTAAAAATCTGTTTAACAGTTATTTTCAGAAACGATATCAATTATCATTGCCTAAAAAATTATTTGGCAGTGCGTGTCCAGGTATCAGTTCTGCCTAAAGTAGGGGTAGCGATAAAGTAACGAATATTAATAGTGTTATTATTAACTAATTCAATAGTAGCGGAATAGGTTTTTCCGCTATGGGGGTCATAGAGTTTACCGGATTTGTATTTGGTGCTGCTTTCCGGAACAAGTCCAGTTAAAATAACCAGCTCCAATAAAGGTCTTTCCTGCAATTTTTTATCAGGATTATTACTGTCCTTTCGGGGTTTGTCATTTTTGTCATTGGGCTCTTTCAGCCAAATAATCTTACCGGCGAAAGTGCTGTCTGCGTTTTCATAAATCTCTATTTTCATAGATTTATCACTAGTTAACCAATAGCCGATAAGGCGGTTTGTTTCCTCTTTGCCTAAAAGCAAGGTAGGAATGTATAAAACCAGAGCCAACCCGATAATTAAATATTTCTTCATCTTTAAGCTCCCTGGCTATAAAATTCCGCATCGCCGGTAAATAAAATCCACATTCCGAAGATAGCGTTCATAAGAAAATATATCCCGAATTTTACTTTCCGCAAGGGCAGAAGTTATTTCCTTATTTGCCAAAACATTATCCAAAAAATTACTGCTCGTTTCCCGGGATTTCATTGCTTCCTGCTGCACCAGGGAATAGGCATTTTCGCGGGTTAAACCGCTTTGGACAAGATGCAAAAGCAATGCTTGAGAAAAGACAAGTCCTTTAGTAAGTTCCAGGTTTTTTCGCATATTTTCGGGAAAAACCACCAGATTTTCTATCAGGGAACAGGTTTTATCCAGCATATAGTGAATCAAAATGCAGGAATCAGGCAAAATAATACGCTCCACACTGGAATGGGAAATATCGCGTTCATGCCATAAAGCGTTATTCTCCATAGAGCTTATAGCATTGGAACGCAAAATTCTTGCCAAACCGCAAAGCTGTTCACTAACGATAGGATTGCGTTTATGCGGCATTGCAGAAGAACCCTTTTGCCCTTTGGAAAAGTTCTCTTCCACTTCTTGCACTTCAGTTCTTTGCAAATGCCTTATTTCTAAAGCTATTTTTTCTATGCCGGAAGCAATTAAAGCTAAAACGGAAAGAAAAAAAGCATATCTATCTCTTTGAATAACTTGCGTGGAAACATTTGCGGGATGCAAATCCAGATATTTGCAAGCCAGTTCTTCAATTTCCGGACTTAAGTGAGCAAAATTACCTACAGCACCAGAAAATTTACCTACGCTAACTTCCTCTATTGCTTCGTTCAAGCGCTTTATATTACGCCCAACTTCTTCAAACCAAAGGGCAAACTTTAAGCCGAAGGAAGTCGGTTCTGCATGAATTCCATGCGAACGACCCATACAAATTGTGTTTTTATACTGCCTAGCTTTCAGTTTAAGAATTTCTGCTAAGCGACTTAATTCCGCCAAAATAAGCTCCCCGCTGCTTTTTAATTGCATCCCTGTAGCAGTATCTAAAACATCGGAAGAGGTCATACCAAAATGGAGCCAACGGGAGGCAGGACCTATATTTTCCCCTACATTGGTTAAAAAAGCGATTACATCATGCCTGGTAATCTGTTCCAGTTCGTCAATTCTATTAGTATCAAAATCGGCTTTCGCATTAATTATTTCCCAGTCGGCTTTAGGAATAATCCCTTTTTCAAACATTGCTCTGGCGGCTGCTAATTCAACTTCCAGCCAGCATTCATAACGATTTTCTACTGTCCAAATTCTTTCCATTTCGGGTTTGGAATAACGTGGAATCATTTTTGTCCTTCTTTTTTATATTGCAGAAATTCCTTCAACAGAGATTCCAAATTCAAATTATTTAGTCCTTTTAAGGTATCTTCCGTAAAGGAAAGTTCAGGTTTGGGCAGAGGAATAATTTGAGGTTGGACATATTCAATTTTATCAAAACTCATTCTCAGAGCAATGTTATCTATGCTGGTTACAACTAATTCGGAGAGATCTCCCCGGCTATTGTATAGAGCCTGAATCCTGGTCTGGTTTTCTTTCTCCGAAATACTGTCTAAAAGGTAGTCCTTATTGAAATTGATAGTAACTCCATTCAATTCCAGTTTCTTATTTTTAATAATTCTTTCCCCGTAAAGTGCAATCAGGGAATCGGTATTGGCAGATAATTTTAAGCTCTGTAAAGGAGCAGTGTGTGTGAAGTCCAAAAGCTCCAGCATTGGTATAAAAGGAGATTTAACCGCCACATAATCTCCCAGATACATAGTCAGTAACGGTTCTCCTGCTGAACCTAAAAGCCCGCCGTCAAAAAGATCAAAGCGTAATTGACTACCATTTTTAGCGGCACTGAACATTTTACGAATAGCTAAGCTTTTATAAGAGACCTCTGCTATGCCCTGGCTATCAAAACTTTCCCATTTTTTCAGTTGTTGGCGTAATTTTTCTTCTTCGCTTTTACCTTTGGGTGCTGCACAGGCAGAAATGATAATAGCAGTGATAATTAGAACAGCTATTAATGCTTTCTTCATTATTAACCTCAATAATATTATCGTTCAAAAACGGATGGAAAGCAAATTAAATGTGAGGATTTTGTGTTTTTTTGCGGCGGGCATTGATTTTGTAAAAACCCCAGATAGCTGCAATAATCATTATTAAGCTGAGGAATTGACCGATACTCATAAAACCGAAAATATAACCAAAACGGGTATAAAAATCAATATCATCGGGTTCGCGCACAAATTCTATTAAAAACCTGAAAATCCCATATAAACCAATAAAACTCCAGAATACCAGCCCTTCTTTTTTCAGCTTTTTCAGCAGAAAATAAGATACTACAAACATCACAATGCCTTCCAGAAAAAGTTCATAGAGCTGAGTAGGATGGCGAGGTAAATTATCTGCTCCGGGAAAAATCATTCCCCAAGGTAAATGTGTGGGCTTTCCCCATAATTCGCCATTGATGAAATTACCTAAACGTCCCAGTCCTAAACCTATGGCTACAATAGGAATAGCGGAATCTGCAAGAGCATAAAAATTCAGCTTATGCTTATGACAATAAATCAGCCCGGCAATAATTACCCCTAAAGCACCTCCATGAAAGCTCATTCCTCCTTCCCAAACGGCAAAAATCAATAAGGGATGAGAAATGTAATAGCCCAGATTGTAAAAAAGAATATAACCCAAACGTCCGCCTAATATAACACCCAGCATAACATAAAAGATGATGGATTCGTATTGCTCTCTGGTAAGCTTGATGTTTCTCTTTTTTAAAAACGGCTTGTATAAAAAGAACGCAAGAATAAAACTAAGCACATAAAAAAAGCCATACCAACGAATATGCAGATTTAACCCTCCAATGCTAAAACTAACAATATCAGGGTTTATTTCTGGATATTTAATCATCTCTTAGTTAAGTCCACTAAACGCTGTACAATTAGTTCCACTGCTTCATCACTATTTCCCTCAAACTTTTCCACCTGCTTTTCGTGATGAGGAGAAAAAATATTCAGCACCTGTGTTGGAGAACCGTTCAGTCCTGTTTCTTTTTCATCCAGCCCCAAAGCGTCACAATTCCAAACAGTTAGCGGAACTGTTTTAGCATTGCGTTTTCCTCTTAAAGAAGGTAAACGGGGAACATTGATTTCTTTCACTACGGAAATTAAAGCTGGAAGCTGCATTGAAACACGGTCAAAACCATCTTCCAGCAAGCGTTCTACTACTGCCTGTTGTTCATCAAAGGATTCTATTTTGCGGACAAAACAGGTCTGCGGAATATTCAAATGAGCTGCAATGCCGGGTCCTACCTGAGCTGTATCGCCATCAATTGCCTGTTGCCCTGTTAAAATAAGAGTAAAGTCCCCTATTTTTTTGATAGCGGCAGCCAAGGTTAAACTCGTAGCATAAGTATCAGCTCCAGCAAAACGCCTGTCCGAAAGTAAAATTATATTGTCTACACCTAAGGAAACTGCTTCGCGTAAAGTTGTCTCACATTGATTGGGACCCATACTAATAGCTGTAACAGTTCCGCCATATTTTTCTTTTAAGCGCACCGCTTCTTCAATAGCATAAGCATCAAAAGGGTTAAGAATACTTTCTACACCTTCCCGGATTAAGGTATTTGTTTTGGGGTCAATTTTGATTTCAGTGGTGCCGGGAACTTGTTTAATACAAACAATAAAGTGCATATTTCTATTTCCTTTAACGGTAATAAAAGTCAGTTATGGTTTTACATACATATAATTTCTGTTCTTCTGTAAGCTCAGGATAAATTGGAAGTGAAAGAACTTTATCCGCCATTTCTTCTGCTACAGATAAATCTCCTTTATGATAACCAAGTGAACTGAAACATTCCTGTAAATGTAAAGGTAAAGGATAATAAACAGCACAGCCGATTTCCTTTTCTTTTAAGTATGCCATCAGTTTATCCCTTTTTTCACAAACAAGAGTATATTGATTATATATGCTTACTGCTTTGGGGTCTATATGGGGAAGGCGTATTCCGGGAACATTTTTCAAGTGTTCATTGTAAAAATCAGCATTGGCACGCCTTTTTTTACTCCAAGAATCCAGAAAGTCCAGTTTAACACTTAAAACAGCTGCCTGCAAAGTATCTAAGCGGCTATTTAAACCAACCCATTGATGATAGTATTTGGGATTTTCTCCATGGACTCTCAATTGTCGTAATTTAAATGCATAATCATCATTATTAGTTAAACACATTCCTGCATCACCCATAGCACCTAAATTCTTGGAAGGGAAAAAAGATAGAATTCCAATATCTCCAAAAGAACAGCTCATTTTTCCGTTCCAAGTACAACCTATACCCTGAGCGTTATCTTCAATAACATACAAATTGTATTTACGAGCAATAGCCATAATAGAATCCATATCGGCACATTGACCGAACAGATGAACCGGCAGAATTGCCCTGGTTTTTTCTGTTATAGCCGATTCTATTTTTTCAGTATCCAAATTGAAAGTGAGAGGGTCTATATCCACAAAAACAGGAGTAGCATTATTACGCCAGATAGAAGAAGCAGTGGCAAAAAAACTGAAGGGAGTAGTTATTACTTCATCACCTTTTCCAATTCCCAAGGCTTTAACAGCTAAAACGAGAGCATCTGTTCCGGAAGCACAACCTACTGCATTTTTAATCCCCAGGTAGTTAGCCATTTTATCTTCAAATTCCTTCACTTGGGGTCCCATAATATATTGGTGTTCAGCAAAAACCCTTTCCAGTGCCTTTCTAATTTCCAGCATCAATGGTTCGTATTGTGCCTGTAAATCCAGCATTGGAACTTTCATTCTTTCTCCTTTAGTTCCTGGTAAAAGTTCTAATACCCAAAATGATAGTTACAACAGAAGAAGTAAGCGTTACAATATCTTTTACATCTGTCCACATAGACCTGTCTGTTTGAGCAGGAACAAAAATGGTATCACCAGCTCTGATAGCGACATTTTTTCCGGGCTTAACCCAATTTCCACTATTTCCACGAATAATTCTACCTTTCCCTGTTTTCCGGTTATTAGTATAACCACCCGCGGCCTGAATATAATAATCCCAGTCCTTTCCTTCCACCCAGGAAATCATACCTGGATTTTTAACCTGACCGCTAACCCAAACCATATCAATTTTTTCGGGGATATAAATACGGTCGCCATCAAGCAGATATGGATTTGCCTCTTTGCCTTCACTATTTATCATTTTAACAGGGTCTATACTGTATTTTCCTTTCAGTTGCATTAAGTTATTGCGTAAATAGGAATATTCCAAGGGGGTCATATCACTCATACTTCTCTGCATCAGCAATTCCAGATAGGGGTCTGGCTCAGCACTGATATTTTCATTGTAATAGACCATTGATTTTATATCTCCGCGTTTAGTGCATCCTCCTGCTTGTTGCAGAATTTCATATAAGGTAGTATTGGCATCAATAACATATTCACCAGGGTTTTTAACCTGACCGTAGATTTTAATTCTTTGCCTGGTTCTAATTTCAGAATCACTGAATATTAGAATTCGGTCATCTGCTTTTAACGGTAAATCCCAAAAAGCAGGATTGGCTTTCAGATCATAATTTAAAACATCATAATCAATTCTGTTTTCTTTATAGCGGTAGAGTTGAACTTTAGAAATATCGGCATCAAAAGTAAAGCCGAGAGACAAATCAATTATTGTGCCAAGTTTATCACCTTCAACAAATTCCAGTTCACCAGGCAAATTTATCCCTCCGCTAATAGAGATAAAATACTTAATTGCAGGAACAAAAACTACATCGCCATCTTTAAGAAAAGGGTTCTGACTGATATCACCCAAACGGTAAAACTTCATCAAATCGTAGGTCTCTATTTTTCCGGAGCGGGTTATTTGAATACTGCGCAGACCCTGATTATTCTCCAAGGTTATTATATTTTCTTTTTCTTTTTCAGGATTTGGAGGACTCAATAATTCAGCCGGTTTAGGAACCACAACACTTTTTTCCTGTAATATTTGTGTCTTTTCTACTTTCTCCAGCGTGGCTATTTTATTTAGCAATAAAAGATCGGAAAGACGGTTTACAGGGGTCATTTGATAAACCCCAGGGTTTTCTACATAGCCCGTTAAGCTTACCGAAATAGGGATTATTTCTTCCGTTGGGGTAGGATTTAGAGCTGAAAGAAAGCTCAAGCTCATTAAGAGAATCAGCAATAATCTACTTTTCATAATATTCAATTATCCTGCTAATGATATCGTCTAATTTCTGTTTGGGTTCCCAGCCAATGAAATTTTTTATTTTTGTTAAATCCGGTTGCCGATGCATCATATCCTCAAAACCCTCTTCAAAAGCATCCTCATATCTCATATATTCAATACGGGATTTGCTGTGGCACATATCTTTAACCTTTTTTGCCAAATCAGTTATAGAAATGGATTCCGTTGTTCCAACATTGAAAATTTCACCAGCACATTCAGGAGTGTTCATTAATTTTATAAAAGCATCCACAACATCTGAAACATCTGCAAAACAACGTGTCTGCTCTCCTGAACCATAAATCAACAGTGGCTGATTAAGTAAAGCAGCTTTAATAAATTTGGGTAGCACCATTCCATATTGTCCTGTCTGCCTGGGGCCTACTGTATTAAAACAACGAACTATTACTACCGGTAGTTTTTTCTCGCGAAAGAAAGCCAGAGCTAAAAATTCATCTATTGCTTTACTGCAACCATAACCCCACCGACTGATATGAGTTGAACCAAGTAAACGGTCATCTGTTTCCGAAAAGGGTATTTGTTCATTTTTACCGTAAATTTCACTGGTGGAAGCGATAAGTGCCTTTGCTTTATATTTATTACACAGTTCCAGAACATTATCGGTACCCATAATATTTGTTTTCAGGGATAAAAGAGGATTTTCAATAATATATTTTACACCCACGGCAGCAGCTAAATGATACACCTTTTCCACATTACTAATCAATTTTTCTAAAAGTTCACGATTTAGAACACTACCAATAGTTAAGTGAAAATTGGGTTTATCTTTAAAGGACTCTATGTTTTCCAGACGACCTGTGGAAAGGTTATCTATCACAAAAACTTCGTTTCCTTCCTGCAATAGCTTTTCTGCTAAATGGGAACCGATAAATCCGGCTCCACCTGTAATCAGAATTTTCATATTTTCTCCATCCTGCAAAGCTCATTATAGAACAAATAATGAACTATCAAGCATAAGGTTTTGGGCTTAGAATTTTGTCAATGAGAAATTGGAAATTTTACCAAGAGAAAAAGGGGAAAAGAGGTTTTTTATAAAGAGAGAAAAAAAAGAGTGAGATGAAAGTAGACACAAAAATCAGGAATTAAAATTGTCCGTTAAAACTATATAAATTAAACACTAATAATGAAGCAGGGAAAAATATTATACATCCTTTCTGTATTTTCGGGGGGTGAAAAATCCTCGTCCTTCAATCTTTTTTTCGGTGTCCCCGGTGTAAAAAAACAGTTAACAGGAATGATATTTGCTTATCTTATATAATGTAGATATACTAAAGGAGATTTAGATGAAAAAGTTTTTGCTGCTAATTTTTGCCCTACTGTCTTTAAGCTTTTTATGTGCAGTTTCCAATTATCTAATCGGTTTACCGGTATCAGAACTATCTTTATCTAAAGAAGAAAAAACACTACGCGAAGCAGTTCAAGACCTTTCTGAGAGTGATTTGGAAATATATTATTACAACGATTTCTATGTTATTGCCGGTTCCAACAGGGATAATTATCCAGGAGCTATAAAACTGGGAACTCTAACAAGCGGAAAGTTCTATTTAATAACTATTGGCGATAGATACCCAAAGTTTGATTTTTCCACTGCAGGAGAGGTCTTATTGGAAATGGGTTCAGTTGTATTAATTAAAACCGATCAAGATGAAATCCAACTTCGGCAGAGGATTCAAAACCCTTTTGTCCCTTTACTTTTAGAACCAATGCATTTTCCTGAACCTATTTCTTTCCCGTCAGCAATTACTTCTCTGCGGACTGATATAGAAGATATGATTAGTGATATTTCGGCTGATAGCGTTTTATATTTTATTCAAGCCCTGCAGAATTTTTCTACGCGTTATGCTTTAGCTGATAACCATTTAGCTGTTGCCAACTGGATCAAATCCCAATTCCAGCGTTTTGGGATTAGTAATGCAAACCTGAATAGCTTCAATTGGAATGAAACTACTCAATATGATGTGGTAGCAACAATTCCGGGAACTTTATATCCCGATACTTATATTATCGTAGGTGGTCATCATGATTCCATAACTTACGATAATCCTTTTGTTTTTGCTCCCGGAGCAGATGATAATGCCAGTGGTACAGTTGCCGCTTTAGAAATGGCAAGAGTAATGATGGCAAATAATTATCAACCCAAATGTTCTATTCGTTTTGTTACTTTTGCCGCTGAAGAATTCGGGCTTTGGGGCTCATGGTATTATGCCACTATGGCAGATCAGACAAATATGAATATCCGGTTAATGCTAAATCACGATATGATAGCCAACACAAGTCCCAATCCCAATGATCCAAGAGTTTTATTAATGCCCTATGATGGTTTCATAGCTCAGACGGATTATGCAGCAATGTTAACTTTTCAATATACAAGTTTGCAACCTGTTTATGGTTATCTTAATTCTGCCAGCAGTGATAGTCATTCATTCTGGCAACACGGTTTTCCGGTTGTTTATTTCCAGGAGTATAACTTTTCTCCCGTCTATCATAGTAATAATGATACCGTTACCAATCTTGATCCTATTTATTGTGCTGAAGTAATTCGTGCTTCAACTGCTGTAACTGTAAGTTTTGCTACTATGCTATCTCCACCTGTAAATCTTACAGCTCAGGATGAAGGAACGGGAAATAGTGTTCATCTTTCCTGGAGTCCTGTTCTTGATCCCGATTTTTCGCATTATCATATTTCCTGGGGAATAACACAGAATAACTATACTAATTCTCAAACTACAACGAATAACCAAATCAGCATTAGCGGATTAAATACAGGACAGCTGTATTACTTTGCCGTATCTTCAGTTGATTTTTCCGGCATTGAAAGCTATTCTATTACAACTCAGTGTATTCCCATGTTAATACCTCAAACACCTGTCAACTTTACAGATTATCCATTACCGGATGTAGTTCAGCTTATCTGGGCGGCAAATACGGAGCTTGATTTAGCGGGTTATAAATTATACCGTTCTTTGAATAGTTCTGAAACGGGAGCACTTATTGCTACTTTGCCTCCAAGTGCAAGCAGTTATATTGACCCTAATGTTCAGGGTGGTGAATTTTATTATTACTATTTTCTGTGTGCTTTTGATAATGATAATAACAGCAGTTCTTTTACCCCGGCTCTCAAAACCAGACCTTTAAGTATGAACTGCGGTCTTTTAATTATTGATGAAACGGCAGATTTGAGCGGAAGCAGTCCTTTTCAGCTAACTGATGAAGCAGTAGATAACTTTTATGACCAATTATTAGAAGGTTTATGGAATCCTGCTCATTTTGATTTGGCTGATTTTACAGAGGACTTACGATTGTGTGATATTGGTATTTATTCCGTAATCATCTGGCATAGTAACGATTTTTCAGATATGACTTATCCCTATCAAGTTCAAGCAGCTTTAAAGAACTATATTTATTATGGAGGTAAAGTTCTTTTCAGTGTTTTTCATCCAGGACTGGCTTTTGAACTGAATGCAGATTATCCTGCTGTTTTTTCCGAAGATACATTTATTAATGAAGTTTTAGGTATCAGCGGAATAGATTACACTATCCAAGCCCGATTCAATAAAGCAGAAAGTGTTTATCCGGGCTATCTGGATATTCAGGTTGACCCCGATAAAGTTCCTGTTTCTTTTAATGGACACCTTTATCAGATAGAAGCATTAAGCACAAATGCTCAAGCCGTTCCTGTTTATCATTATGCCTCTGCTTATGAGAATAATTCACCTCAGGGAGTTCTGAACGGTGGAGCGGTAGGAGTTCAAAACACTTATTTTTCAGGCAAAACGGTAACCTTTAGCTTTCCTCTTTACTATATGGATTTTAACCAAAGCCGTCAAGTTGTGCATTACATTATAGAGAACTATTTTGGCTTACCGGACACGGTAGCAGATGAGGTCAATAATCCCGTTCCAGAAATTTCCCTCTTGCCTAATCAACCGAATCCTTTTTCTGCTTCTACCCAAATAAATATCCTCTGTAAAAATAACAACGCCCCTTTGGAAGTGAAGATTTATAACCTAAAGGGACAGCTGGTAAAAACCCTTTTTCAGGCAATTCCGAATGAAAAAAATACTCTTTACTGGGAAGGTAATGATAACGCTGGTAAAAAAGTAAGCTCGGGTATCTATTTTATTAAGGCACAACAAGGTAAAAACATTCAAACCCGGAAAATACTGCTGCTGAAGTAATATCCATAATAGCTAATAACTTTTAGGACTTATTACTGTCTGCTTTACCTGAATTAAATTGCAATAATTTATTCCAGTTTATTATACCTTTGTCGCAAAAGTCCTGAATAAACTCTGCAGTAAAACTATTGATTAGTTTAGCGTATTCTGCATAGAAATTATCATTTTTCTCTTTAGCTTTATAGCTTAGAGGAATAATAATTTTTGTATACATCTCTTCATCACCGGAAATAAACTCCCAAAAACGCTGTCCACAGAGTTTATAGTAAGAACCCTTATCCGGTTTATCATCTTTTCCGTAACAGCAACCGTTTATTGCAATCACTGTTGTTTCTTTATTATTGGAACGAATAATTCTGGCAGCTCTATTAAAATCATCTATCATTTTTGCCGTTTGACGACTATTACCCCAATTAGGACCCGATTTTATGGAGACAATATAGCGTTTGTTTTCCTTATTAAATTCCAAATCTATGCCTGGAGAAGATGATTTCACTCCACCATAAATCATTCCACAAATATAGATAGCTAAAGTTTCCAGAAATTCACCAAACATCGTTTCTTCGGCAGAAGATAAGTGAGCATCCAGAATGTTTTTTATTAATTCCCCAGCATTAAGAATATTTTTTGCTCTAAACAGATACGAATTTTTATGTTTTAATATATTTGCCAGCTTCAAATTACTGATATTTATAATTCTGTTGTTAGGAAAAATTTCAATATGCGTTTCTACATATTCCATCAAGATATTTTCATCAATCACGAATAACCTCGCTTAAAACAAAATTTGTTGCTGATTTTGAATTTTACCCAAAACTAAGTTATAATATTCAGGATTTATATCTATTCCAATTGCTTTTCTCCCCATATTCAAAGCAGCAAAAATTGCAGTTCCCGAACCCATAAAAGGGTCTAAAACCACATCATCCGGTCTTGTAAACAGCTTTATAAACCATTCCGGTAGAGCGTAAGGGAAGGTTGCACTATGATTTTTATTACCACATTCAGTAGCTAAGTGTAAAACATTTGTAGGATAGACCTTATCTTTACCCACCCAGTTAGATACATTTTTACCAAATCCGCTGCCTACTTTGGAGGTCTCTCTAATTTTATCGGTATTGCTTAAGTTGGAAAGTCGCTTTTCTGCCCAGTCACCTATGGGTATCATTACTTCTTCTTGATACATCTTAAAAAATTTGTTTTTATTGAATTGTAATAATCTTTCCCAGGCATCCCGAAATCTGTTAGGCCATTTTCCCGGGTAGCAATTCTTTTTATGCCAGATAAATTCTTCTGTCCAAAGCCATCCCTGTTTTCTCATATTCAAAATCAATTCTATTACATAAGTATGTCTTTCGCCGTTAACTACTTTTTCTTTAATATTCAGGATGAATGTTCCCGTGGGTTTTAGAATTCTTAATAGTTCTTGTGTTACGGGTAGAAACCATTCATTATATTCATCCGGTTTTATACCCCCGTAGGTATTAGTCCTGCTGTCTGCGTAAGGAGGTGATGTTACTACTAAATCAATCGACTCTTTTTCAATCTTTTGCAGAATTTCCAGAGCATTACCAAGGTATAATTCATAGTCATTATTGTTCATAAAGTCACTTCACCTCCTCACTTATAATATAATCACTTTTACATATTTTCCCAAAACCCGTCAAGAAGAAAAAAGTCAAGCCGGGAGGAACCACAGCTTGCTTTATTATTATTTTCAGATTTATCCTAAAGTAGCAACCATCACTGCCTTAATAGTATGCATTCTGTTTTCGGCTTCATCAAAAACAACGGAATGAGTTCCTTCAAAGACCTCATCGGAAACTTCCATACTCGTTAAACCGAATTTTTCGTATATTTCTTTGCCGATTTTGGTTTTCAAATCGTGAAAGGCAGGCAGGCAGTGCATAAATATAGTAGTGCTTTTTCCTGTTTTTTTCAGCATTTCATTGTTTACCTGATAGGGTTTTAGCAGGTTAATTCTTTGTTCCCAAACGCTATCCGGCTCACCCATAGAGACCCAAACATCGGTATAAAGGACATCTGCATTCTTCACTCCTTCATCAATATTGTCTGTTAGAGTGATTTTGGCACCGGTTTCCTGAGCAACTTCCAGGCATCTATTAACTAAATTTTGGTCGGGAAAAAGCGTTTTGGGAGCCACAATCCGAAAATCCATTCCGGTTTTGCAAGCACCAATCATCAAAGCATTTGCCATATTATTGCGTCCATCTCCGCAATAAACAAACACCATTTCGTTCAGGGGTTTGTTTATATATTCCAATGCAGTTAAAAAATCAGCCAGAACTTGAGTAGGATGATCCTGATCAGTTAAACCATTCCAAACCGGAACACCGGCATATTTTGCCAGTTCTTCTACAATTTCCTGTCCGAATCCGCGGTATTCAATACCATCATACATTCTGCCTAAAACCCTTGCTGTATCGGCAACGGATTCTTTTTTGCCTAGTTGTGAGCCGGTAGGACCTAAATAAGTTGTGTGAGCACCTTGGTCTAAAGCTGCAACTTCAAAAGCGCAACGGGTGCGAGTGCTGTCTTTTTCAAAAATTAAAGCAATGTTTTTCCCTTTTAATTTTTGCTGTTCTGTGCCGGCATATTTGGCTTTTTTTAGCTGGAGAGAAAGATCAAGCAGATATTGAATTTCCTTCGGAGTAAAATCCATCAGGGTAAGAAAGTTACGATTTTTAAGGTTGAAAGACATTTTGGTCTCCTTTATATTATTTTTGAATTTAATTTATTTTTATATATGATTTCTCTTACTGCAGACAGATTTCTGTCACTTAAAAAAAACACATAACAAACATATTCAGATTGTAACCTCTTTTTAAAATTACAACCTGACTGTCAATAAGTTTCTCTTTTTTGCGGGTGCAAAACTATGTCTTGGCACTTTTTTACCCGAAATCAAAGTAAGAATACAGGTAACCTAATTATTTTGCGGACAAAATGGGAGGAAATATACCGGACAAGAGATTCCCTTATGCTTCCCGTATCGTGATATGGGAATGATACGGGAATCATATTGCCTGCACAACTTCTATAAGCAATGTTTGATTAGTTGCGATCAGCATATTTTATAGCACCCAATTTTATGCCTAAGATTTGTCACCACCTCCTCAATTTTGTCACTCTCTATATAAGTGAGAACCCCAAAAGGAGTAAAAAAAATGAAAGTTAATTTTCAATATGGACTGGCTGGCTACACCGGAAAAGCTGATGGACTGGTGTTTTGTTATGATAGAAGTTCCGGTATTGTTTATGCCCGGAAGAGAGTTTATCCCCGATTAACTGCTGAAAATGCCAGAATTGGTAATATTTCTCACAACATATTTGCCCTGAAACCTGCGGAAGAATACAAGGATGATTTACGACTCTATTTAATGCGTTACAACGGATTACGGGAAAATAGTCCCAAACATCTGCGCTCTTGGGTAAATTTATATCATCGCTTAATGGCAAATATGGCTAAAATGAACCCAGAAATAGACCTGAAAACCATCACTCGCCAGCAGATATATCAGGAAAATTTGCCCTGCATAAGCGTAAAAAATGCTGTTGAAGCAGGTATTCTTCCTCCCGTAAAGGGCTATGAAAGAATGACTGCTTTAATCTAACGGAAAAACGATGTCCCCGTCCCGGAAAAACGATGTCCCCGTCGTGGAAAAACGACGTCCCCGTCGTTTATTAAAAATCTACCTACCTATTTATCCTTAAATTTACTATTTCAATTCATTTTCTTATTTAGGGTTGACGAGGATGTCAACCATCCGGTGGTTTGGGTTGACCAGGATGTCAACGATCCGGAGCAAAAAATGATTGACGATAAATGCGGTTAGAAAAAACAAGAAAAGAACTGGTCTGTGTTTAGAGAAGAAAATAAGTTGCAGGATATACCGCTCAAAAAGGTATAAATAAATGTATCGCTTAAAAAGACATAGACGAGGAAAAGGAAAGAACAAAGCGAAATAGAGGAAAAATGAAAGTTATAACAGTGATAATAATGCTATTGCCATTACTTCTGGCAGCTCAAAGTTACACTTTGGAAGAACTGATAACTTATGGCTTGGAAAACAGTTTTAGCGTGCAAAAGAGCTATCTGAGTTCTCAGAGTTCCCAATCAATGTTGAATACTTCCAAATGGAATTTATTGCCTGATGCTTCCGTTAACGGAGGAATAAAGAAGGATTTTGACCCTGCTGTGGAAACTGATGATGTAACCAGTTCCGCAGGATTTTCCTTAAGTAAGACCATCAGTTTGAACGATGCTGCCTACTTCAATTATCTGTATGCCTCTTTGGATACAAAAACAGCAAATATGCAGTTGGAACAAACCCGCAAGACATATGCCTATAATGTTTTCAGTGCCTATTTAAAAGTGCTCAGTTCACAAAAGCAAAGAAGTTCTCTGGAAGAAAATTTACAGATTCAAACGAGGGTTTGGGAACAAAGCAAAATCCTTTTGCAATTAGGCAAAACCACTCCCTTTGAGGTAAAGCAGAATGAAATTGCGGTTTTAAATTCTAATATCTCTTTAATGCAACTGGATAATACAATTGCCAATGCTCGCAAGGAACTTTTTGCTCTCGTCCAAATGCAGGATGAAAGTTATCCTCTAACAGAGCTTGAATTGAATATCCGGAAAGAGATTCCTGAGTTTAGGACAGATAAGAATATAGACATCAATATCCTCAATCAGGAACTGAACCGTCTTAATCTGCAATTAAAACAAAACAAACTAGATGATTTTCCCCGCTTTAATCTTGCTTACAATTTAGACCGTTCCGTGAGTGGTGCGGATTTTGATTTTGACCGTTATAATACCAATCACGGCATATCTCTTACTCTTAGCTACCCCCTCTTCAATATTTTTGAAAATTCCGAAAGCAGAACCAGAACCAAAATCAGCAGACAACTTTCCCAAGTGACAATGGAAGAAAAAAAAGATCAATTACAGCGTGATTACGACAGTGCTTTAAGAGAATTGCAATACTTAAAACGAATGAATGAACTTTACAGCGAACAACTGGCTCAATCCAGAGAACAAATTACCCAGGCGGAAGAACGTTATCGCTTGGGACTTATTGAACTTCTGGAACTGGATAAAACCCGAACCAACTTTATTGAAACAGACATCTCCTATAATAATAACCTCTATTCTATTATTGCCAAACAGGAAGAAATAAACTATCTTCTTTCTGAACCCCTGTTAGGAAAATGGTAAGGTAAATTCTATATATATAATTGATAAGGAATACCAATGAAAAAATACCTTAAGTATATCATCATAATTGCGCTTATTCTTATTGCTATAATCGTTATAAGCACTTTACGCAAAGCCAGAAACAAACCCGAATTCAGAACCACAACTCCCTCTTTTGGCAATATCAGAGAAGTTGTTACCGCTACAGGTTCCCTAAATCCCTATGTTTTAGTTAGCGTTGGCACCGAAGTTAGCGGGAAAATAGATAAACTATATAAGGACTTCAATGATCCTGTGAAAAAAGGAGAATTACTGGCAAAACTGGATACAGAAATCCTTTCCACCAATCTGGAAGCCGCAAAAGCTGATTTAGCAAAGGCAAAAACCGCTTTAGAACAGGCAAAACTGGATTATGATCTGCAGGCAGAATTGCTGGAAAAAAAGATGACTCCCGAATATGATGCTAAAAAGGCACTCTTTGCTTATCAGACAGCTCAACAAAATTTTAATAATGCTCAGCTCACCTTACAGCGTGCTCAAAAGAATCTTGCAAATGCCTATATCACCAGTCCTATAAATGGAATTGTGGTTTCCCGCGATGTTGATGAGGGACAAACAGTTGCTGCCAGTATGAGTTCTCCCACTTTATTCAAAATAGCTAATAACCTTGATCAAATGCAGATTTCTGCAAATGTGGATGAAGCCGATATCGGAAAAATAAAAGTTGGCTTACCTGTAGAATTTAGTGTTGATGCTTATCCCAGCGAAAATTTTTTCGGTAATGTGAAACAAATTCGCCTGAATCCTACAACGGAATCCAATGTGGTCTCCTATAGTGTGATTATTGATGCTGCCAATCCGGAACAAAAACTCCTTCCTGGTATGACTACTAATGTAACTATCATCATTCAATCCCGGGAAAATGTGCTGCGCATATCTGAAACGGCTATCCGTTTCAAGCCCAGTAAAGAAATATGGGAACAACTTGGTTATAAATGGAGTGACGACCTTTTACAAAATGCCCAAAAAGAAGCTTATGCTTCACTGGCTAAAACAAAATCTATACCTGCAAAAACTGATACCGCTAATTTCAGCCCCAAGAAATCCGCTAAAACAAAACAGGAATTCAGTTCAACTAAAGTAAGTTCTTCAGGTAAAGCAGCTCTTGTATGGGTACTGGAAAATAATCAACCCAAACCTAAAGGAATTAGAACCGGCATTTCCGAAAGTGGATATATTGAAGTTATAGAAGGTCTTTCCGGCAATGAAACAATTATCACCAGTGTAAATTCTAAAAGTAGCTCCGAAACCAATAATGGAAATCAGGGTGGTCCTGGAATGAGGCGCTTCTAAAATGCCAAATCTGCTGATTAGAACAGAGAATTTAACCAAAATATATCAAATGGGAGAAGTTCAGGTGCACGCTCTCAGAGGTGTTTCCCTCCAAATTAAAGAAGGTGAATTCGCAGCTATTATGGGTGCCAGCGGCAGTGGAAAAACAACTTTGATGAATCTTCTCGGCTGCCTTGATTTGCCAACAAGCGGTGAATATTACATTAATGATATAGGAATTCACGAAATAACTCCCGCAGAGCTTACCAAAATTCGTAATCAGATGATTGGTTATGTCTTTCAAAACTTTTATTTGTTACCGCGCACAACGGCTTTGGAAAATGTAGAACTCCCCTTGCTGTATAGAAATAAAATGTCCCATCACCAGAGAAATCAAAAGGCAATGGAAGCTCTTGTTACGGTTAATATAGCAGATAGAGCAAAACACTATCCCAATCAACTTTCCGGTGGACAACAACAAAGAGTTGCCATTGCCCGTGCTATTGTGAATGATCCTGTTTTTCTTCTTGCCGATGAGCCAACCGGAAATTTGGATACCAGAACCAGCTTGGAAGTGATGACTATTTTTCAGGAGTTGCATAAAAGCGGAAAAACCATTCTGCTGGTTACCCATGAACACGATATTGCAAAGTATGCTCAGCGTCTGATAACTTTTCGTGATGGACGCATAATAGCTGATGTGGAAAATCATAATTATCATAATGCTGCTTATGATTTAGCCAATCTGCCTAAACTTCCCGGAGATGAAGAATGAGTATAGCAGGAATTATTCGCATTGCTTTCAAATCACTTGCCCGTAATAAAACCAGAACCTTTTTAACGATGCTGGGCATAATTATCGGCGTGGCAGCAGTTATAACAATGCTTGCTATCGGACAAGGTGCCAAAAAGATTGTAGAAGACCAGATTTCTTCAATGGGAACCAATGTGCTGATGGTAACTGTAAATTTTACGCGTAGTTCAACCAATGTGCGTCAGGCAGCTGGGAGTGGAAGTTTACTGGAACTTGATGATGTTTTTGCTATTCGTTCTCAGGTTGAAGGTGCTTTGTATGTCTCACCTGTTTATAACAGCTTTGCCCAATTGAAATTTGAATCCCAAAATTGGAGAACCGGCATTATGGGTGTAGATACCGATTATTTCTATATTCGTAATATGAATCCTGAACAGGGAGAATTGTTTTTTGACAGCGATGTGGAAAATGGAAATAAGGTCTGCGTGATAGGTAAAACAGTAGCTGAAAATCTCTTTGGTGATCTGGACCCTGTAGGACAAATAATCCGTATTCGGAATATACCTTTCACCGTTAAAGGCGTGATGGAATCTAAAGGACAAAATGTAATGGGGGCGGATCAGGATGATAGTGTTTGGGCACCTTACACAACTGTCTATACTCGTTTGCTGGGTAGAAGGTGGAGAAATATGATGATCATTGTTTCTGCGGTCTCCAAAGATAAAATATTGGAAGTGCAACAGGATATTCTTGATCTTTTACAAAGCAGACATAGAGGAACTACCAGCGAAGAATTTTTAGTCCGGTCACAAACAGATATTGCTGAAACAGCCAGTAAGGTCTCCGATACAATGACTTTTCTTTTGGCAAGCATTGCGGGTATTTCTCTGTTGGTTGGGGGAATAGGTATTATGAATATAATGCTGGTTTCAGTTACAGAGCGGATAAAAGAAATTGGTATCAGGATGGCTGTGGGAGCAGGAAAAAGAGATGTTCTGTTACAGTTCATTATAGAAGCGGTTACGATTAGTATTTTAGGTGGTTTTATAGGTATCCTTCTGGGTTTTGGGGCTTCCAAAATTGTAGGTAATGCAATGAAATGGAGCGTTGTAGTTACACCTTTTTCTATTCTGTTAGCGGTTGGATTTTCTATGGCTATAGGTATCTTCTTCGGTTGGTATCCTGCTTCCAAAGCGGCAAACCTGAATTTAATAGATGCCTTACGCTATGAATAGCATTTTCTGAGAAAGCGATAAATATTCTCTGGAGGGAAATCCCTTACAACTGAATATAACTTTTATCAAAACAAATTAAGCCATCCTAAAATAATATTTTACTTGACGAATCTCAGCTAAATAGAATCATAGAAAAAAACGAAAGGAGACATAAAATGGCTGTCAAAATTGATAAAGAGACCTGTATCGGATGTGCTGCCTGCATTGATGTTTGCCCTGTTTCTGCTTTAAAAATGGTAAATGAAAAAGCAGAATGTGACGGGTCACTTTGCATTGATTGCGGAGCTTGCATTGATACCTGCCCTGTTCAGGCAATTTCACAATAATTGATTTCCCAATAGTTTTAGCTGAAGAAAGTGGCAAAGCGAAGTGTTTACTACCGCTTTGCCACAGTTATTTAATTACTTAAGGTAATAATTCTTTATTTTAGGGTGCGGTTTTTCTTAAAAGGGAATTCGGCAGTCCCAAACCTGTAAGGAGGTGATTAAAATGAAACGCATAGCTCTTATGTTTAGTATTACAACCCTTCTTTCCTTATGTTTTGCCATTCAGGTGAGTGGAAACCAAAACGGAATTTGGACTCCTGTAAACAATCCTTATGAAGTAATTGGAGCAATAACTGTTCCCGCAAACGATTCTTTAATTATTCAAGCAGGGGTGGAAGTTCATCTTTTGGGCTCCTATCAAATTACTGTTCAGGGGATTTTGAATGCTTATGGAACGGAAGCAGATAGTATCCGAATCTTAAATATGCAGGCAAATCCTACTGCTCTTTGGCCCGGTTTGCGGTTTGAGAATTTACAGCATCCCAGTCATTTGAATTATGTCTATATGGAATATGCTACTTATGGTGTGCAAACTATAAATTCACCTATTGCTATCTCTCATTGTCATATAAATCTTTGTGAAAAGGGTATAGATTTTTTTGGTATAGGTTCTGCAGTTCCTTTGCCTAATGTAGTGGAGTATTGTTTAATTGAAAACTGCAGTCATAACGCTATTCTTATCACTTCCAACAGCAATGCTTACATTAGATATAACGAAATTTGCTATAATGGAACGGGACCTCAATTTCGGGCAGCTATTCAAATGGGCAATCAATCCGGTGTAAATCAATGCAATCCTAATATCTTATATAATCATATCCATCACAATTACAAGCAGGGAATTTCTGCCTGGGATATTGCTTCATCGGGTTCTATCAATCCTCAAATTTTGAATAACATCATTGAATATAACTACACTGGTATTTATCTGTTGCAGGCATCAGGTTATGTAGCAGATAATCAAATCAACAGTAATTATATTTTAGGGGATATGAATTCCGGAGCAGGAGTAATGGTTTCAGGAATAACTTCCATCCCTTATTTTGAAAGAAACCATATTGAAGGTAATTATACCGGTTTTTACATTACCAATAATGGTAAGCCAATTTTGGGAGATCTGACTATGAACCATATTTGGGCTCAAGGCGAAAACACTATTATCAACAATATTGATGCCAATAATCACAATAATTCTATATATTGTGATACCTATCCCGATGCCGGTTTTATTATTATGGCGGAAAATAATTATTGGGGTTTGGCTACAGCAGCAGAAATTGCCCAAACCATCAATGACCACAATGATAATGTAGCTTTGCCAACAGTGGATTTTGAGCCCTTTATAAGCCCCGTACAAAATACAACTATTATTGGCAGTTATACTTATAATGGCACAGCCCAAATTGATGCAGCACGCCTGGAACTGATTACTGTATCCGAAAGTAATATTCAAGTTACAGTTCCTCTTTCAGAACTTACTTTTTCTATTGAAACGGATATAAATGCAGATTTTTATGCCCAGGTTGTTTTAACCGAAACGGGAACAGGAAAAGAATTCTATGGTTGTGCCGGCGGCTATCTCAATCCTACTGTTTTTTCACCCAATCCTGGAAATTCAGTAAATATCGGGATGATTGAAGTTACAGATAGTCCTCTTGCTCGTTATGAATATGTAGGAGAGCCAATTCAAGAGAATAGTTTAACGCTACATCCCTTATTAACGGGCAGGGGTTTATACAGCTATGATAAATTGGACTGGGTTTATGCTGCAGGTGACTATCTATACCTGAAAAGAAACATTTGGCGAACTCCCGCAGGGGAAGTGGTTACAGAACTGCCTTTGGGAACCGTTTATAAAAAATATTTGAATTTTAACGCCGGAGACAGCTGGCAGCAGACCGAAGTTAGCTATCCAGGAAATATTATTGTAACTACCGAAGTGCATGTTAATAATTGCGTTACGGAATATTCTGCCCCTCCTTTTTTACTTTTTACCCGGAAGGACTCCGCTGGAAATGTTGTAGATAAATGGCTGAAAGGTCTGGAAGAAAAAATTTTCCACTACCAAGATCATTATAACATAGCAACGGAAAACATAATTTATCTTCCGGGTAATAATGACCCTCTAACTGCAGGTAATGTTACTCTATTTATGCCTGAACCGATTAGTGAAATTCCTTCTTATCTTGCCTTTGATCCCGATATTGATATTCATCTTCAACTTTTTTGGCAGGCACCGGCACCGGGAAATTACAGCTGGACTCACTATCGGATATATAAAAACGATGTTTTTTTAGATGAAATTCCTTTTTTCCAAAGCGATTATATTGTTACGAACTTTAATCCTCAAATTACTACTTACTTTTATGTAACTGCTACAGATGGAATAAATGAATCAGAACCAAGCAACTCTGTTACAGTATTTTATGTGGGTAATGAAGACCATATTCAGAAACCTATTGGCGTAGATGTATATCCCAATCCGGTTAGTTTTATATCGGGCTCGGTTCTGAAAGTGGAAGTTAAAAATGCAGAAAATAGCTCTGCTATAGTGGAAATTTATAACCTGAAAGGGCAATTGGTATGTAGAAAAAACCTGCAGGAAGAAAAGACATTTCTCTGGAACGGAATAGATAACAGAGGCAAACGCAGTTCTTCAGGCATTTATTTCCTGAAGATAAAGGTTAAAGGAGAAAAACCCGTTTTGCGGAAAATTATTGTTCTCTAAGTAAATCTTGATACTTTTGAGGATAAAGAAGGAATAGCAAGTTCTTTAAGTTGCTATCCCTTCTTTTATTTTCAGCTATCTTCTGTTATGTAATTTGTGCTATCTGCGAGTGCTTCTCCTATTCCGGAAACATATATACAGTAAGCAGGGATTTATCAAAAACATAATACTGTTTAGCGGTTTTGGTGATTGCTTTCTTATTCAATTTATCGTAGAGGGCGGGATAATCCAGAAAACAATCAATCGGCAAGTTGTGAGAAATATTCTCACTCATATTATTTACCCAATATCTATTGGATTTGATGTTTTCTTCATACTTTTTATGCAGAGTAGTTTTGGTGGATTCTATGTATTTGTCTGCAAAAAGTCCGTTTTTCAAGCTATCCAAAGTGGCAAAGGTAGCGGCATTCAATTCCCTGGCTCTATCAGGATTGCAGCCCATCCAAGTGAAAGTGAAAATGCCGGGTTCAGGCATATAGTCGTAATAGCTTTGAATTTCTACAACATAAGCTCCGCTCATATTTTCGCGGACATTTTCCCTCAGTTTTTCGTAAGCAATCATCTGCAGAGCAGCTTGTTGCACATTATTTTGCGGGGAAATTGATGCCTTATTGTTTGTTACATTAGATACAAAGCTGCGTTCAGTGCCTTTATTGAAGGTGATTTCTTTTTTCCCCGTAAAAGCTCTAATGCCGACATCGGTCATTTTTTCTTTTCGTCCTTTTACAGGTAAATTGGCTAAATATGTCTGACAATAGTTCTTTAACTGTTCTTCGTCAAAATTGCCCACTACATAAAAAGTGAAATCGGTGTAATCGCCAAAACGTTCCTGGAAAATATCTTTTACCTGTTTTAAAGTAATGCTATCCAGCTCTTCAGGATGCAAATTTCTTTTCAGGGGATGATTATTGAACATCAACACAAACAAAGTATCAAAAAAGGCATTGGAAGGTTCCAGTAAACGATTTTGTATCCAAGCCCGGGTTGAGGCAACAGCTGTGGAAAATGCCTCTTCGTTGAACCTGGGTGCATAATTATATTGATAGAGCAATTGGAACATCAATTCCAAATCCTGCGGAGAACAGGAACCTCTCCAGCCCTCGTAATAAGTAAAAATTGTCGGATAAACATACACAATTTTGCCTGCCAAGGATTTTTGCAAAGCAGGAGCATCAAAATTACCAAAACCGGACACATTAAAATATTGGGACATAATTTCTGCAGCTTTATAATCTTCCGGTTTCAGTTTTGCTTTTCCACCAGGACTTTGAGCAACAAGGATAACTTCATCTGCCTTAAAATCTGTTTTTTTGCTGTAAACGGTTACTCCGTTGGAAAGTTTCCACTGCTTAATTCCAGATTTGGGAAAAACCTTTTCTTTGTTAATTTTCCCAGGATGGGGAATTGTTTCCAAAAGCGGTTCATTAACGGTTATATCTTCCCAGGGCTCCAATTCTTGAGTAATTGCCTGGTGATAAATAGCCAGTAACTCTTCTTGAGAAGGATAGTTAGCTCCTGGTTTATCTGTCCCTGCTAAACTTAAAGTAAGATTTTCTGAAGTGATAACATCATCCACAATGTCATTCACTTCGCTTAAGGCAATTTCATTGATTAGCCCTTTCAGCATCTGTTCATAGAACTCAGCACTGATGATTGTATCTCCAGACATTACAGCATTCAAGAGTTCCCAAATCACATCCTCGGAATCCATTGTCGGTTTATCAGCAACCCATTTTTCTGCCTGCCTGATCATTATTTGTTTGGCTCTTTCTAATTCAGCGGATTGATAACCATATTGCCGAATACGAGCCAATTCAGTTATTAAAGTTCTGAAGGCATCTTCGCTGCGACCTTCATTGGCAATCATAATACAATCCGTAGCATTAAAGCCCTGCAACCAGTTGGCATTATACATATAGGCATAGGAAAAAGAGGGATCGGGCTGTTGACTAAGCTCTTGCAACCTTGCATTTACCATCGTGAAAAATAAATCCTGTTTCATTTCCTTATACAGAGAACCCAAATCAGTTACAGGAACTGTTTTAACCTTCCAGGTACTTCTTAACATCGTGTAGGGCTGCTCTTTATCCAAAACCGTAACCGCTCTCGGTTCAATATTATCGGGAACAGGATAACTTAAACGGGGACGTGGATTTTCTCTTTTAGGGATAACACCGAAGTATTCTTTAACCAAGCTCTCCATTTTTTGGGGGTCACAATCGCCTACAATGAAGACAGTTTCCAAATCGGGACGATACCAATCCTGATAATAACGGATTAAACTCTCCGGCTTGAAGGTCTTAAGATTCTCAATTGTGCCGATAGGATTACGCTCAGCATAACGCGAACCGGCAAATCGCACTTTATCTATTTGGTCTTGAATTCTTTTTTGTGCATTTTGTCCTAATCTCCATTCTTCCATTACAACACCTCTTTCGCGTTCAATTTCAGAGGGCTCAAAACTTACCTGCCAGGCGATATCGGATAAAATGGAAATTCCTTTTCTCATTTTAGTTTCATCGTCAGTAGGCAGTTTAAATTCATAAATTGTATAATCATAACTGGTTCCGCCGTTTAAGCCATTATGATAACCCATTCCAATAGAAGTGAGATAATCTACCATTTCGCTTCGGGGAAAGTTTTTAGTGCCGTTGAAAGCCATATGTTCTACAAAATGAGCCAGTCCGCGTTGGTCATCATCTTCCACAATACTGCCGGCATTGATGAAAAGCCGAAGTTCAAGTCGTTTTTCAGGTTTGGCATTTTGCTTGATGTAATATTTCAAGCCATTATCCAAAGTGCCGGATATTACTTCCGGGTCTTGTTGCAAAGGATAACTTGTGTATTCCGGAGGAATGATTGCTCCTAAATTTAGAATACAGCAGATAAGGATTAAACCCAGGTAGATCCTCTTCATTATTAACTCCTTGTCCTTTTATTTTGCCCCGCAAGTTTGCCCGCTTGCTTTATTCTCCATTAAAAGTAACTAAATACTGTTCATCTTTGCCTAAAATTTCTTCACTATCTACAAATGTGTAATGGGATTCATCCTGCAGGTATAATTCCACCTGATAGTAATAATTCGTTCCATAGTCCACTCGTAAAAATCTGCTTTCTCCAGGTAAAATATTATACATAACGCCTACCTGATAATAAGTTAAAGGACTATGTTGCCAAATTTCAGCTTGGGTGATTATCTGATCGGAGTTGTTTACAATCTTCACGCTGGCACGATTGGGATTAAGGTAAATACTGTATGTTTTTCCCGCTTTCACTTCAATCCAGGTAGAGTCAATGTAAATATTCTGCCCCTCATCAAATATACTGTATGTTTCCCCAACCATCCATATTTTTAGCTTCTTTTTCACTTCCCCGGTAAAAATATTTTGGGTATCCGTGTCTATATTATAGGAAACAGATTCCCCTGCAGGAATTGTCTTTTGATCCATATTATCCACTCTAATATAAGCCGGATAGGAACAATGGTTAAAAATCTGCAGCTTCCCTCCGGATTCACAAGCGGAAAACAATAACAGGATAACTGCCAAACCCGGGATTATGCAATATCTCTTTTTCATCATTTCTTCTCTTTTCTTACAATTTCTCTTTTTTATCAAACACCACCTGTGTCAAGTAAATTGTTGTTTGGTTTTAGGATGTAAAGGTAAAAAAACATCTCCCCTAATGCAAAGTGACAACGAAAATGCAAATTGTGCAGCGAAATCTGCAAACTGTCACATCGTAGGATATCCTTGCTCATCCTATCCAAGACCACTTTAGGTAGTTTTTGACAAGATTTCTGCAAATCTGATCACTGAAAATTATAAATTGTGACAGGCTTTCTGCATACCTAATTATATCAGAATATTGAAGAGGGGGATAAGACTCAGATTCACTTGAAAACATTGTTGAATACTGGCGGGCAGCAATATTACTACTTGAGCTTGATTATTTATTCTTTAGATCAAATATGATTCTAGCGGAAGATAACTGGGTTGTGAATCGGCTGTTTTTTGTAAATTTCTGATTTTTAGGAATATCAAAGAAACTCTTAATATAGACCAGCTCCGGATTCTCAGTGATTGATTGAACGATCAGTATATCATATCTGTCAGGAAATTGTAATGCTAATTTTAACTCGTTTTTTGACATCTGAAAGCCAACGGACGGGTCTTTAATAGCTTTTACCTCTACGTACCTTTTGACACCGTTAACGCTAAGGCTAATATCAAACCCCCTCCCGGCCCTTCCTTCCATGTTTATCCCTGCTTTCGACGCATTTTCAGACAACCAATCAACCCTGTCAACTCCATGTGTTGCCACCAATTGCTTATACGCCAAGTATTCAGCGATGTAACCAATTTCGCTTTTACTGTGGCCATTAAACCTGTTACTTGATCGCTTTCTTGGCTTGGGTTTAAATTGATCAGCTTTTATCCTTGAAGTAGCTCTATTAGTTATAGTGGGATTCTGCCTTTTAATCAGATCATCCAATTGTTGATTTATATCTGATATTTCTTTGTACTCAAATTCCTCACCCCCAACACGAACTTTGCTTCTTGCTGTGGCTTTTTCATTTAAATCTGCTGCTGCTTCAGTGGCAGCTTCAAACTCACCGAAGAGAAGCAATGATTTAATTTTGTTGGATTGTCGAATCACCTCGTTTAGATTAAAACTGATTTTCTCTTCCCATAATGACATATTTCGTTTTATTATTTCGTTAATATCCAACACTTCCTCAATTCCCAACTCGAATCCAAACTGCTCATAAACTGTTTGCATGAAATACTTTTCAGGATCATGGACATACTTGGGAACATCATCGGTTTTGAACAAATTTTCATACCTTGCATATATATCAAGATATTTTGTTCTACTTTCTCTATCTTTGTCTTTTAGATTACTAAAGAGGCTTGCCTTAAATACACAATCATACTTTTTCTGGATTTCAACTAATTCTATTCTAACCATACTTCTGAAATCAAGTTGAGGGTAATGACGCGACAGCCTATTAAAGTCTACGCATACAGGTTTAATAAGTTTGTACAAGTTTGCGAGTATTTGTTGGTTGTGTAACCCGATATAGGTTTCATGCTCCAATATCCAAGGTTGACTTGCTGCCTCTCCGAATGTTGCATACAAATATTGGTTTAGGTCTTCATTGTTGGTAATCGAAACATTTTCAGAGCTGTCAGTAAGGCAAGATGCAAAAAGATTCCAGAATGTAATTATCTCGTTGATGTCCCGTTTCATCTTTACTCTGGCAGTTTCTAGTTCTTTGATATAATCTAAGTCGAATAAACCCTTTAACACACTATTCCAGTTTTTCTTATCTTCGCAAACGATACGGAACATTTGATCAGAGTCGCCTTCAGTAATCGAAGCAAAGATATGTGCTATGGAATTCTTGAAGGAATACTCACCCTTGATAGATTCCCAATCCTGCATTTCGCTGTCCACAAGTATATAGAAATGGCCATTTTCCGTTATATATACTGACTCAAAAGGCTGGATGTCTATCTCAACTTGCTTGCCATTATATGTCATTTCCGCTCTAACCCTGCTCACCATAATTATTTTAGTGTTCATTAATGACCGTAAGATAGCTCCTTCAGTATCAGAATTCTGCACAATAACATATACATAGGGCTGGGCATCATACAAAAACTTTTGTAATTCTCCGTTAAGCGGATGGATTGATGGCTCATCCAATAGCTTGATCTCAACTTTTCTTAGTGGCTTCACGCCGAATAGGGCTTCAACTTTCTTGGCTCCCCTTTTATAGTCCAAATCAATCAAATTGAATTGCGATTTAATACTTTCGTTGTATCTATCGATATCAAGATACCAAGCTTCATTTACTGGAATGTATTTACTTCTCAATCCTGCTCGGCATAAAACCTTGCCATTAAGAATGAATTGTTTGTAAACGTCATCTTCAACATTGAGAGCATGTTCATCGTAGTTTAAGATTTCGCGATAAATTACTTTTGCTTTATTTCCATTGGGATCACTTATTGGGAGATTAACCAGTATCTGGTATAACGCTTTTGTGCTGAATGTCTTGATACTCATATGAACGCCAATAAGACTTAGCAGCTCATTGATCTCTTCTTCTTTAACATCCAAAATTTCCGACAATCTTGAAAAATTGACTTTCGGCTTAACTATATCTGGAGAATATTCAGCACGTATTGTATTAGCCATACAGCACTGATTCGGGGTAACCTTCCTTGTGGGGTTTTCTGAATCAACGAGAAGAGGTGTATTAGCTATTTTCCATCTAATATAGGATTTCAAGCAATGGTTATCCACATCTCTTAAATTCAATTTTTGTCCAATAGATAGGTTTAAAGATCCTTCTTGATCGTTGTCAGTTCTAAGCATCTTTTGGAGGGCTTCATCGGTTGATATCCATTCCATGAGCGTTTCAACCGTAATGGTTTTTAGTATTATGTCTAATTCGTCTACAGTCGTAAACTTGTAAGAATGTAAGTTTGAATTTAAGCCCTCCCTCTTAAGAAGATCGTTATAATCGTAAAACTTTAACTCCCCTACTGTGTATCTTTTGTAATCATAGTTTAACATTACATATTCGATAAATTTATCATGGTCAGAAACCTTGCTTGTCTGTATTAGTCTGGGTAATCCCGCAACCCCCAGCCACTTGAAGTACTTACGCAAATGATCTTTATCAATTGATTGAAGTCCATTCATCTCGGGAGTGCCAAGTATCTTGGAAGGCACTTCGCTGTAAATAATCTCCGTAAGTTTATTGGTATATTCTTCTCCAAAGTAGGCTGTGTTAGCAGTAACAACGGTCCCTGTTTTTGCGATTACTCTTACGCTCCCCACATCAACTCCAAGGGTACTTTCATCATTTGCTATAGCAGCCTGAAAAGCTTGAAAAAGAGACCTGTGCATTGCTATAACATCTTCAACAGATTCTCTATCATTATAATGATCAATAAGGGTGGTAGCAATCTCTTTAAATGAGTATCGGTGAATGTTGAAAGCCTCTTCAATCGTATCTAGTTTTTTTTGCTTTTCTATCTCTTGAGAAATACCTTCATCCAGAAAATCAATTTGAATGTCTTGGGGTAAATCATAGATGATCTTACTACCCAACGATAGAAACACTTTCTTGTTTGTATCGATATAGTCGCCCTTAGTATTAAGCATTATTGAATCATATTTAGGTAAATTAGCAAGTTCATCCTTGTAATCTTGAGCAATATGCAAGTAGAGATTAACTACAGAACTTGGGCTTAGATGCTTGACTGATTTATGTATTAGACTTAAGACATTACCAATCGGGTATTTAAATCCATTCGATTCGAGCAGTTTTTTTACAACTTTGTATGATTCTCTAAAGCTTCCATTTACAAGGTGTGTTACATCATTGCCAGAAAAGTAGGTCCATAGAGGATCTGGTAGTTCTACTGGTTTATCCTCAAAAGATATATAATCACAATTAACAGTAGGAATGATCTTAGATTTGCTTAGGCGATCCTTTAGGGCAGTGAAGAATCCCATACTCTTTACAATGGAATCGCAACCTTCCCTGTCTATGCCAATGAATCTGAGAGCAAAATCTAGTGGTCGCTTGCCACTGGTAGCTAATCTCTCCGCAGATCGACATAAAAAACCAGCCAATTCTTCAAAGATAATCCTATTTGTTTCATTTTCTATAAGATACTTTCGGTCAGGTGTTAATTCGAAACTGGCATGGATAATAATTGGGGCTGGAAATCTCACGTTGGTGCGATAAAAGGAATATAAATATTCTTCATTGTTATCTAGTTGTTCGGTGTATGCTACAGTGATAACAGCTTTTTTTATCTCCCCATCTACTTGGATTTCGAAATGATGCTCTAATAGATACCATGTTTTTGTCCTTGGTGTTTCGCTAGTATTGTCTAGGATACTTACTGTTGATTTTTTTCCTGTGGCAGTCATCTGTGACTGTCTTGATATCAATGTCTCAGAACCGTGATTGATCACTTTAATCTCAGTTAAGTTGTTAAAGAACAGCAAAGCTTCTGGTTGCATAATATCTGTTAACTGCTTTCTGACTTCATCTGCTATATTGGGTTTTAGAGAAAGCTCAATTACAGTATCATACTCAGGAAACTCATTGACTACCTCTGTCATAATTTCAGGGATTTTGAGCTTGGCAACTGGACATTTGTTACTACCCTTTTTAATATTCTGCGAGACTTTGTACATTACACCATCTTGATTTTTTATCCGATCCCAGAATTTCTTTGTTATTTCTTCCGAGAAACGAACAGAAACACCACCGCTGTTTATTGTTATCTCGTCAGCCCAGCTGAGAATTGAGCGAAACCCCAAACCTTTGTTGCCGATCAAATCCCTGTTTACTTTTGGGCTTATATTGCTGAAAAAGAGAGAATCGTAACTATTCTCTGAAAACGGTTCACCATTATTTGCTATGATTAGCTTCTCGTCGTTGAAAGAGATTAGCATATGCTTTTTCTCTGCTGATATCGCAGCAGCATCATCAGCATTTTGAATAAGTTCAAAAAACTGCCTTCCTGCGTATTCTTCTATCTTGGACTTTTCAATATTAAAATCATGAGCAATAAGTTGAGGAGATTCAATATACTGTTTCTCTGTTATGTTCAAGTATTTTTTTATATACGATGTGAGTTTTCCCATTTTTACTCAATAATTTATCTTTCACATCGTTGTAAAACGAGATGTCGCTCTTTGTATCATTAATAGTACCCTATACCGATTTCATCCAGTACATAATTGTCTTCGAAATAGTCGCCTGCCATTCCCTAATCCGCAGCTCTTCCTCAAAATTGATTACACTGCAGTTCACTTTATCCTCGCATCCTCTAAAGGGAGCATAATCCCTTCGAAACAAGCCCTGCCGGATGTAGGGTTAGACCAAAGCGGTGTTATTAGTGTCAAAGAACCGGAAATAGGCAAAAGCTGCTACAGTTCGGAAGAAGATAGCTTGTTATCCACCGGACGTTTCCACTTTGTATGTAAGACAAACTTGCATCCTTGCCCTGCATCAATCAGAATATCCTGACGCAGGGATGTCCGGCAAGCCTTTGAACTCCAGAAGGATTTAGAACGCTGTGCACTCACGATCCAGCTTTCCCTTCCCGGATAAACTGCTTTCTAATGCTGTGATAAATGAAGCTTTCCCAGAGCAAATTCATATCAAACATCAGGGTAAGTACGTTGTTTCTATCGGATTTGAGGTCTGGATGATAGTTGCATAGCAGCAGTCTGGCGATATCCATTGTTGTTATTATCAAAGGCAAATTTCCCTTTCTTATCTACGACATTGTTGAACCAACCAAAGAACAGAAATATGTCTCCAGGATTGACTCCAGTTTCTTTTTTACAGAGCATCCCAGCAGCTGCCTTATTTGTTCCGAACAAACCTCTCCAACCATTTAGACAGGGTTCAAATTTGTTGTTGGATTGGATGGTATCCTCATAGAGATCAGGATCTAAATGGACATATTCTGCCACTTGGTTATAGATCTTGGGTTCTTTTTCAAGGTCTATAAATAAAGATCCAAGATTCACTCCTAGAGGGCTGAGAGCATCATAGGTAATGGATACTTCCTGTTTATCGGTTGTGGGTATAGGAAGAGAAATCATATTCCCATCTTCAAATACTGAGCTTGGAAACCCACTGTAGGTAGAGTCAAATCCTTTACGACTTAAAATAATCTTCATAACTTAACCTCCAAGTTCCTTTGGAACTTATTTTTTTGTAAATATCTTTGTGTTTTACCACTATCAATGTTGAAACCCCAAAAGTTGGCGTCCACTCCAACTTTATTGTTTCTCTGGTTAGTTGAGGGTATCTAATATCTCTCGTTTCTCATAATCTATCTAAAGTTATCTATCAATTTCATTATTTTGATTTTATCAATCCAAGTCAAGTTATATTTCCTAAAAGAATGGGTGATAAAGGTAAAAAGTATCCCCTCAGTTGCTATAAAGCTATTGCTGGTAAATAAAGTTATCTGCTAAGTTGCAAAGTGGCATAAAAAGTTCTGCCCGGTTCAGGGACATAAGCGTGGACCATATAGTTTTCATTGCCAAGGTTTTTAATAGTGAGTGCGGGGGTAATTTGCCAGTTACCTTTTTGCCAAAGAAAGCTTATTCCGCAATCCACTAACACATAAGCAGAAATAGGGTCAATCAGATTATCAGGGGTAATCCATTGTTTTCCGGTGTAGCTATATTTTGTCCAAAAGTGAAAAATCCCCGGTTGATAATCAACTGCAAAAGAAAAGAGAACTTCAGGACGGTACATAAGTTTGGGTGCATCTGCAAAATTATAATAAGTAGTATCCTTAGCTTTCGTAAAAACAGCGGAAGCGGTAAGTTCCAATTTTTTAAGCGGTTGGCAATTACCTTCCATTTCCAGATTCCGAACTATTGCTTTCCCGATATTCATTGGTTTCCAAACGGGACCATACATTTGAACTTGTCGCCATTGTATAAGGTTTCTAATCTTATTTTGGTGAAAGGTTGCTTTTAGCGTTGCTTTAGGAATATTACCTTTTATCCAAATCTGATAACCCGTTGCCTTTTCACTTTTAAGATTCGGATTACCCAGGGTTTGGGAATCCCCTTTCCAATAAAGATCAAAAGGCGAAGGCAGAGCAAAAGAATTACCAATTGTAGCACCCGTTTCCAGATATTTTGTTCCCCAATTGCGAACGGAAAATTCCAGCCGCCCGCTAAATTCATCTTCACTCTCTATGTAGTCATAACGACCAGCCAAACCGTTATTCACAATCAGCCAGGCAAATTCCTTTTGCTGATTAAGCTTTAAGCTAAAAGCTAACTGGTTTCTAACATAATCAATCTTTCCCTGGGAAGGGTTAATTAAATCCCGATAGCGATAACGGTTATGAGAATATTCACCGTTCAAAGATGCCTGCAAAGAATTTTTATTATAGTTGAGAGATTGTTTAATTCCATAGTTATCATTTTTTTGACTGTATTTTTGGGAAAAGCCCTCAATTAAGGACTGTGTATTATCATAAACAGTATCATCGTGGATTAGCCAATTATTACTTTGCCAAGTAAAATCGCCGAAATTGGCAGAAAACCGAATTTGGGGACGCAGGGAAGAACCCTCTAAAAATGCTTTGTAATATAAATCGGCAAAATTAAGCGGACCGGGAAGTTGTCTGTGAAATAACAAATAATCAGTAGAAATGTTCATCTGCAATTTAGCCAGGTTAGTTGAATACGCACCGGAAAAAGAAAGCTGTTGTTTACTGTTATTTTTACGGATGTTTTCACTATCTTCAGGAATCAATTCTCCTTTTTGAATGGGAAAATTGTTATTGGCATTATAGGCATTCAGGCATAAGCGATAAGAATTTACAGGATTAAAACCGCTAACCGTAATTTGTTGCATTAAATAGCCATAAGAGCCGAATTCCGTTTTGCTTTCCAGATTTGTTTTTCTGGCAGCACCCTGTTTGGTAGTAATCATTATTATGCCACCAATAGCAGAAGCACCCCCATAAACACTGGCGTTATTTTTCACAATTTCAATGCTTTCTATGTTATCTACATTCAGGCGGGAAAAATCAAAGGGCTCTCCTAAAGTATTCATAGCGATACCATCAAGCAAAACTAAAGTGTGTCGGCTGATATTTCCCAGAATGCTTAATTGAGCCGTTTCACCCTTAAGCAGAGTGCCGGAACTTTGAAAAGAGGCAGTTTGTGAAATTAATTCCGAAGCACTGCTGTAATGTTTATCGGGGTCAATTTGTAAAGTTACTAGGTCTGCAGCGGCAATATTTTCTTCGCTTAAGTGCACAAAAACACGGTAGGTAGATAACTGAATCGGTTCATTTAGCAGAATAATATGTATTCCTGAAGTTGTTTTGGGTAAGGATATTACTTCCTGTAAAGACAGTGTTCGCTTTTTATAGCCCAGACGGTTTATTTGTAAAGAGTCGCTTACTTCAATGGTAAAACTGCCGTTCAGTTTGCTCAAGGTTGTTTTTTTTCCGCTAACCAAGCGCACCGATTCCAGGGGTTTATTTTCTTCATCTGTAACAATACCAGTTACCTTTATTCCGTTTAGCATTGCAAACAATGTAAACAGGAAAACGAAAACAGAAAGAAAACGGCTGAACTGCATAAGAAAAACCTTCAAGGATAAATTATATTAGGGCGTTGGGTATGCGGATTTTGCATAATATCCAGTTCTATAGCAAATAGCTCTTTCAAGGTTTCTTTTTGCATTAGAAGTTCTGGTGTTCCTGAAGCCAGAACCTTACCCTCTTTCAAAAAAATTAACCTTTCGGCATAGTTAGCTGCCAGGTTTAAGTTATGCGAAACGATTAAAACCGTTTTATTCTCCTTGCTGTGTATGGCTTTTAGCAGTTTCATTATTTCTATCTGATAATTAATATCCAATTGAGACAAACTCTCGTCCAGCAAAATAAAAGGTGTCTGCTGAACTAAAGCTCTGGCAATGAAAACCCTCTGTTTTTCACCTCCACTTATTTCGGAAAGCCAGCGGTGTTTCAGTTCCAGCAGTTTCAACTCTTCCAAAACGGAATCAACTACATCAAAATCCTCTGGACTATAGGACTGCAGCAAACCTAGATAAGGATAACGCCCCATTAAAACCGTTTCCTGAACTGTATGGTCAAATTCGGACTTGGTTTCTTGAGGTACAAAAGCCAGCTGTTTCGCTAACCAGGAGTGTTTTACACATTCTATCTCCTTGCCGAAAATTGTGATAACACCCTTTGACGGTTTCAAATAACCCATAATAGTGTAAAGTAAAGTAGATTTTCCAGCTCCGTTAGGACCTAATAGAGCACAAAATTCCCCGCTTTCAATTTGCAGGGAAATATCTTGCAAAACAGGAAAATCCTGATAACCGCAGGTTACATTCTTTAAGACAATCATCGTGCTAATAATCCGTTTAATACTATTCTTCTTTGAGCAGGATTTTTATTTGAAGCCAAATTGTCAACTTAACTTTCACCGTTTTCAGCCGGATGGTTGACCTCCTGGTCAACCATTCACACCGGAATGTTGACCTCCTGGTCAACCATTCACACCGGAATGTTGACCTCCTGGTCAACCACTTCTTGCTCTTTATTTCGTTACCGAAATGCATGCGGTAACGAAAAACCCGGGTTTCAATTGAACGACGAGGACGTCGTTCTTCCGGAAGGTTGACTCCTGGTCAACCACTTCTTGCTCTTTATTTCGTTACCGAAATGCATGCGGTAACGAAAAACCCGGGTTTCCATAAAACGACGAGGACATCGTTTTTCCGTTTGAACGACGAGGACATCGTTCTTCCGGTTAAACTTTTTTTACTTTAAGAGAAACGATTGGAATATCGTTTACCCTATCTTGCGATTGCTTTCACCCGAAAGAATTTTTTAGATTCCTGGGCTGATAACTCAAATTGCGTCTCAGTCGTGGAAGCTATTAGTTCCCAAGAACCTTCAGGTGAATTAGCAGTATAGATATCATAACCTGTAGCCCCTGAACATTCATTCCAGCTGAGAAGGCAGAGGTTATCCCCAATTTGGGTAATTTGCACCTGCGGTGGATCAAGAATTAGAGGACCCACATAAAGGTTATTGATCATAAAATCGTTATCGGCATTGGAAGTTGTAGAGCCAGCAAAAAAGGCAATTCTTTTATGTCCGGTTAAACCGTTTAAGGGAATACAAATTCTTTCTCCCCAAGGGCTAATATCATTCAGAACATAAGGCGAACCGCTATTATTCCATTCTCGCATAATATTGGCTGTGCTCCAGGAATAGCCATCGGAAATTAAAACGGCGAAGCGATCATCAATTCCAGTTAAAGTAGGAGGAGTTCCCGTCGGTGGCTGATCGCATTTAAGAAATGCCAAATCAAAATAGAGATAATCACTATCTTCATTAAACAGAAATTGAGGCGTAATCAGCCAGCCGTTAACAATATCCCAGATATTTATTCTGGCTGCTTTATCGGTTCCGGAAATATTCAGCCAGTCATCTTGTTCCCATAATGAGCTACCTACAAGTTGAATAGGGTCAACCAAATCACCTCCTCTTAGCAGCCAATCATCAGTCGGAGGAAATTCACTTCCATCAAAATTCTCCGTCCAAGGATAGGACATAATAGAAGGGTCTGCCATAGTAGTAAAACTCCAGGTAGGACAAGCAACCGCATTACCAAAACTATTACGGGGAATAACTCTCCAATAATAAGTAGTACTATATTCCAGTAAGGAAGGCAAAGTATAGGTGGTAGAAGTGGTTATCTGATTATTCATAAGATATGTAAGCGGATCAATTGTATACAAAGAGACAAGGTAATCGTCAGGATCACCTCCTCCGCTGCTCCATTTCAGATTCGTAGTTATCTCCACTCCAATTGCCTCATTGGCAGGAATAGGATTAACTGCCGGATTAGGAACTGTAGTAGCAGGTGAAATAAACCAGACATTAGGTCTGTTTTTAGTCCTTGTGCCAGAATTTGTAGGAAAAGAACTATTATTATATTTATAAGCAGCGCTATAGTTATCAGTGGAAGTGTAAGTAAATCTTGGATAGGGGCTTTGAGCTGAACCATCTCTGTTTTCCCAGAGAATTTCAATTCCATTGGCTACAGGACTACCGCCATTATATGTATATGTATATGGATTTGTCAGCTGAATAAAAACCCAGCCGGGACTTGTCCAGGAAATAGTTCCTTGAAAAGCAGCAGTTAAACTGGAAGGATTAATATATTGAGGACTGGAAGGATAATTTTCGTCATAAAACTCGCGAATATAAATCCGTTGGTCGTTAGTTATATAATTATCCAAAGTGTTTGACACCAACTGAAAGCCGATTTTGGAAATCTCAACAGTTCCCGTCATTCCAGCAGCCAATAGTTCATCTGCAGTAAAAAAGAACCTGCTCCAGCCATAGTTATAGCTGCCATTAAAAGGAACATAATTTTGATTACTTGTTCCCGTACCAATAATGTAATCCCCTGCTGTTAATAAGGACAGAGAAAACAGCAGCATTGTTAGAATTAAATATTTGCGCATTGGTTACTCCCTTATTTGAGAAGAGTTATTTTACGGGTTTCAGTAGTTTTCCCGGTTTGCATTTTTACAAAATAAATTCCGCTGCCTAAGCCACTGCCCTTATCGTCTTTACCGTCCCAAACAATACTATGTTTTCCGGGAAGCAGATTATCGGAGAGCAGGGTTTTAACTTTCTGTCCTTTAAGGTTATAGATATTGATATCTACTTTACCTGCTTTTGCCAGAGTGAAAGCTATAGTAGTTTTAGGATTAAAAGGATTCGGGTAATTTGGCATAAGCTTGCTTTGGACAAGCGGCAGATCATTTTCGTGAATAGAAGTAGGATAAACTTCAAACCAATCCATTAAATAGGAGAAGAAAGCTGAACTTTGAGCGGAATTATTCAGCTGTGAGAAATCAAAGGAAAAGTAAAAAGTCCTGAATATAGGCGTTTCAACTGCAGTAGCACAAACCCCGTGATACAAATAAGCGTGACCATCTACAGGTCCATCTTCAAATAGAAAAGCATTCACAGCTCCGATTTCAGGATAGGGAACAAGGTCTACATACCAATCCGGAACACTGCCATAAGCAAAAATACAATCCGGACTATTAGCATATACATTATATTCTGTGCCGGCATTTCCAACAGGAGAATAGGAAGTGCAAAGGATAGTTCCTTCCTGGTAACTGAAAACATCAGGACCTGCCAAACCATTAGTTCCTCCTCCACCGCCTGTGGAAACAGAATAAGTTCGGAAGTAACCATTTAGCAATTGTTTCATAGGATGGGAATTAGGTGTTCCGGCTTGGCTGAAAGCAAAGCCATCAGAGGAGAAAAACAGGTTTTTGGGGTTGTCAATTGTGCCCGAATTTAGAAAATCCATCAATTTCTGTGATAAATATAGAGTAGCAGGACTTGCAGTTCCAGTGTTGGCATAAGCCAGAATAGTAGAATAGACATCTGGAATTGTATATTCGGCATATTCTTCCCAGTTATAAATGTCGTAGTCAATATTCAAATTTTCCAGGCGTTCTATATAGACAGGTAGTTCTGTATGTTGATAATCCTGTTTTCCGCTATAGGCAAGCAAGACCGCTGTATTTTCAGACGGTAGGATTTTGAATTGAAAAACCTCTGTTGGAGCTGTTGCAGGCAAAGTTGAGCTATTATTGTTAATGTCTGCAGCCGCAAAATAGTAGCTAAAAGTATGTCCCGCAGGGATTAGCGGTAAGGCAAAATCATAGTTGCCATCACCTGTTGCTACACCATCCAAAGTATTCCAGCCCTCGCCAAAATTGTAATGCAGAGTTACATTGGCAAGTTCGGAAAGGTCCAAAACTCTTGCTGTTAAAACAGGTGACGGATTGAAAGTATTTCCCGGAGCAGTATGCGTAATGAAAGGTGCCTGGGTATCTTCTCCACTGTAAAAACTAATCGCTAAACCGTCAAAGAGTAAATTTCCCGCTGGCTCAACTCCCAAATAAACATTATCTTGCACAATTTCCCTTAAATAACAAATTCCCATCGTGGCATCAGCGCTTTGTAAAGCAATAGTAGCGCTTTTTCCATTATCGTGAGGAACATTTGCTCCGATTTGTCCTGTAGCCGTAGAATTATATTGCATCACTATTTCCCCATTTTCGTGCAAAATAACCTCAAAATCCAGAAGAGTGGAAGCTCCGGTTCCGGCATGAAACCTTACATTATGCCATTGAATTACACAATAGCGATTGGGTTCTTCTCCAAAGCTTTGAAAATAGATATCTCCACTGCCTTGATCACAATGCAGGTCATCCCAGTAAACAGCTATCAAACCTGGCATTTGTGTATATCCAGGAATGGGGTACATATAGTTAAACATATTTCCATCATTTCCCCATCCGCTATCAGGATATTCTGTATACCAATTGTTATCTGCCAACAGAATTTCTCCGTTGATATCCACATAGGCAGTAGTATAGTTTAAACCGTAGAAGGGAAAACTAAAACCAAAAGGAATGGGTTCAGAAAAGTTATCATCTCCGTTAAAAGCATTCACTCCATACATAATTGTAGAATTGCCGGTGGAACTGATATCAATCCAGTTGAAAACAGGACCGTTTTCTGCTGTGCTATCCCTATAGCGATAGCCAAAAGCATCAGGACCCCCTGTATTTACTCTTAAAATAACATTGAAGATTTGGCTGATAGTATCATTGGTGGGATTGTTATCGCTGAGGTTAATTTGAAAAGTTCCTGTATAAACACCTTCGGCACCAATGCTGAAAGAGGGAAAGACAGCTTCATAAGTTGCCTCAGGTTCCAAAACAGGATTAAAATAGGAAGCCATACTATCTACAAGAACATTCTGGCTGTTGTATACCTTGAAGCTTATTTCCAATTGGTCTTCCCACAATATTTGACCATTATTCTTTACTACCACTACAGGAGAAAAAGCAGAGTTCACATACTCATTGTTTTGGGGAGATAATATTGTTTGCAATGCCATATCCACCGTAGGTAGGGGATGCACAATAATCTGCAAAGTGTCTGTAGCTGTTAACCCGGTTATATTATCAGTAAGGGTAAAAGTAATATTTTCCGTTCCATTCCAGTTATCGCTACTGAAAGTAACAGCTAAACCTGTGGCAGAAATATATATATGTTCTGGAGTTTGCCAGGAAAGCTGAATATTATTGATATCTGTAGCTACTACATAAGGAGTAAAATCTACGGTTAAGGTTTCGCCCTGCCAGAAAGTAACACTCTCAGGCAGATTTAATTCGGGAGTTACAATTAAGGGCTGACCTATTTTCACATCATCCACAATAATTCCATAAGTAACGCACTGCCATTGGAAACCGATATAAATGTTCTGTCCCGCATAAGCTGAAAGATTATAACTTGCATATTGAAAAGCAGTACCCAAGCCCTGTAAATTCAGTATCTGGGTGCTGAAATTGCTGATGGCATTGCCGGTTGTGGAAACATAAACCTGCAAATTCTCAGTGTCAAACCAGGCACGAGTGTAGAATTTAAGAGAATCACCACTGGCAATAGATAATTGAGGAGTAATCAGCCAGTCGCAATTTTGATTGGGAAAATAGTTATCTGCAAAGGCAAAACGGGTTCCGGAATGAGCGTGGCTGGCATTTTCCAAATTACGCCAGGTCATTCCATCGCCGTCATCATAAGTAATCCAGCCCGCAGGAAGAGTAGTAATACCTTCAAAATCCTCATCTATATGCCATTGCCCGAAAGCTATAGCAGAACAGAAAAGGAGGAGACACAGGAAAAATAATTTTTTCATAATAGACCTCTTTTCTTAAATAAAGTTAAGCCGGGGATTTTCAATCTGGATGAACCATTCATTGTTTCCAGCAATATTTCCACCCACATCTCTATTACTTCCCCAATAAACACTCATAAATCCGCTGCTTTTATGCTTTAAAGCATTATTAATATTACCGCCACGGATGTTATCATTAGTTCCCAAACAGATAAGAGCAACCTTTCTGCCGTCTTTTCCTTCGGTTTCAATTGCTTTGGCTAATTGCTGTTGATTGCTTGCAGCAGAAAAAAAGGTTATTTCATTATTGACGATTTCCACTACTGGATGCAAAATTTCCTCGCCCCAAACATAAGCGCGATCACCAACTATTTTTCCCTGCATTGTATCCGGCTTGGGAATAATTAAAATTTCACCACCGGGAAGGTTAATAATAGGGGACTGAAATTCACAACTGCCAAATGAACCGCATTCAGCCCAAATATTATTGATAGCGAACTGAAATGTTTCGCCTTTGGTTTCAATTTCCACATAATTCTTGTTTACAAATTTCCGACACAAAGCGATGGTCTTAGCGCTAAGCAGCTGATAATCAATATCCAAAGCACGCCAGAATTGAACTTCACTTTCAATTGCCTGTTCGGACAGAGTATCATTTAAAAGAGAAGGCATCATTGCCAAGCGGATATTCTTTTCTTTAATAATCTTGCGTCCTTTTTCCAGCATCCGGTTTCGGATTTGAATTTTTTGGGGATCTGTAACTTCTACAGTTCGGGATTCACTATTAAGGTTCAAATAAACATCTGCTTCTTTCAGTTTTTGGTTAAAATTCTCATAGTCCGCTTGAAAAGCAATTAACGAATACTGCTCCGCCCTTGCTTGCAATTGTTCTAAGTCCTGATAAATCAAGGTAGTATAAATTCCTCTTTTTCCTGCTTCCAGCAATAATTTTTCTACTAAAGGCAAATTAAACTTGCCTGTTGTAATCAACAAATGCATCCCTTTCGTCAGTTTCAGTGCTGCATCAATCAGCTTGGCAGCAATATTATTCAAATTTATCAGATATTCCTGCTCCAAAATGCTGTTAATAATATTACGGTTATCCAATATTTTTTCGTTGGTATCCAATCCAATTGCTAAATCTAAAATATAACTGCGAGCCGTAGCTCTATAATATACCTCTTTGTTATTGTTATTTACCTCGTCTTCAAGTTTAAGCAAACCCTGGGAAAGCATTTGCGTTAAATTATAATGCATTTTCTGCTTGCTGCAGGCAAAAAGAGTGGCAAGCTGTTGACAAGTAGCCGGTGCTTTAATCAATTCTTTTAGAATATTATATTTTAAGGGACTGCCCATCTCTTTCAGCTGGGCTTGATTTTTGATTAGTTGAAGATTTTGAATCATTAAATTCATCCTTCTTGGTATTTCATATTACATAAATTACACACTTCTGTTACCGTGATATTTAGTCAAGAACTTTTTGACTATAGACCAAAATATTTTTCTGCCGTTTAAGTCAGGAGTCATTAGTGCCTTTACAATTTTATTCTTTGAGATAACTTTAACAGCACTAATAACTAATAACGACCTAAACATTGTCTCTCACTGATTACACGGATAACACAGATATATTATTTTAATTCATTATACTTTGTAGTAAAAAGTGGGCTGGAAATTAGAGAAGTCATTTATTCCGGAAAGTATCCCTCCGCTCTATGCCTTAAGCTCTTAGCTCTCATATTCTTCATTTTTCCTCACATTGACCTTGACAAAACCCGTTATCTTAAAATTTATTCCCGAAGTGCGTTGGGGCTATAGCTCAGTTGGTAGAGCGAATGGTTCGCAATCATTAGGCCAGGGGTTCGAATCCCCTTAGCTCCACCACCATTCATTTTTCCTATTAGCATTGCTTAAGCATTACCTACCCAATACGGATGGCATCCGTAATGGGTGAGCAATGAGTAGGCAATGCAATTAAGGAAGAAAACGGAACTTTCAATTTCCCTGCTAATTACGCAAAAAAAGAGGGTTGAATAAAAAACTGCATAATTTGCGTAATCGGAGCTCGCTGTAGCTCAGCATAAATCTGCGTATTTAGTGTAAATATTATATCTATGAAAACTTTATAAACTGTGAGAAATGGTCGTCTAGATAGTCGTCACGAGTCCTCACTGCCAAACAAATTAGTGGGATGTATAAAAATATTAATGGCAGTGACGACTCCTGACTTACTTAAGTCAGGAGTCATTTGTGCCTTGAGAACTTTAACCTGGGAGATAATTTTGTGGCACATATGACTCATGACGGCACTTAAGAACAATCATAAATCAAATCTGTGAAGTCATTAGAATCTGTGAAAGAAAGTCGTCACGAGTCCTCACTGCCAAACAAATTAGTGGGATGGATAAAAATATTAATGGCAGTGACGACTTCTGACTTACATACGGAAACACAGCGTCCTCCTTTTATATTTCTTGCTTATTCAAATTTTCTCTTTTCCTCTTTTTCTCTTTGTTCACAAAATCATCTCAATCCTTAGATCCTGAAATCCTCATTTCTAAAATCATATCTATGTTCTCTTTGTTCTCGGTGTAAAAAATTCTCCTTTTTTAGATTGACAGATTTTCCCTTATTACCGTATAGGAACTGATTAAAAAATAAAAGGATACTCAAACTGATGGCACGGCTTTTCGCTAAGGATTATCATAACAAATCTGACAGCTGGTATTTCAATCAGGCAATAATTGTGCTGGAGAAAGATGATTTATGGTTTTGGAAAACCCGTAATGAAGATGGCAACTATCAAATTCGCTTTTTTCCTGCTCCTTCCAAACAGGAATATTTTGCCGAATATGTAGATATTGTTTTTAATCCGGAAACCGAACTGATTGTTTCTCATAGCTGTTCTCAGTGTTATACAGATGAATCCTGTCGTCATTATCTATCCATTTTGCGTTATGCTTATTTGAATTTAAGCACCCGCATTTTTGAGGAAGAGGTAGTTGAGACCTGTGATGGTAATGCTCTTAGTGGCAATGAATTATGGCTGAATATTGCCCGTAATGCAGTTCTTTATGTGGAGGGAATTTATAATCCTGAAAGTGATAAAATCCGTTTTTATCATCAAGACCTTACTCCGCTTGAGCCGGTATTAATGGGTAAACTATACTCCCGGGAAGAAATAACCGATATTCCTCAACGCCAGATTGAATATTACACTGCCAATATGGGTGCTTTTAGAGAGGCAGACCTTCATCTTTTCTCCTTTTTAAACCAAAACCGCTGTGCCTATAGTCACAAAAACAAGTTCTGGTCAATTTACAAAAGTGATTTTGCTAAAGCCCTTTTTATTATGCAAAATTGCCATACCCGTTTTGTAATTAAAGAAACAGGGGAAGAGCTTATTTTTCAGCAACAGCCCTATCCGCTATCCTTAAGAATTGAGCCAGCTGGAACAAAGAACTATGCTTTACGGGCTGTTATTATAGATGAACTCTCTGTTTGGTTTGCCGGAAACCCTACCTGGTTGTTTTTCCGTAATCAGGTGTATAAAATCAACCTACCTTTCCGTAAAGAAGTGATAGATAATATTTTTAGCAGGGGAGAGGTTTTAACTGCCAGAGATTTGGTTTATTATCGTTGCCTGGTGCATCGTGAACTGAATGCACAAGGAATTTATCTTGATTTTGAGGAAAACATTGTGCTCCCGGAACTTGTTGATGAAATACCTGTTAAGCGTTTGCATATCAAGAAATTGGGCGATAAAATATTGATTGGCGGTTCCCTTGTTTTTTCGCAGGAAAGGGAAATTCCCCTTTCCGTTTTGCGTTTTGGTAAGCCCCTTGTTTATTCTCAATATACTTCTCCTGATAAAAATGGTAGTGCCTGGTTTCATTTAACCCCGGAGCTTTTTGCTAAAACACAGGAACTGCTGAATAAACTTCCCGAACCGGAAATGAACCGTTTGGAACAATATGCCGAATTGGTTTTTAGCGGAAAAGAAAGAATTGAACAATTGCGGACTGCTATTTTTGAACTTAGTGATCAGGATTGGGATATTCAAATTGACCCGGAATTGGGGAATTACTTTGTGGCTAAAATTCCTTTGCAGGTGGAGCTTATTGCTCGTCACGAAGAAGATATTGACTGGTTTACCTATGAAGTCCGTTACCATTATCGGGATTTGAATTTTACGCACGAAGAACTGAAACGCTTTTTCCGCAGTAAAGAGGAATTTTTGCATACCTCGGATGGACGCCTTGTGTTTATCAGTAATCCGCAGGTCTTTTATGAAGTGGAAGAACTCCTTTCCCGCAGTGAACATAAAACTGATCAGGTGTATCGTTCCCGAATGATGAACCTGCCCTATTATCTTAAATTGCGGGAAGATAATCCTGCCTTTAGAATGCAGGGTGATGAATGGTTAGAAGGATTTTATGAGGCGTTACTAAAAAGGCGATTGGAAGGTCCTGAAACCTTACCTCTCTATTTGCAAACCGTTTTACGCGGTTATCAAAAAGCCGGTGTTGCCTGGATTAAGATGTTGGCACATTATCACTTAAATGGTATTCTTGCCGATGAAATGGGCTTGGGAAAAACCATTCAGGCACTTTCTGCCATTTTATCTACAACTTTGGGGCAGGTCTCACTGGTAATTTGTCCTAAGACCTTGCTTTATAATTGGGCTGCGGAAATTGACAAGTTCCATACTAATATCCCTTTTGCCATTGTGGATGGTAATAAAACGACCCGGATGGAAATCCTCTCCAATCCTAATGTCCAGCTCTTTATTATGAGCTATTCTATGGTTTTGGGAGATGTTGCTTACCTGAAAAATATGGAGTTTGAATGGATTGTTCTGGATGAAGCACAAAATATTAAAAATGTTTCCGCTCAACGCACTTCCGCCATCAAAAAACTGAAAAGCAAACACCGTTTGGCTTTAACGGGAACTCCTATTGAAAATAATCTTACCGAACTTTGGTCTATATTTGATTTCCTGAACCCCGGCTATTTAGGCACTCTGAATAAATTTAAACAGAATTATCTGCCTGCTGAAGGAGAAATAACTGCCCGACTTTCTTTATCCCGAATGGTTGCCCCTTTTATGCTGCGCAGAATAAAAAAAGATGTGCTCCTGGAACTTCCGGATAAACAGGAACAAATTTCCTGGTGCAAACTAACTACCCTGCAGGAAAAACTTTACCTGCAAATTTTGGATATGGTGCATAAAAAACTCCTGCCGGAGGGAAAAGAAATGACAAGCTATATTCATATTTTAGCTGCACTTACAAAACTAAGACAGGTCTGCAATCACCCTCATCTTGCCAATGGCGATATTTTACCGGAACTGGAAGCATCCTCCAAACTGGAACAGCTTCTGGAACTGGTTACGGAAGCGACAAATGCAGGACATAAGGTCTTGATTTTCAGTCAGTTTGTCCAAATGCTGTCCATTATTCGGAAGGTCTTGGAAGCAAATTCCTTGCCCTATTGCTATCTGGATGGACAAACCAAGGATAGAGTTACTCCCATAAAAAGCTTTGAAACCAATCCCGAGATTAAACTCTTTTTAATCTCCTTGAAAGCAGGTGGAACGGGACTTAACTTAACTGCTGCAGATACCGTTATCCTATATGATCCCTGGTGGAATCCAATGGTGGAAAATCAGGCAATAGATAGAACTCACAGAATCGGACAAACACATAAGGTTCAAGTTTTTCGTCTGATTACCAAAGGCACTGTGGAAGAAAAAATCCTGCAACTGCAACAAAACAAACGCGAACTCTTTGAAACGGTTATTGAGGGTGGACAAAATGTGCTGAAGGCAATGACGAAAGAAGATATAAAGAAACTTTTTAGCTATTCGGAATAGGGTCAAGAGGTCAAGAGATCAATAGGTCTGGAGGAAAGTGAAAAGGGGAAAAGGGGAAACCCAAGGCAAGCATCGTAAAATATTTATGTCATTTCTTGAATAAAAAGTCATTTGACATTCCTGCAAAAGCAGGAATACACATAATATAAGAAAATATTATCCCTTTTCAATATGAAAATTATATTAGATAGAAAGATAGATAACAAAGAAAGTCTGTAGCCATTGTGTAGTTGGAACTTGTTGAAGTTCTGCATTTTGTCTGTTAGAACTTTTTAGTGTAGGTTTTTTTGAGGAGGAACAGCGTCCTCCGTCTACACATATTATCGTCACGATTCCGTACTGACAAACAAATATGTAAAAATATTAAAAGTTATTGAGACACAGACGACTCCTGACTTACATTGAAATTAAATTATTATCAATCACTTTACTTCTTATTATTACTACTTTCGTATTTATCAACCGTATCAAGTAGCCGTTTAGAATAATCATATATTTGTTCTAATGAATTAAGTTTATGCCTTTTCCCATACTTGTCTTCATCAAAAGTTTTTAATATTATTGTATTTTTACCTATTTCTAATCTACAAATAGGTTTTTGGATTTTGTCATCTAGCATAATTACAAAATATGACTTAGTATCTTTATAGGTAATTCTACTTAGAGCAACTCGCTTAGAAACAATGGCTTTAACTATATAGAATGCTTCTATCTCTTCAATTGTTGTATTTATCCCATCATCTTTAATTATATTGTCTTTTTCTTCCTTTTTCTTATCAGTTTCTGCTTCCTTTTCTTTAATTAGGACAGTTTTTAATCTTTCTGTAATGATATCACTAATAACTGAATTCACTGATTTTTTAACAAGCTCAGTGAATTGTTCAATGATCTTGCTTGTTAGAGGTTTAGAATAAATATTTTTTGCTAACAAACGAACCATTGGTTCACTTGGATTAATTATTTCATTATGAATCATATTCTTGAGTTCATTTGTATATTGCAATTCACTAGCAGTGCTAAGAATATTATCAATGTCAAAATAGGATTTATGGAATTTTTTTAATTCTTCAATTTGATTTTCTCTAATATCTGTAAGGTTTATCTCAAAAAATGGCTTTTCGTCCATTTTATTTGGTTCTTTCAAATCAGTATAAAAGCGATAAATAATTCCACTTGTAAGAATGCCAAACTTTGCTTTTGACACATGAAAATATCTAAGTAGTTGGCTTTCGTAAAGGTTTAACTCACTTTTCCAATGTTTACATTCAATAAGGATAATAGGTTTATTCTCTTTTAAGATGGCATAGTCAATTTTTTCTCCTTTTTTTGTCCCTATATCACATACATATTCCGGAATAACTTCAAAAGGGTTAAATATATCATATCCTAATGCCTTAATAAATGGAAGTATAAAGGCATTTTTTGTAGCTTCTTCCGTTTGAATTTGATCTTTCTGCATTTCAATTTTGTCAGCTATTTGCTTAATCTCATCCTTGAAATCCATTGGAACCTCCAATAACTTTTTTTCATCCTTTTTATCTTGAAAGATTGTGTCAACTAAAATATTATTTCTATTGGCTTTTCTTTCTCTTTAGCTTACATATTACCGTGAATATAACACATAAAATTCAAATTTAATTGTCTTAATGATGTGTAGTCGGAATTTGCTGAATCTCTGCATTTTGTCTGACAGAATTTTTTTATTGTAGTTTTTTTTTACGGAGGAACAGCGTCCTTGGTCTACACATTTTATCGTAAAAAAGGTGAAACCTGAAAAATAAATAGAGAGGGAATAGTAATATTCTTCTTTTCCCGAGGGGCTTACGCCACCCTCTACATAAATGTGTCCCCCTTTCTGGTTTTTCTACTTTCTTGTCATTTCTCTTTTTCTCTTTTCCTCTTTGTAAAAATCAAAACATTGCCTTCACGATTTCTTCCAGTTTCACCTCTCCGAAAAAGCTTTTATATTCCATATCTTTCAGCACTTCCGCTACTTTCTCAGGTTTATGTTCAATTCCGCAGAGGGCATTTTCCAGTTCGCTAATTTCGCGGTTAGTAAAAAAATCGCCGTAGATATTCACTTCTTCAATGATACCTTTATTTACCAGGAGGTAGAATTCAATTATTCCTACTTTTGTTTTAAGGGAATGGCACAAATTATAGCGGGGTGATTTGCCAAAGTTCCATTCCCAAGTATCATATTTACTGTTCATTAGAGCTTGGATTTCCTCTTTATCTCTGAGGGAAAAAGTATAATCCTGAATATCGGGATACATAGTTCTCACTTTTGCCCTAACTAAAGTGACAAAATCCTGCAAAGAAAGAGGATAAGGAAGGTGGTCGGAAACATTTGTAACTCTTGCCTGCACGGATTTTACCGCTTTATCGTTAAACTTTTCTTCTCTCGGTTTTAGAGCCGCGGTGAGGTCTGAAATATTGGAGCTGAAAAGGATAGTTCCATGCTGGAGAGTTTTTCCGAAGGCATTGGTTTTAGCGTTCCCGGAAAACTTGCAGCCATTGATAGTAAGGTCGTTTCTTCCTTCTAAAATGGCAGGAATTCCCAACTCCTGAAGGACAGCTAAAATGGGTTTGGTATAGCGTTCAAAATTACGGTTAAAATCCTCACTTTCATTCATCAAAAAGGAATAATTCAAGTTTCCTGGATCGTGAAATACAGAACCCCCACCTGTTAAACGACGCACAACCGGAATATTATGTTCCCTTACCCATTCGTAATTTATTTCTGCCAAAGTGTTTTGATGTTTACCTACAATAATACTGGGGTTGTTTATATAAAGCAAAAATACATCCTCAGGAAAGTTCTTCAGGATATATTCTTCGCAGGCAATATTGAAAGGAGCATAGTTACTGGGACTAAAAATAGAGAGCATATCTATCACCTCAAGCAAGTTTATGGGTTGCTTAATTTTCATTCGCTAAAAAGATAGTTCAAAGGAAATTTACATAACTCCAGCAGCTGTAGGAATTCCGAATTTGCCAACCCGTTTTATTGTAATTATATTGTTCAGTATTTCTTTTTATACCTCAATTTCTTCCTTATCAGAATAAACAGAGCCGATAAACTCATCATCGCTATAATTTGAAGAAAGCTAATTACGGGATGAAACCTAATATGGTCTTCCTTAATAGAAAAAAGACCTACAGGAACGCTCTGTAATCCAATACCCCCTCCTCCACTGAATCCAACTTTAACTTTTACTTTTTTCCCTTTTTCTTCTGCAGGGGAAGAGCTATTTTCTTTATCTGGTTTTTCCTTTTCTGGAGTAGTTTCATCAACACCACCACCCATACCATAAATAACTCTGGCAACCGGAATTACATAAAGATCACCTAATTTTGAGGGCTGCCCGAAAGAAAAACCACCACCCATAGTATTATTGACAATAGAGCGGATTTGTGCAAGTATTTCTTTGATTTCCATAGTTAACTCCTTTTCTTATTTTTTAATATTCCTTTCCGGAAAGGAAATTATATTCTTAAACACATTGGATTCCTGCTTGTGCGTGAATGACAAAGGGGTTTATACCTTTGCTTATAAATTATTTCATTACTAAAATCCTAACTTATTTGGTCAAGCTTTTTTCTTCTATTTCATCCTTTCTCTTCATCACCTTAGCCTGAGAGTTAGGTTAAAAATGCCTGAAAACTAAGCAAGAGGAAAACAAGAAAATTGATTATATGTCTTTCATAGATTGTTAGTTACGAGGGATATTAGATGCCCTCAAAGAATGTAATAAACAATGAGTTGGAATGGACACCAACATTTGGGACTCAACAATCTTATTTTCCCATAGACAATTTACTTGACTGAATCTACAGTTGTTGTAAAAGGCATAAAAAACAAAGAAGGATTGCTAATGTCCGAAATATTATCAATAGATATAAAACACCTTTTTTATGGTGATCAGGTCCTGCTGAATGATATAAAACTAACAGTAGAAAAAAGAGAACGAATTTTAATTACCGGAATTACCGGAAGCGGAAAAAGTTCTCTGCTTTCTACTTTTAACTTGATGAACAGAAACTATGAAGGAGAAATTCTGTTTGAAGGGAAAAATATAGTGGAATATCAACCCGAAATCTTACGTAGCAAGATTTGTATGGTGTTACAAGAGCCCTATTTGGAAGATGCCAATGTGCAAGAGGTTTTAGACCTTCCCCTTCATTACAGTTCTTTGAAACACAGGCGTTTATCTGATAGGCAGGAAAGAATTAGAAATTTGTTTACTTCATTTCAGTTGCCTTATGAATATCTAAAAAAACATACCTCTCAGCTTTCGGGTGGTGAAAAACAACGCATTGCCTTAATCAGAGTTTTGCAATTGCAACCGGATATTCTATTGCTTGATGAAATTACTTCCGCACTGGATCAAAAGACCTCAGGGATTATTTCTGAATGTATTTTTAACAATTTTGCAGGAACTGTAATTGCTATTTCCCACGATCCGCTTTGGCAAAACAAGTGGCAAAGAAATTGGGTTCTGGAAAATGGAACAATCGTAGACAGGAGGATATAAAATAATGGATATCAGCATTTATAGATTGCTGCTAGCAGCTTTACTTCTAATTTTCCCGCTTTTGATTTTTAGAACTTTGAAACTGAAATTGAGCGGTCAACTTTTTAATTCTTTCGCCAGAATGATTGTGCAACTGGCAATTATTGGCTTGATTCTACAGTTTATTTTTAACAGAGAAAATCCGTGGCTAACCTTTCTTTGGATGCTTGTTATGTTGGCAAATGCGGTTTTAACCTTGAAAGGACGGCTCAAATTTCAGAAAAAAATTCTCTTACCAGTTTTGATATTTTCACTTTTAACTACTACCCTGATTGTTATGCCTTGGCTGATAATTGTTGTTCTGCGGCCGAAACCTTTATTTACACCAATGTTTTTAATTCCTATCTATGGAATGATTTTAGGTAACAGTATGAATAATTGTGCTTTAGCTCTGGAACGCTTTGAAAGTGGTCTTTCCGAAAATTGGAAAGCATATTACACTCGTCTTTCTTTGGGTGCAAGCCAATGGGAAGCTATCCTTCCTGCTTTCAGAAAAGCAATGCAGGCAGCTCTAATGCCGGAATTGCTTACGATTGCTTCTATGGGACTGGTAACTTTGCCTGGAATGATGACCGGTCAAATTTTAGGCGGTGCCTCACCTCTGGTAGCTATTAAATACCAAATGATGATTATGATTGGTATCTTCAGCGGAGTTACGATTACCGATTATACAGCTATCAACATATATCTGAGAAAAAGGTTTGATAAGTTCTATCTTCCTAAACCATAAAACTGAAAATGAGTATAGGACAGGAAATCAAATCCGGAAAAACAACATCCGCCTGTACGTACCGGTGCTGGTGGACGAGGACGTCAACCATCCGGAAGAACGACGTCCCCGTCGTTCCACTGCCAACCGAGCTTTGCTATTGCTACCAATTTTGCGGTAACGAAATAAATCGTGAGAGGTGGGTTGACCGGGAGGTCAACCATCCTGGGTTATTTTTCTTTTTTCTCATTCAGAGAAGCAGCATAGGCAAACATCTGTTCTAAGGTTTTAAAACGATCAAACAGAGAAATAGCTTCCATCAGCTGTTTATCCTGATAAATAGTTATTTTATATGCATCTTCGTCACCATAAACTTTGCGGACAAGTTCACTTTTAATAGAAGTGCGGATAAAACTATTGGCGCTATCCACATCAGCTTGAGAGTATTTAATATCGTTTTTAGATACATAAGCCAAGAATTCGTTCATAATTCTGTTATCAATTTCGGTATTGATATCAAACTGGTGGTTATGCTGCACTAAATAGTCCACAGCAAAATTGAAGAATACATTTTTACGGCGTAATTCCACTCCGAAAAGAGTGAGGAAATCGCTTTCTACTGTAATATCAGGTTGAATTCCTCCTCCTCCGTAGACCTTACGGTTATTGGCAGTATAATAGACCTGCTGGAGGTTGGTTTCGGTTTCTTTTTTCAGGTCTTCTTCGCTAACATCTTTGCCTGTAAGTAGTTTGTCATTACTCATTTTATGAATACAGCGTCCACTTTTGATGTAATAATAGGCAGTAGTAATTTTAATTCCATTGCCGTTGGAAAGAGGAATAAGCTGTTGCACACTGCCTTTCCCGAAAGTATTTTTGCCCATAACTAAGCCCTTATCCCAATCTTGTAAGCTGCCGGCAAAAATTTCCGATGCGGATGCAGAAGCTTCATTTACAAGAACGATAATAGGATAGTTTCTTTCTTTAACATCAAATCTGGTATAGAGTTGCTTGTTTTCAGTTCTGCCTTTGGTTTCTACCACTAAACGGTTTTTCCCGATAAATTCATTAACTGTATCCACTGCCTGGTCTAAAAGTCCTCCCGGATTCCAACGCAGGTCTATAATCAAGCCCTTGACATTTTGTTTTTCCAGGTTATCAAGAGCGGCTCTTAGCTCGGTTACAGTATTTTCATTAAATTGAGTGATGCGAATGTAACCGACACCATTATCAAGTTTGAAACTATAAGGAATGCTCTTTATTTTAATGGTCTCACGGATAATTTCAAAATCTATGGGTTCAGGTAAACCGGGACGACTGATAGTAATTTTAACTTTGGTGCCTACATCACCACGCATTCTTTTAATTGCCTCATCTGTAGAAAAGCCAACTACGGAAATATCATCCACTTTGATAATTTTATCGCCGGCAGTAATTCCCATTCTATAAGCAGGAGTTCCTTCGATGGGGGAAACTACGGTTATATAGTTCCCTATTTTATCTATTTGGATACCTAAACCGCCAAAGGAACCTTTTGTAGAAGTAGTAAATTCTTTAAATTCTTCAGGAGTAAAATATGAAGTATGAGGATCAGTGGAACTAAGCATACCCTCAATAGCAGCTTTAATAAGTTCTTCATCATTCAAATCAGTTACATAATATTGCTTTAGTTTGTAAAGAACCTCACTGAAAAGCTGCACCTGAGAATATAAATTTGTGCTTTGCGGACGGTTTTGGGCATAAGCATTGGTTGCTACAACAAGTAGTAAGGCACTTAGCACCCAGATACTGATTATTGAGATCAGAGCAAGTTTCTGCTTAGGTCTATTCATTTTATTCTCCTATAAAGGGTTGCAGAGTGGAGAGAATCTGACGGTGAATAATTTCCGGTTGGCTTTCTCCATTAAGAACAATATATCTGGAAGGGTATTTATTGGCAATAGATAAAAATTGATTCCGCACTTTTTCGTGAAAACTGAGGGTTTCCTGTTCCAGGCGGTCTAAGCTGCGATTTTTAATTCTAGCAAGTCCAACTTCCACCGGAAGGTCTAAAAGAAAAGTAAGATCAGGATTTCTACCATAAGTAGAAAACCTAGTTAGAACATTAATTAGTTCTTCATCAAGCTCTCTGGCAGCTCCTTGATAGGCATAAGTGGAATCAAAATAACGATCACTGATCACTATTTTTCCTTCTGCAAGTGCAGGAAGAATCAATTCTGCAGTATGTTGTGCTCTGCTGGCACAGTAAAGCAGCAGCTCTGTTTCCGGTTTCATTTCCTTAAACTCAGGGTTGAGCAGCAAATCACGGATGGCTTCAGATATTTTTGTTCCACCCGGCTCACGAGTAGTAATATAAGGAATGCTTTTAGCTTTTAACACTTCTACAAGCATTATGATCTGCGTTGTTTTTCCGCTGCCTTCAATTCCTTCAAAGGTTATAAATAGACCTTTACTTGAAAGTGAAACCTCCGGAGTGAGATTTTCACAGTGAGAACTTACGCAGTGATTATTCTCACGATGCAAAAAAGCTCCATTAAATAATTGTGTCATGTTTATAATGTTCATCATCGCGTTCAGGATTATCCACCAGAAAATGAGCACCGCGGCTTTCTTTACGCATTAAAGCACTTTTTACTACAGCGATGGCAATTATAGCCATATTTCGTGTTTCCACTACTTCTTTGCGGACTGCATTATGCTGATAGAAGTTATTAATTTCGTTATAAATGTTTTCCAGACGGGAAAGAGCATATTTTAGTAACCGTCGGCTTCTTCTAATACCTGCATAACCCTGCATAATAGTTCCTATAATTTCGCGGTTATGACTTATTACAACCCATTCGTTTTCGTTGAATTCATCAATCACTTTCCATTCCGGAATACAGGGAAACTGAACTTCATCCAGGTTGGAAGGATGATTTCCCGCTTTATAAGCCATAACCAAAGCTTCCAGTAAAGAGTTAGATGCCAAACGGTTAGCTCCATGTAAACCACTACAGGCAACTTCTCCGGCAACAAATAAATTATGGATATCGGTGATGCCCTCAATAGTAGAAAGAACTCCTCCACAGAAATAATGAGCTGCCGGAGCTACAGGTATTGGTTCTTTGGTAAAGTCAATACCTCTGGTTTTCAACATATTATTGATAGAAGGAAAATGGCGTAATAATTGTTCTGCTGGCACATTAGTAGCATCCAGATAACAGAATTTTTCTCCTCTTTTTTTCAGTTCACTATCTATAGCCCGGGAAACAATATCCCTGGGAGCTAAATTTCCCTGAGGATGGTATTTTTCCATAAAAGTACTGCCGTCTGTTAATTTTAAAACAGCTCCTTCTCCTCTTAATGATTCACTGATTAAAAAGGTATCTCCATCCGGACTCCAGAAAGCAGTAGGATGAAATTGGACAAATTCCATATTCGCTAAACGTGCTCCTGCCAAACGAGCCATAGCCATTCCATCACCTGTTGCTACTTTGGGATTAGTATCCGGTGAATATATTTGAGCTGCACCCCCTGTAGCCATCATTGTTTTGCGGGCTTTAAAAATATCTACCCGGTTCTCTATAATATCTAAAACATAAGCACCCCAGCAGGAAATTCCGGGAATAAAACCTTCGTCCTGAACAACATGGTGTTGAGTGATGAGGTCTATAGCGATATTATATTCATAGATTTTAATATTGGGATTTTTTTGGCACCTTGTAATTAATGCTTCCATAATTTGATGGCCTGTAGAATCAGCTGCATAAGCAATTCTTCTGCGAGTGTGGCCTCCTTCCATCGTAAGGGAAAGATTTTCTAGGCAGATATCGTAATTGGGATCACGACGAGTAAAATCCGTGCCTAAATCTATAAGATATTGAATCAGTTTGGGTCCTGAAGAAATTACTTCTGTGATAACCTGACGCTTACCCAATCCTGCTCCTGCCTGATAGGTATCTTCAATATGTGCTTCAAAGGAATCCAGAGAATCTATGGCAGCAGCAATTCCCCCTTGAGCATGGTCTGTATTGCAGTCATTTAATGAACTTTTGGTTACTACTGCTACTTTTCCATATTTGGAAACCTGCAGAGCATAAATTAAACCGGCAATACCACTGCCGATAACTAAATAGTCATATTCGTAAGTCATTGAATTCTATTCCCATAACTATAGCATCCTCATCGGGATTGTTGTAATATTTTTTACGGATTCCAATCTCATAAAATCCTACTTTTTCATAAAGACGACGCGCTCTATGATTGGATAACCTCACATCCAGATAAAAACGATGAACGCCATTTTTAATCATAATTCGCATCGTTTCTGTGAGCAAATATTCTCCTAATCCTTTACCTTGAAATTCAGGTTTAACAGCAAAATTGACGATCACCATTTCCTCTTGCACACCGCTATAAAAGATGTAACCGATAACTTCATTACCATAAAGCAAAGTAAAAGCCCAAGGAAAAAGCATACTGGAAAATGCTTCGGGTGGCCAGGGATTGGAAAATACCTGCTGTTCTATTTCCTCTATAGCAGCATAATCATCCCTACAGGATAAACGGATGCAAAAAGCATTATCCATTATTTTCGCTTTGATTTTTTACATTGTTTCAGGAGCACTGATACCCATCAATTCAAAGCAGATTTGCATAACTTTTCTAACCGTATATAATAACATCAATCGTGCTTGAGAAAGAGCAGGATTTTTAACATTTACGATTTGGTACTTTTCATAATAATGATGCAGTAAAGACGCAAGCTCTTCAATGTAAGTAGTTAAGCGATGCGGTTCACGGTGCACAGCAATCAGGATTAGCAATTCAGGCAAATCAGCCATTTTTTGAATCAATGTCAATTCTTCTGGTTTAATCAGCTTTTTTACCATCTCTTTTTTGAAATGTTTAGGGTAAATCTTTTCACCGCGTGCTTTTTTGATAATACTACAAATACGAGCGTGGGCATATTGACAGTAATAAACAGGGTTTTCATTATTTTTCTGTAAGGCGAGGTCCAAATCAAAATTAAGATGCGCATTCGCTTTTCGGGCTATGAAAAAAAAGCGGGCAGCATCTTTTCCTACAACACTTATAAGGTCATCCATAGTAACAATTTTACCAGCTCGTTTACTCATTTTAATTCTTTCGCCGCTTTCAAAGATATTAACCTGCTGGAGGAAAATGAACTCCAAAATGGAATCATCATAGTTCAAAGCACGAAAGGCAGCTCTGATACGCGGAACATAACCATGATGATCAGGACCGAAGATATCTATTAATTTAGTGAAACCGCGCTGGATTTTAGTTAAATGATAAGCAACATCAGGAACAAAATAGGTAATTGAACCATCTGATTTCATTAGGACTCTGTCTTTATCGTCTCCATATTTTGTGCTGTTAAACCAGATAGCATCATCTTTTTCATAGGTACAATCGGCTTCTGTTAAATAGGAAAGGACTTCTTCTACAACTCCTTCGGCGCGCAATGTCTTTTCTGAAACCCAGCCCTCAAAAACAACACCAAATTTTTCCAGGGAATTTCTTTGCATTTCCAATAGCTCGGAAAGGGCAAATTCCTTCAAATGTTCTAAACGATCTTTTTCTGGCAACATAAAAACTCTTGTTCCTTCTAAAGCATTCAAACGGTGAGCCAAATGTTTAACATACTCTCCATGATATGCCTCATAAGGAAATTCACCTATTTTCTCGCCATGAATTTCTCGTAAACGCAATTCTAATGATTCAGCCAAAATATCAACCTGGTTTCCTGCATCGTTAATATAAAATTCTCTTGCTGGAGCATAACCTACATATTTCATTATTCTATATAGAGTATCTCCGAAAGCCGCAGCCCTGGCACTAACTATATTTAAAGGACCGGTAGGATTGGCGCTGACAAATTCCAACAGGACTTTTTCCTGATTGCCGAAATCACTTTTACCATAGTCCTCACTTTTATAAATCTCCCAAAAGACCTGCTGAAACAGGGAGGGGGAAAGAAAGAAGTTTATAAAACCAGGTCCGGCAATTTCCAACTTTTTGTATGCCTTATTCTTTTTCAGTTCTTTCACAATCTTTTCTGCCAATTGCTTTGGGTTCAATTTGTTTTCTTTACCTAAAACCAAAGCCGCATTGGTAGAATAATCTCCAAACTCAGTGTTGTTAGGAATTTCTATAGTAAATTCCTTTTCGTGGCTGAGTTTCAGATTTTCCAATGATTCAACTATATTCTGATGTAAAAGTTCTTTAATCATCTTTCATTCTCTTGCACAGGTCTCCTAACTGTTTTTGCCAGAAGCTCATCTATATTATAATAATTCCTTGTTTCGGATAAAAAAATATGCACAATCAAGTCCCCAATATCAAGCAGAACCCAATGTCCATAATCAATACCTTCCTTACTTAAAATATGCAGGTTATTCTTTTTTGCCATTTCCAGAATATAATTGGCAATAGCTTTATTATGCACATCGGCACTACCTTCACAGACAATTACGATATCTGTATAATCACATTTTTCTTGAACATTATAAATGCTTATATTTTCTGCTTTCTTCTCTTTCAGCCAGCTAATAATTACTTCCAAGCTCATATTGTTCGCCAATATTTCCTCCCTTCAATTTGCCATATACTGTTCATAGTCCCTCCCGACTATGATTTCAAAATCAGCACTGAAATATTCATTGTAAGCACTTGTCCATCTCTGAATTCCGGTCATTTTCATCAACCTTTCCAAATCTTCACTGTCGCCTTTGCGAATAACAATTATTGTCTTATCATATATTGGCTTGGTGGTTTCTGATAAACCAACCACTTCTATATTTTTATCCTTAAGAGCAAAAGCAAAATCTGCAGCCAAGTGTTCATAACCACAACCGTTTGTTACTATTACTTTTATTGCCGGAAGTTGTTCTTCGCCATATACAGATTTGCTTTCTGCACTGTCTCTTTTCCAGACAAAAAAAAGCACAACTGCCACAATAGCAATAATAACCAGAGTTATAGGCAACCAAATCTTTCTTTTTGTGGTCAACATATTGTCAGGCGGGTTGTTTGTCAAATTCAACCGGTAACCTCTTAATTTTTTATAAGTTTGGCAAATTCAGGTGCTAGTTTGTTATAAGCTGAAGCAAAGGATTCCGGAATTACTCTTTCTCCACCTATCACACTCATAAAATTACTGTCACCAACCCAGCGTGGAACTATATGAATATGTAAGTGTTCAGCAATTCCAGCTCCGGCAGCACAACCAAGATTGATGCCAATATTTATGCCATCACAGTTATAAACCTTATTCAGAATTGTTTCGGTGTTTCTTACAAGTTTAGCCATTTCCAGCCAGGTTTCTTCCTCCAGTTCCGTTAAAGTTCCACAATGTTGATAAGGAATAATCATTAAGTGACCGTTATTGTAAGGATAACGATTCAGCATCACATAGCAATTCTTTGCCCGGTGTAAAATCAGGTTTTCTTTATCGTTACCTGGATTTTGAAAACGGCACATTATACATTCATCCGGTTTTTCACCTGAAATATAATCTAATCGCCAGGGTGAATAGAGATAATGATGCACATCTTTGCTTTTATTATTCATACTGTATCTCTTCAATTATATGTGAACCGAAATCCAAAATATGGTGTTCCGGAATAATAGCATTTACTAAAATGTTATGACCTTGGAGGACGGAATCAAGGGAAACAGTACTATGTTCCAAATAACAGGAGGGACCAATCACACAACCCTGTTCCAAAGTGCTTTTGCCTTTAATAACTGTATTTTGGTGAATTTCCACATCCGGTTCAATTATAACTTCATCTCCGATATAAACACTATTTGGATTGTGTATTACCACTCCGCTATTTAACCATTTTTTCCGGATACGGTCAATATAAATATCTTCCAGGGCGGCCAATTCTTCCTGTGAATTTACTCCTGAAACCTCCATTAAATCCTCCAGAATTACATTGGAAATGGTCTTGCCTTGTTTATAAAGAACTTCTATAGTATCGGTAAGATAATATTCACCCTGCTGATTCTGATTGGAGGTTTGTTTAATAGCGCTAAATAAATCTATTGCCCGAAAACAATAGATGCCCGTGTTCCATTCCTTAATTTTTCTTTGTTCTTCGCTGGCATCTTTGTATTCTTTGATACCGCAAATTTTACCTGATGTATCTCTTAAGATGCGTCCATATTTTCCCGCGTCTTCCAACAAGGCAGTCAAAACTGTGCAGGCAGCTGCAGAATTTTTATGTTTTTCATAAATCCGGATAAGAGTTTGGGAAGTAAGCAGAGGAACATCTCCACATAAAATCAGAACATCCTGTTCGGGATCAGTGAATAATGGTTCTGTAATCATTACTGCATGACCAGTTCCCAGTTGTTCTTCCTGTTCTACAAAGTCAATTTTTTCGTTATCCTCAACTGCAGAAATAACATTATTTTTCATATAGCCAACGACTATATATATTTTTTGACAATTAGCAGATAAAGCTGTTTCCACTACTCTTTGAATCATTGGTTTATCGGCAAGCGGTAAAGTTACTTTAGCTCTTTCGGATTTCATACGCGTCCCTTTTCCTGCCGCAAGAATAATTCCTGCCAAATTATTCATAATTTTCCTCCTCGGCTACTATACTATAATATAATTCATAAATCGTTTTATGCATCACAGGATGTTTAGTATCGGGAATCAGTTCATTCAGCAAATGCAAGGCAAATTCACGATTATGTAAATCGGGATGGGGAATAATAACTTCGGGAGAGGGCTTTTCCAATGGAGTTATTCTGCTGTCCAAAACAAGGTCTCCAGCCAAAAGAATATCTATATCAATAATACGCGGTTCCCATTTTATCCTTCTTACCCGACCCATTGCTTTTTCAATATTTAGCAATCTTTCCATCAATTCCTGGGGCTGATAACTGCTTTCCACTTCCAGAACCTGATTTAGAAAATCTGGTTGATTAATTATTCCGTAGGGCTCGGTAATAATTCTTTTAGAACTGCGGAGTATTTTTATTCCAGGGTCATTTTCCAAACGCTGAATGGCAATTTCAATCTGTTTAACAGGATTATTCAGATTGGAACCAAGGCATAAATAATAAATCATTGAGCTGAGTTATCCTTCTGATTATTTCTGGTTCTGCTTAAAATAACTTCCACCGATTTTAAACTCCCTGGAATAGGAACTGAGGGCTTTTGAATACAGATAGTAAGCTTTTCCAGCAAAGGAAAATCAGCCAGTATTTTATCAGCAATAGTATTGGCACAATTTTCAAGCAGATAAAATTGCCGGCTTTCCATAATTTCCTTTATTTCAGCATAGACCTTAGTGTAATCAATAGTATCTTCCAAACGGCGAATAGTTTTATCTATAGTCGGATTGGTTTGAAGAATCACACTAACTACGAACCGTTGTCCCAAAGAACGTTCCTCTGCATTTATGCCATGGAAGCCATAAAAAACCATTTCATTCAATTTTATTTTCAAAGTTTCCTCTCAATGCGTATTTTTAACTGCTTGCCATATTTTTTATCTATGAACCGGATTATCTTGAAGGAAAGCGCCATAGCAATAAAACCAATTAAAATGGAAACAATTTCGGTTAACCACATAGCAGCAATTAAAAAGCCCGAAAACAAAAACAGTAAAGGTACTCCAAAAATCAATAACGAAGCCATAGTTCTCCCTAAGGGTGATATATCCAATTGCACTCTATCATTCACTTGTAACGGGATATGAGTAACTATTTCAAATTCTGTCGGCTCCCTTTTTTTGAAACATAAGCCCTGCATTTTACAACTGTTGCATCCGATACTGCGTTCAATTTCCACTGTAACAATGTTTCCTTCCACCTTTTTAACAATACCGCTATCTTCAATTATTTCTTCCTGCATTTTATTTATCCTGTTTTATTCGCTCAATAATGTTCGTGGTGCTAAAGCCCTGTTCATAATTCAAGGAGAGGACTTTGCCACCTTTTTTTTGCACAATATCAGCACCTACAATTTTGTCAATAGACCAATCCCCTCCTTTAACCAAAACATCAGGTTGAATAAGGTCTATCAGTTCATAAGGTGTATCCTGTTCAAAAATACAAACATAATCGACACTTTCCAATCCAGCAACAACCAAAACTCTTTCCTTTTCCGAAACAATAGGCCGCTTATTTCCCTTTAGCCGTTTTACCGAAACATCGCTATTCAGTCCTACAATTAGAACATCACCCAATGCCTTTGCCTTTTCCAGATAAAGAATATGCCCACAATGCAAAATATCAAAACAGCCATTGGTAAAAACAATCTTTTTCCCTTGCTGATGTAGTTTTTGGCTTAATTCTGCAATTTCAGTGAAAGGTATAATTTTAGTTTGGAGCATTGAAACTTTCCCAAATTTCTTCAATTGTAACGCTGACAGTTCCTTTTTTGGCTACTGCTACAGCAGCAGAATGATTGGCAATTAAGGCAGCCGTTTCAATCTGCCGATTATAAAGGTAAGCCAAAGTTAAAGCACTGATAACAGTATCCCCTGCACCGGAAACATCAAAAACCTCACGCGCAAAACTAGGAAGATGCTTAACCGGCTTGTTTTCAGAAAAAAGATACATCCCTTCACTGCCTTTGGTTACTACTAAATGTTTAATGCTCATTCTTTGCCGCAATTCTTCTGCAGACCTTTCAAAGTCATCCTGATCAGTAAATTTACTACCCAAATAGCTTTCCAGTTCACGAAAATTTGGTTTGAAGATTTCCACACCTCCGTAAGAGCTAAAATTTAAGTATTTAGGGTCAACAGCCACCATTTTTTTATATTTCAATGCCAGTTGTAACACATCAGTTATCAAATTAAAACTCAACAGACCCTTATTGTAGTCCTCAATTAAAAGGGCATCGCACAGCGGCATAATTTTAGCCAGATAGTTAAATATTTGCTTCCGGATATTGGTATCTATTTCCGTAACATCTTCTCTATCTAAACGCACTATTTGTTGGCTTACTGAACCAATTCTGGTTTTTAAAGTAGTAGGTCGGGAAGGATCAAAGAATATTCCTGCAGCAGACATTTCTCTTTTTTTCAGCAGTTCAATGATAATTTCTGCCTGTGCGTCTTTTCCGCAAACGCCAACTAAATCAACTTTAGCATTCAGCGCACTGAGATTCATAGCTACATTGGCAGCTCCTCCCAAACGGTAATCAGTTGAATTTACTTCTATAATAGGAACAGGTGCTTCCGGTGAAATGCGTTGAACTTTTCCCCAAAGATATTCATCCAGCATAATATCGCCAAGAACAATAATCCGACGATTTTGGAAACTCTTCAGAATTTCTTCAAGCTTTTCAGGTTTAATTGTATACATCAATAACACCTCCGGAAGAACGACATCCCTGTCGTTCCCAAAAACCGGAAGAACGACATCCCTGTCGTTCCAAAAAATCGGAAGAACGACATCTCTGTCGTTCATTGTTTTCATTACCATTAACTTCTGAATAACAGAATAAATAGTTAGAAGGGGTTGACGGGGACATCAACCATCCGGTATTTATGGTTGACGGGGACATCAACCTTCCAGGCTTATTTGTAGACATCAGGAACTCCTAGAGGATAATTACCATCAAAACAGGCATAACAATAATTTTCCGGGCATTGCACACAGTTTTGCAGATCACTTAAAGCTAAATGATTTAATGTATCAACACCTGTAATTTCACGAATTTCTTCAAGGGTTCTACGGTTGGCAACCAATTCCTGGGTGGTGGGAGTATCAATTCCATAATAGCAACTGTGTTTAATTTGGGGACTGCCAATTCTTAAGTGAATTTCTGTTGCACCTGCATCTTTAATTAATTTCACGATTTTACGAATTGTTGTTCCGCGCACGATACTATCATCAATCAGCACAATTCTTTTTCCGGTAAAGAAATTAGGGAGAACATTAAATTTCTGGCGCACGCTTTCATCTCGGATTGCCTGTTCCGGTCTGATAAAAGTTCTACCTATATAGTGATTACGAATTAAGCCCAAAGAAAGAGGGATGCCATTTTGATTGGCATAACCCAAACCGATGAAATTGGATGAATCAGGAACGGGAACTACCAAATCAGGATTTAGTCCTTCATCTTGCAGAGCTAAAGCGGCACCAATCTTTTCCCTCACGGCATAAACATTTTCCCCAAAGTGGAAACTATCGGGACGAGAAAAATATATCTGTTCAAAGATACAGTGTTTTTCGCAATTACCTTCCCGATAGAGATTGGGATCATTATTTAAGACCTCTGTTGTGCCTTCACTTACTTTAATAATTCCAGCTGGAGGAACTTCTTTTCTATTCTGCACACCCAAAGTATCCAAAGCACAACTTTCGGAAGCAACTATTACAGTTCCTTCTGGTGTTTTACCCCAAATCATAGGTCTGATACTATAAGGATCACGAAACATATAAAGTTCTGTAGGAGTGCAGAGAACACTGGAATAGGCACCTTTAATATCCCTCATCAAATTTCGGATAGCATCTCCGATGTTTTCTTTGTAGTGTAATATACGGTAGGTAATATATTTAACCAGCAGTTCGCCATCGTTGTCACTTTTAAAATAGACCTTCTCATTTTCCAGCATTTTTCGCACTTGAGCATAGTTGACAATATCACCATTAGAAGCAAGAGCATAACAAGGTCCCGAAAGGGTTTCTACTAAATGGGGTTGAGTGTTAAATTCCGTGGCACTGCCTTTTGTAGGATAACGCACATGGCCGATAGCTATTTTTCCGGGAAGTGCATTAAGCTGTTCCTCATAAAAAACCTCTTTCACTAAACCCATCTTTTTGTGTAAACGAATAAGCAAACCATCACTAACTGCCATTCCACAACTTTCCTGTCCTCTATGTTGTTCTGCAAAAAGTCCTACAGCAGCAAGACGAGCAGCGTTATCGTTTCCGAAAACGCCAATTATTCCACACATTTTTTGTTTAATTTCCTTTTTTCGTAAATTTCAGTTTGGGTTCTGTCTTGTTTAGCAGGCGTTCCAGATTACTTTTGTGTTTGGCTATAATCATCAAAACCACAATCGTTACCAAAAGCAAAGTGGCATAATCTGCACTTCCGGCTTTTAGTAATAAACCAAAACAGTGCAATTGAAAAACTAATGCAGCACAAATAGAAGCTACAGATACATAGCGGAAAACAGCTACAACTATTATAAAAGTCAGCAAGGCGGTCAGCAAACTTAAAGGTGTCAGGGCTAAAAAAGCTCCAGCCGCAGTAGCAACACCTTTACCCCCTTTAAAACTTAAATATAGCGGAAAGATATGTCCTAAAATTACAAATAATGCAGTTAAAGCTATAAAAGGACTTCCCTTTTCCAGAAGTGATATAGCTAAGATAACAGGTATAAAACCTTTTGTCATATCTAACAGTAAAACAATCAGTCCGGTAACAGTTCCAAAAGTTCTTAAAGCATTAGTAGCACCTATATTGCCACTGCCTTCGTTACGAATATCTTTGTGGTAAAATATCTTACCGGCGATTAAACCTACAGGAATACTTCCCCAAAGATAGGCAAAAAGTAACATAATCCAGGGCAGAAAATTACTGAAGCTCAATGTTAACCTCGTCTTTTTTGCGTCCCTTAAAAATGAGTTTGATACTAACTCCTTCAAATTTGAACATTTCACGCAATTGATTATGAAGATAACGACGATAATTTTCCGTTATTAGAGAAGGAGTATTACAAAAGAATATAAAGGTAGGTGGTTTCACAGCTGCCTGTGTTATATAGTATATTTTTATATGTTTTCCACTGGGATGAGTAGGTGGTCTGTGCATAATAACTGTTTCCATAAAACGATTAAGTTCCGAAGTAGAAATCCGTTTTTCGCTTTCCTCTTCAATTTTAGCTACTGTTTCCATAATTTTATGGATGCGTTGAGTGGTTTTTGCAGAAATAAAAAGGACGGGGGCAAATTGCAGAAAGGGCATCTGGAAATGCAATTCCTTCAGATACTTATTGATAGTATTGGTTTCTTTTTCTATTAAATCCCATTTATTATAGACAACCATAATTTCTTTCATTTTGCGTTTAGCATAACTGGCAATTTTCATATCCTGAACGCTAATTTCTTCATCTGCAGTGAGAACTAAAACTACAATGTCACATCTGTCTATAGATTCAATTGTTCTTAAAGTAGAAAAATATTCCACTCCATAATTAACTCTGGTTTTTCTTCTCAGTCCTGCCGTATCAATTAAAATATAATCCTTATTATGATAGCGGAAAGGACTGTCTATAGAATCTCTGGTAGTTCCTGGAATTTCAGTTACAATCAATTTCGGATTACCTAAAAGCAAATTCACAATAGAACTTTTGCCTACATTGGGTTTTCCGACAACAGCAATGCGTGTAGCAGACGATTTTTCCTCAAGTTGAAAAATGGATTGTGTTCCAGGAATGAGTTCCATTACAGCATCTAAAAAATCACCTGTATTACGTCCCTGGGAAGCGGAAATAGGAATAGCATCACCAAAACCAAGCTGCAGGAAATCATAAACCTCCCATTCGTATTTTTCATTATCAGCTTTATTGGCAACCAGCATAACCTTATCTTTATGCGGATAAAGTATTTTAGCAATTTCCTTGTCAATATCTGTGGTGCCGGTTTGAGCATCCACCATAAATAAAATTAAATCACTTTCTTCAATTGCTAACATTACCTGATGCTGAACCATTTTTTCTATGGTTTCAGTGCTGTTAAAAACAATACCACCTGTATCTACCAGTTTAAATATCTTGCCGTTCCATTCCACATCTTCATATTTACGGTCTCGGGTAATTCCTGCTTCAAAATCAACTATAGCTGAACGCTTACGGCATAAGCGATTAAAAAGTGTGGATTTTCCTACATTAGGACGACCCACGATGGAAACGATATATTTTCTCATTGTTTTTTTAAGGTTTATAGTGTCGTAATACCAGAGTGCGGAAGTTCTGAAGTCATTAGAATAGAGATTTGCAAGTTAGTTAGTTACCGCATCGGTTTTCAGATCTTTTTTGAGACCGGAAAGCTGAGACCGAATTAAATTTATCTGCTTAAAAACATTATTTGTTTTATCTTCATTAAGATAACCTAATCTTTTGGCTATTTCTATTTGTGCCTCTAATCTTGCCAGTTTACCTGAAACAATATCCATAAAAATCTTATATTCTTTATCATTTTCGGTTTCTGCTCCATTTGCTATATTGGAAGTAATAGAAACAGCTGTTTGTGCAATATCCTGAGCTAAACCGAATTTTTCTTCTTCCGGCAGCTCTTTAGCTAATTCATAAACATTTGCTGCTAAGTGCATACCTTTCTTCCATATATCAAGGTCTCTATAGGTCTTCATTTCTCTTCTCCTGTGCTTAATTAACTTTAATATTTTCTTTACATTGAATAATAAAACCAATTTCTGTAGTGCTGCATTTTGTCAATACTCATCTCTCAACATCAAATCAGGATTGGCATTCCCATATTTTTTTGCAGGAGCATTATTTTCATTTGATACTGGTTGTTACATTCTGCTAAGCTTAATTTTCGTTTATACCGGATAATAAAGTTAATGCATACTGAAATAACTTCAGCTATTCTGTAGTATATGAATTCTTTAGACATAGAAATATCTTCTTTTTTTTTATATTTCAGGGAATCCAACAGCGAATTTGGCAATATACTTTTTAGCTATATAGCTGAAAAACAATGCTAAAGCAATGAGAGCATTAATATTTTTAATAACATATCTAACTATACAACAGTGTGTTAAAACTTATCCACAGCATTTTTTTTGGGGGAATGCCTGGCAATTGTAAGATAAAACAAAATATACTATTGCTGTCTCCTATCCTCCTTTCCTAAAGCTATTAATCTAGCGTTTATCATACCTTAATCAAGCGTTTATTATTAACGCTTGATTAAGGTTAGATTAACACTTGATTTATGCTCTCAATATAGGGCGAAAAGCGGTGTCTGAGTTGAGTCCAAAATATTGATGTAAATTCCAACTCATTTTTTTATAGAAACTTGACAATTTTTCTTTCACGAATTCGGTGGTTTCATTCTGTATTACTAATATGGTGGTCTCCTAATGTTTAATTGATCCCGTAATTGTGAGACCGCCATTTTTGTAATGTCTTTTATTTCAAATTATTATAATAGTTTTCTGCCCAATAATTGACTTATCCACATCGTTTTTTTATGGGAATGCCTTAGAAAAATAAGCTCTCACAGATTTAAATGATTACACTGATTAGGATTATAAGGGAGGGGAATAATGGTTGAGAGGGTTGAGAAGGTTTAGAGGGATGAGACCACAGGATGGTTGATGTCCTCGTCAACCACTTTTTCCGGAAGGTTGACGTCCCCGTCAACCACTACTTTCGCTTTATTTCCTTACTGATATTTTTTTTGTAACGAAAATGCCTTGTCAATTATGAACGACGAGGACATCGTTCTTCCGGAAGGTTGACGTCCCTGTCAACCCCAAAAAACGGAAGGTTGATGTCCCCGTCAACCACCTCTTCCAATTTATTTTAAGATCAGCTTGCGGGTATAATTACTGGAATCAACTTGAAAAGATAGAAGATAAACTCCGGCAGATAATTTATTGCCTTTGTTATCTTTACCGTCCCAATTCCGGCTAATGCTTCCTTTGGCATATCCGCTTGCTTGATAAACCATTTCTCCTTTAATATTGTAAATTGACAGTTTATAGTTTTGGGGATTATCTTTAATAGTAAGCTCTATAGTAGTGCTACCGGTAAAAGGATTGGGATAAACATTTTGAATACCGGTTACAAGAGGTGTATTCAAATCATCCTCAATAGCAGTAGAGATCTCATAATAGGCAGAAGTTGTCAAACTGGGTAGCCAGTCAGTTTTATATGCCTTAGCTTTAAGTAATGTATCCTGAGTTATATTCACCGGAGTTGCATAGAGAATTGAATTCTCATCGGGTTCGGTTCCATCCAGAGTGTAGTGAATTGCTGCTCCCGCCAGAAAACAAATGATGTTAACATCCACTGCATTAAGATAGGAACCTGCAGGAGGATAAAAAACAGGAGCTGGAACTGTTCCTGTGATGATATAGGTTTCACTCGCAATATTACTGGGTAACCAATACTCTTTAAATGCTTTAGCTCGGATTTCGGTGGTGCTATTCAAATTCAGATGAAGAGGATTATAATAGAGAGAAGATGCTTCTGTAGGGTCTGTTCCATTAAGGGTATAGCGAATTTGAGCTCCTGGTGTAGCACAAGTGATAGTTACATCCTGGGCTGTTTGATAGGTTCCGCCTAGGGGGAAAAATGTAGGAGTAGCAGCAGTTTGAATAGAACCTGCATAAATCGGAAATAAATTATTGGGCCAGGAACCGATTATTCCGTTAACTTCACTTATGACAGTGGGAATAGACCCAAGTATTTGTTGTTCACTATAATCCCATACTTTGAAGGATATGATTTCTCCATTCACTTCAGTATAGACCTGGAGCAAACAACCTGGTGTTCCATTTATAATAGAGATATTTCCCTTTCCCCTTAATTGTTCTACACCATCAACGGTAACAAAAGCAGACAAAATATCATCTCCGGTAGCAGGTAATCCGGAAATACTAATTTTTGCCATAACTGTCATACTTCCAGTTAAAACTACAGGTTCACCCCAAGGATCGGTAACTAAAATTTGTCCAGCAGTTATTTGATACAAATTATTAGGATAGCTGCCAACGATGCCATTAACTTCTGAAGATAGGGTTTGAGAGGCATTAAATACAGTTTGGGCACTTTCATCCCAAATTTTGAAAGTTATTATCTCGCCATTTGTTTCGGTATAAATCTGGATAAGGCATCCGGATAAAGCTCCAAACACTTGAATAAATGCTTTTCCCCGCAATTGTAGTGTTCCATTTACATTTACGAAGGCAGCTAAAACATCATTATTAGCAGCGGGACTGTCATTTATAAACACTTGAGCCATAACGGTCATACTGCCGGATAAAATTTCCGGTTCGCCCCAAGGGTCAACAGCATATATTGCTCCTGTGCATAAAATTAGGAGTAAGAGAAGAATAATTTTCAGTTTCATTATTCCATCCTGATTTATTTTAATACCATCAGTTTTATGCTTTGAGTTCTGTCTTTAGAATGCATTTTACACAAATAGACACCGGAGGCAACTCTTCTACCGTTTTCATCTGTGCCGTTCCACAAAATATTATGCTGACCGGATTCCAGTTCATCCTGCAGTAGAGTAGTAATTTTCTGCCCTCGTAAATTGTATATTTCTATTTGAACGGGCTGTTTTTCTTTACCTACATTCAGGGTAATGGAAGTAGAAGCTGAAAAAGGATTGGGATAGGCAGAAACAAGTCCCGTAACTATTTCCGGTGTTTGATTGGGAGCTTGAGTTAAAGTATAATAGATTCCATTGCTATAATCACCTGTTATCTCTCCTGGCTCACTACTCAGATTGGGCTGTAATTGTATAATTTCCTGGCTGTTTTTCTTGAGGAGTTGGAATTCAATTATTTCACCCGGGCTATCCGTAAAGATATTGATATAAGTTCCTAAAATGCCATTATTGCTGATCAGAGCAGCCAATCCTCTTAATTCTCCATTAACTAAAGCAGCCAGTTGATCACCGACAGAAGCAAAATTACCTAAAGAACATAAGACCGTTTGACTGTTTGTCTTTTGTATTGGAGTTCCCCATTTGGCACAGGAAAGAATATTCTGGGGAGCTTGTTCTTCTTTGAGGGGATACGCATAAAACAAAATACCCGGATATATCATTTTTATCCAGTAAGCTCTTCCAGGACTTAGAACAGAAAGAGTACTGAAAGGATTATTAGGTTCAAAAACCCCTTCCACTCCTTTCACCTGAATATAATTTCCCGCTAAGCTGATTAGAGCAGAGCTGATATTCATAGGATTGGGAAGAATATAACCAATTAAATTCCAGCCCGCACTTAAATATATGGGAGTTGTAAGATCCACAGGTATTCCGGTTACAGATAATACACAAGAACTGTTTACTTTTACAAAGACACCTTTGCCATCTGTTAATTGCGTTAAAGTATTATAGGGATTACCAGGAATAAAAACTCCTTCAGGAGATTTAATCATCTCTACATAAGCCATTATCCCGGAAAAGATATCTGTTATTGCCATACTGTTGGGATGCACATTAAGCGAAACCATATTCCAACCAGTATTCAAAGAAATATTTTGGGGCTGAGTGGACACCGCATTTAGCCAGAAAAGATTATCGGGCCAGCTGCCAATTACTCCATTTACCTGACTGGCAAGGGTTTCTGTAATATTCAAGACCCGATCGGTACTGGCATCCCAAACCTTGAAATAAACAGTTTCACCGTTGGTTTCAGTATAAACCTGCATCAAACAACCCGCAATACCATTAATAATCTGAACGGCTTCCTTTCCGCGTAATTGAGGAGTTTCATTTACATTAACAAAGGCAGCTACTACATCACCTGCTGCAGCCGTTTGACCGTCAATAAGCACTCCTGCCATAACAGTCATACTGCTACTGAGAACAATTGGCTGTCCAAAAGGATCTTCCGGTGGTTCTTCCGCAGGAAAAACAATCTGCAATTCGGTAAACATTACTTGTCCTCCATCATTTACAGTACCAACTCCAGGACTGAGAACATAAGCACCCCAGGTATAATCATTGTAAAACATTAAGCCCAATTTTCCTACTTTCCGGTTACCCTGCATTCCTACATACTTCACTTTGTTGGCAGGATAAACCCACATTGGCTTTAGTCCAGCAAATTGAGGTGTTTCAATGTTGTTTAGTTTGATAGGTTCACTCCAGTGATTGCCATTATCTGAAGAGACGGAAATCCAGATTTCAGGAGTATTTGCCCAGGCAGCATAGTCGGCATCTCCATCTGCATTATACCACTTTGCCCGGGCACAATTTTGCCAAACCATTGCTAACATTCCTTCCCCGTTACCTTCAGTAACTTTCATATTATTGCAATGGAAAAACATAGCATTATCATGAGCAGTATCATCCCAATAAGGAAATTCCCAGCTTTTGTAAATTTTTGGCTGCCAAGTTCCAGTATACGGGTCTTGAACAAATTCTGCTTCTCCCCAAGGTGGTTCATTATCCCAAGGTTGATAATGCTCATCTATATGGTTAGTTGAATTTATATGGGGCCAGATATCATTAATTCTGAACTGAGAATCTTCCGGAAGAGAAGGATCAAAGATAATTTCTTTGGGTAATTGTAAATCAGGAAACCAATAACCATCATTAGTAATCATTCTCCAAACAGCAGGGAAATGAATACGACCCAAATCGTCAACAGTAGCATTTAAATGACCCGAAGCAGAAGAAAACAATTCCCAGGAAAGTTCATTATCTCCGTAAGGTTGATTGCTTGGGTTTTTGAACCAACCTGTTGTATCAGTAGGACTGGAATTAGGATTCCAGGAAGGTAAATTACCCCAACTACTAATCCTGGTCCAGGTTCCTTGTCCATAATTTCCACATTTGAAAACATCTACATCCGGCTCAATAATAGCGGTTGTTCCATCGGCTTGCCTAGCAAAATGAAAACCGGCATAATAAAGGTTCCCGGCATTATCTGCTGTTAAGGAATGGAAAGGTCTACGCCACTGAACATCAACATTCCATTGATTCATTTCCGGAATGGAGGTATAAGACCAGGTAAAAGGAATACCAATTTCTATTTGGGCAGTATCAAAATCAGCATAAGCAATTATAGGATTTTCAGAGGGACCGTAAGTATGAGTAACTGAGTTTCTGGCAATTACATAGATTCTTCGTTTATTGGGAAAAGGAGAAGGACCAATTACAGCAGTAGGCCAAATAAATTCATTATCAGTTGTAGCTGAGACGGTTATCGGATTATCTATAACCGTTTCCGGGTCTAAAAACAATCCGTAAATGCCATAATAAAACTGATCCACAGTAAATTGCACTTCATTTTCAATATCAGTATCAGCATTACAATGCCAGGCATAAAATGGTTTTCCTGAAACCGGATCTACTACCACGGTGCCATATCCTTCATTACTTACTTCTATTGTAATCTCGTTATTTATGATAACATTACCATTAGCATCAAGATAAGCATAAAATATACGACGGGTTCCCGTAGCAGTTCTACGTCCATGATAGGTTAAAAAATATCCACCGCCTGCCACATTATCAGGAATCACTTGAACCGGCATCCCGTTGTAACTTCCTATCATATAATCATAATAAGAAGTTAGTAACGAAATAGGAGTTCGGGTAAAAGTAAATTCCGGAACTGTTCGGGCGCTCGGTATAAATTTTTTATAGACAGGGGTTTCCATTGCCTTCTTGTTGTTTGGAGTAGGAATCATTTCCTGTGCCATTAACACAGAAGAAAGCATTAAGATACATAGAGAAAGGACGATAATTTGGATTTTCATTTTTCCTCCTTATGGTTATAAAGCCAATTCAAATAGAATAAATTGATTAAAAAATAACATTAAAGTAACACACTTTAGGTGTATTTGAAGAGGGGAAAATTTTTCCTTTGCTTCATACTCCTTATCATAACTCATTATCTCTCCTTCATTTGCCTACAGATTTTGTTTATTACCAGGGAGGGAATTTTTTCTGAGGTAAACAAACAATTTCTTTGTGAAGAAACATTCAAAATATGTCCAGAGATTTTCCCTTCTCTCAGTTTGCATTTAGAAAAAACCTTGCAAGAAAGATATTTTTAATTTCTTCACCCGACTAAAAATAATATAAACCAATTCCAAGAATTGTCAAGGTGCTTTTTTGTTTGCTGAAAAAGTATACCTAACTGATATTAAAACTTATCACTTAGGTTTATACCGGGGTTCATCTTTTCACTATTTCCCTTTTCCACTTGATTAATCAACTTATTATAAGATATATTAGCAACTCCAAAGTTCTATTTGCCAAAACCGTTAAATTGTTTATTTTTATTTTATAAGCTGTGGCGCAAGAGGAGGAAAAATTATGAATAAGGCATTTTGCGAAAAGCTTTCAACTCTTAGCATAGAGGGCACTGCTGAAGAAATAGTGCAGCGCTTCATAGGTCATCTCAAATATGATTTGGGTAAAGATGAATTTTCAGCTTCTCCTTATGATTGTTATGTAAGTTTTGCCTCGGCAGTGAAGGATATTCTTTTAGACCGTTGGCTTATCACTCAACCGCAAGAATATGCATTGCAACGGAAAAGGGTCTATTATTTATCGCTGGAATATTTAATTGGTCGCTCTTTAGGCAATGCCATTCTCAATCTTGATATTCAGCAACAAAGTATTAAAGCCCTTACGGATATGGGTTTTGACCTTTCTCTGCTGAGTGAATTGGAATGGGATGCAGGTTTGGGAAATGGAGGTTTAGGTCGTCTTGCTGCCTGTTTTCTGGATTCTATGGCAACTTTGAAAATCCCTGCTTACGGTTATGGTATTCGCTATGAATATGGCATTTTCTTTCAGCATATTGTTAACGGGGAACAAGTTGAAACACCTGATAACTGGTTACGATATGGTTCTGTTTGGGAAATTGCACATCCTGCCCGTCTTTTTCCTGTTTATTTTGGAGGCATAGTGAAAGAAGAAATTGGCGATAACGGCAGCAAAAAAATGCGGTGGTTTCCCGAGGAAACAGTGATGGCTATGGCTTATGACTATTTAGTGCCCGGGTTTCAAAACTGCTATGTAAATACTTTACGCTTATGGAGCGCCAAAAGCAGCCGTGAATTTAACTTGGCATATTTTAACGAGGGTGATTATATGCAGGCAGTAGCAGAAAAGAATCATAGTGAAATGATTTCCAAAGTGCTCTATCCTAATGATAACAAAATGCAGGGAAAGGAATTGCGTTTGCGACAGGAGTATTTTTTTGTAAGCGCTACTCTGCAGGATATTTTACGCCGGTTTCTGAAAAAAGAAAATGATTTACGCAAACTTCCTGAAAAAGCTGCTATTCAGCTGAACGATACTCATCCAGCTATTGCTGTTGCCGAATTGATGAGAATTTTAGGGGATGAAAAAAACTTGCCCTGGGAAACTGCCTGGGAAATTACTCAAAGTTGTTTAGCTTTTACGAATCATACAATTTTGCCTGAAGCGCTGGAAAAATGGCAGGTTCTTCTTTTTGAAAAGTTGTTACCCCGGCATTTACAAATTATTTATGAAATCAATGAGCATTTTCTTTCAACTTTAAGGATTACAGGTTTATACGATGATGATTTTATTCGGCGGGTTTCCTTGATTGAAGAAGAGCCCGTAAAAAGTATTCGTATGGCAAATTTGGCTATAGTTGGCTCACATAGTATAAACGGGGTCTCCGAATTGCATACCGAGATTTTAAAACACTTAGTTTTTAAAGATTTTTATACTCTCTGGCAGGAAAAATTCAATAATCAAACCAATGGCATAACACCGCGCAGATGGTTGCTGCTTTGTAATCCCCAATTATGTGAATTGCTTACCCAGGCAATCGGTTCATCCTGGAAAAAGGACTTGAAAGAACTTACAAAACTGAATAAATATAAGAATGACAGCACTTTTCTGGAAGACCTGGGAGAAGTTAAAAGGCAAAACAAACTGGCATTCTGCAAGTATTATGAAGACCTGCATAAACGCAAGCTGAATCCTGAATCTATCTTTGATTTTCAGGCAAAACGCATTCATGAATATAAACGCCAGCTTTTGAATGCCTTGGGTATTATCCATCTGATAAATCAAATTCGCGACGGACAAACTCCCTATCCTCAAAGTTTCTTCTTTGCCGGAAAAGCAGCTCCCGGTTACTTTATTGCCAAACTAATCATCCGTTTTATTTGTGCTATCGGTGATTACATTGAAAAGGATAAAGAGCTCTCCCGCTACTTAAGTGTTATATTTTTACCCAATTATCGGGTAACTTTGGCAGAAAGAATTATGCCCCCGGCAGAAATTTCCCGCCAAATATCCCTTGCCGGAACTGAAGCTTCCGGAACAGGAAATATGAAATTTGCCCTCAATGGAGCTCTTACTATCGGAACTTTGGATGGTGCCAATATAGAAATTCGGGATGCAGTTGGAGAGGAAAATTTCTTCCTCTTCGGGATGACAGCTGCCGAAGTGAAAAATTTGAAGGAAAGCGGTTACCATCCTTATGAAATGATGCACCAAAATGAAAACATCAAGCGTATCTTTGATTTTATTGCCTCCGACGAACTGAATCCTTTAAATCCAGGACTGTTTTCTCCGCTAACTGATTTACTTCTGTATCAGGGAGATAAATATTGCCTGATAGCTGATTTACCTGATTTTATCAGGGTTAATGCTGAAGCCGTAAAGGGTTATAAAGATAAACAACAATGGAATAGAATGTCCTTAGCTAATATCGCCAATATGGGAAAATTCTCTTCCGACGAGGCCATAAAAGGATATGCAAAAGACATTTGGGGGGTTTGGAAAGAAAAAGATTAAACCGCCAATTCCACTGACTTGCTATTTGGTTATAGGGAGGAGAGGAAAAGGATTTGCGGGATATTAGGGTAAATAAGTAGCTGTCTATTCTTCTTTTTATCCTAACGCTATTCCTATAACCGCTGCTCCAATTAGCAGATAGAAAGGATTGAGCTTAAATTTCCAGCTCGCTATAAAAGATGCAGTAAACACCAAAACGGAAAAGAGGTCACGAAAGGCATCTCCTGCTATCATTATAAAAGCTGCAGCAATTAACCCTAAGGATAAAAGACGCAGTTTCCTGAAAATATTCTTGAACCAGGGTTGATTTTTAAGTTTGATATAGGTTAATGTTATCAGCGTCATCACAATCAATGAAGGGAAAATAACCCCTAAAGTAGAAATGACGGAACCTAAAAAACCCCCTTTTTGATAGCCGATAAAAGTAGCTGCATTAATTGCTATAGGACCTGGCGTCATTTGTGAAATAGCTACAATATCCATAAATTGGGAATTTGTAAGCCAGGCATTTTTTAACACAACCTCCTGATTGATCATTGCCAAAATGGCATATCCGCCTCCAAAACTGAAAAGCCCAATCTTGAAAAAAGTCCGGAAAAGCTCAAAATAAATCATCATTTCTGTTTTTTTAATCCCTGATAGACAGCAAAGGCAATTGTGATGAGAATTAAATACACAGGACTTATTTTTAGAAAGCCAACTAAAACAGCAACGCTTAAAGGAAACCAACAATTGGAAAGAGTTAATCCACTTTGTTTGCTCATCTGAATTAACGGAACTGCTATTAAAGCTACAACTGCAGGACGCAAGGAATGAAATGCCTTTTGCACTAAAGTAACTTCGGCAAACTGCTGAAACAGCATAGCTATTATAAGGATAGTTATAAATGAGGGCAAAATTGTAGCTAAAACAGCAGTTGCCATACCTTTACCTTTTGCCAGATGGAAACCGATATAAATACTGAGGTTGATAGCTATAGGTCCCGGACAACTTTGAGCAGCAGAAAGTCCATCCAGAAATTCATCTTCAGTAAGCCAGTTATTTTTTTGGCAGACCTCTCTTCTGATTAAAGGAATCATTGCATAAGCACCGCCAATTGTAAAAGCGCCTATTTTGAAGAAGGTAATAAATATTTTAAGAATCATCTTCAATGGTTACTGATATAATCTTTTACTAAAGCTACAAGTTCTGTTACTAAAGAGGTTTCAGGCACTTTTTTCAAGACCTTGCCTTCTGCAAAAATTAATCCTTCTTTTATACCTCCCGCAATGCCAAAATCTGCTTCTTTTGCTTCTCCGGGTCCGTTAACAGCACAACCCATTACGGCAATTGTTAAAGGATGATTAATATAAGGTTCAAGTGCCTTTTCCACTTCCGTAGCCAATTTTATCAGGTCTATTCCTGTTCTTCCACAAGTGGGACAGGAAATGATATTCAGCCCATTGCGTAAGCCCAAAGCAGTTAATATTTCTTTGGCAACTTTCACTTCCTGAACGGGATTATCAGTTAAAGAAACTCTAATTGTATCTCCGATGCCTTCTTCCAAAAGGATTCCCATAGCAATAGAACTTTTTATGGAACCCCGGAAAATAGTTCCGGCTTCAGTAACTCCAAGATGTAAAGGATAATTACAGGCATTGCTTAAAAGACGGTAACTTTCCAATGTTAAAGGAATTGAAGATGCCTTCACAGAGACCTTAATTTCGTAGTAATTTAGCTCTTCCAATATTCTTATATGCCGTAAAGCCGATTCTACCATTGATTTTGCGCTAACTCCATATTTTTGGAGTAAATCCTTAGGCAGGGAACCGCTATTTACTCCAATACGGATAGGAATATTTCTTTCTCCGGCTGCAGCAACTAAGGCTTTAACACCTTCAATTTTGCCGATGTTACCAGGATTGATCCGCAGCCCGTCAACACCATTTTCTATAGCGGCAAGGGCTAAACGGTAATTAAAATGAATATCTGCCACCAAAGGAGCTTTAGCCATTATTTTCAATTCTTTTATTGCTTTTGCATCATCTAAATCCATAACGGCACAACGAATTATGTCACAACCAACGGATTCCAGTTCCTGAATTTGTTTTATGGCATTTTCCAGGTTTGCAGTTTTTACTGAAAGCATTGATTGAATGCTTACAGGTGCACCTCCACCTATAGGAATATTTCCTAAATGAATAAGCCGTGTATGTTTACGCTTTATTTCCTGCATTTTGTTCTCACCTTGCTTGTTACTGTTATTTTAGAGAATTAGAAGATTTTGTGCATACAAATGTTCATTTTGTAGCATTAAAAAAGGGTGCAGTTTTAATCTCTCAACAAAATCTGCAAGTAACTGTAAAGAGGGATATTCTGTGTAAAAATGTCCCGCATCAATAAGAGGAATTTTACTCTCCAGAAAACTGTGATAAGAAATATCTCCAGTGATAAAAACATCGGCATAATTTTGGGCAACTGAAATCAGAGAACTACCACTACCTCCACAAACAGCTATCCTGCTGATATTTTTATATAGTTCACAATTGGCTGTCCAGAGTTTAACCTGAGAACAATTTAAACGCTCTTTAACTAAAATAGCCAAGTCCTGAAGATTTATTGCGGCGTTGTATTTACAAATCAGACCCAATCCATAAGCCGGATTTGGATTCATAACCTCATAATGATAAATTAAGGGTGTTTCATAGGGATGATTTTGACGAATTGCATCTAAGACCTCATTTAAGCGAAACCCCTCACAACAAAATTGCAGACAGGTTTCCGCAATATGATCTTTAACACCGCTATCTTTATAGGGCTTAGCATTTTTTGCAGCTTTGTAATAACCTTCGGAGTTCTGTTTGTTTGCACAATTGTAATAGTTTCCTTTTTTTCCGGCTCCAGCATTCCAAGCTGATTGCATAATTTTTTCCGCATCTTCAATTGGGCAATAAACCACTATAATATAGTTAGTTGTCCCTGTTTCCGAACTTAATGAACCAATTACTTCCAAACCAAGTTTTTGGGCTAAACTATGATTTACACTTTTTTCAGCAACATCCAGATTCGTATGCAGAGAAATTATGGAAAGGTTATTTTTGATAATTTCAAGATAGAGAGGATTTGTTATATTTTTAAGCTGACCGAAAATCAAAGGATGATGGCTTAAAATCAGTTGACATCCATTTTCTAATGCTTTTTGGACAGCCGTTTGCGTTACATCCAAGGTTATGTAAACATTTTCCACTTCACTGTTTATGTCACCTATCTGTAAACCGGAATTATCCCAGGAAAAAGCTAATCCCAAGGGAGCAAATTCTTCTATTTGTTTCATTATTTCAATTATTTTCATAGCGATTCCTCATTTTGCTGATATAAAAACAGATAAACTAAAAATGCATATCCCGTCAAGCAGTATCTGTTGATTTAATTTTAAATAAAGAGAGAAAGAGGATGTTTTAACAAAGAGAAAAAGAGGAAAAGAGGATTTTTTAACAAAGAGGGAAAGAGAAAAGTCAGGAGTCGTCACTGCTGAAATAATTCATACCCTATTCTCAAATTCGTTTAGCAGTGAGGACTCGTGACGACAGAATGCAGAATAAGTATGATCAAATATGAAAGAAAGAATATTGATATCATTTCTTGAATACAAGTTCTTTGTCCTTCCTGCAATAGCTGGAATCCAGTTTAGTTTTGAAAAATAACTGCATTTTCAATATAGTAACTATATTTTCACCGTTCACCTTTCACCGTTCACCTTTCACCCTTCACCCTTCACCCTTCACCATTCACCATTCACCGTTCACCCTTCACCCTTCACCGTTTTAATTTTTTGCACAATTCCTTCTCCGCAGTTTCTGCAAATATCATATTTAGAACGATTTATCAATACTTCTTTGCGCATTTTTTGCATCTTTTCTCCACACCAAAGTTCCGAGAAACTGTGTTCCTGGATATTACCTATTTTAATACTGCCGTTTTTATCGTAGCAGCAGATATTCATTTCACCGTCCCAATTTATAACTGGTTGTGTCCATAAACGCCTGCAGCGATTTTTTACTTTGGTTTTCAAAGTAAAAATATTACCCTCTTGGAGATAGCGACTGTATTTATGATTGGAAGGTAAAAAAGTTATATCTTCAGAACTGTATATCTGTGCTGTTTTGAATTCCAGTTTATCAATCTTCAGTTCCTTTGCCATTTTTTGAACTTCTTCAATTTCATTTTCGTTATGTTTCATAATTAAAAACTGCCAAACGATATAGGGCTTGCTGCTATGTAATTTTTCTTTTATATGCACCAAGTCCTGCATATTTTTCAGCACAAGTTCAAAATTACCGTTAATCCTATATTTATTGTAGGTCTCTGCGGTAATTCCATCCATAGAAATAATGATTTTATGCAAACCGCTTTTCACAATGCGTTCAATATTTAGTTCCAAACTGGCATTAGTAGAGGTCATAGTATAAAATTTTTTCTTAGCAGCAAATTCCAGCATTGCATAAAAATCAGGATTCAGAAAGGGTTCACCTTGATTCCATAAAATCAGCATACCAATTTTATCTTGAACTTCCCTGCATATTTTTTTGAAAAGAGGTAAAGACATCATACCCTTTGGACGAAGCAGTTTTCCATTTCCGGTTAAACATAAGGGACAGTGTAAATTGCAAATATTTGTCGGCTCCACCATCAAAATCGGAGGATAAAAATGCACCAATGGTTTCCGTAAAGCAAGCGACAAACCGTAATTACAAACAATTCCACAGGTCTGCCCTAAACGCTGTTTTGGCAAAAATGCCTTAGCCAAAGCAATATAATCTGTATTCATAATTTTCCTTTTACTTAAACGGGCCAAAGAGTCAAGAAAAAAAAGAGAAAACAAAGAATAAGATTATTACACATAAAACATATATTATGTTCTCAAGAAGTTATCCTAATAAAAATTTTGAATAAATGAGATAATTATCCAGGTTGTGTTTTTATCTCTCACAGATTTCACTGATAACACAGATAAAAATGAAGTATGAATTGAAGTGAGAAAATGAAATTGTGAGATAGTAAGATAGAAGTAAGGAGTCATTTGTGCTTTGATAACTTTCTCCTTTGAAATAACTTTTGGGGCATCTATGACTTATGACGACAATTTCAGAATGGAAAATAGTGTTTTTTGAATTCTGTATAGATTAAGTTTTTTTACTATTTAATAATCCCTAAAATCCCTTTAATCCTGTTCATCCTGGACCTATTAAATCTTCTTAATCCTTACATCCTAAAATCCTCGTTTCTAAAATCAAATCTGTGTAATCCGTGAGAGTTTTTTTGTATGTGGTTTTTCTAGTTATCCGGGTGTTTGTTTATGCTAACCTTTTATAAACGCAATCACAAATCATCTTTCCGGATGAGTTGATGATGTGCTAATGATGAGTGGATGAAGGGTTATCAGTAAGCAGGATGGAGGAAAAGAGAGATGTTTCAAATAGGGGAAAGGGAGATTAAAATGGGTCTTGGGAAAAAATTTATAGCGGTAATAGATAAAAATAACTTGCCAATTTTATTGCTGTGAAAAAGAAGGAAATAAGGGAAAAAAGTGGAGAAGATGAAATTTTATTAAAAATCCTTATTACGAGAAATTAAGCCGATGAAAGACAAAAGGATAGCAAGATATGACAGCGAATGCTTTTCTATTCGGAGATGATAAACAGGATATTTCAGTGGCAAAGCGGAATTTGCTACTCCCTTTTCCCACAATGCAAAGAGAAGAATAAATGTTTAAGAGAGTTTTAATAACCGTTATTTTGCTGGCAGCAGGGATATGTTCTGCTTTGGAGAGTACATATATTGAGACGCAGAATTATGGTTCAGCAGTCAGCAGAATAGTTATAGGTTTATATGGAACAGGAGCTTATAAGGTTGAACAGGGTAATAATTTTGTAGAGATAAAGTTAGATAATTCCGATGTCAGTAAACTGAATATTTCTATTCCTGCAGGGGGGTTGCTAAAAAGTATAGAACAATTTGGCGATAAAATAATTATAGCTATTTCCTGTCCGTTCTGTTTGGAACAGATGATTTTGGATTCACCCCGGCGTTTAGTTCTGGATATTATTGTTGCTCAACCGGATAAACAACAAAAATTGGAAATAGCAGATTTCTATACTTCTACCGGAAAATTGAATAGTGCTGATAGAATTTACGGTCAACTACATCATAAATATCCTGAAGATCACGAGATATTGTATAAATGGGTTTTGTTATTAAAACAAAGAGGTAGCAGCCGTCTAAAAGATGTAGCAGCAAAAATTCCGCAAAATTCAGAGTATTATCCTTTGGCACAACAAATTGTTAAAGGGAACTACAGAGACAAAACAACGCTCATCTATCCTGAAGGAAAAACGAAAAATGCCTGCAAAATAAGTTCCACAGGAGAAAAGACAACGACAGAATCCATATATATTATTCCTGAAACTCAGCAGGAAACAAAGCAACCTTCTAAACCCGATAAAGTTAAGAAATTATATAGCACAAAATGGATTCGCCGGATTATGCTGATTATCATCCTAATTTTGCTGTTGATTTTAATTTATCACTTCATTGCAAATATTAGCAGGAAGAAAAGGAAAACAGCATACAATATCAATATTGAGCCGGAAAGTAAAGAAAAAATTCCCCCTGAGGAAAATAAAACTTTCTTTCTTATGGTTTGTCGTTTGCTTGATTTTGGCTGGACAAACAGTGAAATTGCCCGAGAATTAAAAATATCTGAGGAGGAAGTGGAACGCCTGGTGCAATTGTGTCATCAGGATGAATCCCGTTAAAATATGGCTACCAGAATATGTTTGGCTATCCTGTTGCTTTTTTGTTCATTTTTACCTGCTTTGCGTTTAATACCGAATTCTGCCTTTGCTCCGGAAATTCAGGAAGGTCTAAAACCGAGTTTATTAAGTTATCCCCAACGCGCTAAAGAAGATAGTATCTCTATTTATAGTAATGGATTATACCTTCCTTTTGTCTCGCGTTCCAGTGTAGGTAACGCTGTCCTTGATATTTGTCGTTTGGGAAATGCCAACTATTCTTTATTGAGTTATCAAAGTCCTGATTATAAATTGAGAGGGGAACTGAATTTTATTGGGGGTTTGGAACCGGTTAAAAAGGATGAAAGTTACAGCTTTCTCTATAGAGGGTGGCTGTTGAAATCGCAATATGGAAAACACATAGAAATGAATACTAAATGGTGGAATGGAATTTTTAAGGGTGATCAGAAAGCAGCAAAAAATTCTTGGCTGGTGGATGGTTACAGCAATACTACCGATGAAAAATTGAATATTGATAATCTTAGCGGTGATATCAGCTATAATGCCAAGAACTTAACTTTGGCTTTAGGACGCGGAAAATTTCCTGTAGGTAATTCTATTAGCGGAAATATCATTTTGAATGATAAGGTGAATGATTACGGTTATATTTTGGCTGAAGGTAAAACAGGCATTTTCAGTATTTCTTTTTTACACGCATCTTTAATGGCAGATAGCACTTACAAGATATATGATGATCATTATTACAACAACAAGAATTATCCCGATAAATACCTGGCTTTACATCAATTCGGCTTTCATCCTTGTTCTAATTTGCATTTCTTCCTGGGTGAAGAAATAATCTACGGTAACCGTTCACCGGAAATTAACTACTTTTTGCCCAATGCTTTCTGGCGGGCAATTGAGCATAACCTTTGGGATAGAGATAATGTAATGATTTATGCCGGGGGTTCTTATCGTCCTGTGCAACCTTTATTCCTTTATGCTCAAGTTCTTATAGATGAATTTAGTTCCGGCAAACTTTTCAGTGATTGGTGGGGAAATAAATATGCTTTACAGGGTGGAATGCGTTGGAATCTGCCTTTTGCTTTACCGGAAAGTCCTTCTGCTGATATAACTACAGAACTTACAGCTGTCCGTCCTTTCACCTATACTCACTATTTGAATCATACGATGTTTTCTACTGATGGCAGACCTCTGGGCTATCCTAAGGGTTCAAATCTGGTAGATGTATCTTGTCTTTTGCGTTTGCCCTGTAAAGATATTTTTCTTTGGCAGGGAGGTGTATCTTATTGTAAACAGGGAAGTTTTGGTAGTGACTGGAGGCGAAATTACCATATTGACTTTCCTTCAGCTGAGGCAATGGATAATGGAACAGCAACCTGGTTTCAAGGAACAAAAACAGAAACTATTACCCTGAAAAGTAATATACTTATAGATATTTTTGCGCATCACCGTTTTCTGCTGGGTTTGGAAATCAGTCACATTGATAATTGGCAAAAAACCTTCTATTCTGCCTGGCAGTTTATTTATTAGAGGTTTAATTATGAGAGTAATTGACCGCTTGGAATTTCCGAAACGCTATAAACCAAAACAGTTTATCCTGATTATTGTTGTTGTTCTTGTTATTCTGGGAATTTTTATTCAACGCTCCGGTATCAGAAGAAATGCGTCCAAAATTCAAATCAGTGATGTTAGCATCAGCAATTTTGGCAATCAATTTATAGAATTGGAATACACGCTTGCCAATACAGGTAAAAGTGATCAGGAAATTGCTTTAATAGCAAGAGTTTGGGATGTGGAAGGAGAAGAAATTGCCAGCTCTTTATTTAGCGTTCAAGTTCAGGCAAATAGTAAAAGCAAACGAACTAAAATGCTGGATAAACTGAATCGGGCTTTAAAAGAAGGGGAAAGACCATATAAAGCTGAAATATCACTCTATATAAGACATGTGCCATAACCTGATATGTAAGTAAAGACACCTTACTGCCGAAATTTATTTTACGCTACCAACAAAATAGTTTGGCAGTGAGGACTCGTGAAGGAAGAATTAAGAATTAAAGTAGACATAAGTTATAAGCACCAATGAAGATATCATAAAAAATAAAATTGTGAATGAAGGTATTGACTTCTGACTTAAATAAAAGAACCTGAAGATGGAGATAAAATGTAAATGGAGGCAAACAGAAAAGCACCTGCTCCTTTTGTTTTACCGGTTTTGTTTTGGACTGTCGGTATTATCCTGGCTAAATGTTTGCAGCCGGAAATAAATTTGCAGTTAATAATAGCCGGTGGGTTGACAATTGCCGCTATCTTTATGCGCAAGACACGCCAAATTTTACTGCTGTTATTGTTTCTGTTTTTAGGTATGCTGCGTTTATCTTTAATCCAACAAGATAGTTCGCAGCTGGAAATATTACTGCGGGAAAAGGAACCCCTTCAGCAGGAAATCACTTTTAATGTTACAAGGGTCTTTTCTGTGGACGAAAAGCGTTATGCAGTAGAACTGGATTCCCTTGCCTCTTATCCTCTAAAAGAAAGAATTATTCTGTCCTCCAGCGAAAAGTTAATTCCAGGCAGAACTTATAGTTTATTGGCAGAAATTTATCCCTTAATCCGCGATCCTATTCTGGATATTTATCCTAATCGTTATTCCGCAGTTGCTTATCAATTGGGCAAGGCACAGGAATTTCCCAACCTGGAAGTTAGTGCTTTAACCGGCAAATTGCGTTATATACTGCTAAGTTCTCTGGATGCCAAATTGGGAGAAGATTCAGATTGGGCAAAAGCATTGCTCTTTGGTGAATCAGGTTTAAAGCAGGAATATATCACTCAGCTTACCGGAGCAGGAATTATACATTTAATAGTTGTAAGTGGAATGCATATCTGGTTCATTTATTTGATTCTGGTTTCGCTGTTAAGGATGTTTTTTAAACGGGAAATAGCAGAATTTCTTTTTTTGCCGTTAATTTTACTTTATGCGGCACTCAATAACTGGGCTCCTTCCGTAACTCGTTCTATTATTATGATTTCAGTAGTTATTTTAGCACGCTGGCTGCAAAGTCCTGTTTCGGGAGCTCAAACATTGGCACTATCCTTGTTTATTATAACTCTCTTAAGTCCTTTACAGTTGTTTAATATAGGACTCCAGCTTTCTTTTGTTTCGGTGCTGGTTATTTTTTACGGTTTGCCAAATTTTAAGTTATTCTCCAAGGATAAATTATTGAGCAAACCCTTTTATAAAGTGCTTAATGACTTACAGGACGGTATTTTACTTTCGGCGCTTATTTCTATAGCAATAACTCCTTTCACGCTGTATTATTTTGGCACTGCTTCTCTAAATGGAATAATTGGCAATACATTAGGCATTCCACTTAGTGGAATATTGTTACCGTTATCTTTCATAGTGCTGATTTTTCCTCAGGGCTGGTATTTAACAAAAATATTTGTATTAGTTTACAAAGCAGTTAATACTCTTTGGATACATTGGATGCAGTTTTGTTATAATTTACCATTTTCCCTATCTGCTAATTACTTATCTCTTTTTCAGGCATTAGCTTTGGCAATTGTTATTTTGTGGGGATTTTTCCTTATTCGCGGTAAATTTAAAATTGCTTTGCAAGCCCTAATTCCTATGTCCCTGTTGGTTACAGGTTTTATACTGATTCCTACTTTACAAAAAGGGGAGACAAGTTTGTATATTTTTAATTGTGGGGTAGGTGATTGCGCTCTAATTCGTTTTGCTAATGGTGAAACAATGCTGATTGATACAGGTGGAACAAAAAAGAAAGGATTTTCGGAAAATTTTATGAGCAAAAGCGATTATTCTGAAGAAAATTGGTTCAGTAAGAACTTACTTCCCTGGCTTGGCAAAAAAGGTATCTCCAAAATTGACTATCTTGTTCTTACGCATTTACATAGCGATCATTGTGGAGGTCTGATAACGCTGCTAAATCATAAAAGAGTAGGGCATATTTTTGTTAGCGATGAAAGCATAAAACAGGAATTCTGGAACTATGCGTCTAAACAGAAATACTTCAAAACTGCTCAAATACATACTGTTACCGATACTTGTTCATTCTTTACGGGCAAGGCGAAATTGAAGTTTCTGCATCCCGATAAATCCTATCATCCCTTGAACGAAAATAATGCTTCTCTGGTCTGCCGTTTAGATACACAAAAAGAACGCTTTCTTTTTACGGGCGATATTGAAGCAGAGGCAGAAAATTATCTGGTAGATAACTATGCTCAAGAATTGAAAGCGGACTTTTTAAAAATCCCTCATCACGGTTCACGCAGTTCCAGTTCGTCTGAATTTTTACAGGCAGTTAATCCTCAAGAGGTCTGGATAACTGCTTCTCGTAGAAATAGTTATCACTTTCCCCATCCTGAAACAATAAAGCGTTTACAGAAGCAGCAGTGCCAAATTCTGTTAACTGGAAACGGAACGATCAGAAAAATGATTGACAGCATAAGTAACTAATATAAAATGCCTTTAAAAGGATGAAAAAAAATGCAACGGAATGTGAAAGAAGCACTGTTATTAGATAAACTTTTTGCCTTGCTGGAAACAAATGGTGAAATGATGGAAACAGTAAAACACCAGAAACTGAAGAAAAAGCACTACAGCATTGAAGAATTGCAAACTCAAAACCGGAATACTGAAAGTTTACTAAAGACAATAAAAAAAAGTAAGGCAGTAGAAGCAAAGTTAGAAGGAATTTTCAATGAAATGCCTGTTTTGCCTATAAAGTATTTGAAGACCTCAGAGCGTTTGGAACTAAATGAACTTTTTGAGATAAAATCCTTCCTGTTCAGTTACTTGCATTTGCAGGAATTATTAAAAGAACATAAACTGAATAGCCAACATCCTTTGCCGGATATGCAAAAAATGTTTTCTCTGCTTGATCCTGAAGGTAACAAACTACCTACTTTTCGGATTTATCCTTCCTATTCTCCTGTTTTAAAGAAACTTACTCAAAAACAGTTTAATATTGCCACTCGTTTGAAAGAAACACGACAGAAGGACTTAGAGAAAGCCAAAAAAGAGCTGCAAATACCTACTTTGAAAGAAGAATTTACTCTTTCCCGAAATCGTCAAGAACAACTGGAGGCAATTTTAGCATCCCAATATTTTATTGTGGTTTCGGAAGGACTGGTAAATTATAATTTCCGCTTGGCTGATTCTAAAGCAGCAGCTGATTTGAAAGCTGAACTGCTTCAACTCTCAATGGAGCTGACGGAAGAGGAAAATAAAATTCTAAGCTCTCTTACAACTCAAATACAAAATGCCTTTAGTAATTTTGAACTTGCCTATAACAGTGCCGAAGAGTATGCTTGGGATTTTTGCCTGGCTAAATTTGCTTTTCATCATAAATGTTGCCTGCCAACTATAACTCATTCTTTTGAGTGTATTTATCTTTCCGAAGCGGTTAATTTGCCGCTGAAACTTTTTCTGGAAGCACTGCAACGTCAATACCAACCCCTAAATATTGAAATGCGCAAAAAGGATAATTTGATAACAGGACCTAATATGGGTGGCAAAAGCACAGCTTTAATAACTATAGGGCAGATGTGCATTTTGGCTTCAATAGGAATACCTTTGCCGGCAAAAAATGCTAAATTACCTCTATTTGATGAGGTTTATTACAATCACGATTCGGGAGAAAACAGTGAGACACTAAGTTCTTTTGCCCGGGAAGTTGTCTCTTTGTCTAATATATTACAGCGCAAAGGGAAAAAACTTATTTTACTGGATGAATTTGCCAAAGGAACCAATCCTGAAGAAGGAGAGGCAATTTGTGTAGCAACATTAAAATATCTAATAAATAGTGATAATACTATCATTTCTGCCACTCATTTCAGTGCTCCGACAGAACTTTCAGGTTTGGCTCATTTTACTATCAAAGGAATTGATGAACTAAGCTTTAAGCGTTTGGAAAAAATGCAGGATAGCAGTTTAGAAACACGCCTGGCTCTTCTTTCTGCAGCAATGGATTATTCTCTTTTACCTGTTTCTGAAAAGACAGCACCTCCTAAATGTGCCATTCGTATTGCAGGAATTTTAGGTTTACCTGCTGAAATATTAGAACAACTATATCAGGAAAAAGATGCCAAAAGTTAGCTCTCAACAAGTTCTTGAACTGGCATTAGAAATTGGACGCATTATTTTGCAAAGCGGAGGAACAACAAACCGCGTAGAATTAATGATGAAAAAGGTCTGCAACTGTTTTGGCTACCCTGAAACAGAATCTTATGTAACTCCCACAGGTATTTTTATCAGCATCAAGGATGAAAACGGCAATATTTTTACCAGTATCAAAAGGATTGAAAACCGCCGCATAGACCTGGGGAAAATAACTCGCATTAGTAAAATGGTGAACTGTATGGAAGTGAAACCACTTTCCGAACAGGAACTGCAGCAACAACTTGTTAATTTTACTGAGGAACTGAAAAAAATAGATAATGATAATCCTTGGAGTCCCTGGATAAGAGACCTCTGTGGAGGGGCTACAAGTGGTTTTTTCTGTTTACTTTTTGGCGGTTCTTGGATGGAATTTGCTGTTGCTTTTTTCATTGGCACAGTCGTTACTTTTAGCTTAAAATATCTAGAGAGATTAGCTTTTAATAACTTTTTGCTGAATGCCATAGCAGCAGCGCTGATTGTTTTGCTAGCAAAAACATTGGATATTTTTATACCTTACATTCGTTTGGATAATATTATAATTGGTGGTATAATGTTACTTGTTCCCGGACTTTCTATTACTAATGCCATTCGTGATACAATGAGTGGAGACCTTGTTGCCGGAACAGCTAGAGCTGTAGAAGCACTATTTATTACGGTAGGAATCGTAGCAGGAAGTGCTTCAATGCTTAAAATTTGGTCAATGTGTGGTTTTTAATGCAGCCCTTTGATACTTTAACCTTAATGCAATTTATTTGGGCTTTTCTGGCTATTTTAGGTTTTTCCATTCGTTCCAACTTAAAAGGAATCAGGATAATTTTTACTGCTTTAAGTGGGGGACTTTGTTGGGCTTTTTATTTAGTAACTTTGTATTACAGCAAGTCAATGCTTTTTTCAGTGTTTGTAGCCATAATTCTAGTGTGCATTTATTCAGAAATAGTAGCACCACATTTAAAAACACCGGTTTCTGTATTTGTAACCTGTGCTATTATTCCTTTAGTTCCAGGAAGAGGTCTCTTTAATTCTATGCAATTATACATTGCTGGAGATAATCTGAATGCTTCCAAAACCATTTTACAGACCCTGCTTATTGCCGGAACCATTTCTATTGCCATTGCTCTGGTCTCTTCGGTAACCAATTTAATAAACAAACTTATGAACAGATTTTAGGAGGCAAAAAAAATGTATAAATCAGTTAAACAACAATTACTGGAGCAAAGAATCTTGAAACTGCTTACTGAAAAGGCACTTAAAACAGCTGAATGGCTTTTTGCCAATTCGGAACTTCAAGCACATCAAGAATATGCCAATATTGTATCTATTAAGCGTTTGGGCTATAATGATCACGGTCCTGTGCATATGCGGAAAGCAACTTTGAACGCTATTAAAATGTTCAATTTGCTCCATCAGTCAGGTATTAAAATGAATCTGGAAAAAGAAGAAGTAGGAACTGCAGACGATTCACTTACAGCTGTAATTTTAGCTTCTTTACTGCATGATTTGGGAATGGCTATAACTCGCGAATCACATGAATTGCTTTCTATTCAACTGGCTATTCCTTATATAGATACTGTTCTGAACATATTACATACGGAAAATGAGAGTATCCTAAAAACCGCTATCCGTTCTCTTACTATTGAAGGTATTTTTGGTCATATGGCAACCCACAAAATTCATTCCCTGGAGGCAGGTTTGGTTTTAATTGGAGATGGAAGTGATATGGAAAAAGGCAGAGCCAGAATTCCTACTATACTTTCTTCCCAAACAAGAGTTGGAGATATTCACAGGACTTCTGCTTCCGCTATTCAAAAAGTGAAGATTTTTAAGGGACAGGAAAAGCCCATCAATATTACCGTGGAAATGAATGCCTCGGTAGGTTTTTTCCAGGTGGAAGAGGTCTTTTTTCCCAAAATAAATATCAGTCCTGTAAAACCTTATATTGAACTTTATGCAGGAGTTACTGATAGAGAGATGCTCAGGTATTTGTAAAAAATGAAAAGTGATAAAAGGAATTTGGAATGAGGACAATAAAACATTTTTATGGACAAGCTATAAATAATGATTATAGCGTCCTGTGTTAGTAAAAAATCAGGAGGGTTACTATAGGGCAATGAAAGTAATGTCTTGATGCTCAGATATTAGAAAAAATTGAGAGGGTATAAGATACTTTACCTGATGGTCTTGGAGTTCATAAACCTATGATAGTAGCAGCTTTTTCCTGAATGAAATTACAAGACAGAAGCTATGCTCTTTTCATCATCTTGATTTATTAAATTACTTTGTGGACTTAGTATAAATGCCTGTTGCTTAATCACTTATTTAATGCTCCCGTAACGCTGCCGTAACACTTCCGTAACACTTCCTTAACGGCCGTTAGGGAATCGTTAAAGGAGTGTTAAAGCTGTCTAAAAGAATCAACTTGGCAGGGAATAATACGCTGTCTAAAAACAGGTAAAGGTCTCGCCAATTGCAAGCTAATTTACTGCCATATAGAATAAATTTTTTATGTTGGACACTATCAATTATGAAAAGGCAATAAATGAAAAAAAAGCAGGGCAAAGTCATTCTTCGCCAACTCCTTTTCTCTATTAATATTATTTCCTTTTATAGTATGGAAGTTATATTGCATAGACATCTCCTGATTGCTGTTTTTGCAGAAATCTACATCAGACAGGAAAATATTTATGCCTTATAAAGGGGAAAACAGTATTAATCCTATTCATCTCAAACCTATTATTAAAAATTATCCGGTGAATCTGCAGCAAACAAAAAGGGCCTACAAACCTTGCCTACAGACCCTATTCCTACTTTCCAAAAACCCCGAATACAGAGATTCGTATTTCTGAAATGCAGAGATTATGCCAAATCGGATAACAAATATAAGACCTTGATAATTATAATAGTTATGCAAATAGAGAAAAGAAGTATAGGGTATAATTTACCACAGTTAAAAATGAGTAATATTGATTAGCTGAAGGTATTTTAGAGCTGAAGTTATTGAAATTCCAAAGATTGGATTAGCTAACGGGTAGGCAGGGTAATTTTCAGAGCGGATATCTTTTTGAAAAGATTGGATTTATCCATCTGTAAATGGTATGCTGCCTGGCGTATATTGTAATTATAAATCCTTAAAACATTTTCTATATATGCCTTCTCAAAACTGGTAATTGCTTTTCGTAAAGAGCCATACTCGCGATCGCTAAGATCGCTTTCGGAGGGTGTGGTAAAATCTACCATAGTCAAATGGTCATTTTTAGAAAAAACTACCGCTCTTTCCACTGCATTTTTCAATTCGCGAACATTTCCTTCCCATTTTTGTTCACAAAGCCAGGAAACAGCAGAAGGGCTAATTGGTTTGGGGGGAATATCATTCCGGGTGCAGAATTCATTCATAAAATACTCTGCCAGAACAGGGATATCTTCAATCCGTTTTCTTAACGGGGGAATGTTTATTTCAATCGTATTTAAGCGATAGAAAAGGTCTTTCCGAAAGAGTTTTTCTTCGGTAAGTTTTTCCAGGTTCTGGTTTGTAGCGCTGATAATGCGGGTATTAACTTTTTGGACTTTACCGCCAATTTTCTGAATTTCGTTTTCGGAGACCACGCGTAAAAGTTTTGCCTGAACTTCAAGAGGGAGCTGACTTATTTCATCCATAAAGAGAGAATTCTGATCAGCAAATTCAAAATAGCCCCGATGCGCTTTTACTGCACCTGTAAAAGAACCGCTTTCATAGCCGAAAAGCTCCGCTTCAAAAAGTTCTTTGGGAATGGAAGCACAGTTTATGCTGACCAGATTTTTTTCACCATATTTGCTTAAACGATGAACAGCTCTGGCAGCAAGTTCTTTTCCTGCACCCGTTTCACCTGTAATTAAAACGGGACAGTCAAACCTGGCAGCTTTACAGATATCGTCATAGATTTTTTGCATAACGGCAGAGTTACCTTGCATACCAATTGCAGCTAAGCGTAAACTGTGCATTTGTTTTTTTGTTACGATACCGTCATAGATTCGTTCCAAACGCAAGAGCAGATGGGTTGTATCTATTGGTTTTTCAATAAAATCCATTGCTCCATTTTTTATTGCTTTTACGGCATCGGGAATATGTCCGCTACCGGAAATCATTAAAACAGGCAAATCAGGATAATTTTCGCGCACTTTGTCTAATAAACTAAAGCCGTCATAAAGAGCGGGAAAACACATATCCAGCATCATAATATCATAATTATTTTTTTGTAAAAGGGTTTCAGTTGCTTCAATATTGGAAGAGCAATCCACAGCATAGCCGTTTTTCCTTAAAAAATCGGAAGTTAGCTGGAGGAAAACAAGATCGTCATCTGCCAAAAGGATGCTAATTTCTAACATCAGAAGCTCCTTTTAACCAGATACTGACAACCGTGCCAACATTTTCTTCACTTTGAATGTTCATCAGCCCTCCCATAGAATCAATTATTTTTTTAGTTTCGGGAATGCCGATACCGGTTCCCGATTGATTGGTAGTAAAAAATGGTTTCCAGATATCTTCCAGGTATTTTGCCGGAATACCTTTACCCGTATCTTCAATTTCAATTAGCACTCTCAATTGACCTTGGGGAGATGAAGCAAGTGGAAATTCCTTTATACTGATATGTAAAGTTCCTCCTTCAGGCATTGCATCCAAGGCATTATTAACAATATTAGTGAGCGCTTCTTCAAAACGAATGGGCTCAATATTGGCAGAAATTGAAGTCAGCGACCAGTTTTTAATTAATTTGATATTTTCGGGAAATTGAATTTTTGCCAGGCAGTGTTCAATGGAAGGGATGATATCCTGCAGTTCCAATTGATAATCCTGGAGTTCTGTAAAGCGTTGAAAGGAATGAGTAAAGACCCGAACTTTATCTATTTCAGAATGGATAATTTGATAATATTTGTTACGGGTGGGGTCTGTATCTGCATTCAGAGTTTCCAAAGCGAGCAAAATATTGGTTATATGCCGGCGTACATGATGAGAAAGACGACGAGCTGTTTCTGCCCATTCAATTTTATCCTGAATTTCACTTTCTTCAGTATAGGGGCGAATAACAATAGAAAAAAGCTTTTTACAGGTTGAATTGCGGATAAAGTAAACCTGAAAAACCCGGCTTTGAGGATTTTGTTTTAAGGTTCCAATATAACTTCCGGTCCTCAATTTTTCTCTACAGAATTCCTGAAAAGGTTTAGCTAATGCAGGAAAGATATCGTTCAGGTTTTTATTATTTAGGGTGCCGAAATCATTGGCAAGCTCATTGATTTTGAAATTATAGTGCTTGATAATGCCTTTTTTGTTTACTGTTAAAATACCTTGTTCCCAGCTGTCTATCAGTTTCAGAACGGCTTTTCTACGATAAATATTGCTGATAATTAAAATAATACAGAGTAGGGCAACCAGAACAAACAAATAAAGAGCATAATTTTGCAGGAGAGATAGTAAAATAACAAATGGGGAAAGGGGGGTATATTCATAATAATTGATCTGTTTATTGGTTCCCGCTACAAGCATTGGATTTGTCTCAAATCCGGTTTTTACAATATTTGCACCATAAATTATAGTATCCGGGAAAGGATTTTTTATTCTTGCGCAGCGGTAATAATTTTTATCCAGAATTTCCAGTGAGCCATCTTTCTTTTGCAAAAACAATTCCTTGTTGCCATCCCTATCCAGGTCTCCAATATCCCAAATTTGACTAACAAAGTCCCTATAGTTATGTTTTACAGGCATTAAATCCGCGTCCAGAATCAATAATCCCGACTTAGTATCTACCAAATGAAGATAATAATCAGAAGTGCTACCCATCTTTTGTAAAAAATGAGCATACTGTTTTGCTTCCAAAGTTGAAGGAAGTTCCAGAGTTCGGTTTTTGATTAGCCGTTTACCATTCCAGTTAAATACCGAGGCAATATTAAAGTGTTTTTCGCTTCCCCAGGTGCAGTTTACGGCATATATTTCTTTTATTCCATCCTGATTTACATCTGCTGTATCAAGACAAATTCTGCCATAACCGTTAAATTCGCGTTCTTTATATAAAACCTCTCCTTTTGCAGAAAGAACAATAATCCAACCACTACTGTCGTCAACATCATTGATAATTTCATCAGTATTTTTCAAAGCATCATTAGAGACAATAATTTCTTTGCTGCCATCACCATCAAAATCATCCCATAAAACACTCCTGGGATTGCAAGGTAAATCATAACGCCATTTAATAGAACCGGTTTCAAAATCGTATAAAATTAGTCCCCTTGGTTTAGCAGTAAAAAAATCAATTAATTTACAAAGCAGTTCCATTTTTCCGTCATTATCTATGTCCTCCAGAAAAATGGGATAAATAGAACCGTTATAAATATAGTCAACCCTGCCTTTTGCTCTGTCAGTCCGTTCTAAAGAGGAAAAATATTTGTTCTCTCTTTGCAGGGGAATTTGCCAGATATATTTTACCCCCATTAAATAAAGTGAATCGGAATCGTTACTGCTGATAAATAGCCATCGGTCATTATTTCTTTTATCAATAAGGGTGTTCAGAGCGATAATTTTATTCGGGAGATTGATTTGGGAGATAGTTTTGCCTTTAATATCTTGAACCAGGATAAAATATGTATGCTCATTATATTGAGAATGACAAATAAAGAAATCTTCACTTTCATCTTTCAAACCAGCTGTTATCCAACCATTTAAGGGAACAGTATACTGAGTCATTTCCTTGAGTGTAAATTGACGGGTATCAATTTCGCGGGTTAGCCAGCAGCTACCACATAAGAAAAGGCAAATAATCCCAAAAACTATCGTTCTATTCATTTTCCTACCAATAAAATATATAATTTTCTTTATGATCACAAATAGAATATTCTGTCAAGGGAAAAATTCAATTGGCATTTACTGTTTCAGTCCTGTTGCGTAATCTGCCTTTATGATGTATTCCAATAATGACGATAGAAGTTAATATCCCTTCTATCATATAGTTAGGTTAGATAAATGGCTTATTGTATAGAAGTGCAGAAAACTCCCTCACATCAATTATTGGAATAGAGGGAGAATTTATTATTTTATAATTATCCTAATCCGCTGGTTTAAATATCTGGATCGCCCGGAAATTCTGTTTCGTCCAGGGCAGATAAGAAGAGCTCGTAGAATTTATCCGCTAAAATATTAAATAAATTCTCATCTTCAATGGGATAAAAAGTAACAATATCTCCTGATTCTATCATTTGAAAGATTTCATAAGTATTTTCATCTTCAGGGGATAAAGCAATATAAAGTTTATCCTCATACTCAATATGCCCAATAGGAATATAATTTTGGATAGAACCATCTTCGCTTTCTACGGGAATAATAAATTGCTCATTCTGACATTCTTCGTCACAGATATGTGTATCTGCAGGACGGGTTTCGTTTTTTTCATTAGGTGTCATTGGAAGTTCCTTATTTATATTTTAGTCATAATTTGGAATGTATATTTTCTGGCAAGCTAAATCTTTGTTTTTAAGGCAAGCAGATATAGACAGCAGTAAAAAAGGAATAGAAAATTGATTGACGGTTTTAAGCCCTGTATTTTTTAAGATAAATAAAATAAAATTAACATTCTGGAGGAAAAATGAAATATCGTGTGCTCGCGATAAATCCCGGTTCAACATCAACTAAAATTGCTGTTTATGATGACAGCACTCCCGTTTTTGAAAAGACCTTACGCCACGATCCTGAAGAATTAAATCAATTTGGTGAGCTTTTTAATCAGACGGATTTTCGTAAGACATTGGTTATGGAAGCGATGGAAGAAAATAATGTCCATCCCCAAAGTTTAAATGCAGTAGTTGGCAGAGGTGGTTTAGTTCGTCCTGTAAGTGGAGGAACATGGAAAGTAAATGAAGCAATGTTACGAGATTTGAAAGATATAACAATTTGGGGAAGAAGCCATGCTTCCAATTTAGGTGCCTTTTTGGCAAAAGCAGTTGCAGAACCACTTGGCATTCCCTATTTTATAGTTGATCCGGTAGCAACAGATGAAATGGAGGATATTGCGCGCTTGTCAGGCATTCCTGAAATTGAACATAAAAGTTTGTTTCATGCGTTAAATATCCGCTATATTTGTCGTTTATTAGCAGAAAAACTGGGGAAAAGCTTAAATGCAGTAAATTTAATTGGAGTGCACCTGGGAGGTGGAATTTCCGTTGCTGCAATAAAAAACGGAAGAGTGGTGGATGTTAATAACGCTCTTTTAGGGACGGGACCCTTTTCTCCTCAAAGAGCCGGCTCACTTCCCATCGGTGATTTGATAGAAATGTGCTATTCAGGGAAATACACAAAAAAAGAACTTACTACTTATCTTTCCAAAAGTGCAGGACTTATGGCTTATTTAGGAACCGATAGCGGAATTGAAGTTGGTAAAAGAGTTGCAGCAGGTGACCCAAAAGCTAAACTTGTTTTAGATGCAATGTGCTACAGAATATCTAAGGAAATAGGTTCCTGTGCTGCAGTGCTTGCGGGAAAAGTAGATGGGATTTATCTTAGCGGTGGTTTGGTATATAACGATTATATAGTGAATTTCATTAAAGAACATACTAAATTTATTGCTCCTATATACCTGTATCCCGGTGAAAAAGAAATGGAAGCACTCTGCCAAGGTGGATTAAGAGTTCTGAATGGAACCGAAGAAGCAAAGGAATATCCTTATTGAAATATTTCCTGGTTATCTTTCTGCTTACTATCGGCATTTTCCTAAATGCTGAAAATTGGACTGTCCTTGTTTATATGGCTGCCGATAATAATTTGGCACAAATGGGCAGATTAGATATTAATTCTATGGAAAGTGTTGCCCAACCTGCGAATTTGAACTTAATTGTTCAAGCTGATTTTCCCGAAGGAGCAAAACGCTATAGAATTCAACAGGATAATTCGGAACAGATAACTTCGCCGATTTTAGCCAATTTGGGTAATATTAATAGTGGCGATCCCAATACTTTGAACAATTACATAAAATGGGGTTTCAACCGCTATCCTGCTCAGCGCAAAATGTTGATTATCTGGTCTCATGGGGATAGTTGGTATAAAGCTAACACAGGCAAATGGATTTGTCCTGATGATAATGCTCAAGACCTGATTAGTGTTTCCGGAGGAGAACTGGTTTTAGCACTATCCGATATTCCTCATTTGGATATTTTATTATTTGATGCTTGTAGTATGCAATGTATTGAAGTGATTAATGAAATTCAATCCTTTGCAGATTATATAATCGGTTCAGAAGACCTTGTTCCCCAATATGGTTTTCCTTATGAAGATATTATTCCCCTTTTTGAGAGTGACTTTGATCAACTTTTAACGCAGATTCCCGAGCTCTATGTTTCTTCCTATTTGCCGGGTCAAGGTATAAATCCCGGTGGAGCTCTTTGGACTGTTACCTGTTCAGTAGTTAAAACAGAAATAATGCCTCAGTTTATGCAACAAATTAAAAATTTTGCCGTAAGCCAAAGATTTCTTGCCTCTAAATATTTTACTATTCGCAATTCCTGTTATTCTATGAATACAGGACTTGCAGATGTTGATATCAGAGATTTTTTGGAAAGAGCACAAATAGTTTGGGATAGCGGAATACAAAATTTGCTCTCTCTCTGGAATTCTATGGTTATCAGCAGTTGTTTTACCAATCCTGAAGAAACGGGAAATATAGGAACTGCAGCAATTTGGTTTCCAGACAGCAGATTTAATTTTGAAAACGGTTGGAGACAATATTACAAGCTGGATTTTTCTCGCTCACGATGGCTCAGTTTTGTAAATTCCGCTATCGGAAATGATACTTTTCCTCCTGAAAAACCTATGCTGCTTTCCCAAAACCTGATTTATAATACCTTGCAAATTTCTCTGCAGGCAGGTCCTGATCCTGATTCCCTTTACTATGAAATAATTAAAGATGGGGGTGAGCATTCTCAATATTTTTATACCAGTCCCGATAATTCTGTGTTTACGATTATGCTGCAAATTTCCCAAGCTGGAACATATCAAATAAGAGCTATTGACCAAAGTGGAAACAAAAGCGAACCTTTAACCGGAAATTATACCTATTCTGAACCCCGGGCATCAATAATAATTAACCCTAATCCTGTTTCCGGAACCTCTCTCGCTGTTTTAAGGTGGTGGGCAAGTGAAGAACTTTCAGGTAAAATTCAACTGGAGATTTATAACCTGAGAGGTCAAAAAGTGATGAATAGATATTTGGGAGAAGTGATTTCAGGTGAAGGAAATTTCCTGCTTTCTGCAGAACCGAAATTTAGAACTCTACCCTCGGGTGTATATATTTTAAGATTGTATATGGGAAACAGGAAATTTACAAAAAAGCTGACTATCTTATACTAAAATTATGCGCTTGGGTCTCATGTGGATAACCTGTGGATAAATTTTGTGGAAAAGCTTCTACAAATTATAACAGCCATTATTTCCAGACAGTTAATAAATTATAGTTATCCACAGTGCTTGTGGATAAGTCCCTATCTGATTAAAAATGAGAGAATTTGGAATGCAGAATAGTTGATGATGAAAAATATTACCTTTCTCCAACTGAGTAATGAACGCCTGCGCTATCTTGCTAAACTGAAACAGAAGAAATATCGTTTGCAGGAAGATCTGGTAATTGTTGAAGGAAAAAGAACACTAGAACAGCTTTTTGCCTGGGGTATTAAACCCAGGGAACTATATATTGTGGAAGGCGAACCAACTGTTTCAGCAGAGATAAATTATACAGTTTCGGGGCAGAGAATGAAACGACTTTGTGATTCTGAACAGCCGCAAAAAATAGCAGGACTGTTTTCCTTACCTAAACCCCGGAAAATAGCTTTTCAGAAAGCATTTTATTTGGACAATATAAGCGATCCTGGTAATTTGGGAACAATTTTCAGAATTGCTTCTGCCTTCAATATTAACAGTTTAATTCTTTCACCTGATAATTGTGAAATTAGCTCTCCTAAAGTTATTCGTGCCTCTTTGGGAGCTGTTTATCAAGTTCCATTTGTCTTTTGTAAAGTGGAAAATCTGCAGGAATTTAATGCGCATATTTTCGCTTTGGATGCCAAAGGGAAATTAACTCTTTCCCGTTTTGAACCCCCTTTTGAACCATATATAGTTGCTTTGGGAAATGAAGCTAAAGGTCTTTCTGAGGAAATTTTGCAGATAGCTGAAAAAATAATCTCCATTCCTATGCTGGGGAAAATGGAATCCTTGAATGTATCTGCCGCTGCATCTATTTTAGCGTATTTCCTTAGTCAGAACTAATCTCATTTTATTTCAAAGTAGAAAAAAAAATAATTTGCACTTGACAAATTTATAATTATATTTCCAAGTGGAATTGTGTGATAGAAGGAGTATGATAATGGAATATTTCCAGGATGAAAGGAATTTATTTTTACCCCAAATCAATTCCTTAGGGTTGTGCTGCAAAATAAAGATACCATTGAAGAGAACTGTTATCTATAAATATGAAACCTGGATTGGTATTTTAATAAAGGAGGAAGGTTGACATCCCTGTCAACCACCTTATAAATATAAGACCCGGATAGGTGTCTTAATAAAGGAGAAACAAAAATGAAACAACTACCAAAACTTCTCGCAGTGATACTGTTACTTGTAATTATCAGTTCCTGCACGATGAACAAACCGATTTGCGCTACCTCTAACCCATTGGGCGAAAAACAAGGTGTTTATTCACAAATCAGTATATTGGGTATTCCTCCTATAGCTAATAAAAATGCTGCTATTGCCAAGGCAGCGGAAAATGGTGGAATAACTAATATTTCTACAGTTGATTATAACACTACCTTTCTTTTCTTCCTGATTAAATATGAAACCATAGTAACAGGAAATTGATGCTGTCGGGCTGTTCCAAGAGAATTAGTATTTTTTATTTTGTTCCTGCTTTCAGTTAGTTTGATATTTTCAGGAAACGGAACAATACTTTGAACTGAAGAAAATGAAGCGTAAACGGGAACTTTATGGTTGCCTGAAGGATGTTTTACTGTAAGAAAAGGTTAGTAATAAGATAATTGTAACTTTGGTTTGTACACCATAGAGGCAAAAGTGTTTTTTGCGAAAGGAGGATCTATGTTTTAGGTGTATTGTTTTTTATTGAAACCGCGCTTCCTTTTTGTTAATAATTATGTGGTTTTCTGCTTTTACAGGAATGACTAATTACTTTTCATTCTAAAAATGATATTAAATGAGGAATTGACAAAAAAGGGGAGATGCAGGACTTGGTAACAGGAATATTTTTCTTAAGGGAGGATAAAGGATGCTGAATATTGTAAATCAGAAAACGGGCTGGATAGAAGTAATTTGTGGAAGTATGTTCAGTGGTAAAACGGAAGAATTGATTCGGAGAATCAGACGTGCCGAATATGCTAAACAAAAAGTGCTGGTTTTTAAGCCGGTTATTGATAATCGTTACGATGCGAATAACATTGTTTCTCATTCACAAATGCAGGCACCTTCAATTCCGATTGCTTCTCCTGGAGAAATTTACAGCTATCTGGATGATGATGTAAAAATAATAGCTATTGATGAAGCACAATTTTTTGAATCCTCCATAGTTGGTATTTGTAATGATTTGGCAGACAGGGGTTATAGAGTTATTGTAGCCGGTTTGGATCAGGATTATAAGGGAGAACCTTTTGGCAGTATGCCTCAACTAATGGCAGTGGCAGAATATGTTACTAAAAATTTAGCTATTTGTGTGATTTGCGGAAATCCTGCCAATAGAACTCAACGCACAATTCATAAGGATGAACAAATTCTGGTTGGTTCCACAGAAGCTTATGAAGCTCGTTGCAGAAATTGTCATGAGGTTTTGGATTGATATATACAACCAGTTTAACAGGTTCCATAATACTGTTTGCTATTCGCATTATTCAGATCTATAATATTTTAATCATAGCGAGGGTATTTGCTTCCTGGATAGTCAGGAATCCGTATAATCGTGTATACCACTTTCTAATAACTATTACGGAACCGGTTTTAGGTCTAATCCGTCGTATTTTACCTCCGCTAATGGGTTTGGATTTATCACCGATAATTGCCTTTTTTCTACTTGATTTATTATCGCGGCTTTTAGCTTCGTTAATGTAAGATGGAGGAGTTTATGCCCCTATTTCCTTTGGATATAAGACATCAGGAGTTTTCCACTGCAATGTTTGGTTACAGCAAAAAAGAAGTGCGTGCTTTTTTAGACCAGGTTGCTTCAGAGGTTGAGGCATTTCAAAAACAGCTGGAAAGAGAACTGGCGCGTCAGGAACAAAAACAAAATGAAGTGAAACAAGAAGCTTTGCAAGCCGGAAATGTTGTAGAAGAATTAAAAAGACGAGAAGAATTGATTAGTAGAACCCTTGTTTTTGCAGAAAAAACTAAAGCAGATATTATTGCCAACGCTCGTAAGGAAGCAGAAAATATCATTAAAGAAGCAGACCTGAAAGCTAAGCGAGCTATCCAGGAAGCAAAACAATATTTAAGTGTTTTGGAACATCAATATCTGCAATTAAAGGAACAGAAAAGACAGTTCCTGATTCAGTTTAAGGTGGAGCTGCAAAGCTTTCAGGATAGAATAAGCAAAGACCCTCTTTTAAGTAAAGACAGTGAATTAAGGTTAGATAGCGAATTTCATCAAATAAAAGAAGAATTTGTTCCCCAACCAGAACATACTGAAACCCCAACAGAAAAGAGCAAATAAATGAGCAGTTACAAAAATACCTCTGCCTGGCTGAAAACCAAATTACCTAAAGAGCCCGAAATTGCAGTTATTTTAGGAACGGGATTGAGTAAGTCAGCAGAAGCATATCCAATACTTTATTCTATAACTTATAATCAAATACCTGGCTTTGTTCAAAGCACGGCTCCCACTCATAAAGGAAACTTGTTATTGTGTGAAGTTGAGGGAGTTCCTGTTCTTTTTTTGCAGGGACGTTTTCATTATTATGAGGGCTATTCAATGCAGGAAGTTGTTTTTCCGGTTAGAGTTTTATCAGCATTAGGAATAAAGATCTTAATAGTTACTAATGCTTCCGGAAGTTTGAGAAAAGAACTGGAACCAGGAACAATTGTGCAACTGCAGGATCATATTAACTTTATGGGTACTAATCCCTTAATAGGAATGAATGATGATGACTTTGGTGAAAGATTTCCTTCCTTGAATAATCCCTACGATCCTGAACTATGTTTGCTGGCAGATGAAGTAGCTTTAGATTTGGGAATTAAAACAGCTAAAGGTGTTTATATAGCAGTTACAGGACCTTCTTTAGAAACGAAAGCTGAGTGTTTCGCTTTTGCTTCCTGGGGAGCGGACCTTGTTGGAATGTCTACAGTTCCGGAAGTAATAACAGCACGCCATTCAGGGCTTAAAGTTCTTGGCTATTCAATAGTGACTAACTATAGTAATCTGTTTCATAATTTAGCACATAGTCAGGAAGAAATCCAAAGAATTGCTGATAAATCAGGAAAACTTCTACAAAAGTTAATAGCAGAATTGATTTTAAGGTTAACAAGGACTTTTTCATTGACATCATAATTGGTATTATAATATTTGAATAATTTTATTTTTGGAAGTTCAACACCAAAGGAGAATATAATGGCAACGAAGAAGTTACCGCCTGAAAAATTGAAACATTACGAAGAAGTTATTCGGGCTGAATTACAGGAAAGCATTGCCTATATTGATAGCATCAATAAAGAACAAAGTTTGGGTGCTCGTGAAAGCAGTGGTGACCTTTCCAGTTATGCTTTTCATCAAGCAGATCAGGGTTCAGATACTAACCTTATGGAACAGACAGTTATGATGCTGGAAACTGAGAGAGAAAAAATTCGGCAGCTTAATGAAGCACTCCAAAGAATAGCTGATGGAACCTATGGTATTTGTGAATTTTGCGGTGAATTTATCCAAGAAACCCGCTTGGAAATTATTCCTTACGCTACCTGCTGTGTTGCCTGCAAAGAGAAAAACGAAGATAAAAAAAGGCGGCAAAAGCGTTGAAACAACCTCGGACACAGTTAAAAACAGCTCCTGCTTATGTTATTATGCTCCTAATTTTGGTTTTGGATCAATTAACCAAAACTTTGGTGCGGGTAAATATGGAATTATATGAAATTATTCCTATTTTACAGGATTTATTTAGCGATACATTTATTTTGGTTAGAGTCCAAAATAGTGGTGCTGCTTTTTCCTTTGGTTTTGGCAGTGATTTAATAAACAGGATATTTTTCATCTGTGTAACGGTTTTAGTGGTAGGTATTATTATTTATTTATTACATTATGCTCAGCATAAGATTCAGGTTATTGCTTTCGGTTTGGTTTTAGGTGGAGCTTTGGGTAATTTGATAGACCGGGTTTTATTTGGACCAGTAACGGACTTTTTCTCTATGGATTTTCCCGATTTTATTATGGAACGTTTTCCCGTGTTTAACATAGCAGACAGTTCAATTTTTATTGGTGTAGTTTTGCTGCTCATTGATATGCTGTTTATCAAAGATAAGCCAAGCCCTCTTCCCGAAACAACAGACAAGATAGAAATCAGTGAAATTAATATGGAGCTATAAATGAAGAATTATCTTCTTTCCTTTCTGGCAATTTTCCTGGTAGTAGGAATATCAGCTCAGACAGTTCTTACCTGTCACGACATTCAATATACTACCGATCCCTCAGGCAATTCACCTTACTATAATCAAACAGTTACTGTTCAAGGAATCGTAACTCATATAATTCCCAATTCTGCTTTTTATATTGCAGATGCGGAAGGAGGTGAATGGAGCGGGCTTTATGTTTATCATAGAAATACTAGCAATGTTGTTAGTTTAGGAGATCTGGTTCAGCTTACCGGATCGGTTGATGAATATTATAATTTAACTGAATTTGTCAATGTAAGCGCTTATGAAATAATTTCACAGGGAAATCCTCTGCCGCCATTTCTGGAATTATCTACAGCAGATATACCTTCCGGAACTAATCATCCGGAAAATGAAAAGTATGAAGGTGTATTGGTCAGATTTCAGGATGTTACAATTAAGTCCACTCCAGATGGTTACGGCCAATTTTTAATAGCAGACAGCAGCAATATTTGGGCAATGGTAGATAATGGATTATATTCTATACCGGCGAGTTCCATTGTTATTGGTGAGATTTGGTATATTATTCAAGGAATTGTAGATTTTCACAGCAGTGCCGGGTATAAACTGAATCCTCGTAATGCCAGTGATATGATTAAGCAGGATACCATAGAGAATTCCATAATAAAAATTGTAAGAACCGATCCTACAACTGATCCAGCTCTGAATACAGATATCTCTATGAGTTTAATTAGCACTAAAATTAAGTCCGAATGGGGAGTGATGAGTTATTCTGTTACTTTCAAAGTTAATCCCGCTGAGCTTATTTTTTCGGGATTGGAGATTGATAGCACTTTAACCTATGAAATGCCTGATTTTAATATTAGTGCCGGTGGAGATACTATTAGTTGGACTTATTTTTCTCAGGACGGAATAATATATCCAAACAATGATGCCCTGTTAATTAAAATTTTGGTGAGACCTCTTGTTTATGGAGAACACATAATTGACCTTATCTCTTTCAAATATAATGAAACGGAAGTTAATAACCTGATTGACGGTTCGGTTATAACTAAGATTCAGAAAAAAATTGCCTATCTGAATATTAACCAACAAGGAGATAAGAAAAATATCTTTAATCCGGAGAGGGGAGAGGAAATTATAATCAGCTACGGAACCAAAACCGGCTATCTTTCCAAGGCAATTATCAGAATTTATGATGTACAGGGTCGTTTGGTTTACACACCTGTGCATAAAAATATAACTTCTGCAACTGGAATTGAAGAATATAAATGGAATGGACGCGACTCTAATTTGAAATTACTAACTCCTGGTTTGTATTACTGTCATTTGGAGGTTACCGATCGCAGTAGCGGTGATAAAGATAATACTGTTCAGCCCATTGTTATTAAAAGCGCTTTGAAGTGAGGTTTATAATGAAAAAATTTTTGTTTATCTGTCTGCTTCTAATACAGTCCGCATTACTTTTAGCTGTGTTTGATGATTATCAACCCTCTGCCATAGCCAGGGGAATGGGTGGTGCTTATACAGCTGTTTCCAAAGATGCCAATGCTATATTTTTCAATCCTGCCGGGCTGATTAATACTGCTTTTAGTGCAAAACTTAGCTTTTCTCAACTCTACAATCAGGACTTCAGTGAATTGAAAACTGTGGCTTTGGGTTATAAACTTCCTAAAAATCTGGGAACAGTAGCTATTGGAGCAAAAGCAATGGATGTGGATTTTGAGGATGTAAATCTGATGAGTGAACAGGTTTATAGTTTGGCACACAGTTTCTATTTATTGCAGGATATCCATTCGCAAATTTCTTTCGGTTATACTGGCAATTTTTATCGCTTAAGTATGGATGGTGAAGATGACGATACTGCTTTGGGCATTGATTTGGGTGCCCTGGCAGTTTTGCATACCAGAACTCATATTGCCTTTGCTGTTACCAATATCAATAAAGCCAAAATGGGAGATGAAAATCAGATAGACCTGCCCAGTAAAATGGCTTTGGGAATTGCTTATATTCCTTATGAGAAAGTGACTACTTCTATAGAAGTGAAAAAGGACTTTGCCAAAGAAACTGAATTTATGGGGGGAGTGGAAGCACATTTATTAGAACCCTTAGCTATTCGTTTCGGTGTCCATCAAAATCCTGCTACTTATAACGCCGGTTTAAGCATCTATATTCAGAATTTGGAATTGGATTATTCCTTTACTTATCATAGTGTCCTACCGGCAACACACTATTTTTCTTTGGGTTATAATTTCCAATGAGAGTAAGTATGAAAGCAACAAAATTTATTCCCGCCTTTATTCCTGTCGTCCTTGAATTGTTCTCTATCGTTAAACGTAATGCCAAACACGATCAAAATATCAGAAAAAAAGATCGGACTGCAGAAAAAATTGGTTCCCTGGAGCATTTACTGGTTCGCCTGGAAAAGAAAGTTCAACAAAACAGGGAAATATACATCAAGAGCTTTAACAAAATTAAAATTTGGCTGGCAATTAATTCCCTGCTCCTTATAGCTATCCTTGTTAAACTGTTTATCGGATAGAATGAAAAATTAAGAATGCTGAATGAACAGCTGAGGAAAACTGTAAATAATTCTCTGTGATAGAGACAATTACATTGTTTTTAAGGCAGATATAATTTTCCTGCTTTTACGGAACCTTAATTCAGTTACCTTATTGCTTGGTACAAATTCAATTCTCTAACAACCTCGTAAAACTTCCATAGTTCCTTTACAGGGTTTTTACAGAAATATTACCTGGTTATAATATAGTTTTCTAAATGATAAGGCATAAATATTTTCCTTTCTGAGGTGGATTCCTGTAAAAACAGTAGTCCAGAAAAGTTTATGTGATATATTTATTATACTTTAAAGGAAACAATGTTAGGAGAAAAAAGTAAGTGGCGAAGAAAGCATTTTCTAAACCTGTTTTTTTCTATTGCCTGTTCATAATTTATAGTGTCCCCAATTAAAAATTTACTTTAGGTTGAAATAACTTAGCTTGCAATTTGCGCAACATTTTCCTATTTTATGCTGCGCATTATTACCTACCAAGTTGAATCTTTTATGCTGCCTTAACATATCTTTAACGATTCCTTAACGAAGTTAATGTATTGTTAAAGAATCGTTAAAGAGTCGTTAAAGAAATGACCAGGTAACAGGTAATTAAACTAAGGCCACAAAGTTATTTTATAAAACAAGATAATAACAGGTGCATTGCTTCTTTCTTGTAATTTCATTCAGTAAAAAAGCTGGAACTATTATATGTCTACGAACCAAGGGACTAGGTAGTAAAGTATTTATTGCTAGCTTAATATGTTCTAATCTTAGCATTAAGATATTACTATCGTCGTTCTATGGTTTTCCTTTGGATTTTTTTAGCACAGGAGGATATAATCATTATTTATGGCTTATCAATAAAATTGTTGTATAATTTATGGCAATAACAGGATGCAATTCAGCAATGCTGTAAGAAATGATTGACAGAATAGGGCATAAAAATATTTAGTGTTTTGTGTGCGCCCTTAGCTCAATTGGATAGAGCATCTGACTACGGATCAGAAGGTTGGGGGTTCGACTCCCTTAGGGCGTGCCATTTTTTTCTTGCCAGCACTTGCTGGCTTTTTTTTGTGGAATAATTATGGCTATGAAACGCAGAATCAAGAACAGATGGAATAATATTATCCTGATTTTCAGGATGATGTTGCGTTACTGGCATTATATGCTTGCCGGTTTTGTATGTATGTTACTTTTTGCTCTTTTTAATGGAGTGAGCGTAACTTTAGTAATTCCAGTGTTTGATTATGTTTTCAAGCCGGATAAAGTCAATTTATTATACACTGATTTCAGCAGTTTTCTTGTGGCTTTAGGAGAGATGCTAAAACAGCATATTAGTTCTTCCGGTGGTTTTTTCCCGGCAATTCAAAATTATGGTGCCTTATGGGAAGATGCTAAAATGCTGATGTTGCAAACGGACTCTCTATCTTTATTGTATTTATTATGTATAGCGGTTTTTCTTATTATCCTGTTTAAGAATATCTTTTATTTGCTGCATAAGGTCCTTTTCAATTCCGTAAGGGGCAGAACTATTCGCGATATACGCAATTATATGTTTTCCCGCTATTTAAATCAGTCCCTAACTTTTTTCAGTCGTCATCGCGTTGGTGATGCTATTGTTCGTATGGTTGGTGATGTAGAAATCGTTAGTGAACAGTTAATTAATTCCTTTGTGAATGTTATTCGGGAAGTGATAACGGTGCTTGTTTTTGCCCGAATAGCATATTTATTAAATCCTGTTCTACTTCTTTACAGCATTATTATTTTGCCGGTTTTTTCATTTACAATAGGTCTTTTAGGCAAGAAAATAAAAAAATATTCCAAGCGCATTCAGGAACAACTTTCTAATCTTTTTTCCAGTGTGGAAGAAGTGTTGAACAGTATGAAAATTGTGCAGGTATTCAGACACGAGAACTATGAAAAGAAAAATTTTGAAACCATCAACCAGAAACATTATCGGATGTGGTTTAAGGCACAATATTACGGAACATTAAATACTCCTATATCAGAATTGAACACTGCAATTACCGGCATAATAGTAATCATTATTGGCGGGAATATGATCCTTACTCCTGGCAGTAGTTTTACTTTAGGTGATTTTACTGCTTTCCTTTTTGCTTTGTTTTCTATGCTGCACCCCCTAAAAGTGATTACTCAGGTCTATACTGATATTCGTAAAGCTCTGGTTTCTCTGGATAGAATTGGCTTAGTGCTAAATCAGGAATCCCGCATTCAAGATAAACCCGATGCTATAGCTAAAGATACATTTGATAAAGAAATAACTTTTGAAAATGTAACCTTTGGCTACAAAGAAAATAAACCCGTGCTCAAGAATTTTAATTTAACTATTCCTAAAGGCAGTAAAGTTGCCTTTGTCGGCTCCAGTGGAGGTGGAAAAACAACTATTGCCAACCTGATGAATCGCCTCTATGATGTCTCTTCCGGGGCAATTAAAATAGATGGAATAGACATACGCGATATTAAGTTGGATAATTTACGAAAGTTCTATGGAGTTGTAACTCAGGATTCCATCCTCTTTTCCAAATCTATTAAAGAAAATATTGCTTACGGCAGCCAAGAAGAAGTTAGCGATGAACAAATCATAAAAGCTGCCCAAATTGCTAATGCAGAAGAATTTATCAATGAATTGCCCAATACCTATAACGAAGTACTTGGCAGTAAAGGTTCGGATTTGTCAGGTGGGCAAAAACAACGACTTTGTATAGCACGTGCCATTGTTGGAGACCCTCCCATTTTAATTTTTGACGAAGCAACTTCCGCTCTGGATACGGAATCGGAACAAAAAGTGCAACAGGCAATTGATAAAGCAACCCAAAACAGAACAGTTATCTTGATTGCTCATCGGCTTTCTACAATTTTGAAGGCGGATAATATAGTAGTTTTGGAAAGAGGGAAAATTGTAGGTATGGGTACACATCAGGAATTGATTCAAAACTGTTCCCGCTATCAACATCTTTATAATCTGCAGCAGGGTAAATAAGTTAACAAGTGGAAGACAGAATGGAGAAAAAACAATGAAAATTAGTGGCTTTTCCTTTGCGCGCAACGGCATAAAATTATACTATCCGGTAATTGAATCTATATTAAGCATTTTGCCAATTTGTGATGAATTTGTAATCGCAGTAGGGAAAAGTGATTCTGATGATGAAACAAGGGAACGCATTTTGGCATTAAATGAACCCAAAATCAAAATTATTGATACAGAATGGGAACCCAAATTGTTTCAAAAGGGAGTTATAAATGCATGGCAAACTGATATTGCCAAAAATGAATGCCAAGGCGACTGGCTTTTTTATCTGCAGGCAGATGAAGTTGTTCACGAAAAATATTTACCCGTAATTAAGAAACGCTGTGAAGAACTGCTAAACGATAAGGAAATAGAAGGTTTACTCTTTGCCTATAAACATTTTTGGGGCGACTATTTTCACTATCAAAACGGGCATGGCTGGTATCCTTTTGAAATTCGTATTATCCGCAATGACCCTCATATCCATTCTTATCAGAGTGCTCAATCCTTTCGCTATTTTGAATATTATGATAATCCCCGCCAGGAAACAGGAACCCGAAAATTAAAAGTTGCCAAAGTGGAAGCAGAAATTTATCATTACGGTTGGGTTCGCCCTCCCCAATTAATGCAAAATAAACGCCGAGCTTTAGATTCTGTACATTGGGGAAAAGAAAAAGCAGATGCCTATTATAACAAAGCTCCACAATATTTTGATTACGGACCTCTTTCTCAATTGGCTGTTTTTAAGGGAACTCACCCTTTGGTAATGCAAAATATGATTGCTAATTTCAACTGGCAGGATAAATTGCAACTGACAGGTAAACCCAATCCTTATCGGGAACCGCATAAACACGAGATGTTCAAATACCGCTTTTTAACTTTTATAGAAAAACACTTTAATGGCAGCAAACAAATCGGAACATTTAAAAATTATATCTTAGTGAAACGATGAGTATAAGCTTAATCATTCCTGTATATAACTATCTGGATTTGTTGGAAAAATGCCTGTTTTCAGTTTACCGGCAAAGTGTGCTACCCGATGAAATTATCCTTACCGATGATGGCTCCGATGATGATATTATCTGCTTTTTTAATAGTCAAAAATTGAAGACAGACATACCCATTATTTTAATCAGACAAGAACATCAAAATTTCCGTTTGGCAAGAGCAAGAAATAATGGTATTTATGTTAGCAAAGGAGAAATTTTGGTTTTTCTGGATCAGGATATAGTTATTCCCAAAGATTATCTGAAAAGTATCAAGGCAAATCTGACTAAAGGTAAATTTCTTAGTGGCTATCCTATTCGTCTGAATAAAGAGCAGACAGAAAAATTAACTTTTGGGTTAATAGAGAAAAATGACTGGAGCACTATTTTAACCAAAGAACAAAGGGAAAAGATAGAAAAACAATATAGAAAGGACTATTTATCCTATATGGCTTTTCGTTATTTACACATTGGACAACATGGAGCAAAATTACGAGGTGGTATTTCAGCTATTTTTAAAAGTGACTTAGAATTAATTAACGGTTATGATGAAAACTATATTGGTTGGGGGAATGAAGATGATGATTTGGGGAGACGCTTACAGGCATTAGGCAGATCAGGTTACAATTTTGTCCGTTCTCAAATTCCTCTTCACCTGTATCATACGCATTATCACAATCAAGGTGAAAGAAAAAATGCCAATTATAGCGAACGCTGTAAAAAAAAGATTTCACATAGAAATTATAAGTGCCAAAAAGGATTAAATTCTGGTCGTAACGATTTAGAGATATTGGTATGAATAGCTTAGAGCGAGTATTAGGGTATCCTTTTTTTTATACGGGGGTTTTAGCCGATAAGATGTTAAATTGGAATAATCCCGGTTCCCTGTTTTTTTTCTTCCCACATTATCATACTGGTGGCGCTGAGCAGGTTCATCTAGACATTTTGCGTATTTTTGCAGACCAAAAACCTTTTATTATAATTACCAATAATTCTCGTAATAAAACCCATTATCAGGCGATGCAAGATACCGGAAGATTGATTGAAATATATAAATACTTTAATAACGCAAACCGCTTTATAGTTAAGAATTTCTTCTATGGATTTCTGGCTTCAATGATAAACAGGCATCCCAAATCAGTAGTGATTTCAGCTAACAGCACCATTTTCTATGAACTATGTTATTATTTGAATGAGAGTTATATTATTGATATTCTGCATGGCCTTTTTGGAATAAATAACAAACACTGGATTCAAGCAACTCCCAAAATCAATAAAAGAATAGTTGTCTCTCAAGCGGTTTACACTTCAGTTAAAAACATCTATATAGATAATGGCTTTGCAGATAAATATGATGATCGTTTGAAAATAATTCACAATGCTGTTCCTATGTGTGATTTGAATATTGCCAAAGATTTAAATGCTCCTCTTAAAATTGTCTTTATTGCACGCAATTCAAAAGAAAAGCGATTCCATTTATATCAACAAATTGCTCTAAAGGTTATTCAAGAGCTTCCAGGGACAATATTTTATTGTATTGGAAATTACGATAACACCCAACCTATAGTGAATTTGGGCGAAATTTGTGACAGGCAAAAGTTATATCAAACCATAAAGGACTTTCATATTCTAATTCTATGTTCCATTTCCGAGGGTTTTGGTTTGGTAATTTCTGAAGGGATGACTTGTGGTCTGGTTCCGCTGGCTACTGATGTAGGGGGAGTAAGAGAGACATTTCAAGATGGAATTAGCGGTTTTTTAATTAAAGCTGAAAATGAAGAAGAGATAATAGCAGAGTTTATTGCTGATATAAAGAAGCTTGATACTAACAGGGAATTGTTAAAACTAATGAGTAATTCAGCCAGGGAATATGTTCAAGAGAACATTAACTATGAGCGTTTTAAAGCTGAATACACCAAAGTGGTTGAAGAAGGCAAAAACCGATAAATGGAATCCCTTTCGGCAGTTCTGATTGTAAAAAACGAGGAACAAAATATTGCCCGCTGTTTAAAATCTATTTCTTGGGTGGAGGAAATAGTTGTGTTGGATACCGGTTCCACCGATGAAACAGTGAATATTTGCAAGAATTTTGGTGCTAAAGTTTATTATTTGGATCAATGGGAGGGTTTTGGAAAAGCCAAACAGCAAGCAGTAGACCTTGCTACTTTTGACTGGATTTTGTCTATTGATGCTGATGAAGAAATTAGCCCTGAACTGCAAAAAGAGCTGCAGGAACTTAAAAATAGAGGGTTTGATAACTTTGCCTGGAGGTTAAAAAGAAGATCATATTATTTGGGCAAGCCCATCCATTATTGCGGTTGGCAAAATGATGCTCCCTTGAGGATATTTAACCGCAAGCAGGGTAGATTTAGTGAAAAGCTTGTTCACGAAGGAGTTCAGACCTCAGAAAAAGTTAAGACCTGTAAACATTATCTATATCATTATACAAGTCCTACAGTGGAAGTGCATTTTGCTAAAATGCGTTTGTATGGAGAATTAAGTGCCCAACAGCTTTATGCTCAAGGCAAAAGAGCTAACGAATTTATAGCATTTGTTAGAGGCATTTTTAAATTTATCAAAATGTATCTCTTCCAACTTGGTTTTCTGGATGGTGTCAAGGGCTTTTTGTTATGTAAAAATTCCGCATGGGGTGTTTGGAACCGCTATCATCTTTTGGGGAAAATGAAAAAATGAAGGTTCTTCATATTGATGCGGAAAAATATTGGAGGGGTGGTCAGCAGCAGGCAGTTTACCTTTATGAAGGTATGTTGAAAAGTGGTTATCAATGTGGTTTTGTCTGCTGTCCCGGTTCTCAGTTACAACAATATTTTGAAACAAGCCAGCTAAATTATCATTGTCTTGCATTTAGAAGTGAATTAGATATTATTTCAGCTTTCAAGTTAGCTCTTCTTTGCCGTCGTTATTCTTATAATATTTTACAGTTACATAGCAGTCATTCTCTCAGTTGGGGTCTTTTAGCAAAATTATTTTATCCGAACTTAAAACTTGTAGCAACCAGAAGAGTTGACTTTCCGATAGGAAAAAATCCTTTGTCTGCTTTTAAATACAAAACCAAAGCAGTTAATAAAATTGTTGCCGTTTCGGATAATATTCGTAGGGTTCTAATTAATTGCGGTGTAGCTGCAGAAAAAATTGCAGTTATTCATAGTGGTATAGATTTGGCTAAATTTGATAGAGCTCAAGTTCCGGAAAACTTTTATAAAACCTGGAATATACCTGCAGAGAGTATTATTGTTGGAACTGTAGCTGCTTTTGCAGGACACAAGGACTACCCCAATTTTCTGAAAGCTGCTTCTCTTGCAGTAAAAGAAAATCCAGACCTTTTTTTTATGGCTGTAGGAGGTGGAAATTTACTGCCGGAAATGCAAAATCTTGCTTATGAATTAGGTTTAGGAGGTCACATCGCTTTCACAGGTTTTCAAAAAGACATTGGACAATTTCTAAAGGCATTTGATATCTTTGTTTTAGCTTCCTGTCTGGAAGGGCTTGGGACTTCTGTTTTAGAAGCAATGTGTGTTGGACTTCCCGTTATCGGGACGAAAGCAGGAGGTATTGGAGAAATGATAACTAACGGAGAAAACGGTTTACTTGTTTCTCCTAAAAATCCGATTGAACTATCTCAAGCTATTTTAACTTTGGCACAAAACCCGTTGCTGAGAGAAGAATATGGTAGCAACGCATTGAACAGTGTGCAAAAATTTAGTAAAGACCAGATGATAGATAAATACCTGGAACTATATACTTCACTATGAAAGAGCCACCCAACATATTGATTGTGCAGACAGCTTTTATTGGAGATGTGATATTGATTACACCTTTAATAAGAGCTACAGCGGAATTGTATCCCCAGGCAAAAATAGATGTGATGGTTGTTTCTGAGGCAGCCATTCTAATAAAAAACAACCCTTATGTGAAGGAAGTAATAGTAGATGAAAAGCGGAAAAATGTTTTGCTATCTACCTTGCAACTAATCAAGCAGATTAAAAGAAAGCATTATGACCTGGTTATTTCTCCTCATAGTTCTTTTAGGACTCATTTAATATTATACTTAAGCAAAATTCCTGAACGCATTGGTTTTAACCGGGGCTCTGCTAAATGGATGTTGACCAAAAGAATAGAGCATCCTGTAGGCCCGCATAAAATAGTTAAAAACTTAGGATTATTAAAGCCCTTAAGTGATAGGGAATTTGATCTGCAAACAGAGCTTTTTCCATCGGATAAAGATAAACAGAAAGCTGAAATATTACTTCAACCTTTATCCGGAAAAACTATCATAGCTGTAGCTCCTGGCTCAATCTGGCAGACCAAATGCTGGCTACTAAAGTCCTATATAACACTCTGCCGTAAACTGATAGATAGTAGTTACGGGATTGTTTTAATTGGAGGGGAAAGCGATAAACTGCTATGTGCTGAAATAGAAGATGCCATAGGAAAAGATAATGCTAATCTAATTAATCTTGCGGGAGTTACTAATTTACTGGAAAGTGCGGCTGTAATAAAAAAGTGCTCTTTAATGATTTGTAATGATAGTGGGGCGATGCATATTGCCAATGCTATGCAAATTAGGGTTTTTGCCTTTTTCGGTCCCACAGTTCAGCGTTTCGGCTATTATCCTTATAGGCATGGAGACAGGGTTTTTGAAGTAGACCTTGAATGTAGACCCTGTGGCAGTCATGGCAGTAAAAAATGCCCGCAAAAACATCATAATTGTATGCAAAAGATAGAAGTAGAGCCAGTTTTTGCAGCAGTAAAATCTACTTTGGGATAGGAGATATTATGGTTTTTCTGATAGATGCGCATTGTCATTTGGCAAATTTGGCGGGAGTAATGTCTGTTTTGCCTTTAATAGCAGAAGCGGAAAAACAGGGAATTCACTTTTGGCTTTCTTCTGTGCTTGCCAAAACAGAAATTTCTTGGCATCAAAAAAACCCCGATAAACGCGTTGCTTACAGTGCCGGAATTCATCCTAACTATGAGGAATGTGATTTGGAGCTGAAGGATATTGAAGAACTCTGCATAAAGAAAAAGATTTGGGCAATCGGAGAAATCGGACTGGATAGAAACAATCCTGATTTTGCAGGGCAACTAAAGACATTTATTGCTCAGCTGGAACTTGCCAAACAATACAATCTGCCTGTTGTTTTACATCTTGTAGGGCATACCAGCGAAGCATATAAAATCCTGAAACAATATAATCTGCACTATCTTGTTCATAGTTATGCAGGTTCCTTACAGGGCTTTAAAGAACTTTTACATTTGAAATCCCTTTTTACAATTTCCGAGCGGTTATTAAAAAGGGATAAGAAAGAACTTCTAACCGCTATGATAGATAGTAACCGCTATTTTTTTGAGACAGATATAACGCGGGAATATGTAAAAAAGGGAGAAGTTAATCCTCTTTTACGCTTAATTTCTCTTGTTTCTTCTGTAGCTGTTCTTTCAGGAATTAAGAAAGAACAATTAATAACACGACAACAAAAAAACTTTCACAGCTATGAACAAAGCGGATTTTTATAGAACTGAACTTTTAGTCGGACAGCAAGGAAGCCATAAATTAGCCCAAACCTCAGTGGCAGTTATTGGTTTGGGAGGGGTTGGTTCTTATTCTGCAGAAGCTTTAGCCCGTTCTGGAATCGGGAAATTTATTCTGATTGATTTTGATGTAATTGAGCCCACAAATATCAACAGGCAGATATTAGCGTTGCAATCAACCATTGGCAAGCCCAAAGTAGAATTAATGCAACAGCGGATTCTGGATATCAATCCTAAGGCAGAAGTGATTATCTATCAGGAAGTTCTGGATGGAAATAATCAGGAAAGATTACTTGAGGGAGCAGAATATTGTGTGGATGCTATTGATAGTTTGAGTGCCAAGATTGGCTTATTGGAATTCTTGCTTAAAAATGAACGCAAATTTATCAGTGTAATGGGAGCAGGAAATCGGTTAGACCCTTCTCAAGTTCATATTTCTACAATTGATAAAAGCCATAATTGTCCTTTAGCCAGAAGAGTAAGAAAGCTATTAAACAAAAAGGGTATCAGAGGACATTTTCCCTGTGTATATTCTTCCGAGTTACCTCTTATTCCGGAAAATGATGTTTCCATTGAAGATAGTATTACTAAAGACAGGCAAAGAAAAGTTATCGGTTCTATCAGTTATTTGCCTGCTGTAATGGGATTGATGGCTGCGGCTTATGTAATAAGATCAATTCTGGAAGGTTGATGTTCTTGTAAACCAAATTAGCCAAAAGTTATGAACAATGCAAAGAGGTAATTTACAACCTCATTATTTCTGGTTGTCATGAGTCCTCACTGCCAAACGAATTTGTAAATAGTGTAAAAGTTATTTCGGCAGTGACGACTCCTGACTTACAGTTATTTCGGCAGTGACGACTCCTGACTTACAGTTATTTCAGCAGAGACGACTCCTGACTTACAGTTATTTCGGCAGTGACGACTCCGGACTTATATGAACGACGAGGACATCGTTCTTCCGGGATCAAAGTGTTGAGCAAATTGATATGCCTGAGGGGTGTCTATATCTATCCACTGATTTGCTTTATTTAAGGTAATTGCTTTTATGCGTTTTAGTGGTATAAGTTCTGTAACAGCATTGCTGATAGATTCCTTTCCTTTAGCCATTGCCTTTTCTACAGCTATAAAGAAATCCGGTTCCAAACGGAAAATTCCACAATCAAGAGCATTGTAAGTAGTCAGTTCTTTGCCGATAGCAATTATGTAATCATTTTCTGTCTGCACTTTTGTGGCGTCATCCAGATCAAAGTTTTCCGCTATAAAAGGGTCAACTAAAAGCAGGTTAATTCTTTCCGGGAATTCAGCTATCTTTTTCAATGCTTCTACTTTTACAAGGTGATCGGACATAGAGAGGAGAAAGGGTTCATCCTGTATATAATCCTTTACTTTATAAACCGAAAGGGCATTTCCTTTATTCCAATCAAGGTTTTCTGCAAAAGTTACAGGTAAAGCGGGAGGATTTTTCTGCAGGTAATCAATTATATAGTTCTTCTTAAAACCGACAACCATTATCAGTTCTGTAATTCCTGCCTCTTTCAGGTGTTCAATAATAGTGGATAGGATAGTTCCGTTTTGATAGGGAAGCAGTGTTTTCGGGACTTGCTTTGTAGTTTTCCAGAGGCGACTCCCAATTCCAGCAGCAATTATTACTCCTTTCAAAATTTACACTCCATTTTCGTGACCTCCTTCAGAGTAAAGTTCTTCCATTTTTTCTACAAAGCGGATACTGGCTTTTCCGTCCAAACCATAGAAATACTTTTGGCGGTATTCATCTGCTTTAGCAATCATATCCAAAGTAGGGTTGAGGGCTGTAGAAATTGCTTCAGGAAGTTGTTTTCCTTTTTGGATATGGGGAAAAGCACCTTTTAAAAATTCCCGATTATCAATTTCCAGCAGGGGTTGACCGTCCGTATGATTAAGTTTATCGCAAGCAAGATCATAAACAATACCGAATTTATTCAGGGCAATAAAATCAAAAACCGTGCTGGATGCTTCACTGATTACAGTATCAGCGGCAGCATAATAAGGAACAATATTAAATTCCGTAAAAGGCAAAAGCACTGAATGAGGATATTTTTGTACCCGTTTTTCAAAAATACGATGTTGTTTATGCGGTGCATATTTTCCCATCCAGCTGTAAGGATGAAGTTTAATTATCAGATTATAGTTTCTGGTTTGTTCAAAGATGTCATCTTTAATTTCATACATACAGGTTGGTTTATAAGTCGGAGCAAAGAGGACTGTTTTTTTAGCGGGATCAAGATTCCAGCGTTTTAATACCTCATCTCTGTTAAATTTACCCTGAAAATAGTAATCCAGTTTGGGCAAGCCGATTAAATGGACTTCGCTTTTTCCTAAGTAAGGGCATTTTAACAAGGATTCAACTCTGTGTGGTCCTTCCACAAAAATCTGGTATTTAACCCCGGGAGAACGAGCCAAGTTACGGTAAAGTATATTTTTAATGCCTGTTCCGTGATTCAGAAAAATCAGCAGCGTTTTACCATAATCCTTTGCATTGCGAAGAGTATCCCCTGAAATAACGATATCAAAGCCCCTAGTCTCGTTAGTAAAACGGTAGCCAAGTTTTTTCCAGTCCTCAATAATCTTGTTCCGATAAGGAAATTCAAGGAAGAAATACTTGATTTTTTCCATATCCAAAGAGAACCAGACATCGTATTTATCGTTATTCAGCAGGAGGTCTATAATAGGATCAAAGGCGGACTTATGATAGGCATAGCCAATTCTGAAAAGGAGTTTTATCTTCTTCATTGCCATTTAGAACTGTTTTAATAATTAAAATAAGTATGGAGACAAGCTCCATACAGTTATTTTACATTTCGTTATAATACTCCAAACCCAGATGCGTAATCAGGTCTTCTTTCATCATATAGCGCAAAGTATTTTTCATTTTCATTTGCTGAATGAATAGATCGTTTTCAGGATAAAGCCCAGGAGCCGTCATAGGGGATTTCCAATAGAAAGATAGCCATTCTTGAACTCCGAACATATTACAACGCTGTGCCAAATCCATAAAGAGAATTAAATCCAGCAAAACAGGAGCAGCAAGAATGCTATCTCTACACAGGAAATTGATTTTAATCTGCATCGGATAACCGAGCCAGCCAAAAATATCAATATTATCCCAGCTTTCTTTATTATCGCCACGCGGAGGATAATAATTGATACGGACTTTATGATAGAGGTCTTTATAGAGCTGAGGATATTTTTCCGGTTCCAGAATTGTTTCTAGGACAGAAAGTTTGCTAACTTCTTTGGTCTTAAAACTTTCGGGGTCATCAAGAACTTCCCCGTCTCTATTTCCTAAAATATTTGTAGAAAACCAACCGTGAATACCAATCATTCTGGCTTTAAGCCCTGGAGCGATGATTGTTTTCATCAGGGTTTGACCGGTTTTAAAATCCTTACCGCCAATGGGAACTTTTTTCTCTTCTGCCAGTTTTCTAAAAGCCGGAATTTCCAGATTTAAATTTGGAGCGCCATTGATAAAAGGAATTCCCATCTGCAAAGCGGCATAAGCATAAATCATTGAAGGAGCGATTGCCGGATGATTATCCCGCAAACCCTGTTCAAAACTTTCCAGAGTATTATGCACCGGGTCGGCTTCCAAATAGACCTCAGTGGAAGCAGCCCAAGCCATAACTAACCGACTGCAATTTTTTTCTTCTTTAAAGCGTTTTATATCTTCTATCAGTTGCTGAGCTAAATCCATTTTATTATTGCCGGTTTTAACATAAGTGCCATGTAATTTTTTCACATAGTTATTATTGAAGACCGCCTTTTGGGGCTTCAGAGAACGCAATTCCGGTTCAATTTTATCCAGCAGCTCTTTTTCCAGAACTCCCGCTTTTAATGCTGCTTCATAAGCATCATTAGGGAAAATATCCCAAGCCATAAATTCCAAGTCCTGCAAATTAGCGAGCGGAACAAAGTCCTTTATTAACGGGGTTCTATTTTCTGTCCTTTTACCTAAACGGATAGTAGACATTTGTGTAACCGAACCAAAAGGTTCTGCAATGCCTTTTTTAATTGCTTGAACACCTGCGACAAAAGTTGTGCTGACAGCACCTAAACCGACTAATAAAACGCCAAGTTTACCTTCTGCCTGTTTGATATCATTACCTCTAAGCATTTTTTCTCCTTTTTAGTTACTAATTTTTATCCAGTAATTATATAAATGCGTTGGTGTCAAGCACAAAACAAGAAAAAAAATTTAAGGGAAAGATTTCTAGGAAGAGTGCAAGAAATCGTTTTAGTTTTATAATATAATGAAAAAAAGTAAAATAGAACTTCTTCCTTAATTGCATTACCTACCCATTGCTCACCCATTACGGATGCCATCCGTAATGGGTGAGCAATGGGTAAGTAATGCTTCCTACTGAAAAAGCTTGACGGAATATTTTGGAAATTACATAATGCAATTAAAAGAAAGTTTAATTGTGAGGAAAGAATGAATGCCGAAGTGATTATCGTTAATATAAGCCATTTAGTTACCCTTGCCTATAATAACACGCCACACTATGGGAAAGAAATGGAAGAAAGCGCTATCATAACCGATGCAGGGATAGCTGTTAAAGGTGGTAATATTATTGAAATAAACGATAGTAAAGCGATTAGAGATAAATATTTAGCTCCCGAAATTATAGATGCAGAGGGAAAAATTGGCACTCCTGGTTTTGTGGATTGTCATACTCATCCCGTTTTTATTCACACTCGCGAAGATGAATTTGCGTTGCGTTTACAGGGTAAAAGTTATGTGGAAATTTCCCGGGCAGGGGGTGGCATTTTAAAAACGATTCAAACTACAAGAAATGCAGATGAGGACTTACTTTTGGAATTGGCTAAAAAACGCATCCTGAAAATGATGCAGTTAGGGACTACAACCCTTGAAGCGAAAAGCGGTTACGGATTGAACACCCCAAGTGAATTGAAGCAATTACGGGTTATCAAACGCTTACAGGAAGAACTCCCGATTGATATTGTTCCCACTTTTTTAGGGGCGCATGAATTTCCTGCAGAATATAGAAATAATCATTCCGGCTATGTAGAACTTCTTTGTAAGGAAATGATTCCTGCTATTGCGGAACAAGGAATAGCGGAATTTTGTGATATTTTTACGGAAGCACATACTTTCAACCTTGAGGACTCGCGCAAAATCCTTTCCTGTGCAAGAGAATACGGACTCAAATTAAAAATGCATTGTGATGAAATTGAACCTCTTGGCGGTGCAGAACTTGCTGCAGAAATGAAATGTGTTTCTGCAGACCATTTAGGTTCTGCCAGTGAAAGAGGCATTGAGGCACTTAAAAAAGCAGGAGTGATACCTGTTTTACTGCCTGCAACTTTATTTTCTTTACAGAGCAAAACCTACGCTAATGCCCGTCTGATGATGGATATGGGACTTCCTGTTGCCATAGCTACGGACTTTAATCCGGGAAGTTGTAATTGTGACAGTATGCAGTTTACTATGTCTCTTGCCTGTTTACAAATGGGATTAACGCCTCCTGCTTCTTTATGTGCAGCTACTTTAAATGCTGCTTATGCATTAGATAGAGGTAAGCAAATCGGTTCTCTGGAGGCAGGAAAAAAGGCAGATATTATTCTTTGGGACATTCCAGGTATTAATTTTATTCCCTATCATTTGGGCTCTTCATATGTTGACCGCGTGCTAAAATGCGGGAAAACTATTTATAAGGCAAATTAAATGCTGGAGACATCTCTAAACAGCTATCAGATAATTAAAACCGTTCATAGTTCTTTAAGGTTTTCTCTCTATCAGGCAAAACAAATAGAAACCGGACATATTGTTTTAATTAAAACACCTGATACACAACGAGTTAACGATGCACAATTGAAACAAGATTTGATTAACGAAGCCAATACTCATCTTAAACTTAAGCTGCCACAAATCAGACAGGTCTATGAAATCAGAGAAGAAAAGGGAACTGCTTATTTGATTGGAGAATACATAGAAGGAATGTCTCTTTCTGCTTATCTGAAGATAAATTCTAAGCTGCTTTCCCGGGAACAAATATTTTCCTGGTTAAAAGAAATTTTAGAGGCACTTTCCTATGCTCATAAACAGGACTGTGTGCACTTGAATTTGAATCCTTATAATCTTATTGTTGATAATTCTGGAGATATGCATATTATTGGTTTCGGAAAAAATCGGGATGCCTATAAAACGGCTAATGAAAAAAATGGCACCTATCATCCACTTTTATACCTTGCTCCGGAACTTTTCCAGGCAGGAATTGCGCTTCCTCAATCCGATCTATTTTCTTTTGCTGTAATCGCTTATCAACTACTTTGCGGAGTTGTGCCCTGGAGAATTGATCTGCAACTGAGCCCGGAAAAACAAAAACAGCAATCCCTTTGCCGGGCTGTTATTATGCCGGAAATTTTACAAAAAGAAGTTCCGGATTGGCTATTTGCCGCTTTATTGCAATGCTTGAAACTTGATCCTCATCAGCGATTGGCAAATGCTGAAGAACTTATAAAGGTATTTCACGAACAGGAAAATTGGCTGCCGGAAGAAATTGATAAAGTTGAAAAGGTAGAGGAGGTTGAGGAGGTTGAGAGGGTTGAAAAGGTTGAGGAGGTTGAGAACATTGAGGAAGTTGAAATAGTTGAGGAGATTGAAAGTGCTGAGAAAATTGAGAAAAAAGAAGAAACAGAAAAAAAGAAGTTACCTGATTCCAATTTGGCAAGCTTCAATAGTGAATTTGGCAGCCCCAAATCCCAACCTCCCAAAGTTCCTCCTTATGAAGTAAAAGAAACAATCAAATTAAAAAAGACCTTTAAAGTGCTTATCTGGCTATCTCTTATCATAATTCTGTTTATTATGATTAAATATATTGCTTTTGGTAACCGAACCGAATTTACTACCGTAACAGACAGCACTCAAGTGGAAATTCCGGAAGAACCACTAACCGATAATCTGCCTATTGCAATGGTTTTGGTTCCAGCAGATACTTTAGTGATGGGGAATATTTCTCCCGCAGCAGAAGATGATGAATTTCCTCTTTTAACTATTGGTATTCCTGCCTTTTATATCAGCATCAGGGAAATCAGTCAGGCAGAATGGATGATGGTTTTTCCTAAAAATCCTGCTCACAGTAAAGATCCTGAATTGCCTGTGGAAAATGTTAATTTTTATGATATAATTGACTTTTGCAATCAGAAAAGTGTTCTGGACGGTTTTGAGCCCTGCTACGATTATTACGATGATGAAGTGGTCTGCAATTTTTCTGCTAATGGCTATCGTTTACCTACAGAAGCTGAATGGGAATTTGCTGCTAAAAGCGGAAAAAGAAATGATTTCTTCGTTTATAGCGGATCAGATAAGGCAGATGAAGTTGGTTGGTATAATGAAAATAGCGCTGCTCAAAGTCATCCATCGGGACAAAAAAAACCAAATCAACTGGGAATTTATGATTTGAGCGGAAACATTTTTGAATGGGTCTGGAATTGGTATGCACCTTACAGCATCCGCAATGGGGACCTTTATGAAGGACCGGATAAAGGAACCGATAAAGTTATTAGAGGCGGTTCCTGGTATCATAACGCTTCTGAAATGAGAGTTACTAACCGCAATTTTACCAAGCCCTATACTAAAAATGGCTATCTTGGTTTCCGTGTGGCGAGGTCTTATAACCCTCGTTAAAACACAATTACTATATTCTGACTGGTTCCTATAGCTGGAGCTTTTTTTAAGGAAATGTAACAGTATAAGGCAGTTACCTGAAACAATAAAGGAAAAATACATATTTTCAATACTCTGCAAAAAACGGGAAATGCCTTTCTTCCTTTTTACATTGACAACAACAGCACAATTACGGAATTGGCTTTTTATATTGTAAAATAGATATTATATCTGCTTGAGGATGGAATAATAAATCTTCGGATTACTCAGAAAATAATATTGGAGAAAAGTGATGAGTAAAAATTACAAAACAGCAATAACTCCTACCCGGGAAGAAAACTATGCTGAATGGTATCAACAAGTAATAAAAGCAGCTGATATGGCTGAAAATAGTGAAGTGCGTGGTTGTATGGTTATAAAACCCTGGGGCTATGCAATTTGGGAAAATATTCAGCGTGCACTGGATAAAATGTTTCGGGAAACAGGACATCGGAATGCCTATTTTCCTATTTTTATTCCGAAAAGTTTTTTGGAAAAAGAAGCGGAACATATAGAAGGTTTTGCCAAAGAATGTGCTGTTGTAACGCATAGTAAATTAGAAGCAGACGGAAAAGGCGGATTAAAACTTGCCGGAGAACTTACCGAACCCTACATTGTTCGTCCTACCAGTGAAACCATTATTGGTGCTTCTTTTGCCAAATGGGTAAATTCCTATCGCGATTTGCCTCTCCTGATCAATCAATGGGCTAATATTGTCCGCTGGGAAATGCGCACGCGTCTTTTTTTACGCACTACGGAATTTCTTTGGCAGGAAGGACATACAGTGCATGAAACAGAAAAAGAGGCAAAAGAAGAGACCTTAAAAATGCTCAATATATACGCTGCTTTTGCTCGTGAATATCTTGCTCTGCCGGTTATTCAAGGTGAAAAAACGGAAAGCGAAAAATTTCCCGGAGCCGTTACAACATATTGTATTGAAGCAATGATGCAGGATAGAAAAGCATTGCAATCCGGAACTTCTCATTTTCTGGGTCAAAACTTTGCCAAGGCATCCGAAATCAGATTCCAAAACCGCAAAGGTGAAATAGAATATGCCTGGACTACTTCCTGGGGTGTTTCTACGCGTTTAATAGGAGCTATCATTATGGCTCATAGTGACGATAACGGACTGGTTTTGCCTCCGAAAATTGCTCCATCCCATATTGCTGTTATTCCTATTTATAGAGATGCAGAAGAAAAAAAGCAGGTGATGACTTTTGCTGAAAAGATTCAAAACAGCTTGAAAGGATTATATTTGGATGATGTTCCCCTATATACTGAATTGGATACAAGAGATATGACGAGCAGTGAAAGAAACTGGTATTGGATAAAAAAAGGCATCCCTTTGCGTCTGGAAATAGGTCCTCGCGATATTGTTAAAGATTCTGTTATGCTTGCCAGACGCGATAAAGAACCAAAAGAAAAACATTCCGTTAATATTGATAATTTAGCTGATTATATCCTTAATACCCTAACAGAAATACAAATGGGCTATTATCAAAAAGCTTTAGATTTTAAGAATAAATGGACAATAGATATTAACGATAAGGAAGAATTCTATCGTTTCTTTACTCCTGAAAATATTGAAGAACCTGAAATAAGCGGTGGTTTTGCTAATTCCTACTGGTGTGGAAATCCATCTTGCGAAGAAAAAATAAAAGAAGACCTGAAAGTTACTATCCGATGCATTCCTTTTGCAGCAAAAGAAGAAAGCGGAAAATGTATCTGCTGTGGTAAACCTTCCACACGGAGAGTAATTTTTGCCAAAGCATACTAAAATGAACTGCGCCATTATAACTATCGGTAACGAAATCTTGATGGGTAAAACTATCAATACAAACTTGGCATATTTGGGTTCGGAACTTGCCAAACAAGGAATTTCTGTTGAATATGCCCTTACGGTAAAAGATGAACTAAACGCTATAAAACAGGCATTGAAAGATACCTGGGGAAAATATAAAATAGTTATAACTACCGGTGGGTTGGGTCCTACGGAAGATGATTTAACCAAATCTGCAATTTCCGATTTCTTTGGTAAAAAGCAACACTGGGACGAAAATATATGGGAACATATTCAAAAAATGTTTGCCTTCAGGAAAATGCCATTACCTGAAACCAATCGCTCTCAAGCTATGGTTCCCGATGACTTTATACCTTTAAGAAATAACTTGGGAACGGCTCCCGGATTATTTTATCAGGAAGGGGAATTTTTGTTCTTTGCTCTCCAAGGTGTTCCTTCGGAGATGAAACATACTTTTGAAACTCAAATCAAAGATATTATAACGAAAAATTGTCCCAATGCCAAGCCATTATTTATAAAAACATTAAGAACTTATAGTATAGCTGAATCCCGATTGGCGGAGTTATTTACTCTTTCTGATTTGCCGAAAGGTGTTTCTTTAGCTTGGCTTCCTCAAATTGGAAGGGTGGACTTGCGTTTCTATGGAACCGATGCCAAAAAAGTTGAGGAAGCGGTTAATAAAGCTCTACTCATTATTAAACCTTATGTTTGGGGCTATGATGACGAAAGCCCCGCAGAAATTTTATTAGCTCTTCTGTTGAAAAATTTCTACACTTTAAGTGTTGCAGAATCCTGTTCAGGTGGCTTGGTTCAAAAGCTGATAACAGATATTCCTGGTTCCTCTAACTCCTTTTTGGGTGGTGTTATAGCTTATTCTAACTCCTTAAAAAAAAATCTGCTGAAGGTGTCTGAAACTATTTTAGAAACAGAAGGAGCAGTTAGCGAATCCTGTGCCTTGCAAATGGCTGAAGGAATAAAGTTATTGACAAAATCTACCTGTTCAATTTCAGTTACCGGGATAGCAGGTCCTAATGGTGGGACTGCAGAAAAACCTGTAGGAATGGTGTGTTTTGGCTTTATAGCCGCTGAGAAACATTGGTCTAAAAAACAATTCTTTACCGGGGATAGGGAAATTATCCGTATAAAAGCAGCTGATTTTGCTATCCTTACTTTAATTCAACACTTACAAGGCAGGAATAATAATTGAATATCTTAGTAATCGGCAGCGGAGGCAGAGAACATTCTATTGCAGAGTGCTTTGCTAAAAGCAAACAGGTAAAAAGGGTAATTGTAGCTCCTGGGAATGCAGGAATTGCACTTAAATATGAATGTGCAAATCTGCAAACACAGGAAGAGATATTCAATTTTTGCGCTCAGAATTTAATTGACCTCGTGTTTGTCGGACCCGAAAAACCCATAGCAGATGGTTTAGCGGACTATTTAAATGAGAAGGGAGTTGCTGTTATTGCTCCCGTTAAATTTGCTGCTCAATTAGAGAGTAGTAAGATATTTGCCAAGAATCTGATGCAAGAAAAAGGCATTCCTACTGCCGAATACAGAATAACTAAAACCATTCCTCAGGCATTAGAACAAATTGACTACTTTGGCTTTCCGACAGTTATTAAAACTGATGGATTAGCAGGAGGAAAAGGAGTTTTCGTTGTTAAAAATCGTGCTGAGGCACAAGAGGCACTGAAAAAAATTCACTTTAGCGAAAAAGGAGTTATTGTAGAAGAATTTTTACGGGGTTGGGAGGTCTCTTTATTTGCCATTACTGATGGCTGGGAGTTTCAAACTACAATTTTTGCTCAGGATCATAAACAACTTTATGCTGGAGACCAAGGTCCTAACACAGGTGGTATGGGTTCTTACGCTCCGGTTCCTGAGGCAGAGAAATATCGGAATCAGATTGAAGCAGAAATTATTCATCCTGTTCTTTCCGCAATGCGTGAATCAGGAAATCTTTATAAGGGAATTCTCTATTGCGGACTGATGATTACTAAAGAAGGACCGAAAGTAATGGAATTTAATTGCCGCTTAGGGGATCCTGAAGCACAGGTTGTTTTACCTTTGCTGGAGACGGATTTTGTGGAAATCTGCCAAGCCATTTTACAAGGTGAGATAAATTTGGTTGAATTAAAATTCTCCAATAAAACAGCATTAGCTGTTGTTCTGGCTTCGGAGGGTTATCCTTTTGCTTATAAAAAAGGGTTTCCCCTTTCTTTGCCAGCAAACCTTTCTGGAATTTATTTCTCTGGAGTGGAAAAAGGGAAAAAGGGACTTGTGACTTCAGGTGGGCGTGTTTTATGTGCAGTTGGAATAGGAAAAGATTTAACTGAAGCCAGGGAGAAAGCATACAGCATAGTTCAACAGATTATCTTTGAAAACAAAATCTTTCGCCAAGATATTGGATTACGAAAAAATACCTTTTATGACAATGGAGATAGCTAATATTATGACAATATATTCTAATTTACTGGTGCATAACCTTTCCCTGAAAAATGCTTGCAGGAGGATTTTATTCTTCTGTCTTAGCGTTTGCCTACCTGCTATAATGATAGCAGAGCCGATAACTCTTGTTTCCGAAAGTCAGGACATTCTTTCTCTCAATTTTGAGCTTCCTGACTATGAATTAACCAAAGTAACAGTAAAGGGACAAACCTGGGACAAAATTATTTGTAGTGATGGCTCTTTTTACGGTAATGAGGGTTTTCCTGGATTGATAATGTTTTCTACGGCTATTGCAGTTCCCGTAGATGGTGATTACAGTTTCAACATTGAAAGCAGTGAAGCCAAAACGCTGAAGAATATAAATATCATCCCTGCGCCAACTCTGGTAATGGAAGGTGAGGAACCAAGCTATAATATTCAACCTAACTACAGGGCTTATGCCAATAGTGAACTCTACCCGGTTTCTATTGTCCAGAAAGGTGAACCTGCTTTTGTTGGAAACCGCAAGTTCATTCCTTTGCTGATTTATCCTTTTCAATATAGAGCACAAAGCAAAGAGTTGGTTGTGCACCCCAAAATGTCTATAACTATCTATATAAGCGGGATAAAAAACACAACTAAAAACTGGCAGCTGAATCCGAATCCTCTGGATAATGCAGACCCATCCTTTTTCCTGAATGAAAATAGCTCTAAAACTTGGCGTTTAGAGAAGAAACCTGATGCCCATTACGAAGCTCCTAAAAACGGTAGTTCCTCCATTAACGAAATCCAGCTGATTGTAGATAAAGAGGGAATTTATAAGGTCAGCTATCATTACCTGACGGATTATATAAATATGGTGGCTGATTCTTTACAGATAATTATGAACTGGACTCCTGCCAATGTAGACCCGCGTTATTTGGAATTAAGCGATGAATATGGTCAGGTGCCGATTCACTTTATTGGCGAAAATGACGGTGTCTTTAATGAAAATGACTATTTTGAGTTCTATGGGGATAAACATAAAGGTGACACTTCCTATATGGATGATTATACAGGCGAAAATGTATATACCCTGAAGTTGATTGATCACTATGGAGCAAGAATGGCTGTAGAAAATGGTGGCTTGATTGAATCTAATCACTTAAACTATATTGTTCCCGATGCTTATGAGGATACTGTTCACTTTGAAGAACAACTGGTTAGTGATAAATTAGGTCGGGGTTGGAATACAATGTCTCCAACTTTCTACCGGGAAGATGTTTGGTTCTGGCGAAAAATAAATGCTCCTAATCTGGAAATTGTCCCCGTAGAACTGCAATATCCTAAGGATACTACTACCCGTTTTGCTTCCGCTAAAGTTTGTTTAATGGGATTAACTTATTCGGAAACCCTAACTTCAGGTCAATATGATCACGAGGCATCCATTCGTTTGAATCAGGCAATGATTAATTCGCACACCTGGATTGGCCAAACCGAACAAATCTTTGTTAACCAAAATCCTGTTTCTAACACCTTTTTAAGGCATGGAATAAATAATTTCTATATCGCTCTTTCCGGTAATACTGTAATGACTGATAAAGAGCAGGTAATGCTGGATTGGGCTGAAATTAAATACTGGCGTGAATATAAAACAGATCAGGATTATATCAAATTTACCAAGCCCTCCAATCGGCCTGGTGGATTATATCAATTTGAAGTTAGTGGTTTTAGCAATTCATCTATTTCGGTCTACAAGATCGGTTCCAGTGTATTCAATTCTACTCAAATAGAACCATTTAATATTAATGGTGATGCACCGTGGACAGTTACCATCCAGGATAGCGTGTCATCCGATGCAGTCAGGTATCTTGCTGTAACGGAAAATAAGAAAAATATCCCTAAAGCAATACGCCTCAATTTCCCCAGCGATTTAAAAAATCCGAATAACAGTGCTGATGTAATTGTTATTACTCCCTGGCAGTTTACTTCTGTAGAAGGAACTTTGCAACTGAAATCCTTATGGGAATCCGAAGGGCATACAGTAAAAATCGTTGATATTCAGGATATCTATGATGAATTTAATGCTGGAATTACGGGTGCAGAACCAATCAAGGACTTTCTTCGTTATGCTTATAATAATTGGAGTTTTCCCCAATTAAGTCAGGTTATTCTTCTGGGTGAAGGAGTTGATGATACCAGGGATAACAGTCCTTCCAGGATATATAATCTCATTCCGGTTAAAAAGACCTGGACTTATAAACATGGCGCTACAGCAAGTGACCCCTGGTATGGTTGTATTGTAGGAACCGATATTATTCCCGATATATCTGTTGCTCGAATCAGTATCTGGAAAGAACAACAAATTCTGGATTATGCTGCTAAAGCAATTGCCTATCGCAACAATCTTCAAACCTCACGCCTTTGGAACAGTCACTTAACTTTCACTTCCGGAGGGAAAATAACTGACAATAACGATATCTTTGCTCAACAATCGGAACGCATAATCCGAAAGACCATTCCTGAGGAATATAGAGTAACGAGGGTCTATACTTCCACGCAGACAGTAAGCTCCGATTACTTTGGTGGAACTTTTAACCTGAAAGATGCTATCAATTCCGGAACTCAATATGTTCAATTTATGGGTCACGGTGGCGGTAGAATTTGGGCGGATTATAACCTTTTCAATTTTAACGATGTAGCAACTCTTAACAATCAGACCTATCCGGTTGTTCTTTCGCTTGCTTGTTATGCTTCAGCTTTTGACACAAACGGAATGGCTTCTATCAGTGAGGCATTGGTTTTGCAACCGGAAAAAGGAGCTATTGGAACTGCTGGTTTTACTGGTCTGGGTTATTTAGACCATGACGAAACCTGGGGTTTGGCATATTGCGAAGCATTATTTTGCCATAATTTTGATAATATCGGTTTAGCAAATATCTATGCTTTAGCTCGCTTTTACACTACAACCTATTCGCCAGCAGCTATCTATGCTCTTATTAACGGTTTTGCCTATTTAGGCGATCCTTTAATCAAATTGAAAAAGCCCATAAAAGATATACCCGTATTTGCAGATAACTATATACTGAACCCGGAAGATACTTTAAGTGTTAATGCAACCTTCCCTGTTGGTGTTAATGCTGCCCGCTTGTTTATTATGAAGGAGAGCGGAAAGATTGTAAATGTTCCTTACGATTTACCGGTTTTGCCTAATGGTAATTGGTCAGCTACTTATGTTAATACAAATCCTTCAGTCAATAATTATACCCGCAAAATTATGGTTGGCGGGTATTCCACTACTGATGAATATATCGGGCTTTCTCAATATAGTGTTGGCAGACCTAATATTATGCATCACCATCTTAGTCCTGCAGAACCTGCCTGGTCGGATTCTGTTTTATTTACTGCTAAGGTCTCCAGTAATTTACCCATTACAAATATTATCTGCAAGGTCAGGACAGATAGTGTTTCTACTGAAATTAACTGGGTTCAATTTCCAATGCAGAGGTCTGAAACAGACAGCACATTATATGTAACCGCAAATTATCTCGGGAAATATCCTACCGGCAAAGAGATATTCTTCAAGTATGTTATGGAGACCGAAAAAGGTATTTCTGAGAGTTTCCTGGAAAATTACATCGTCCGCGGTCCCGATTTGGTTTTGAAAGATATTAAACTAGAACAAGAGGGAAATTCTCTGGTCTTAAAAGTTTTGGGAACAAATATCGGTAACGCTGCTTCTATAACTACGGACTTAAAGTTATATACCGGAACAAGTGAAAATAACCTCATACTGTTTTCAACTCAAGATTATTTACCTTTAGAGGTGGGAGAACTAAGGTGGAACAGCATTTCTCTTGCCGGTTTGCCCAATGCTAATCTATTTCTGGAAGCAAGAGTTAATACTACGAACGCTTTTCCTGAATGGCATTTCTTTATTAATACCAATAACTATATCCGTTTGCAGGTTCCGATGAACTATTTTCTGGTAGATAGCTCCAGCTCTACTTATAGTAGTATAGATAATAACCTTCAATGTTCAATACCTCAAGGTCTTGTTCCTGCAGGTAGTCAGGTTCTTTTTGCTATAAATACTTTAGAGGCATTACCTCCTCTCAATCAACCTGATGTCCAAAATATTTTGCTGAATGCTCCTGATGGATTTAGCGGAAATCAACATTCCATTCCGTATGAAATAATTTTTTTGGGAACGGGAATTACTGATTCTTTAGGTGTTTTAAACGGAGGAAAATTACTTACCTTAACTTTTAATTATAGTGCTATTGATTCCTTAACCCAATATCAGGAAAACGCTAATAACTTTAGAATATATCGCTATAACTCAAAATTCCAAAAATGGACTCTGATTGGGGGCTTTGTTGATGGGGCTCAAAATAAAGTCCGATTTGAGGTTAATCGCACAGGTATCTATAGCATTTTTCGCAACACAGATTTTACTCCTCCAACCGTAGATGTGAATGTTGAGGACCAGGAATTTACTGTAGGTGGATATATTGCCGGCAATGGAGTTATCTCACTTTTGCTTTCCGATGCTAACGGAATAGATATTATTGATAATTCAGTGTCCTTGTCTTTGGATGGTTTCCCCATTCCGGAAGAGGATTATGTAATCTCCATCAATCTGGAAAATATTAACCGCATTCCTATTAAATATCAATTATCCTTAGGACGCGGAATTCACGAATTGAAAGTGGAATGCCGTGATTTAAACGGTTTTCCTGCCTCCCGCGATATTCAATTTATTGTTAATGACAAGTTTGATGTTATAAACCTGGCAAATTATCCGAATCCTGTTTTGGGAGCTGGAGGCGAAGGTGCAGCCATTAACCCTATCAACGAAGGCAGAACTCGATTCACTTATGTGCTCACCGACGGTGCTGATGAAGTTACTATTAAGGTCTATACTATTAGCGGACGCCTGGTTAAAACCTTTAAAAATCTTCCAGTCGGGGTTGGTTATCATGAATATCCCCGTACAGTATATGGCTGGGATTGCAAAGATGAAAGTGGTTACACTCTGGCAAATGGAGTTTACTTTTATCGGATTATTGCTAAAAAAGGCAGTAAGACCATTGAGAAAACCCAAAAAATGGCAATTCTGAATTAAGGAGAGCAAAATGAAAAAAATATATACCCTCTTCACTCTTACCCTTATATGCTTAACTCCACTTTTTGCAGGTCGTTATGCAGGTGATTTTATGATGATTGGTTCCGGAGTGCGTGCTTTAGGTATGGGAGGAGCTTTTGTCTCTATTGCAGATGATGGTTCTGCAATTTATTGGAACTCTGCTGGTTTAAGTTATAATACGGATTCAGAGGTTTCCGCTATGCATTGTTTCCTTTACAATAATCTTGCCTCCTACGACTTTATAACTTATGCTCAACCTTTGCCCAATGATGTAACAATCTGTTTGAATGTTACCCGTTTAACAGTTAGTGACATTCCCCATTTTGATGAAAAGTATCTCATCGGCACTAATGTAGACCAGCGGATAAATAATAGCTTATATCACTTGCCTGGTGTTCCCGATAGTAAATTCTCCAGCTACGATGATCTCTATCAATTCGCTTTTTCTAAAAAAATTCATTATGATGCCAATATGGGGTGGATGTTTTTTGCTGTTCCTTTTGATTTCGGCTTTGGGGGAACGGTTAAACTTATAAAAAGGTCTATTTGGGATAGAACCGGAACAGGCACCGGGATAGATATTGGTTTTAAAGCAAAGACCGATCTTGCTGTTATTTTCGATTGGGAAGAACTGGGAAGTTTACAATTTGGTATCAATTTTCAAGATATTGGGGGAACAGATATCACTTGGGATACTCCCAGTAAGATTAGTGACGAAGTTCTCTTTAATACTAAAACCGGTTTAGCTGTAATTCAACCCTTGCCTAAACTGAAATCCACAGTTACCTTAGCTTATGACTATGATTATGTGTATGAAGGAACTAACCATTTTGGCTTGGACTGGGAATATGATAAAAAGGGTAGTTTACGCCTTGGTTATTATGATAATAGTTTCAGTGCCGGTGCTACAATAAAACTTTACGGGGTTATGCTTGATTATGCGCTCATCACAAATCCTATCGGATTAAGCAACCGTTTGGGATTAAGGGTTAGATTTTAAGGAGTTTAAAATGCGCAAGATATTTATTTTAACAACACTCCTATTACTCACTTTGCTCTTTTCCTGTTCAGGAGATGATCCTCCCGAAAAAGATAAAATTCCTCCTACTACACCTAAACTAATTGCTCACCTTGGAGATACAGGTGATGATCCAATTATTGTAGATGGAGTGACGATTTCTCTAAATGATGATAATAATGGTATAGATGCTGTGCCGGATGGAAACTGGATAAAAATTCCCTGGAAAAAATTTGTAGATAATGATTTAAGCCATGTAAAGGTATATCGCTATTCTGAATCCAATCCCGAACCTGTATTAATTAACACAGTTCCTGCTTCAGAAGATTACTATCTGGATCAAAGTCCATTAGTGGAACGAGAATGGTACTATTACTATATTGAACTCTACGATGCCAGTGGCAACTTCAGCATCTCCGATACAGTTTCCTACGCTATTTTAGCGAAAAGTATTCTCAGTTCCCCTACTGAGGGTGAAACTATAAATCAGGATACTGAAATATTATATTGGGAAAGAGGTGACAGCCAAACAACACAATTTCGGGTTTTGCTTTGGGATAATGAAACAGGAGATTTGGTCTTTAACTTTCCTTATTTTTATACTCCGAATGAAGAATTTCCTCAACCTCCGGAATTTCCTTTTCCCCGTTTAAATCCCCGACCCCCAAGTGGTAAGGTTTTTCGTTGGCGTATTGATGCCTTTGATGACGATCCGGAACATAATTTGAAAATGGGTTCTGAATCACATGAGCGAACCCTGATAATTCAATAGGAATAACTGTTCAACCTTGAAAAAACATATAATATCAGGTCTGGACATATATGAAGTTACAGAAAAATCTTGACTTGAACTGTGATATTAAAAATGTTACCCAAACTAAAAAGAGAGGATAATGTGAAGAAAACACTGTTAGTGCTTCTACTCATCAGCGTTGCTATAGTTTTATTCAGCCAGCAGACGATTAATTTTACCCCCTCATCTAATATCTCTGCTTATACTTATGAAGGAATCCGCAGCGGGGTGGAAAAGCTGAAGATGAATAATTATATCTTAGGACAGGTTTATAAACCTGGCTTATATACTGTTCCTGACGATACCGATTTTTTAACCCTGCTTTCTTTAGCCGGGGGACCCAGAGAAGATGCCAAACTTACCAAAATTAGAATTGTGCGTCCCTCGTCTGAAGGTGAAAAAGTTATCTGGGTAAATTTTAAGAAATATCTGGAGACAGGTGATCCTACCCTCATTCCGGAATTAAAACCAGGTGACACAATAGTTGTTTCAGGAACCATCTTCTATGCTGTTTCTAAAGTAGCAAGTTTCCTCTCTGATATCACTGTAGCCCTGGGTGTTTATAATATAGTAACCGGCTTTAAATAAGGAGAATATTCTATGCTGGAAAATGAAAATAATCAAGTGCCCGTTCAAGAAGAAATAAAACTTTCCGATTATTTTAGAATAATACTGCAATATCGCTATCTAATAATCCTAATTTTCTTGGTGGTTTTAGTTAGTACTGTCTATTACACAGCTCGTTTACCCAAAATTTATTCTGCCTCTACCAGAATTTTACTGGAAGATGCCAATAAACAAAGTGATTTGATGTTTCTTTCTACAGGCGGTTTAGGGAAAAACACTTTAAATAACCAGATTGAGTTGATTCGCAGTAAACCCATAATGAACCTTGCCTGGGAAATTATGAAAAAATATCCCGATTGGGATACCTTTCCTGCCAGTCAGGCAGCTGATCCTGCCTCTACTTTAAATAAAATGAATGTTGAATCAAAACGGGAAACAGATGTTCTCACTATTAGCTTTGAATCTACTAATCCTACGGAAGCAATGGCAGCTGTAAATTCCATCGCAGAAGCAATTCAACAACAAAATACTCAATATGCCCGTCTGGAATTTACTACTATTCGTGAATTTCTGGAAACCCAACTGGATGCTATTTCCCGTCGTCTGCAAAGTTCTGAAAATGATTTACGCGAATTTAAGAATCTGAATAAGCTTACTCAATTGACGGAAGAGACAAACAAGCTCATTGAACAGGCATCGGATGTAGAAGCAGAATATGAAGCAGCGTTAACTGATCAAGCAGTAAAAGCTAAATCTTTGGACTTGCTTAACCGACAACTACAGGAACAGGATTCTCTGCTTGTGAATGTGGATAATATTATTAAAACACCTTATATCAATGAACTGAGAAAGCAAATTGTAGATACTCAATCCTTAATCACCAAATTAGTTACAAAAAATGAATATCCCTTGGATCATCCTCAAATTCAACTTCTCTATCGTGAAATTGAAAATGCTAAGGAAAAATTAGACCAGGAAATCAGAAAGCTGGTAAATTTATCTGTAACTGATGATCCCTTAAAAACAAGAAGTGATCTTTTAACCAGAATTGTCCAGGCAAATATTGAAATGGAAATGGCTCGTGCCAGAGTTGACGGCTTAGAACAAACAAAAGAGATGTATAATCAACGCTTGATTGCTATTCCCAATACTGAACTGGAACTAGCAAGATTAACTAGGAACCTGATGTTGGATGAGAAAATTCACAGTATGATGATGGAAAAGTATGAAGATGCTAAAATTGCTGAACAGGCAAAAATTGGAAATATCCGCATCATTGACTATGCAGAACGACCTACTGTTCCTATTAAACCACGAGTTTCTATGAATATTCTAGTTGGTGTAATTTTAGGGCTGGGTTTAGGAATTGGAGCCGCATTTTTGGTTCATTCTCTGGATACTAAATTACGAACTTTGGAAGATATGGAAAATTATGTCCGTTTACCTATTGCCGGAACTATTCCAGTTATTCGTGAATCCGAATCTAAGCTGCAGGAATTTAATGATATGATTAATACCGCAACAGGTGAAAACCGGGAACAACTTACCCGTTCTATGCATTTTGTGATGATGCAACTGGTTTCACATTATGCTCCTAAGTCACCTATTGCTGAAGCATATAGAACTCTACGAACCAATATCTTAGCCCATAAAGGTGAAAGTAGCGTTGCTATTCTGATTACTTCTTCCGGTCCTAAAGAAGGTAAATCTACCTCAATTGCTAACTTAGCTGTTACTTTTGCGCAGATGAATAGTAAAGTGATTTTGGTGGATATGGACTTACGCCGTCCTACTTTGCATAATAAATTTGATCTGGAAAAGGAAAATGGCACCAGCGATTTCCTGATTGATCCTGAAGTTGCTGTTGATCAAGTTATTAAACCATCCGGTATTCCTAATCTGGATGTTATTACCAGTGGGTTTATTCCTCCCAATCCTTCTGAATTAATTGCTTCTCCAAGAACCGATGTTCTGCTGGAAGAACTTAAATCCCGTTACGACTTCGTTCTTGTGGATTCTCCACCTTTAATTGCTGTTACGGATGCTCTTATTTTAACCAAAAAAGTAGATATGACCTATCTTGTTGTCCGTTGTGGTTTTACTGATAAAGGCATCATCAAACGCACCAAAGAATTGATGGAAAATATTGAAGGTAGAATAGACGGTATTATTGTGAATGGTATCTATGTCCAGAAGTATTACAGTAAACAGAATTATTACTATTATTACTACTATTATTATTACTATTACGGCGAAGAAGTGCCCCAAAAGCAAAAGAGGAATGTTAACCGCTTCCTACGCAAAAATAAATCTATTTCTTGAGCTAATAGGCAAGCTCCCTAATAACTATCATCAGGTCAATACTATACTGTGTAGTATTGACCTGTTTGATTTGTTGAACTATGAACTCCTAGAATCCCCTGAAATAATCCTTACCTGCAATATTCCCTCTCTGGTTTCAACATCTAATCTTGTATATAAGGTTGCTTCCTGTTTAAAAGAACAATTTAATATTCCTGCCGGTATTAAAATTCACTTAGAGAAGCATATTCCTGTTTCTGCAGGACTGGGAGGAGGAAGTAGTAATGCCGCTAATTGTATTCTGGCTTTGAATGAAATCTGGCAGCTGAATTTATCCAGGACAAAAATGCATAAAATTGCTTCTCAGTTTGGCAGTGACATCAATTTCTTTCTGGAAGGAGGAACAGCTAAAGGAGAAAACAGGGGAGAAATAATTATAAAACTTCCTCCTATCTTGTTGAATAATATCCTGTTAGTTAATCCCGGTTTGGAACTTTCCAGCGCAGAAGCTTATAAACTTGCCGCTCTTCCTAAAAAGCAGGAACAACTTAAATTTGATCCTTCCAACCTAATCGGCTCCTGCTTCAATCGTCTGGAAAGCGGTATCAGAAGTGCTTATCCTGTAATTGACAATATTATCAATACAATCAGTAATTTTGGAGCCAAAATAGCTATGATGAGTGGAAGTGGCTCTACCTGTTTTGGAATATTTGATAGTAAAGATGATTTGATAGCTTGTCAGCAATATTTTGACCAAAAAGGTTTCTGGACTTATGCTACTAAAACAATAAATATCTCTCCTAGATAATACAGAGTTATGATTCTCAGTTCTCTATTTTCCCTTCTTAATTCCTTCCACCTGCAAGGGTTTTCGTTATGGAAAAATCCTGTCCACAAAAAACGAGTTGTGAAATACCGTTATTTTCCAGAGGGTAATTCCTTTGCGGTTTTAAAAAGACAATATCTGCTTCTTTTCCTGTTTCTATAGAACCGATTTTACTCTCTAAACCAAGCAGTTTGGCACTACCTAATGTTATATGATAGAGTGCCTTAGCAGGTAAAACAGGATAACTGCTTTGTCGGTAATTCATCATCTTTGTATGATGCAGCATATTTAAAGAAGTTCCAGCTCCTACATCACTACCAAGACCATATTCAATGCCTGCATTCTCAATCTTTTGCAAAGGAAATTCTCCACTTTTCAAGAAAAAATTGGAATCAGGACAATGCGCTATTTTACATTTATTTTCAGCTAATATTTGTAATTCTTCATTACTTAGATGGATACAATGTGCGAAAATACTGTGTTGAGTAAGTAAACCTGCCTTTTGATAAACTTCTGTATAATTCTTTAAACCGAAGATTTCCTTCACCAGCTCTATTTCTTCCTTATTTTCCGAAAGATGGGTCTGAATCCAGGCATTATGTTCTACTGCATATTTAGCAACTTCTTTCATCAGTTTCAGGGAACAAGTTGGGGCAAAACGAGGCGTAAATATATAATCCAGATCAGTGTTTTTTCCGTGCCATTTTTCATAGAGCAGGATACTGTCTTCCAGTGTTTTATTGCTGTCTTGTTTAAGGTTTTCGGGGCAGTTCATATCCATCATCGTCATTCCGATTAAAGCTTTAATTCCCGTTTCTTTTGCAATTTCAAAGGCAATATCACAAGCAGTAAAATAGGGTGCAGTATAAATTACGCAAGTCGTAGTTCCTGCTTTCCGCATTGCAGAAAAAAACTCTCGGCTCAGCTTTTCTGCATATGCCATATTTTTTGAGCGTTCCTCTTCAGGAAAGACATATTTATTCAGCCAGGGCAGTAAAGCCGGTTCGTAAAATCCCCTAATGTAGTATTGGCTTAAATGTGTATGTAAATCAATAAATCCGGGTAGAGCATATTCATTAGACCTGTCTTCATCTAGTATACCTTGAAATTCAGGTAAAGGTATGATAGCAGATATTTTACTCTCTGAAATGCTAATAACCTGTTTCGGCAAAAATTGTATCTCTTCAGGAGAGACAGGATTAACGATGTTACAAAGGATGTTTTTCATTGTTCAACTTTCCTGATCTTGATTACTTTTGCTTTACCAATACCAAAATGCAATTCCGGAGCATTTTGAGAACCGGTTCCTTTAGTACTGCAAAGTTCTCGTATAAGGGTTTGTTTTTTATGAAAAGGTCTTTTTAGGGTTATTTCTACTCTGGTTCCGAAAGCAGGACTATTGGGAACCTGGGCAAAATTCTCTATTCTATTTTCCAATAAAACAAGATCATTTTTCCAATAGGGCTTAATAAGAATACTTTTATTCCGGGTAATTGTATTATTATGTAATATTTTAGCTCCGTTTGCACTACCAACAACGAGGTCCGGAAAACCATCTCTATCCAAATCTGCACAGGCATTTCCCCAACCATTATAAACCCTAGCTCCAGCAAGCCAGGTAACATCTTCAAAAGTACCATTGCCTTTATTATGATAAAGATAGCTGCGTTCATTCTCATAAACGGAAGTGATAAACAAATCCAAATAGCCATCATTATCAGCATCAAAGAAAAGGGGATCGCTGTGCAATTCATCATATTTGATTCCTGCTTGATCAGTTACATTAGTAAACTGCCAATAGTAAATAGTGTCCTTTTCCACCACTTTATAGGTTATGCCATCATTCCTCAGCAACATACTTATATCAGAAATATCTATATAACGGGGATGTGCAAGGTTAGCTACAAACAAATCCAAATCGCCATCATTATCAAAATCACCCCAATCAGCTCCAATACTGTGACCATAATATCCGTTTTTATAAGTTCCAGCTATGCCGTAAAGAGCGGCTACATCTACAAAAAGAGTATCTATCTGTTTCCAGCAGAAATTACGACTCAAACGGTAGTTGGTTACATAAATTTCCTGTTTTCCGTCATTATCAAAATCAGCTGCAGCAACTCCTCTTCCAGGTAAGCCAGGATTATCAGTATAATAGGGTTCGCGAAACCCATAGACCTCACTTTTATCTGAAAAATAGCCACTCTCATTTTCCCAGAAAAAATCTGGAAAGCCGCACCGTTTTTGCCAGATTTCATAATTAGCAGAATAGAGAGAGGGGTAACCATTTCGGGTTATATCAATCCAGGCAACTGCTTCTGTTGGATAGGTATCATCAATATCCCCGGCTCGCTCATTAACATTTACAAACTTCACATTATCATTATTTTTCAACAGCTGGTCGCCTCTTCCATCTGTAGAATGACTGTAAGCAACCAAATCTAAAAGTCCATCTTTATTAAAATCAGCATAAATACCTCCGCTGCTATTCAAATTAGCCAAACCAGCACTGTCTGTAACCTCAGTAAACTTTATTTTCCCTTCATTTCTATAGAGGTATTTGCCGTTAAACAGAATATCTGTAAAACCGTCTGAATTATAATCCGCCAAAGCAACTCGCATATAACCTTTATTGTAAAGACCGGCATTTTCGCTTTTATCTTCAAAACGGATTCCCTTATAATTCATCATATTTCGCATCCATTGTAACGGTTCTTCCTTTATTTTAAGGTCGGTATGCAGTTTAATAATCAGTGCCATTGCTTCCACATCATATCTATTACGCGGTGAACCTGAAATTAAACATCGGGTAAGATGTTCTGCGGCTTTTTGTTTATCAGTTTTCTTTCCGGTTAAAAGAAGTGCTTTTGCCATCCAGAAATGTTTTTCTGCCTGTTCACCACGATTGTTGTTACTGAAATTAACTTGAGCTAATATATCAAGCAGTTCCTTTTGTTGTTTCAGTTTATTTTTCTCCAGCACCGGAATATCCAATTCATCACCAAAAAATCCGTAGGGCTCAATTATCTGATAAAACAGCAATTTTGCCTGTTGTTGTAACACCCTTGTTTTCCAATCCTCAGCGCTATAAACATCGTAAAGTAGGGTTTGTTCGCAATCTGAATCTGCCAATACCAAATATTGTTCTGCTAGTTCCAGTAGGTTTTCTTCACCTTCAAAGTCCTTTCTGAAAGTAGGAGAGAGCAAAAACAGAGAAGCAATATAAGCAGAAACAGGGTCTGTATTATTCCTTTGTGGCAGTGCTTTTATCAATCCCTGCCAATTTTTCCGGTTGGCAAAATGGTATAGCTTATAATATAAAGCAATTGAACGATAGCGGGAATGGGGATATTTTATTTCAAATTCATCCAGCAAATTCAAAGCGAGAGAATCGTTATACTCAATGCTTATTTCATCAATCAAATCCTTAGCCATTGCCTCAATAATACTATTATACTTTTTGGTTTCAGCAATTTTGGCAAAAAGCTCCTCTTCACTGCATTTTTTTGTATAGTAAAGCCAAACAGACCTGTCCAGGGAATCAGTTATAGCTTCAGTAATAGCATTATAGTCATTATAGAAGGTTAAGGAATCAATCTCTTCCGTTTCACATAAGATCAGCCATTGTAAAGCATCTTCCAGCGAGTTGTAATTTAGGGCTAAACGCTTATGGCATTGTTTTGCCAATTCCGGTAAGTTTGCTCTATGGGCATAATTCAAAACCGTTTTCAGGTCTTCTTCATCTCCCTTCATAGCTTTTGCCTGAATTATTGCGTTGTATTTATTCAGAATCTGGAATTGTTCCTTATCGCATAAAAAACCGATTTCATCATTGGTAATTGCATAACAGCTGAAGGTAAGCAGAATAAAGAAAAACAAATTTATGTATCTCATTTTTGTTCCTACAATTGTTCCATTAAACTTTGGATATCTTCATAGCTAAAATTATATTCTTTATGGCAATAGAGGCAAACAGGTTTTATACCTTCCTTAAGTGATTGCAGTTCATCTTTTCCCAAAAGCAATAATGCTTTACTGAATTGTTCATAGCTGCAATTACAACGATAGGCAATTTCTTTTTCTTCGTTAATTTGCCACTGTAGTTCCTTAAAAACAAAGCGGGAAAGAATTTCGGGAATTGATAATCCCATATCCATCAAATCGCTAAGGTTAGGAGTTTGTGCTATATTTTCATAAATCACATCCGCTATTTTTTTATCTGCATAAGGCAGTTGTTGAATAATAAAACCGCCTGCAGAACGCACTTTTGCTTCTTTATCAATTAATATTCCCAAATTTACTACTGTAGGTATCTGTTCGGATTGTTGAAAGTAGTAAGCCAGGTCTTCGGCAATTTCTCCGCTGATAAGTTCAATTGAACTAAAGTAAGATCTAGTTCCTTTTCTATCTCTGCTGATAGTTAAAGTTCCTTTTCCGATTGATTTGCCGACATTGAAGTTATCTTCTTTGGTTTCATAAAAAAGATGGGGATTTTTTGTATAGCCACGCAGAAAACCGTTTTGAGTGCAGATTACGATTGCACCTTGAAAATCACCTTCACAATCTATTCTCATTGTAATTTCACTTTCCTCTTCTTTCAAATCCCAGGAAAGCATTGCAGTTGCCGAAATCATTCTACCTGAAAGCAAAGTTGCAATTGGAGAAAGGTCTTGTAAATCACGCATTGTTTGCACACAATTAGTACTATTAACGGCAAAAACGCGAAAATTATTATGATGAACTGTCCCCCGTAAAATGTAATCTTTAGTCATCAATCCATTCCTTGTTTATTGTTGTTCCAGGGTAGTAGTGAAGTAAAATTTCGTTATATTTTGTTCCTTTTCTTGCCATTCGTAAAGCTCCCACCTGACACATTCCGACACCATGTCCTGCTCCTCTACCTTTAATTTTTATAGTTTGTTGGGGTATAATTATTACTATCTCCTTAGCTATCCGGTAAGGACCTTCAATATAAAAGAAGGAAGAAAGCAGGTTTCCAAAAACCTGACGGATTTGATATTCGCTATTTAAGAAAATTGTATCATTGCCAATCAGTTTTATTTTAGTAATCCGTCCTGAATAACCACGCTGAATGATTTCAATCCTGTTTATGGAAGTTAAACCTGCATTTGTTGCTAATTGATTATAGGAAATTGATTTATTCCAGGAAAGTGCACCGCGTTCCCAGGAACTCATTTCTCCTTCTGCCAAATGTTTATCAATCCACTCGCGAGCATCTTTTTCTTTGCTTAAATCATAGGAATTAACTTTATTAATACAGGAGACACCTTTTAAATAGTTAATTGGTTTACCGTTCCAGATAATATCGGCTGCTTCTGTTTTTCCTCCACAGCAACTATGATAGGTTGTCTCTGCAAGATTTCCGTTGAAAAACAAGACCTCTGGGGAACATTCATAAATTGCTTGCAGGATTTGTTCATTCAATAAATATTTTCCTCTATACACTTGGCAGTGAGTAGAATTGCACAAATCGTAACCATCAGCTTTATGTTTGTTATTTAAGAGCAGATTTAGAGCCTGAGTTCTGGCAGCAACTATTTGTGCTTTAAGGGCTTCCGCGGGAGCATTATCACCAATTTCATTTTGAACCACTCCGGCAAGATAATTCTCCAAAGGTAGAAATTGATTTAGGACAATCTTTTTTTTCACTGTTTTCAGGATAAAATCTCCGCTATAAGCATAACTATCACTGTTGAAACTAAGTTCTGCCTCAGAATGTATTTTCAGAGGTGTTTCCATATAGCATATATTTCCCGTAGGATCTTGAATCTGAACAGTGGAATTAAGCACTTGGACTTCTTTGATTTTATCAATAGGGATGCCTTGTTTTAAGGCATATTGTTTTGCCTCTTCTTCGCTAGTAAAACTTTCCGGTAGAAAGTGTTGCAGTTCTTTTTTAATCTTCAAGCGAGAGTTTTCCCAGGCAAAAAAATCCCGCACCACAGCGTTCTCATCTTCTTTTGCCTTATAAACAACCTCTGTAAAGTCCAAAATAGCATAATGAACAAGAGTTTCTGGATTCATAATGTTAATTGTAATGGAGGACTCAAATTTGCGGGATATCAGTCCATCCTTTTCCGCAACAGTTATATTGGTATTTTTCCCTTTGGGGGTAATAGTTAGCTGAGGAGAAGCAGTTAAATTGATTTCCAGATAGAGTTCACCGTTTACAAATTGAGCTCCTGCCAGCATTGTAGAACAAAGCAACAGCAATAATAACAGGAATTTAGGTTTCATCTTTTGTTTACAGTTTATTGAACAACCGAACCGGGAATTCCTTCTCCATCGGGAATTAAAAGCTGTAATTTTCCGTTGGAATCGGCAGCCAGAATCATTCCCCGGGATATTATTCCTCTAATTTTTCGTGGTTCCAGATTCACCAGTATTAAAACTGTTTTGCCAATTACATCTTTCGGTTCGTAATCAACTGCAATTCCGGCAATTAGTTCGCGTTGTTCAATGCCGATATCCACTTTTAGTTTTAACAGCTTATCTGTTTGAGGGACTTTTTCTGCGGTTAATACTTTAGCTAAGCGCAAATCCAATTTGGCAAAGTCATCATAGTTGATTATATTTTTTAGGGGAGCTATTTCCGGAGTGTCAAATTCTGCTTTGCCAAGTTCTGAGACCTTTGATTGTGAGTGCAGTTTGGCAATTTGTGCTGCAATTTCTTTATCTTCTATTTTATGAAAAAGCGGTTTGATTTCGTTTAACGCAATGTCCCCAGATAAATTATATGCTTCGCTGAACTTAAAGCTTTCACTTAAGTTCATCATTTTTCTTAAGCCTAGCATAGACCTTGGCAGAACAGGACTAAAAGCAATGGAAATTTTAGCCAGTAAATTAGCACAAACATAAAGAGTTTCGTTAGTTGCATCCCGATTTTCTTTCAGCTGAGCCCAGGGCTTGCTTTCGTCAAAATAGCGGTTTCCCAACCTGGCTATATCCATTATCAGGCGAGTATTTTTCTTCACTTGATAGTCCAGATAATTTTCTTCAATTTCTTTTAAGATGTTATCTGCCTCAGCTATTGTTTTGTTAGCGGGTTCACTTAACGCGCAGGAAGTTATTTTTCCCTCAAAATTTTTATGAGCAAAGGCAAAAACCCGGTTGGCAAGATTGCCCAAGGTATTATTCAAGTCGCCGTTTATTTTATTCTGAAAATCCTTAAAACTGAAATCGGAATCCTGCCTTTCCGGAGCATTAACTGCCAGATAATAACGCAGATATTCACCGTCAAAGTCCTGCAGAAATTCATCTACCCAAATTGCCCAATTTTTACTGGTAGATATTTTTTCCCCTTCCAGATTCATAAACTCATTGGCAGGAATATCATAAGGTAGGCAATAGGGAGCATCCTGACCCATCAACATAGAGGGCCATATTATAGAATGGAAAATTATGTTATCCTTTCCAATAAAATGAATTAGCCGAGTTTCAGGGTTTAACCAATAGTCCTTCCATTTTTCCGGCTGACCTTTTTTTTCTGCCCATTCTACAGTAGAAGAAATATAACCTATGGGAGCGTCAAACCAAACATACAGAACTTTGCCTTTTGCTTCGGGAAGAGGAACAGGAATTCCCCAGGATAAATCCCTGGTAACAGAACGTTCAACTAAACCCTGGTCCAGCAAACCCAGAATAAAATTCAGCACATTTTCTTTCCAATAGTCCTTTGTGGATAGCCACCGTTTTAGTTTTTCGCGAAATCCTTCCAGCTGCAAAAACCAGTGCTTGGTCTCTTTAATTACAGGAGTTGAGCCGCAAATTTTACATTTTGGCTCTATCAAAGTTGTAGTATCATAAATTTGACCGCATTTATCACACTGATCACCTCGTGCACCGTCAAAACCGCAAAGCGGACAAATTCCTTCTACATATCTATCAGGGAGAAAGCGTTTGTCTTTTTCGCAATAAAACTGGAGCGTGTTGTTGGGCTTGATATAACCCTTATTATATAATTGCAGAAAGAATTCTCTGGCAAGCTTATGATGAGGTGGACGGGAAGTTCCGCTGAAATTATCAAATTCAATACCTATACCGTCAAATGCTTTTTTAATGCTCTTATGATAATAATTTACTACTTCCTGAGGAGTAATTCCTTCTTTATCAGCCGTTATGGATATTGGAGTGCCATGTTCATCCGTTCCACAAATATAAATAACATCTTCACCCTTCAAACGCAAGTAACGAACAAAAATATCTGCCGGTAAATAGGCACCTGCTAAATGTCCGATATGTAATTTTCCATTAGCATAAGGAAGGGCACTGGTAACTAAATATCTCATACTGGTTCCTCAATGTAAATTTTATGCAGGGTTTTTACTGCTACGGAACAATTTTGGTCCAGCAATAAAAGTTCTATGCTCTGTTCGTTGTTAAAGCTACGCAGAATGTTAAAATTTTGGCAGTTTTCCATTAAAGTTGCTAAAAAAGCCGGGTCGTGACCTAAGCCCAATCCGATGAGATTTACAAAGGCAAAACCGTCTTTTTTGCTGATTGGTTTTATTTCTCTTTCCTGCAGAAAATAGTCCACTTCCGTTTCATATTTGCTTTCTATAAAAAGTTCCAGAAGACCTTCGTTAACAAAGCTTTTGTAGATTTCGTAATACCAGACACTGAGAGTTTTTAGAACCTTTTCCTCAAGCGGCAGAGTATAACGCAATAAGGCATTTTTATGGGCAATAGCAGTTACCTTATGTTCTTCCATAATATTTTCCTCATTATTTTCTGTCTTTTTATTGGTTATCAACGAACCGGGAGCAAAAGTGAAAGATGATTTTACTTCCACCTCTACACCATATTTAAGGGCATATTCCACAGCCCGGGGATGCAAGACCTTAGAGCCATTGTAACTAAGAGTTAACATTAGCTCAGGACTGATTTGCCTTAATAATTTCGGCTTTTCCACAAGCTTGGGATCGGCAGTAAAAACACCATCCACATCAGTAAAAATTTCACATTTATCTGCCTTTAAATAACAAGCTAAAGCTACTGCAGAAGTATCAGAACCGCCACGTCCCAAAGTAGTTATTTCTTTGCCGGTGCTAACACCTTGAAAACCTGCTACGATAACAACTTTTCCCTTTTCCAGTTCTTCCTGTATGCGAAAGGCATTCACTTTCAAAATCCGGGCGTTACCATGTTTTTCATCGGTTATAATTCCACTTTGAGAACCGGTAAATGAGATGGAAGGAATTCCTTCTTCCATTAAAGCTAACGACAATAAACTCATACTGATCCGTTCACCTGCTGTCAATAACATATCCAATTCCCGACGCGAGGGATGCTGAGATATCCCGTAAGCTAAAGAAAAAAGTTCATCCGTTGTTTTTGCCATTGCAGAAACAACTAAAACAAGACCTTCTCCTTTATGGTATTCACTGGTTAATCTATGAGCTATGTTTCGGATTAAATCAATGTTACCAACTGAAGTTCCGCCGAATTTTTTCACTATTATTGCCATATCTTTCTTTATTTAATGATTTGACCTTGCTGTCAAGAAAAAAAATCTCGCTTGCCTATAAGCATTGCTTATGCATTACGGACTCATTACGGATGCCATCCGTAATGGGTAAGCAATGGGTAGGCAATGCAAGTAAGGAAGGATGGGGGGAAACGGGATAATACCTTGTAATAAAAACAGTTATCAATTTTAACATATTTCCAGTAGAACGATGTCCCCGTCGTTCAATGTTAACAAAGCATTTTCCTTAGCTCTTGCCTTTCAGTAAAGAAAGGAAGTGCAAGAATTAGTTGACGAAGAAGTCAACCTTCCGATGTTGCCTTTCGGGCTTAGCCCAAATCTCAACACTCTAAACCTTCTCAACCCTCTCAACCTTTTCAACCCTCACAACCTTATCAACCCATAAACCCCTTTCCTTCTTTATTTTAAGAGAAGCATTTTTTTCATACAGGAATAGTTTTTACTTTCCAGAATATAGAAATACATTCCGGAAGCAACATTGCGATTGTTACTATCTTTTCCGTTCCAAACAATTTGATGCATTCCTGAAGGCAGAATTTCATCTATCAGCTTTTTCACCAGTTGTCCTTTAATGTTATATACATAAAGTTTAGCAGGAGCTGTTTCTTGCAAAGTAAATCTGATATTTGTTTCCGGATTGAAAGGATTGGGATAATTATTGAGCAATTTTGTAACCAGGGGAGGATGCAAAGGGTCTTCATTATTTGTTATATAATTGAAGTGCAAAATCTCAGAAGGCACACTGCTACCCTCAGAATAAACGCAGACCACATAAAAATAATAATCCGTGCCCAATTCTTCTAATGTTTCAGCATAAACAGGTAAATTGGTAATTCCTGCTAAAGCAAAAGCTCCAGCATTAATTCTACGATAAATTTCATAGTGCATTAAAGGAAATTCAGGTTCAGAAGGTGGATTCCAAATAAGATTTAAAACACTATCAGCTACATTATATGAAATTCCTGAAACGGGAGCAAAATAAGCCAGATAAAAATCCTGTTGAGCAGAAGGATTTGCCAAAGAAATCGTAACCTCTACAGAATTGGAATCCTGATAGCCATCTGCAAATGCTGATAAGGAATGCACACCAATAGGAAGATAGAAGGTATAATGCCCTTCAACATCAGGATGAGTAATCCAGGAATTAGAATTTTGCACATTTACTTTACTAAAATCAATATCGGGATTTCCACTTGTTACAGTTCCGAAAACCTTTCCTGCAAATTCAACAAAACCTGTAGTGCGAACATCATCAATAAACCATCCATCTCCTGTAACACCACTATCACTGGCAAAAGTGAAACGGAATTGAACACTCTGATTGGCATAAATTGAAAGATTGAAACGGGCAAAAACCCATCCGCCGCTGTTTCCATCATATCCCGGTCCATTTAAAACACCTAAATTAGAAGCAGGATAACCACCTTCCGGAGTAATCAAAGTCCAGGTTGCTCCCCCGTTTGTAGAAATTTTAACATTACCTCCATCATAATTTACTTCAGTATTGAAATAATGCCAAAACTCCAACATAAAATTGTTGCCGATATAAACACTCGGAGTAGTAAGCTGGTAATTAGCATTATTAGGATAAGGACCATTCAAGCGTGTTCCCCAAACTTTAGTTCCGGAATGAGCTCCAGCAACAGTGGAAACACCCCATTCCCAACCATTGGATGAAGGATTGGGAACAAAATTTCCGTTATTGTTTTCAAAATCAGCATTCATTCCTGTAGTGCCAACACTTAAGACCAATTGCTCATTATGGATAGTTGTTAAATCAGCCAAATATGTTAAATAAAAAGTAAGATTATTTCCTACAATCACATTTGGCGAAATTGTTATATTGTATACTGCCTGACTTATTCCTCCTGCAGGTAATGAAGAAATGATGCAGGAACTGTTATGAATAGTAACAAATTCCGAAAGACAAGTGATTGTTCCGCTTATATTAGTAGCAGAAACAGGAGTATTATTGGCAAAATTGATAATCAAATCCAGCGTTTCACCCGGGTCAATAAGCCCGTTTCCATTTCCCAAAATACAATCATTCATATACATTCCGCTATATTGTATATCAGGTTTATGAACAGTTATATAAACAGGAAAATCCCAGATGTTACCTGAAATGCTGATATGCAAATTGATCAGGATTTCAGCTCCAGCGGGACAATTGGCATCAATTTGAAGAGTAATTGGAGTATTATTTATCTCTGTTGAATCTCCTGAAATGTTACTGTAAGTGCTATAAGCATTCATAAGAACAACATATTCGCTGGAGCAAAAAGCACTTAATTGAACTTGTGTTGCCGGGCTTAATCCTATATTCATTAGCTCAATACCTAGTTCAACTGTCTCTCCTGATTCTATTATGTGGTTAAAGTTGGAATCATTGATGATAACTTCATTCAATATCAGAAAGGGTGATTCATATAAAACGGGAGCTGTAGTAATCAGCAGTGCAGAAGAATTTGTTATGGGAGCCGCTGCATTGGCATATTGATTGTTAAAAGTATATTCCAAACCAACGGTATTGGTATGATCTTTTATTCCGACAGTGCAGAAATTACCATGAGTAGGAGAGTATCCTCCCTGACCTATATCAACATTATTAAAATCCTGATACTGAAATTTAACCATTCCCTGCCCCATTGATGTAGGATAGAAAACAGGATCATAAAAAATAACTTCAAAGGTCTCCAGAGAAGAACGGTTGTAACCATTGCGCATTTTGTAATATTCTATAATAAATCTATGATTTTGGCTATCGTAATATTTGTATATCCCAGCATCATTTATCAAACAAAGGTCATCCCAGAAAGGAGCAAGCATAGGAGAGGGTCCATAGCCACCAGGAAGATGATAGTTCCGAAATTCACCATTTTCGGTAACCCCCATTACAATAAAACCATTTACGCAAACAGTAATTTGATTGTAGTCAATACCATAAAAAGGAAAAGTGAAAGGCAAATCTATTTGCTGTAAAGTAATCGCCCCTGTTTGATCTCCTTCATCAAAATCAGAGCCAGGATCATAAAAAGTGGTTATTTTTGTTCCCGCTCCCCCTAGGGAAGGATTGATTTCTATCCATTCATAAACAGGACAGTCAGGATAAGCAGTATCGGTTATATCATAAATAAAATAGCCATAAGCATCGGGTCCTAAAGGTGTGTGAGCATTAACCTGTCCTATCTGAATATTGAACTCGGCATATTGATCAAAGCCCCATTCGTTATAGAGATGTAAACGCAAAGGCATTTGCATTCCAGGAATCAATAAAGGTCTGGCAAAAACAGTAAAACCTTCCACAGTATTGCCCAAACTGTTACCCAAAATAGAGCCGACATAAGATGTAGAATCCGAAACCGTCAGCAGATCGTTTAAAGAAGATAATTCGGCATATACATCAAACACAGGAGCTATAGAATTATTTTTAATAGTTAAGGAAAGAAAACCGGCTTCACCCGGGTCAAGAATATTATTACTTCCTGCAGTAATCGTATAATTGTGAACAAGCAGAAAGGCATTATAGATAACAGTATGAAAAACAAAAGAATAAACATTCTGGTCAGCAGTTGTTAATGCCAAAGTAAAACGCACACTATGCTGAGGAGGCAAATTGTTTACTATACTGAAAGTGAAAACAGAATTAGACCAAAGCGTAGCATTACTGCTAATTGCTCCAAAACTGCTTTCAGAATTCAAAATAGTAATATAAGGATCATCAGATGAGAGAATGGCAGTTGTTGCCGGAACAGTTGCTGAAGTTGTATTTTTAATTTCCAGGCTTAGAGCTATGGTTTCTCCAGCAGTGGCAAAACTATCGCCATTACCGTAACTTCCGTTAGTGCCATCATCAAAAATTATTTTGTTTAAATAAACCAGTGAACCCGTAGGGTCTATGGTTACTACTTTTTGGAAGGGCTTAAAATTATGCCTGGAAACAGTAACAGTCAGCTCATTTAACATTCCTCCGGAAATATTGATAGTCGCTTTTCCTTCGCTATCTGTAAAAACTTTACCAACTATAATATTCTGGGCAGAACTGTAAAGTGTTACACAGGCATTTTCCACTCCTGTTCCTGAGGAATCTGTAACCTCTACATCTAAGAGATTGCTACCCAAAGGTAAAACATCTGCACAAGCAAGATTAAAGACATTGGGAATTTGAGTAAAGACCTCTACTGTAGGGTCTCCCATTAAATTACACCAATGAGCAAAATAATTTGCTTCATTGTCGTGAACAGAACCATAGACCTGTTTAATGTATATTTTGGCATTTAACAGTGCTTCACCCATACTGCGCATTCCGTAAGTAAAAATCCCGTCATAAATTCCAGCATTTAAACAATTGTTAAAAGTAGTATGAGTACCACTTGTAGACATTCCAATTGCTGTTATTGCTCCTGCAGGGGCTGCCGAAGTTCCTAAACGAATTAAGTCCTCAGAAGTAGCATTGTCATTTTCAAAATTGCCGGTGCTGCAGGTAAGAATTGTAGAATGAGGTAGCTTATTGCCATTAATTAAACTTCCGGAAGGGCTCCAACCACTCATACCAATCCAGCCGCGATAATTAAAAAAAGCAACTCCCTGATTGAAACCGCTATTGATATAAGAAGCAAAGCCGCTGGAATAATTTTCCAGAAAAGTATAATCGGGATTAGTTCTTTTTGCAATTTCTTTGATGAATTTATTTATATAGATGGTAGAAATTCCACTTGAACTGGTGTCTCCTATCAGCAACATTTTATTCAGCCAGGCACCTGCATTTCCTGATACATTTATATTCTTTTCCACAGCGTAAATTTTGGTAAACAGCACATCCAGCTGACTAAGGTTTTCTGCTGAGATTCTACCGATAAAAGCATCACCCAAATAGTCATTTCCGGCTAAAAAAGTATAGGGATAGTCCCCTTCACCTCCATAACCTGAAAACTGTTCTGTATATGTAGGAATGGTGTAGCTGCCGTTTGTATCACCTAAAAGGATAATAAAATCGGGACGCGTAGAAACATTATCATATTGGGATTGAATGTAATTATGTATCGCTTGTGTAGAACTTCCACCGGTTTCAAGAGTGCTTACTATATTTACTTCATAGCCCTTCTGCCTTTTCCAGGCAACAAATTCATTCAATTTGGCAATAAAGACAGCATCCGTATTATTGCCGTAAATAAGCAATACTCTTGCAGGTTGAGGAGCCAATACAGCATCACGGTAATAAGCAAAATTGGCAATCATTGATTCATAGAGATTGGTGAACGCATAAGAATAGCCATTGTAATCAGCCATTTCATTTATTCCCGGTCTATCTTTAATTTCTATTTCAACTTCCATCTGTTTTTGAATTTTCAGTTCCTGTGTCTCTGCTATATATTGAACCGGATTAAGAGTAATCTGCACTACCCTGAAATCACGCATTATTTGGGGCTGACTATAGCTGTAACTATTTGCAGGATATAAAGAAGCACTGCTATAAACAGTTTTGTTATAGTCATTTGCGGTTTCCTGATCTTTGGTTGCAAAAACTGGTTTGGGTACCAAACCTTGTTTCGTAATAACTTCGCCACCGGTAACTTTTATTTCTATATCTCCTTTAGGGGGAATAGCAATCCAGGCAGAAAAAACAGGCAATTCAGGAAAACCTGTTTCGGCTGTAACACTTGCACCTTGCATACTTAGGGCTTTAAAGTTGCTGTTGTTGATGTCTTCAATCTGCAATTCAGGAACCTGTAACTGCAGATTTATTTTGTCTGCATTTTGAGAAACTACTGAAAGGGATTTCTCTTCCGGTATAAATGTTTCTGCCAATAACACATTGAACAAACACAGCAGAATTAAAATAGCGATTTTAATTATTTTCATTTTCGTTAACCTTTATTCAGCATAAATTAAAAAGAACCTGAAGTTAATCTTAAAACTAACTTCAGGTTCTTTCCCATATGCTTGTCTCTTTTCATTTAGTTACTTTATCTCGTAGATAAGAATACCCTGATCGCGGGCTCCGACTACTAATTTATCATCCATAAATTTAACTGTATTCGTATAACCGCAGGAAGTTAAATGCTGCAACAATTGCGGTTTTGAGGGAACACTAATATCAAAAAGATAAATGCCGCCTCCTCCGGAAGAAAGAGCAAGTTTATTACCTGAAACAGCTAAAGCAGTTGCATAACCTGTTGTATCAAAAGTAGACAGTAATACTGGAGAGGCAGGATTGCTTACATCTACAACCTGCAAACCACATTGCCTGCTTGCTACATAAGCTATATTATCACTAAGTTCAACTTTTTGAGCTTCTCCGCTTAAATGAATATAGCCAACGGGATGATGGTCATTACGATCATAAATATATAAGCCAAGCTGTTCTGCGGCAATATAAATGTAATTTGCGCTTAACTTAAAGCCGGCTGCCGCTCCCGGAGAAATTGTAAATACATTGCTGTTAAAGATAGTTCCGTCATAGTAATCATATTTGAAACTTCCCGCAGCACAATAGGCACAAACCATTTTATAAGTTCCCTGAGAAAAAGGAACAGGAGTTATAGCAAAGCCATCCAGGTCTTTTATATTACTTGTTCCCCCAATAAAATCCAGCATATAAACAAGGGAATCAGGATCACTGGTGTTAATTACTCTTATAGCATCTGTTGCTTCTGTATCTACTAAAAACATAAAGTTATGCTCCGGAACTACAGCTACTTTCTTAATTCTGCCTAAAATCTTCTGGCTGCCATCTGCAGCCCAAAATTCTGTTATCCACCTAATTTGATAGTTGCTTCTATTAATTCGGGACATTCCACCCTGGTCTTGTGCCACATAAATATAGTTCTCATCAATCTTAATATCCAGAGGATTACCCACAACAGGTAAAGCATATTTCAAAGTTAGCCATTCCTCTTCCTGATATTCAGTATTTCTTTTGGCGCATGAACTTATCACTATCAACACGATAATCGCCAGAGTTATTATATAACCTTTAGGCATTCGGTTCCTCCCCTGCCTTTTTCTTCTTTATCTATGAAATAAAGCAAAAAGCATTCCGAAATTAAGAACTAAAATAGCAATCAGCATAAAAAGAACTCTCTGCTTTTCACAGAGAGTTCTATTTTCTGCAGGGTTGGATATTACTATGTCATCATTTTGGCTATATCGCTATCCGCATCGGTAATTTGCTGCAAACCAAAAGTATCAGAAATCACTTTTGCTACATTAGGAGAAAGAAATCCGGGTAAAGTAGGGCCTAAAATAATATTCTTAAATCCCAAAGAAAGCAAAGCCAGAAGGACAGCTACAGCTTTTTGTTCATACCAGGCAAGATCAAAAGAGAGGGGCAATTTATTTACATCATCCAAACCAAATGCCTCTTTCAACTTTAAAGCAATAACTGCCAGAGAATAGGAATCATTGCATTGTCCGGCATCCAAAACCCTTGGAATTCCGTTAATATCACCTAAGGGAAGTTTTATATAACGATATTTGGCACATCCGGCTGTTAGTATAACAGCATCTTCAGGCAATTTTTCTGCTACTTCAGTAAAATATTTCCTGCTTGGCATTCTTCCATCACAGCCAGCCATAACCACAAAGCGTTTTATAGCTCCACTCTTAACTGCATCCACTATTTTATCTGCCAGTCCTAAAACAGTTGAATGAGCAAAACCTCCAATAATTTCTCCGTTCTCAATTTCTTTAGGGGGGTGGCATTTTAAAGCTCTTTCAATTACCGGACTAAAATCCTTTTCTTTACCTTTTTCTCTATCCGGAATATGCACTGCTTTTGGATAATTTACTGTTCCGGTAGTAAATAAACGATCCAGATAACTACTATCCTTGCGTAAAGGAACCAGGCAATTAGTTGTCATTAAAATAGCACCGTTAAAGTTTTCAAAGTCCTCCAGTTGATGCCACCAGGAATCACCATAATTACCTATAAAATGTTTATATTTCTTAAAAGCAGGATAATAATGGGCAGGTAGCATTTCTCCATGAGTGTAAATATCAACACCTTTACCTTCTGTTTGTTTCAATAGTTCTTCCAAGTCCTTCAAATCATGACCGCTAACTAATATTCCAGGGTTATTGCGGACACCAAGTTTTACTTTTGTGGGTTCCGGATTCCCGTAGGTCTTAGTATTTGCTTCATCCAATTTAGCCATAACTTTAACGGCATTTTCTCCTGTCTTTAAAACCAAATTTACCAGTTGATCAATAGTCAAACTATCATCCAAAGTAGCAGCCAGACCTTCCATAATAAACTTGTTTACATCATCATCCTGATAGCCCAAAACAGCCGCGTGTTCACCGTAAGCGCAAATACCTTTAATACCGTAAATAATTGTCTCACGCAAAGAACGGATGTCCTCATTCTCTGTTCTGAGCACTCCAACCTTTTTAGCAAATTCATCATATTCATCTTTTTTCAGTTGAAAAGTAACTGCTTCCGGACAGGTCTCACATTTACCTGCCATCAAGTTACAGAGTTCATTTTTCCGCTTATCTCTCAAAGTAAGAGCTGCTGCAATTGTGTCTCTGATATTTTCTTCATCCCAATTTACATTGGTAATGGTTTTAAACAAAGCGTTCATCACAAAAACCGAATCTTCCGGATAATATCTACCCTTATCCTGAAGCTTTACAGAAACATAAGCCAGACCCTTTATGCCATAAATCAACAGATCGAACAAATTGGCAAGGGTTTCACTTTTTCCACAAACCCCGCGCATTGTGCATCCAAGGTTACGGGATGTTTCCTGACATTGATAACAGAACATACTCATTTTTTCTCCTTTTTATGGTTTTGGCATTTTTATTACTAATAATCGCAAGTTCGTATCCCCTTCGTTAAGAACACCGTGGGGAATGTTTTTTGGACTTTCAATCAGGGTATCCACAGGAAAGCTTTGTTTCTCTTCTCCAATTTCCAATGTAGCTGTTCCTTCCAATACATAGAAAGCTACATTCACAGGAGTGATATGTTTCTTTAAATGAGCCCCGGGAGCTAAATTTAGATGCACTATTTCTCCTTCGGGTGCCTCATAGATTTTAGAACCCCGAATGCCATTGGCATTAACTTTGGGCTCAACATCATGCCAAGTTCTACTTTTCATTTTTTTCTCCTTATTGTTTTGTTTCTATAAGTTTCATTATTGTCTCTAATAGGTCCGAACCCTCTTTTTTCAGGTCAAAAGCACAATCACTTAAATTCCATTGAGTAACTGTAAACCGCATTGATCCCACAATAATTCTGAATAATTGAGTCGGCGATAAGTCATTTCTAATTTTGCCTTCCTGTTGTGCTTGAAGAATATAATTTTCTACTGCTTGTTTGTGTTTATGCATAATACACTGAAACTGACCCTTAAAAGTAGGATCATTCTTAAATAACTCTTCAGAAAACATCACTTTTGCCAAGTTTGGATGTTTACTAAAAAGAATATACCTATCCTCTACAAAATGTCGGATACTTTCCAAAGGGGAATAATTTGCTCCTCTAATTTCCTGTAAAACCTTGTTTGACAGCTCTTCAAAATAACCCAAAATCGTTGTTACTAAATCCCTTTTGCTTTTAAAATGTCTGTAAAGCGCTGCTTCTGTTACCCCTATTTGGGTTGCCAGATTCTTGGTGGTTAGCTTTTCATAACCTTGATTAGCAATTATGAGGATTGCCGTCTTTAATATATCTTTCTGTCTCTCTGTAAGTTCCATTATATATTTCCTATGTAAGTAAGTATTCACTAACTAACATAATCAAGTCCACTCTGATGTCAAGAAAAAAGTTGGAAAAGTCCAGAGGGGTCAAGAGGTCAAGAAGTCAAGAGGTCGAGAGGTCAAGAGGTCAAGAGGTCAAGAGGTCAAGAAGTCAAGAAGTCAAGAGGTCGAGAGGTCAAGAGGTCAAGAAGTCAAGAAGTCAAGAGGTCGAGAGGTCAAGAGGTCAAGAGGTTAATGAAAAGATGAAACACTACCTATAATAAAAAATCAGGATAGTTAATATTAAGTCCAATATGCAATGTCAATGGCAATCTAAAATGATACAGAATACAATTTACATCTCTTTGTAAAATAAAATCTTGGTGTTTTCGGTGTCCTCGGTGGCTAAACTTTCTCCCTTTCTCTCTTTTTCTCTTTGTAAAATCATCTCTTTCTCTCTTTTTCTCTTTGTAAAATAAAATCTCGGTGTTTTCGGTGTTTTCGGTGGCTAAACTTTCTCTCTTTCTCTCTTTTTCTCTTTGTAAAATCATCTCTTTCTCTCTTTTTCTCTTTGTAAAATAAAATCTTGGTGTTTTCGGTGTCCTCGGTGGCTAAACTTTCTCTGTTTCTCTTATTCTCTTTGTAAAATCATCTCTTTCTCTCTTTTTTCTCTTTGTAAAATAAAATCTCGGTGTTTTCGGTGTCCTCGGTGGCTAAACTTTCTCTGTTTCTCTCTTTGTAAAGTCCTCTCATTTTCTAAATCTTTTCTCCGTGTCCTCAGTGTTCTTCGTGTCCTCAGTGTAAACAAACCTGCGGGAAACCTCATAAAATGGATTTGCCAATTGACTTTGTCACCTTAATATATTATTAGAGGAAAACAAATGCGTCCGGACAAAAAAATCTTAAGAGAGTTGCTTTCTACGGAAGGCAAAGAAAACCTGCAGGCATTATATAATAAAGCTTATGATGTAAAAAAACAGTATGTGGGAACTACTGTTTACCTGCGTGGTTTAATAGAGCTGAGTAATATCTGCTCCAAAAATTGCTATTACTGCGGTATCCGTAGTGGCAATAAAGAACTCACGCGTTATCAGATCAGTTATGAAGAGGCAATTGCAGAGGCAAAATTATGTCTGCAAATGCATTATGGTTCGATTGTTATTCAGGCAGGTGAACGAGAAGACAGAACTTGGATTGAATTTATCACAAAGCTCATCAAAGGAATCAAAGAACTTTCCGAGGGTAAATTGGGAATTACTTTATCCCTTGGAGAACAGAAGTTAGAGGTCTATCAGCAATGGTTTGAAGCGGGAGCACATCGTTATCTGTTGCGCATTGAAACCTCCAATAAAGAATTGTACAGGTCATTGCATCCTGTTAATCATAGTTTTGAAAAACGCTTAAAATGCCTGAATCTGATTCAGGAATGTGGTTATCAGGTTGGTACAGGAGTAATGATTGGTTTGCCGGGACAGACAATTGATGATTTAGCCAATGATATCCTCTTTTTTTATGATTTGGATGTTGATATGTTAGGAATGGGACCCTTTATTCCTCATCATAATACACCTTTGAAGTATCTAGCAGAAAGTTTTAGTCCACTTGAAGCATTAACAATGGGACTAAAAATGATTGCTGCCTGCCGCATAGCTCTTAAAGATATTAATATTGCCTCTACTACTGCTTTACAGGCACTTCATTCAGAAGGTAGAGAAATGGGATTAAAAGCAGGAGCGAATGTTTTAATGCCTAATATAACTGATACCAAATACAGAGAGGGTTATCAGCTTTACGAGGGAAAACCTGGTTTGAATGAGACCGCTTTGCAATTTCAAAAACAATTGGAGAAACGCATTTTTGCCCTTGGTGAAACAATCGGCTACGATGAATGGGGTGATTCGAAGCACTACCAAAAAAAGAAGAATTAAAAAATGAATGTGAAGTGTCCCGTGTGCAAAAAAATCTTTTCCTTGACGGATACACCTTATTCTAAGAAAAAGAACAAAAACATAAAATAAGGAGTTATTTATGCTTCCTGGTGGAAAAAATATGCAGCAACTAATGAAACAAGCCCAGAAGATGCAGGCAGAAATAATGAAACAACAAGAAGAACTGGCAAAAACAGTATATACTGCTTCTTCGGGTGGAGGAATGGTAACTATTGAAATGAACGGTCAGTTTGAAGTTATTTCCCTGAAAATAGACCCTCAGGTTGTTGATCCTGAAGATGTAGAAATGTTGGAAGACCTTATTTTAGCTGCTATTCAAGAAGTTATCAACAAAGTGAATGAAGCATCCAACAGTGTAATGAGTAAAGTTACGGGCGGAATTAATATTCCCGGTTTGGGTTAAATGCTTTTTTCTGAAAATCTGGAACGTTTGATTCAGAGCTTTAATCGTTTTCCAGGGATTGGGCGAAAAACAGCTCAGCGTATTGCCTGGTTTTTAGTATCGCAGGATAAAAACTTTGCCTTGAGCTTAGCGGAAACTATAACGACTACCGTTGAGAGTTTTAAAACCTGCAGTCAATGTAATATGCTTTCCGAAAGTGATCCTTGTCCTTTTTGTACCTCTCAAGACCGTTCAGACAGCCATCTTTGCGTGGTAGAAAACAGTTCCGACATCCAGATAATTGAAACGATGAATGAATTTAAGGGCAGGTACTTTGTTTTAGGACATCTGCTTTCTCCTCTGGATGGCTACGGACCTGAACAAATTAACTCTGCTATGTTATTAGAGAGAATTGAAAATCTTCATCCGAGTGAAGTTATTTTAGCCCTAAAACCTTCTGCTGAAGGTGAAGCCACAATTCATTATCTTTGGGAACTGCTTAAAGATAAAGGAATTTGTATTACCCGTCTTTCAACCGGAATTCCTTTCGGAGGAGACCTGGAATACAGTAACTTAAATACTTTAGCCAATGCCTGGAAACGCAGATATACAGTTCAGTAATTATGTTTACAGGAATCATTGAAGCAACTGAAAAAATTGTTACTCAACAGACAATAAGCGGAAAAAAGCTGATAACTATTTCCCGACCTGTTATTTTTGATGACCTGAAAATTGGTTGCAGTATTGCCTGTGACGGAATTTGCCTTACAGTTATTCAGTTTGAGGATAAGACATTTACAGTGGAAATTATGGCTGAAACCCTTACCAAAACTTCAGCAAAAAAATGGTTCAACGGTAAAATATTAAATCTGGAAAGAGCTTTAAAACTAAACTCCCGCTTGGATGGGCACTTTGTTCAAGGTCACATTGACGGAGAATTACGCATTATTTCTCGTTTAAAAATAGAAAACACAGATTATTTGCGTTTGGAACTTCTTCAGCGGGATAGAAATCTAATTGTTCCTCAAGGTGCAATTGCTATTAATGGAGTTAGTTTAACTATAGCAGAAATACGCAGTAATTTTTTCAGTGTTGCCTTAATCGGTCATACTTTAACGCATACAAACCTGGGAACAATAAAAACTGGCGAAACGGTCAATGTGGAGTATGATATCTTAAGTAAGTATGTTTTAGCGCAGATTCCGGAAGGTTGACATCCCGGTCAACCAAAATTGAAGAATAATGCTATAGCCACAATGGATAAAATTTATGAAATTAAATAAAACCTTTATCTGCCTGTTATATCTCCTGATTATTGTTTTTCTCATCAGCGGATGTGGCAACAAACGCAGCCCTACCGGAGGTCCTCAGGATATTGATAAACCGGTAGTTCTGGAGAGTTCTCCAGCAGAATTTGGGGACATATCTTCCGGAGTTATTGAGATTTCTTTTTCTAAACCAATGGAAAGAGCTACCTTAGCCAATTCTATTTACATTTATCCTCCTGTCCAAAACAAGAAAATAACGCTGGATGGCGCCAATCTTAAAATCCATATTAAGGAGCCCTTAAAACCCGATACTAATTATTTTATTACTTTAACCAAGCGCCTTAAGGACTTGCGTGGCAACACATTGGAAAAAAATCAAACCCTTATTTTCCGTAATGGAAAACTTGCTACTCAGCGCATAGCCGGGACAATTACTTATGAAGAACCAACTGATAAAGGTTTGCCTTTGGAGCTAACTCTTTTATCTGCCGATTCTTTATTGGTTTTAAGTGGAGTTTTACAAGGGGGTGCTTATGCTATTGACAATTTGAATGCCCAGAAACATATACTGAGAACCTATATAGATAAAAGTTTTAATGGTCGTTACGATTTTGGCAGTGAACCGTTTTTTGAAGGAATTACTGCCGGTTCTTCTTTCTCAACACTCAATTTTACAATGGCTTACAGCGATACAACGCGAGCTAAAATATCTAATGTGAATGTTCTCCACAACCGCGAACTGCAAGTTATTCTCACTGAAGATATAAAGAGCTATGATGAACTAATCGTCCAGACAAACAATTCTCCTTTACCTATTGCCTATCAATTGATAGAAGGAAATATAATCAATTTATTGACTGCTAAAATGGACAGCACAGAATACACCTTAACTTTAACGGAATTGAAAGATAAAAAAGGTAACCTCAGTGATAAACTGGAAACTAAATTTAAAGTTAGACCTGTAGCCGATACTTTAGCTCCTAAAATCACTTTTACAAATCCCAGAAACGGTGCTTCAGTAAACACACTTTTGCCTATTCTGGAAATCCATTTCAGTGAAATTATTCCTAAAGGCAATATCCAAGTTAAATTGCTCTGCGGAAATCAGGAAATATCTCTTAAACATTTATCGGAAACGGGACGCATTCATCGCTTTCAGCCCTCAAAAGAATTGGATAATTATAAAAGTCATCTGCTGATAATAACTTCCGAAACAACCGATTTCAGCGGCAATCACCTCAAAAATAATTACGAATTGCAGTTCCTCCCCCTGCTGAGAAAATAGATTGCAGGATAAAAGAACCAGGATAAACAGAATTAAAATGATTTTCAGGTTTTTATAATTTCAGGTTTAGAAAGTTGAGAGGATTTAGATAGTGTAGGTGGTGGAAAGGGTTTGATCCAAGTTTAACCTTATATCTGTTTTTATTACAATTAATTGTGCTTTTTTCTTTTCTTCCTTAGTTGCATTACCTACCCATTGCCTACCCATTACGGATGCCATCCGTAATGGGTAGGCAATGGGTAGGTAATGCTACTTGGAGTAGTAACTTCCCAAAGTGTAATCGGAGGACGCCAATCCTCTGCAAGAATAAAATATAATATTCGGATTCCGAAAAGGGTTATCCGGAAGCTAAAAATCAATTAATCAGTACCCCTTTATGATTTATCTATAAAAAAAATTATATAAGTAGTTAAAAGGAGAAAAAAATATTCTGCTCAGCAAAATTACAAGCGGTTAACTGATATAAAAGAAAATGCCTTTACTATCATCAGATAAGTAAAGGCATTTAACATTTCAATATTGTTAGAAAGAGCTTACCATCTGAGATGAGCAAATGCTTTGTTTGCTTCAGCCATTTTATGGGTATCTTCTCTTTTCTTAATGGAAGCACCTTCTTTTTTATAAGCGGCAAGGAGTTCGGCGGCAAGTTTTTCGGTCATTGTCTTTTCACTTCTTGAACGTGCATTGGCAATAATCCAGCGGAAAGCTAATGCCTTACCGTTTTTTTCATTTACCTCAAGAGGAATTTGATAGGTTGCTCCTCCTACGCGTCGGGAAACAACTTTAACTAAAGGGCGAACATTATCCAAAGCGGTTTTGAAGACAACAAGGGGATCTTCTTTCGTCTTCGCAGCTATAATATCAAAAGCTCCGTACACAATTTTTTCAGCGATACTTTTTTTGCCTTTAACCATCAGGCAATTCATAAATTTAGTAACGGTAATATCGTTGTATTTAGGATCGGGAAGGACTTCCCGGACAACAGCTTTATGTTTTCTGGGCATAACTTCAATCCTCCCTTTATGTTACGCTTTTAGTTTTGGGGCGTTTTGTTCCATATTTGGAACGTGATATTTCGCGTTTTTCTACTCCGGCAGAATCAAGTGCTCCGCGAACTATATGATAACGAACACCGGGGAGGTCTTTAACGCGTCCTCCGCGAACTAAAACGATAGAGTGTTCCTGTAAGTTATGACCTTCACCGGGAATATATGCTGTAACTTCAAATCCATTTACAAGACGGACACGAGCTACTTTTCTGAGAGCTGAATTAGGTTTTTTGGGCGTTGTTGTATAAACCCGAGTACAAACTCCGCGCCTTTGCGGACATTCCATAAGCGCCCTGTTTTTTCTTTTCTTTTCAACTTCAGCTCTTCCTTTACGGACTAATTGGTTGATTGTTGGCACTGATTTTCTCCTTTTCTATATTTTTAGTGTTTTAAATTATTTTTAGAAATCAAGGTAATCACCGCTTTCTTCCTGTTCTAAACGGTGGGCAAATTCATCAATAATCTGGGCAACAGTTTTACCTTCGTTAACTGCCTTTTTAATCATATTGTTATAGAGCTTGGTTCCGGTTCCGACAGGAATTCTGTGACCGATAATAATGCTTTCTTTCAAGCCCTCAAGATGATCAACTCTACCTTCAATAGCTGCCTTGGTTAGCACTTTTGTGGTTTCCTGGAAGGAAGCGGCAGAAAGCCAGCTCTAGGATAAGAGAGAGGTTTTTGTGATACCTAAAAGCAATTGTTCAAATTGAGCAGGTGTTTTGCCAAATTCAATTGCTTCACGGTTTTCTTTCTCTACCAGAACTTTATCAACAATATCACCCTGCAGGAAACTGGTGCTGCCGCTATCTGTAATTCTAACCTTTTTAAACATCTGACGGATAATAACGCTTAAATGTTTATCGTCAATTTTCACACCTTGCTTGCGATAAATCTCCTGAACTTCATTTAGAATCAAAATTTGAGCTTCAATAACACCTTTCACTAACATATCATGAGGGTCAAGAGGACCGTCAGAAAGCGCATCTCCACTTTCTACATAGTCACCCTGATGCACTATAATTCGTTTTCCTGAGGGAATTATATACCTTCTACCTGCAAGGGGTTGATGCATTGTAACGGTATCACCTGTTTCTACAATACTTTCTTGTTCCGGAGGAACAGCATAAAGTTTACCGCAAAGAGGTGTTCCTTTTTTAACAGATTCGCCTTCTTTAACCAGAATTTGCAAACCCTTAGGCACAGGATATTGAACCGGTTTCTGATTGCGTTTGGCAACCTGAATAATCTTCTTGCGGTTATTCTCAATTATACTTACCTTTCCATCATTTTCACTATAGACAGCTTTGTCGGAAAGAACAGCAATATACTGATTTTTATCTTCATCATAAAAGACGGAAACCTTTCCGTCACAAGGAGCGAAAAGTCCGTTCGGTGGGGTAACAAAAATATCGCGTCCGGTCTTCTTTAAGCCACCAATAGTAACAATTCCATCAATATCAGAAATTTTTGCCTTATCTTTAGGAACGCGTGCTTCAAAAAGGTCTTGCACGCGAGGTAAACCACCTGTGATATCTCGTTGTTTAATTGTCATTCGGGATGTTTGACCTAAAATATCACCAATATGGACAAAGCTGCCATCTTCCACGCGCACAATTAGTCCTGTAGGTAAAGGTATTAAACGCACTGTTCCGTCTTCACCTACAATTCTGAATTGAGGTTGTTTTCTGCGATCCTTGGATTCAATGATGGTAAGTTCGCGAGCCATAGTGATATCATTGTATTCTTCTTTATAGGTTATGTCTTTAATAAAATTCTCATAATGCAAAACACCCCTGGCTGTAGAAATAAGAGGATTATTGAATTGGTCCCAAGAAAGAAGTTTTGTATCTTTAGCTACTTTTTGACCATCCTGAACATGAACAGTAGCTGCATATTCCACTTTAAATTCTTCCAAAACCTTATTTTCGTCATTTTCATCCACAATTAAAATTTTGCCTAAATAGCTTACGGATATAAGCTGATTTTCGGTATTAGTAACTGTATTCATCCTGTCAAATTTTACAATTCCATCATTAGAAGCAACAACTTCTGCCAGTTCGGTAGCTGTTGAAGCAGCTCCTCCAATGTGGAAAGTTCTCAGCGTTAATTGTGTTCCCGGTTCTCCAATACTTTGAGCTGCAATAATTCCAACAGGATCACCAATAGTAGCAGGTTTTTGAGTAGCAAGATTGCGACCATAACATTTAGCGCAAATTCCTTTCTCTGCTTCACAGGTAAGAATGCTGCGCACATGAACAGAAATCAGACCGTGATTTTGAATGGTTCTTGACATTTTATTACTGATTTCTTCACCTGCAGAAACTAACACTCTACCTGTGATAGGACTTACGATATCATCAACTGCTGTTCTTCCCTGAATGCGTTCTGCCAGGGTTTGCACAATTTCATTGCCTTCTTTTAATGCAGTCATATTTACACCCCTAGTGGTTCCGCAATCATCCATTGTGATAATAGCATTTTGAGCCACATCTACTAAACGGCGTGTAAGATATCCTGCATCTGCTGTTTTAAGTGCTGTATCAGCTAATCCCTTACGAGCTCCATGAGTGGAAACAAAATATTCAAGAACAGTAAGTCCTTCTTTAAAATTACTTTTAATCGGGGTTTCAATAACATCTGCACCACCTGTAGAACCAATTTTAGTCGGTTTATCCATTAAACCACGCATTCCACCCAATTGTTTAATCTGGTCTTTACTACCGCGTGCTCCCGATTTATACATCAAATAAATAGAATTTAAACCATGTCTTGTTTGAGAAAGTTCTTCCATCATTTCGTCTGTAACACGCACTGTTGCTTTCTTCCATTGATCTACAACTCGTCCAAATCTTTCATTTTCCGTTATTCCACCTTTCTGATGCAAATCGGTTATTTTTTTTACTTCTGCTTCAGATTGAGCAATGATTTCAGCTTTACGCTCGGGAACTACGATATCCGCAAAACTGAAAGTTACTCCTGCACGTGTGGCATAATGGAAACCAAGCTCTTTAACCTGATCCAGAATTTGAGCTGTTCGCCACTGACCCACTGCATCAAAACAAAGCATAGCTAAATCATTTAATTTTCCTTTGTCATAGACGATGTTTTGAAAACCGACTTCCGGAGGCATAATCTGATTGAAAATAACCCTTCCTACAGTTGTAACGATATATTCAGATTCCAATTTCAAGCGGATCCAAGTATGCAGGTCTAAATTGCGTTCATAAACTGTCTCACCTTTGGAACTGCAAAATTGTTCTTCTGCTTCATAAGCAGCTATAACTTCATCGGGGCTGTAAAAATGACGCAGTTTTTCTATTTCCCCGGGAGGCGGTGTCTCTTCCATTGTTAGATAATAACAACCCAAAACGATATCCTGATTGGCTGCCATTGCTAAACGTCCATTTGCCGGTAATAATAAATTTCGGGTAGAAAGCATCAGGACTCTGGCTTCAATTTGTGATTCTATAGACAGAGGAATATAAACACCCATTTGGTCACCATCAAAATCAGCATTAAAAGGAACACAGACCATAGGATGCAGTTGAATGGCTTTATTATCTGTTAAAACAGGCATAAATGCCTGAATACCTAAACGGTGAAGAGTGGGAGCTCTGTTTAACAAAACCGGATAATCTTTGATTACTTCTTCCAAAATTGACCATATCTCGGGCTGTTTTTTCTCAATTAGTTTCTTGGCATTTTTAACTTTATCTACTTCTCCAATTTTCTGCAGTTTTTCAATAAGATATGGTTTAAAGAGCTCTACTGCCATTTCTTTGGGAAGTCCGCACTGATAAAGTTTAAGTTCAGGACCAACTGTAATTACGCTACGTCCTGAGTAATCCACTCGTTTGCCTAAAAGATTTTGCCGGAAACGTCCCTGCTTTCCTTTAAGCTGATCAGTTAGTGACTTTAAAGGTCTGTTGCCTCTTCCTCTTACTGGACGAGCTTTTCTGCTATTATCAATAAGAGCATCAACTGCTTCCTGGAGCATTCTTTTTTCATTACGAAGGATAACTTCCGGTGCACGGATTTCCAATAACGCTTTCAGACGGTTGTTTCTGGTGATAACTCTTCTGTATAAATCGTTAAAATCAGCAGTAGCAAAGCGTCCACCTTCTAAAGGAACTAAAGGTCTTAAGGTTGGAGGTAAAACAGGTAATGTCTCCAAAATCATATCTTCAGGACGATTACCGCTTTTTATAAAAGCATCTACTATTTTTAATTTATTGATTAGCTTCTGTTTGCGTAAAGCTGATTCTTCAAATTTAAGGCGCGTTCTGAGGTCAAGTGCTTCATTTTTTAGGTTGATACGTTTAAGCAATTCCCGGATTGCCTCTCCCCCCATAAGAGCCAGAAAGTTATCTGCTACCTTATCTTTAATCTCATAATATTCATCAACTTCCAGAAGCTCCATTTTTTCAAAAGGACTATCTCCCGGATCAATTACAATGAAGGACTCGTAGTAAAGCACTCTTTCCAGGTCTTTAACCGTCATATCAAGTAAGGTGCCAATTTTGCTGGGGGCACTTTTCACAAACCAGATATGCGCAATTGGAACTGCCAAATCTATGTGTCCCATACGCGTTCTGCGAACTCTGGAAGTGGTTACAAGCACTCCACATCTATCACAAACGGTCCCCTGAAAGCGTTTCTTTTTATATTTTCCGCAGGCGCATTCATAATCTCTTTCAGGACCAAAGATTCTTTCACAAAATAAACCATCTTTCTCAGGTTTGAGAGTGCGGTAATTTAAAGTATCGGGTTTTGTAACTTCTCCATACGACCATTCATTTCTGATAGTTTCAGGAGAGGCAATTTTAATGCGCACTGAATCATATTCATTGGGTTTGATATCGTGTTTACTTTCTTTTAACATTTTCTCTCCTCTTCTACCTGTTCCCTTCTTCTTTGATAAATTCAATATCAAAGCCCAGCGATTTCAGCTCACTTATAAGAACATTAAAGGATTCAGGAACCCCTGGAGGAGGTGGATTATCACCACGAGTGATAGCTTTAAAAGCATTATTGCGTCCATCTACATCGTCACTTTTGATGGTAAGCATCTCTTCCAAAACACTGGCAGCTCCATAAGCTTCCAAAGCCCAAACTTCCATTTCTCCCAAACGCTGACCTCCATGTTGAGCTTTTCCACCCAAAGGTTGTTGTGTAATAAGAGAATAGGGTCCCGTGGAACGAGCATGCATTTTATCCGCTACAAGATGATTCAATTTCATCATATAAATAATGCCAATGGTCACTCTTTCTTTAAACGGTTCACCAGATTTACCATCATAGAGAACTGTTTTTCCATCTTCCGGAAGTCCTGCTTTGCGTAATTCAGAAACAATATCCTCATTAGACGCACCATCAAAAATAGGGGTTTCTACTTCAAAACCAAGTGTCTTAGCAGCCCAACCCAGATGGGTTTCCATTATTTGTCCTATATTCATTCGGGAAGGAACGCCCAAAGGATTTAACACAATATCCAGGGGGGTTCCATCTTCCATAAAAGGCATATCTTCAATTGGAGCGATAATTGAAATCACACCCTTATTTCCATGACGACCTGCCATTTTATCGCCTACTTCAATCTTGCGTTTTTTAGCAACATATACTTTAACCATTTTCCGCACACCATATTGAAGTTCATCTCCATGCTTAATCCTTTCGCGAGATTTTTTATAGATATTATCGCTTTGTTCCAGGGACTGCTTTATTTTCAGGACAATCTGTGAATAGATATAATCGTTTACTTCTCTATCTTCAACCAGTTCAACATTCAGATCCAGCTTTTTGAAGTTTATTCGCTTTAAATCCTGTTTCGTTATCTTTTTTCCGGGTGCTATAAAAGGAATATTAGTTTTTTCATCCCAAATATTTTTAGCAATTTGTCCCACTAAAACTGCAGAGAGTTTTTCTTCCTTAAATTCTTCAATTTTACTGCGACGCAATGCTAATTCTTCCTTTAGTTTCTCTATCTTATCTTCATTTTCTTCTTCTAAATCACTACCTTCTTCCAAACGGGAAAAGACCTTCACATCAATAACCACGCCCTCCATTCCGGGTTTGGCTTTTAAGGAACTATTGGTAAAATCACCGGCGCGATCTCCAAATAGTGCTCGCATTAAATTTTCTTCCGGTGAAGGATCAATTTCTACACTCTTGGGAGTAACCTTACCTACAATTATGTCTCCTGCATGAATCACACTTCCTACTCTGATAATACCTGTTTTATCCAAATTTCTTAATGCCTGAGCTGGAACATTGGGAATATCATAAGCAAGCTCTTCACGACCGTTTTTCACATTACGCACTAAAACTTCCAGTTCTTCAATATAGATGGATGTTAAAGTATCTTCACGGGCTACCTTTTCGCTAATAATGACGGCATCTTCATAATTATAACCATACCAGGGCATAAAAGCAACCAATAAATTAGTTCCCAATGCCAAACGATAATCTTCTACACAAGCACCGTCAGAAATTGGTTGTCCCTTTTTTACAGATTCCCCAACACGCACAATAGGACGCTGATTAATACAAGTATCTTGATTGGTGCGCACAAATTTTTTCAGATGTATACGATTACCAATAGAAAGATAATATGCTTCATCTTTTTCATCTATTGGCTTCAGGTCTATATAGGCAGAAGTGACTTTTGTAACTATACTATCATAAGGAGCTACAGCAATAGAAGAAGTATCCATTGAAGCGATCTTTTCCATACCGGTTCCTACTAAAGGTGCTTGAGGATTAATTAACGGCACTGCCTGACGCTGCATATTGGAACCCATTAAAGCACGATTCGCATCATCATGTTCCAGGAAAGGAATTAGCGCTGCTGATACAGAAACCATCTGCTGAGGAGCTATATCCATATACTGAACAAGTTTAGGGCTAACTTGAACAAACTCACCTCGGTCTCGGGCAAAGATCATTTCATCTGTAATTCTGCGCTTGTCATCTAAATGGACATCACTTTGAGCAATAATGTATTTCTCTTCTTGTGCTGCATCAAGATATTCATACTCATCAGTTACACAACCATCAACAACCTTGCGGTAGGGGGTTTCCAGAAAGCCGAAATGATTTATACGGGAATATATTGCTGGAGATACAATTAAACCTATGTTTGGACCCTCAGGTGTTTCAATCGGGCAGATTCTACCATAGTGAGAAGAATGAACATCACGAACTTCAAAGCCAGCTCTTTCACGAGCCAAACCTCCTGGTCCCAAAGCAGATAAAGCCCTTTTATGTCTTAGGGCGGCTAAAGGATTTGTTTGTTCCATAAATTGAGATAACTGACCTGTTAAGAAAAACGATTGCACTACAGAAATAAGAGCATTGCTATTTACCAAATCGTGAACAGTAACTTCATCAATATTGGAAATTGCCATCCGTTCCTGAATAATTCTAGCAACCATAGCCATTCCGGAAGTATACTGTTCCTGCAGCAATTCGCCTACAGTCCGAACTCTGCGGTTTGCCAAATTATCTATATCATCAACATCATCTTCATCATGGTAGATATTAATAAGAGTTTTGAAAATATGGACAAAATCCTCAACAGTGAGAGTCATTATTTTAGGATCAACATTGATACCTAAACGGTTATTGATTTTATAGCGGCCTACTTCTCCAAGATTATAACGCTTTTCATTGAAGAACATTCTATCCACAAGTTGTTTGGCAGCTTCCAGAGGAGCATCTTCGCCGGGACGGATTAAATTGTAAATTTTCTTTAGAGCTTCTTCCTGATTGGTTGTAGGGTCTTTTGCCATTGTGTTTTCCAGCACTTTTCTAGCAATTTCATAATTGTAATCAATTACTTCCACCTTAGTAATCTTCTTATCTGATAAAAACTTCATTAAAGAATCCGTTATTTGCTCGTTAGCCATAGCTATAGGTTCAGGATTGTCCTTTTCATAAATATCTGCAAAAAGATGACGACCTTTGGCATCTTTTAAATTACAGGTTTCGGATTTATAGAATGTCTTCCTCAAATCCTCGTTGGTGGAAATTCCTATTGCCCGGAAAAGAGTTGTTACAGGAAGTTTACGGCGTTTATCAATATGCACAAACATCACATCATGAATATCAATATCAAAATCCAGCCAGGAACCACTGTAAGGAATCACTTTTGCTGAATAGAGAGTTTTTCCGCTGGGATGTTTTTCCTCCGAAAAGAAAACACCCGGAGAACGCTGTAATTGTGATATAATTACCCGTTCTGCTCCATTAATAACAAAGGTGCCCTGTTCAGTTATTAGAGGTATTTCGCCCAGGAAGACCTCCTGTTCTAAAGTATCTTTATGCTCGCGGACACCTTCTTTGTTTTCAAACACACTTAAACGCATTTTTGCTTTTAAAGGTGCCTGATAAGATAAATTTCGTTCGCGACATTCTTCCAGGGAATATTTTTCCTGCAACACATTGTATTCTATGAATTCTAACAAGAAATTACCCTTCGTATCTTCAAGGGGGAATATGTTTTCAAATACTGCCTGCAACCCTTTTTTCTCTCTGCGTTGAGGGTGAATATCCTTTTGCAAAAAATCGTTGAAGGAATCCACCTGCATAGCCAGAAGATTGGGTATTTCTACTTCAGGAATACCCAATTCAGCAAATCTTCCGGAAATTCGGGAATAACTTTTGACCTTTCTCAAAAGCGCTCTCCTTTTTGGTTCTTATAAACCAGAATATTGGCTCTTAAGTGTTAATATTTTCTTTTTCACGCTTTTAGGCGACATTGAGAATGATAAACTGACTAATTGGCTTTTTCCAAACCAAAGTTTAAGGTTAGATGTTTTCAGAAATTAGTCCAAAAAAAGTCCCTGCGGACTTTTTTTGGACCTTTATCCTGATTAGGATTTGGTTATTTAATTTCAACAGTTGCACCGGCTTCTTCTAATTTTTTCTTAACTGACTCTGCTTCTTCTTTGCTAACTTTCTCGGAGACCATTTTAGGAGCTCCGTCAACTAGGTCCTTTGCCTCTTTCAAACCAAGTTTGGTTATCTCGCGCACGACCTTGATCACATTAATTTTCTTTTCGCCGGCACTGGTTAAAATTACATCAAATTCTGTCTGTTCTTCTTTTTCTCCACCTTCAGCAGTGGAACCTTGTGTTGACATAACAGCAGCTACTGGAGCAGAAGCGGATACGCCAAATATTTCTTCCATTTCTTTCACTAATTCAGAGAGCTCAAGAACTGTCATCTCCTTAATCAGATCAATTACTTGTTGCTTTTTATCGGACATTGTTCCTCCATTGGATAAATGAATAATTTTTCTTAGCTGGCTTCAGCTTGTTTTTTAGCGATGGCATCAAGGGCATAAACAAATTTGCGAATGATACCCTGGTTAATGCTTACAAAGTTACTCAGCGGTGCATTCATACAAGCAAGCACTTTGGCAAGCAATTCTTCACGCGATGGAAGTTTTGCTAAAGCAGTCAATTCGTCAGCATTATAAATATGACCTGCTATATAACCGACTTTAAACGAAGGAAAATCCTTATCTTCCATCACTTCTTTCAAGAATTTAATTAGTTCGCGGGCAGGGGATACTTCATCCAGTTTACTAACTGCCACAGCGGTTGGTCCCTTTAGATAAGGGTTCAGTTCTGTAATACCCAAGCTATTTAAGGCAATTTTAATCAGGGTATTCTTTTGGACAAAGTAATCCACTTGACTTTCTCTGAAGCGGTTGCGCAATTGATTCACTTGTTCAATATTTATTCCCTTGTAATCTACCAATACAATCACTCTTGCGCCGCTTAATCTTTCTGTCAAGTTCTTTACTATATCGTACTTAATGCTTTGCACCATTTTCCTGCTCCCTTAACTTCTTGCTTCCGAGGTTGCGCTTGCGACCTGAATTTTAATTCCGGGACTCATAGTTGTGCAGAGGGTAATGCTTTTAATGTATACCCCTTTAAGTGTAGACGGTCTATCTCTAAGAACAGCGGTAAGAACAGCTTTAATGTTGTCTCTAAGCTTGTCTTCATCAAAGCTTACTTTTCCCACTGGAATATGCAGGTTGCCAAATTTATCTACGCGGTAGGTTATCTTCCCGCTTTTTGCTTCCTGCACGGCTTTTCCGATATCCATTGTTACCGTTCCTACTTTGGGATTTGGCATTAATCCTCTGGGTCCGAGAACTCGTCCCAGTTTACCGATTCTGCCCATTAAATTGGGAGTAGCGATCACAATATCAAAATCAAACCATCCATTAGATATTTTTTCAATGAGATCATCTACACCCACATAATCGGCTCCTGTTTTTTTGGCTTCTTCTGCCTTGTCGCCCTCAGCAAATACTAAAACACGTACCTCTTTTCCTGTTCCATATGGTAAAACAAGGGAGTTACGAATTTGTTGATCAGCTTTACGAGGATCTACACCCAGATTGAAATGGAGTTCAACGGTCTCATCAAACTTGGAGGTTGGTAAACTCTTTAAAAGTTTGATTGCTTCGTTAAGATCAAATCTTTTCTGGCGGTCAAACATCGTATAGGCAACATTATACCTTTTGCTATGTTTCATTGACTCTCCTTATGAATACTATCTCCTGCATAAGCGAAGTATCAGTCCTCTATCGTAACACCCATACTTCGTGCAGTTCCAGCGATCATACTCATAGCAGATTCAAGGGAATTACAATTCATATCTTTAATTTTCAACTGAGCTATATTTTTTAACTGTTCGTTAGTGATTTTGCCAACTTTAACTTTATTGGGAGTGGCACTTCCCGTAGCCAAACCGGCTTCTTTTTTTATCAGTATTGCAGCGGGAGGGGTCTTTATTTCAAAAGTAAATGATTTATTCTTTGCTACATAGATTACTACAGGGAACACCATTCCTGGCTGATCAGCTGTTTTTTCATTAAATTGACGGCAAAATTCAGGAATATTAACTCCTACCTGACCTAAGGCAGGTCCCACAGGAGGTGCCGGAGTAGCTTTTCCAGCTGGAAGTTGCAGTTTAATTGTTGCTACGGCATCTTTAGGTTTAGCCATTATCTTACCTCTATTGCATCTTTTTTATTTTTTAATTAATTCTACCTGGCTGGCATTTAATTCCACAGGTGTTCTGCGTCCAAACACAGTTACTTCAATAATCAGTTTGGTTCCGTTTTCCGTTGTTTTTTGGACTATGCCCTCAAAATCAGTAAAAGGACCGGAACTAACTTTAACCATATCTCCAGGCATATATGAATAGACCTTAACATCGCGGTTGGGGTCTGTTATTCCTAACAAGCGATCCACTTCTTCCTGAGATAAAGGTATGGGCTCTTTATGCTCTTTATTTATTCCCAAAAAACTTGTTACTCCGGCAATTTGAAGAATATAGGTCTTCAGTTCTGGAGTCATATCTGCTTCCATAATTACATAGGAAGTAAAAAGCTTCTTATCCCTTTCTATTTTTTTCCCTTCTCTAATAACGAAGGTCTTGCGAACAGGAACCAGTAAACGACCTACCTGTTTTTCTAAAGGTGTTCCCATAAGACCCTTTTCTATTGCGGTCTTAACTTTATTTTCGTGACCTGAATAGGTATGAATTACATACCACTTCATCTGCCTGCACCCATTTCTTAGAAGACCAGTTCTATAATCTTGGTAAAACCAAAATCAACAAGGGACAAAAATATTGCCACAATAGCAGACATAATAATCACTACTAATGTACCTTCTTTCAAATCTGCCTTAGTAGGCCAGCTTACACATTTCATTTCGGAACGAACATCCCGAAAGAAACGAGTTACTTTTTCAAATTTCATAACATTACTTCTCTTTGTTTGTGGAAAAGAAAAACCTGATTCAATAAGTATAACACCCCAAAAATGTTGTGGCAGGACAGGCAGGAATCGAACCCGCAACCCCCGGTTTTGGAGACCGGTGCTCTACCAGTTGAACTACTGTCCTGTGCAACATTTTACAGGGTAAATTACTAACGCTGTTTATGAACAGTATGTTTCCGGCAGGTGGGGCAATATTTTTTCAGCTCCATTCGCGTCGGATGCTTTCTTTTATTACGGGTAGTTGTATAATTACGATTCTTGCATTCTTCACAGGCAAGGATAATTATATCTCTCATTATAGTTTTTCCGCTTCTCTTATTCTATTATTTTAGAAACAACACCACTGCCGATTGTATGGCCACCTTCCCGGATAGCAAAACGCAAACCTTGTTCCATAGCGATTGGAGTTATAAGCTCTGCTTGAATTTCTACATTGTCACCAGGCATAACCATTTTCACCCCTTCGGGAAGTGTTAAGCTACCGGTAACATCTGTTGTCCGAAAATAAAATTGGGGACGATAACCTGTTTGGAAGGGCCTATGACGACCACCTTCTTCTTCAGTAAGAACATAGGTCTGCCCCATAAATTTAGTATGCGGAGTAATGGATTTGGGCTTTGCTAAAACCATACCGCGCACCACATCTTTTTTGCCAAAACCGCGTAAAAGCACACCTATATTATCGCCGGCTTGTGCTTCATCAAGAAGTTTACGGAACATTTCTACACCCGTGCAGGTTGTTTCTACTGTTTCCCTAATTCCCACGCGTTCAACTTTATCGACAACTTTGATAACACCACGTTCTACACGACCTGTAGCCACAGTTCCCCGACCCGGAATACTGAAAACATCTTCCACAGGCATCAGGAATGGTTTATCAATAGGACGTTCCGGTAGTGGAATATAATTATCAATGGCATCTAGAAGAGCTTGAATTTGTTTCTCACCTTCAGGATCTCCATTTAGTGCTTTAAGAGCTGAACCGCGAATTACAGGAATTTCGGAACCTGGAAATTCATACTTTTCAAGTAATTCACGCACTTCCATTTCTACTAAATCCAGCAATTCAGGATCGTCAACCAAATCACATTTGTTCATAAAGACCACTATTGCCGGAACACCAACCTGACGAGCAAGCAAAATATGCTCACGAGTTTGAGGCATAGGTCCGTCATCCGCACTCACAACTAAAATAGCTCCATCCATTTGAGCGGCACCAGTTATCATATTTTTAATATAGTCAGCATGCCCAGGGCAGTCAATATGAGCATAATGACGATTTTCTGTTTCATATTCTACATGAGCTGTGGCAATAGTTATTCCGCGGGCTTTTTCTTCCGGGGCATTATCAATACTGTCAAAAGAACGGAATTTTGCACCGCCTTTTTTACTCAGATACAAAGTCATCGCTGCAGTTAGCGTTGTTTTTCCATGGTCAATATGACCAATCGTTCCCACATTCAGATGTGGTTTAGTTCGAACATATTTCTCTTTTGCCATTGTTCCTCCTGGACTTGAATTTTTCAAGCCCGTCTCGTTATCTTAATTTATCAAAAAATATATACCTAATAGGCATATATATTCCTCTTATTTTTTTTCTTAATATCCTAAAACCGCTATCAAATTTTTAATGTGGAGCTCAAGACCGGACTTGAACCGGTGACCTCCTCCTTACCAAGGAGGTGCTCTACCTGCTGAGCTACTTGAGCTTTCACTAAAAAATTATGGAGCGGGAAACGGGGTTCGAACCCGCGACCCTCAGCTTGGAAGGCTGATGCTCTAGCCAACTGAGCTACTCCCGCTTTACTTTTTTTCTCAAAATTTTCTGGTGGAGAGGGGAGGATTCGAACCTCCGAAGTCATCTGACAGCAGATTTACAGTCTGATCCCTTTGACCACTCGGGAACCTCTCCACGACTATAATTTCTGGAGCCGATGAAGGGAATTGAACCCCCAACCTATTGATTACAAATCAATTGCTCTACCTTTGAGCTACATCGGCAATAAGTTTTGTCATCAAGTTTTAACACCCTCTTTTTGTCAACTGCTTTTTTTGTATCACCCTATATTCTTATTATTTTTCACACTTGGCGCTAACAAATTTTACCCTCCGTTTCTGTCAATACTTTTAACCTCACATTTGGCAAATAGCTATTTATGAATTGGAGAGTATGAAGAGATCAGTAGTTTTTATAAACAGTAGTAAAAAGGTCCGAGTTAAAAAAAGTAGCAAAATCAATCACAGAAACGCCAACAATATTACGCATTTGAAAGAAATCAGGTTCTCCCTGTTCCAGATAAACATTGCGTAAAAGCTCCGAACAGTATAATCGGGATGAGTCATTGAGATCAAAATCGTTATCAAAAGGGATTTTTTGCCTTAGGAGTGTGAGGCATCTTTCTTTCATTGAAACAGGATTCAGTTTTTTATGATAACGGATAATGCAAATACGATTTTGTTTTGCCTCCCGCACAAATTCTTCCAATGTATTAATGCGTATACCATCTATATCAGAAAGGTATTCGGAAATAGTATGAATCACCTGATATTGGTCATCAATCTTAAAAATAAAACCGCAATGAGACATACCCTCAGCAGCAGGAAAATTTCTGACTATCAGCTCTGAAAATAAACTATTACCCTTTCTGAGAATTACATCACCATCCTTCAGTTGCAATGAAGATAGCGGAGGAAATTCACAATTTTCTTCCTTAGATAAATTGACAGTCCGGCTTGAGAATATTGCCGAACTGCCAGTTAATAAAATTATTAGTGAGGTAAGACCTAATAGGCTAAGGTCTTTAAAGGACATTACTTTCCTTTAAACTCTACCAACCATTTACCGTCTTTTTTAACCATATTCATATCAAATTCGTCTTGTTTGCCATCTTCAGTAGTATATTTTACATTGACGGTAGCACTGTCTCCAGTAACTTTCGTTTCACCTAAGGTAACATCTTTAACCTTAAACATAGAGAACATACCCAGTAGATCTTTGCTTTCCGGGGTGGAGAGCTTTTCCATCGTTTTCATATCCTGGCTCTTCCATGCAGAAACAAATTTTTTGGCAACACTTTCCGGACCCTTTGCACAGCCCAGAAGAATGAAAATTAGGGCAAGGGCGATGATTACAATCAGTAATTTTTTCATTGTTACTCCTTAACAAGTTTTTAATAATTTCATTCATTTTTAATATTATTGTCTTGTCAAGTATTTTTTTCAGGAGGATTTTTTTCTCATATTACTTTTTCTCCTCTTTATTTGAAACCCTGGATAGTTAGCTCAAATAAGGTAGTAATCTCAATTGGAAGATATAATTAGACCTTATATTACCGAATTCTAATTATGTAAATCTTAACTTCTGCATTATAGGCTAAATTTGCATTTTGCAGTAAATCCACTTTGTTTTTTTGTTGACTTGCCAAAATTGCTGTCTATTTGTAAATCTCGTCTTGTTTTTAAAAATCCATTGCTATTGCTAATAAAGTAGAAATCCCTATAACTTTTTCATTGTTATTAGTTTTTCAAAGAAGATATTGAAAAAAAGGTCTGGAAATCATATAACTTATGGTGCTCTGGAATTATCTACAATTCTCCCGTAAGGAGTTCATAGTTCTTAACAGGGGCTAATAATCCCGCTTCAATTGCCTGTTTAACGCTATTGCAGGGAAGGTTTTGGCTATAGATTTGGTCCCGAGTGAGGGTGCTGAGATTTACTGTTTCGGGAAAAGCTTTTTGCAAGGCGAACATCAATATTGTGTAAGCATTTGTCCAGGTGTGTAAGGGTTTTTTCCCCTCCGGCAGATTAGCGTTGAACAAAGCAACATAGGTCTGCAAGTTCTGTTTATATTCCTCTGAAGGTGCAAGAGCATAAATGTTTTGAATGATTTTTGTAAATACCGGGTGAGCAGGGTGATTTTTGAATTTGAAGCGTCGGCGCACATAAAGTTTGCCATTTTTCTTATTACGGTAATAGATCAGTTCATCCAAGTGACCCGTAAATTCACCCAGAAGATGGGCATGTGTTGCTTTCATTTTTTTTCTCCTTTTTTGAGTTCTTCGGAAAATCAGCCGAAACAGAATTCGGCAGATCAATTGTATTTCTTCCATATTATTATGGTGTGACAAAAAGCTGTCTGCGGTGACAAACTTGGAATTTATTTCTTACTTGCACTACGGAAGCATTGCTCACCCATTACGGATGGCATCCGTATTGGGTAGGTATTGAGTAAGCAATGCAATTAAGGAAGAAAGTGTAATTATCTTTGTTTAGTTATAGTTAGGGAAATATCGGGAGAAGGAAAAATATTGTATTGCTAAGTGTATATTTATTAAGGGGTTGACGGGGACATCAACCTTCCTGTGTCGCCCTCAGGATTGGAAAAAGGATTTCAACTTTCTGTATTTTATCAACTTTCTCAACTGGCTCAACCTTTTTAGTCACAAACAATCTAAATTAAAGGCGAGCAGTTTTCCGTGCTTGACAAAAACATATCTATGCAAAAAAAGGAATAAAAATAGCATTTTTTTTGTTTACCAACTTCAAAATTAACGAAAACAGAGGATAAAATGCAGGAAATTATCATTGACGGCAATTCCTTAACCTTAGAGGCAGTAGAACAGGTTGCTTGCTATAATACACCCGTTCGTCTGTCTGATTCCAGTAAGGAAAAAGTGGCTAAATGCCGTGCTTATGTAGATAAAATAATAGAAAATGGCGAAATTGTCTACGGGCTGAATACTGGTTTCGGCAAATTCAGCAATGTAATTATCCCCAAAGAAAACATAGCTGAACTGCAATTAAATTTAATTCGCAGCCATTCTACAAACATTGGTGAACCTTATTCTGAAGAACAGACGCGGGCAATAATGCTTTTGCGTATTGCAGTTTTAGCTAAGGGTCACTCCGGAATTCGTTTAGAGACATTGGAAACCCTGGTGCAAATGTTGAATAAAGGTATTCAGCCAATCATTCCCAAGCGGGGATCTGTTGGAGCTAGTGGAGACCTTTCTCCGCTTTCACATTTGGCATTAGTGCTAATTGGTGAAGGAGAAGCAATTTATAAAGGAGAGCATCTTTCGGGTGAAGCAGCAATGCAAAAAGCGGGTATAACCCCTGTCCAACTTGCTGCTAAAGAAGGACTTGCGCTTAATAATGGTACTCAAGTTATGACTGCTTTGGGTGTTTTAAACCTTTTGGCAGCAGAGCGTTTGTGTCGTTATGCAGATATTATTGCCGCTATGAGCATAGATGCTTTAAAAGGTACTCCCAAAGCATTTGATGAATTGATTCATAATTTACGACCTCATCCCGGGCAGAAAATATCGGCAAAAAATATCAGAACCCTTTTGGAGAGAAGTCCTTTACGGGAATCACACTTAAATTGCGGTAATGTTCAAGATGCTTATAGCTTGCGTTGTACTCCTCAAGTTAATGGTGCAGTGAGAGATGCCTGTTCTTATGTGCGAGGTGTTTTGGAAATAGAAATAAATTCGGCAACGGATAACCCGCTTATTTTTCCAGATGAAGGTAAAGTTATTTCTGGCGGAAATTTTCATGGTGAACCCTTAGCCATTGCTTTGGATACTTTAGGTTTGGCAATTAGTGAGCTTGCTTCCATTTCTGAACGCCGAATTGAACAAATGTTAAATTCAGCACTTTCGCGTGGACTTTCACCTTTTTTAGCAACGCGTCCGGGAATTGATTCCGGTTTTATGATTCAGCAAATGACGGCAGCTTCGCTGGTTTCTGAAAATAAAGTGCTGGCTCATCCTGCTTGTGTTGATTCCATTCCTACTTCTGCCAATCAGGAAGATCATATATCTATGGGTTCAATTTCAGCAATAAAACTTTGCCAGATAGTGCAAAATGTGGCTTCCGTTCTGGGAATTGAACTGCTGATTGCCTGTTCTGCACTGGACCAGAGGCAAATTTCAACTTCTCCGGTTTTGGAAAAAGTAAAATCAGCTTTAAGAGAAAATGTTGCTCCCTTAAATGGTGATAGAATTATGTATCCTGATGTAAATAAAGCAATTGAATTGGTTCGTTCTAAGCGTTTGGATGAAATTTGTTCCGAAATTGGTTGACAAAAATATACGGTTTAAGGGCTTTTGAACTATGAAAATCAGGGATATAATTATCTGTATGCTTTGTCTTACAGGCATTTTTGCCTGCGAAGTGAATACTTTGTTCAATGCCCGAAACTATTTTAAGTCGGCACAATCAAGACCTTTAACCAGTAATGGAAGACCTAATGCCCAGGCAATTGATGAATATACGAAAGCGATAAAAAAATGCGGGAAAATTATTTCTACCGATAAAAAGGGAAAAAGGGTAGAAGAGGCATACTATCTGATGGCAAAATCCCTTTATTACAAAGGAAATAGTGCTTTTCAGGCAAAAGACCAGTTTCAAAACCTCGTTATTCGTTTTCCCGATAGTAAATATGTTCCTGAAGCATATATTTATATTGCTAAAATTTTAAGAGAGACCAATCAGCCCAAAGAAGCAGAAAAATTGCTGGATGAATTTCTTCGCAATCCTAAATATCGGAAAAATCATCCTGAAGCGTTATTCGTTTTAGCTGATTTTGCTATTAAGGATGAGGATTTTATAAAAGCACAACATTATCTGGAAAGGATAATTACGGAATATCCTAAAACAAAAGAATACCGCGAAGCATATTTCCTTTTTGGGAAGAATTATTACGAACAAAAGGATTATGATAAATCGCTGGAGGCATTTAAAAAAATGCAAAAAGCGCGCGGTATTGATAAAACAATAAAACTTGAAGGAACCTATTATATCGGTTTGAACGAGCTGGAACTCGGGCAGGCAGAAAAAGCATTAAAGACAGCTAAGAGCTTGATAAAATCCGAATCCCGTCCTGATAAAATTCCCTTTGTCCGTTTGTTGAAGGCAAGAGCACAATTTGCTTTAGGTGATACTACCGCAGCAAGAACAGAAATTGAATTCATAACTAAAAACTATCCGCGCACTGAGGGTTCCGCAAATGCCTGTTATTATCTTGGAGAATATTATTATTACACGCTGGGTGATATTCCCAATGCGGTTTTGAACTACAATCGGGTGCGCACTGAATTTTCTAATTCCCCCTTAGCTAAAACCGCTCAGGCAAAAGCTACTGCCCTGGGATTAATAGCTCCGCGCGCAGGTCTTGATTGTGAAACAGGGCTTTCTCAATTTCTGGATTACCATTATCAGGCAGCCGAAAGTTTTTTGAATGTTCTGTCTTTGCCTGATTCTGCAATTACCCGCTACCAAATTGTTATTGCACAAAAAGATACTTTAATTGTTAAACTTGATTCCTTACAGACGGCAATAAACAAAAATAATGCTATTTTGGATTCGCTAAGAGCGATTTTGCCGGCACCGGAAACTCCTGCAGTTGATAGCTTAGGCGTTTTAGAACAAGCGGAACTTACTGTGACAAAAACGGATATAACATCCGAAACTGCTTTTTCCGAAACTCCGGCAGAAATAGTTATCAGCAGTTCAGATAGCTTAAAAACCTTTGCTGATACATTACAAATAGTAGATTCAGAAATTCCTGTAACGGATAGTTTATTGATTGAAGAAACAATTTCTGCAGGCGATTCCTTAGCCATTGAAGATGAAAAAACACAAGATAACGGTCTGCCCAATTCCGCTTTAGAAGAAGAAAAAGATGAATTAACCCCTCTGCTTACCGAAACAGCAGAGACAGATTCTTTAACTTTGGCAATTGGTCAACACATTCAAAACCTGGAAAAGGAAAACGAAAGATATAGCCAACGACTGGAAAAACTGGAAGAAATTATTGAGCGTTTTGACAGTGAAATAATTCCTTTTTGTATGTTTGCTATTGGTTCTATCTATCATAATCATTCTCCTGAAAGTCCTGAAAATAGTGAAATTATGGCTAAAATGCAGGAACAATACCCGGACAATAAATTTACCAAAGCCCTCTATGCTCTGCAGAATAACCTGCCTGTGCGTTTAATTGACCCTAAAGAAGAAAAAGCAGAACAGCTTTTAGATATGTATTTAGAACAAATTTACACTGCTCCCGATTCTGCTCTGGCAGGTTTACAGGAACTAACAAACTCACCCTATCATAAAATTAAGCTGGCTGCCAATTACCGCTTAGGTTGGTATTACAGTTTTGAACAAATTGATACGCTGCTCGCAAAGCCCTATTTGAAAGCTGTTTTAGATGAACCTGAAGCCGGTGAATATGCTATTGTTGCCCGCAGATTCTTTGATGGCAATAATTATCTTCTGCGAGGTGCACCTGTAATTTCTCTTCCGGAAACTGATACTACGGCAGTTGATTCCCTTGGAGCTGACATAAAAGAAAACATTAAGGACTGGTCTTTTCCCTCTCCTGCAGAAATTTATGCAACCTTGCCAGACAGCTTGAAAATTTATAGTGGCATTCCTGGATTGATGGATTCTTTGGCTAAAGCTGTTTTTCCTGAAAAAGAAAATAGGGAAGAGAAAAATATATCTCCTGAAATGGAAACGCCGGAAGAAAACATTCCCCAACCGGAAGAAAATCCCGTTCCCGCTTTACCGGAAGAGCCAATTCAGGGAAAAAAAGAGGAACCGCTACTTGAATGAAGTGGTTTGCTCATTCTCTTCCTGGGCATTATTTACGGAAAAACAATGTCCTCGTCGTCCACTTAATTTTCTGGAAAAACGACATCCTTGTCGTTTTTATGAATTGAATGAAGTTGTTGAATCATCCTGTTTCGGGACAGCATTTTTATTTGAAATCCGCTGTTTTTTTAACAGGTCTGGTTATCGGGCTGGATTCTTCGCTGCGTCAGCTGCTAATTCAATTGGTCTTAATTTTAGTTATTTTGGTTTTTGAGCCGAAATTATACCTATCTTTACTCAATGCTTTGAAAAAATTACTGCCTTTCTTTGCCGGTTATTGGGTTTTTGCAACTCTTTTTGGGCAGGAATTTCTTACTACTGTGTTCTTCAGCGTTCAGATATTATATTTGATTGCAGTTACGGTTTATGTGTTGGGAAATGTGAAACTGGAACAAATATCAAATCAAAGCAGAGGTATAAGAAAATGGAAACCAGTAAATTCCTGCTTTTATTATTTGTTTACCACAGTGTTCTTTACGAGGTTATTCTTTACAGAATACAAGAATATTAAATTGACTAAAAAAAACAATCTTTCCCTGGCTCAGCTTTTTGCTGTTTTAGAAAATGTTTATTCAATGTCTCCTCAAATTAGCAATTCCGTCACCAATCTGTTAAACTTTGAAGAGGATAATGTAACAAGCAACCGTAAAGCTAACTATTTAGGGGTATTCTTTTTAGCCCTCTTAATTATAGTGCACGGCATATAAAACAGGTTATCTATGGCAAGATACTTAATGAAAATATGTTATGATGGCACTGGCTATTGCGGATGGCAAAAACAGAAAAACGGACTTGCCATCCAGGAAGTGATGGAAAATACCCTTGCTCTGTTTTCCGGTAAAAAAACTTCAATAATTGCTGCAGGAAGAACTGATGCGGGAGTTCATTCTTTAAGCCAATATGCTCATTTTGATTATAGCGGTTCTATGCAGGATAAGCAATTGCTTTTAGCTTTTAACAGATATTTGCCTGATGATATTAAAGTTCTGGAAATAATGAAAGTTAGCCCTGTTTTTAATGCTCGTTATCAAGCTTATGAACGCAGTTATCGCTATGTTTTAGCTAAAGAAAAAACTCCTTTTAACAGAAATTACAGCGGATATTTGCTGCGCTTGAATTTGAACCTAAAAAAAATGCAATCCTGCATTGAGAATCTTTTAGGGAAACACGATTTTTCTTCATTTGGGAAAAAGAATCCGGAAGTGCTTAATCATATTTGTGAACTAAAGCACATAACTATAAACGAAACAGAAAGTTACTTTATATTTGATTTTACTGCTGACCGCTTTTTGCATAATATGGTTCGGAGAATTGTAGGAACTATGGCTAATATATCCCATCTGAATCTATCTAAGGAAACGATTCTGGAAATTTTGGAGAATAGATGCCCACGCCAAAATTTAGTGATAACTGCCCCTGCTTCAGGACTTTATCTTATGGAAGTAAAATATCCGCCAAAGTTTCTTGACGAATCTTACAACCCCGATTTTAAGGAAAATGAGATGATAAATTCCGCTTTGCCACACTCAATAAAATAATATGATGAGGAGAGAACAATGAAATATAACATCCCTCGCGGAACTTTTGATATTCTGCCTAAAGATAGTTATAAATGGCAATTTTTACAGGACAGCTTTCGTAAAATGGCAACTTGTTTTGGCTATGAAGAAATGACTACTCCCGTTTTTGAGGTGGCTGAACTCTTTGAACGCAGTTCTGGAGAAAGCTCTGATGTTGTCCAAAAAGAAATGTATCGCTTTCAGGATAAAAAAGGTCGGAAGTTTGCTTTGCGTCCTGAAGGAACAGCTCCAGTTGTTCGCAGCTATATAGAAAATCATCTGGATAAACTTTCTTCCCGCACAAAATTGTTTTATCTGGGTCCTATGTTTCGTTATGATCGTCCGCAGGCAGGAAGATACCGTCAATTTTATCAATATGGAATAGAATTTATAGGCAGTAACAATCCTTATTACGATGCAGAAGTGATAGCGATTGCTTTTTTATGGCTTAATAAGTTGGGCTTGAATAACTTGCGTTTGGAAATAAACAGTGTGGGCTGTCCTGCTTGTTCTGCTGTTTATGATAATGTATTGCAGGAATATTATAGACCTTTTTTACCGAAGCTATGCCCTGATTGTATGAAACGGCTGGAAACAAATCCCCGTCGTCTATTGGATTGTAAAGTTCCTTCCTGTATAGAATTTAGAAAAAATGCACCCTCACAAATGGATTATCTGGATGAGCTCTGTAAAAAACATTTTTCTGCTGTTTGTAACTATCTGCAAGCAATGAATATTACATACACTGTCAATCCGGGAATAGTTCGCGGGCTGGATTATTATACAAACACTGCCTTTGAAATTATCTATGAAGGCTTGGGAGCACAAAATTCTCTCGTGGGCGGCGGAAGATACAACGGGCTGATTGAACAAATCGGGGGAAAAAGTATTCCTGCAATCGGTTTTGCCGGCGGATTTGAACGCCTGCTTTGGGCTTTGGAAGAAGAGAATATTGACCTTGCTTCGGCTCCTAAACCGGATGCCTACTTTGTTTGCGTAGGAGAAAATACCCGTATGCAAATTCTGCCTTATCTAAATGCCTTAAGAATTAAAGGACTTTTTATAGATTACGATCCCGATAAGAACTCGTTAAAAGCACAACTTAAAGCTGCCGATGCCAGCGGGGCAAAGTATGCTATAATTATTGGTGAAAATGAACTTGCTGCTAAAACCGTAAACCTTAAAAATATGCAAACCGGAGAACAAATAACAATTCCAATGGATGCAGAACAAACCATAAAAAGAATGAGGTGTTTCTAAAAAATAGTGGACTAAAAATCAAAAAAAACCGGTTAGCTGCAATCTATTATTGGCATAACTTATTTACATTGGGAAAGTTATCTTTCAGGTAAAAGTTATAACAGCGGCAGGAACTCTTTTCTTACTATTACCATAAATGAGATTTTCAGAAAACCTCACCTTCTTCATTTCTAAAAGGTTACAGGTATTTATTGATTTTGGATTCTATCAGGTTTTTTATTTCATTCATCCGGGTTTCGGTTAATGCCTCATAACGGGTAACAATTACAGGGGTTGTATTGGAAGCACGAATTAAACCCCAACCATCAGGAAAAGTTATTCTAGCACCATCAATATCATTAACATCGTAGCCCTCTTTTTTGAATTCCTCACAAACCTTTGCCACTACTTCAAACTTTTTCTCATCCGGGCAATTTGTATGCAGTTCCGGAGTATTATAAAGTTTGGGTTGATCAGCTAAAAAAGTGCTGACAGGTTTATGCGTTTGGGAAACAATTTCTACAAAACGGCAGCTGACATAGATGGCATCATCAAAGCCCAAATATCTATCTGCCAAAAAGATGTGTCCACTCATTTCTCCGGCAAATTCTACTCCCATTTCTTTCATAAACATTTTGATATTGGCATGCCCGGTTTTATACATAATTGGTTCACCGCCATACTTTTTGATGTCATTAAACAGATTCATACTGCATTTCACATCAGCAATAATCTTTTTCCCGGGGTTCTTTTGCAAATAATCCCTTGCTAAAATATTAAGTATCTGGTCTCCGAATAACATTTTACCTTGCTCATCCACAACTCCGATTCTATCAGCATCACCATCCAAACCAATTCCAAGTTCATATTTATTGTCTACTACGGATTTAGAAAGTGCTTCCATATTTTTGGCAATTGTAGGATCAGGATGATGATTGGGAAAATCACCATCGGGCTCACAAAACATATCCATAACTTCACAACCCAAACGACGCAAAATTGCCGGTAAATAAGGACCGCCAACTCCATTTCCTCCATCCACAATCACTTTTACCGGACGCTGAAGTTTAATTCCATTTACTATGTAGTCAATGTAAATATCACCCATTTCGTTGTTTTTCACCAGATTGCCATTTCCTATAGCAAAATCACCCTTTTGAATGATATGTAACACCTTTTGCAGTTCATCAGCATAAACACTGCTCAAACCAAGATTTAATTTGCAACCGTTATATTGAGAAGGATTATGACTTGCCGTAACCATTGCTCCTCCATCACTTTGCAGTTTCCAGATAGAAAAATATAAAACCGGAGTAGGAACGATTCCTAAATCAATAATATCACAGCCGGTTGTCAAAGCTCCCTGGCTAAAAGCATTCATAAAGGCGGGAGTGGAATGCCTGGCATCTCCTCCCAAAACAATAGTTTTTAGGCTCTTATTCCGCAAATAGGTACCAAACCCTTTTCCGATCAGATAATAAGTATTTTCATCAAGGTCTTCATTAACAATGCCACGAATATCGTATTGACGAAAGATTTCCGCTTTTATCATTTATAACTCCTTTTTTCAAGTATTGATTATCTTTTGCAGCACAGGGATAATAGCTTTTATGGCTATAGCCCGATGAGAAAGGCGATTTTTTTCTATTGCCTTCATTTCAGCGTATGTTTTACCGTTAACAGCAAAAATGCTATCATACCCAAAACCGTTATTGCCATATTCTTCTGTTGTTATTTCACCATCCAATCTACCTTCAATAATTGCCATAATGCCATCAGGAGCAGCCAAAGCCACAGCGGTTTTAAAATATGCTTTCCGATTTTGTATATTTTGTAGAAGCAGTAAAACCTTATGTCTATTTTCAGAATAGCTGCAGGAATTGCCGGCAAAACGAGCTGACATAATTCCCGGGGCATCATTTAAGGCAGCAATAAAAAGTCCTGTATCATCTGCCAGAGTAATTAGACCGCTAAATTTTGCTGCCTCCAGTGCTTTTTTCATAGCATTTTTTTGTAATGTATCCTGATCTTCTTCTGGAGGGAAAAAATCGGGTAGTTCATGCAAAAAATGCAAACGGAACTGTAAGGGATTTAGCAAATCCTCCAATTCTTTCAGCTTATCAAGATTATGAGTGGCAATTAAAATGTCCCTTTTCATAAGCGTTTCAGCACATTCTTAATTTTCTGCAGTAAGTGTTTATCCAGGAAGCGTTCTGCTAAGGCAGTAATTTTTTTTAAGTGTTCTAAAACTTCACCTTCTCCACTCCAGTTATCCAAAAGAATTTTAGAGTCAATTTCATTTAAAACCATATTAAGTCCCATAACTACAAGAACCAAATCATCTACAAAACCAAGCACCGGAATAAAATCCGGAAGGAGATCAATCGGCATCATTACATAAGCTACAACTCCGCCCATAATCATCTTCTGTTTTACAGGGACTCTTTTATCCAATGCTAAACGACAAACCAAAATGAAAAAATCCGGTAACAGGAAAACATATTCACCCAGTTTTCCACCCAGGGAACCTAATTGTTCTTTTGTCCATCCCATAATCTTTTTGCGCAGGTTTTCATAGAATTTAAGTTTGGTGGAATCAATGTCGTCAATGATTTTATCCCTAATCCTTTCCTGCTCTTCAACAGGAATTTCTTTACTGTCAAGGACATCATCGTTTTTCATAATAAACCTCCATTTACTTATAATTTACTAATAATTTTGAGGTCAAGCAAATTATTTGAGGGCGGGAGGTCAAGAGGGCGAGAGGTCAAGAGGTCTATAGGGTGAGAGATAAAGAGGGCAAAAAGAAAGAAGTCCTCACTGCCATTTTCATTTAAGAGTAGCATAAAAGATATTTTGACAGTGAGGACTCCCGATATTATGTGTAGCTGGAGCGCGCTGAAGCTCCGCATTTTTTACACTGTTATTTCCCTTTTTACTTTTTTGCTTTTGGCGAAGGAATAGCGTCCTCTATTTACATATAGAGTGTTCTTCCGGGTTAATCATTCAAAGCAGCTATGGCAGCAGCGACACGAGCAATGGGAACTCTGTATGGAGAACAGCTGACATAGTTCATTCCAACGGAGTGGCAAAATTCCACACTGCTTGGTTCGCCACCATGTTCTCCACAAATTCCAACTTTCAAATCAGGCCTGGTTTTTCTGCCGCGTTCCGTTCCCATTTTAACTAATTGACCTACTCCCTCTCTATCCAAAATTTGGAAGGGGTCTTGTTTCAACAGGTTTTTTTCCAAATATACGGGTAAAAACACACCTGCATCATCGCGGGAAAAGCCAAAGGTCATCTGGGTTAAATCATTAGTTCCAAAACTGAAAAATTCTGCGTGCTCGGCAATTTTATCAGCAGTTAAAGCAGCACGGGGAATTTCTATCATTGTTCCAACCAGATAATCCACGCGTTCTTTTTTTTCTTCAAAGACCTTTTCTGCTGTTTTGCGAATAATATTTTCCTGCATTTCAAATTCTGCAGCAGTGCTTGTTAAGGGGACCATAATTTCAGGTAACACAACAATTCCGCGTGTTTTAACCGCTAAGGCGGCTTCAATTATTGCCCGCGCTTGCATTTCTGTAATTTCCGGATAGGTATTTCCCAAACGGCAACCCCTATGACCAAGCATAGGATTTACTTCATGCAAAGAGGCAACGCGGGTTTTAACCTTTTCCAAAGGTATTCCCAGTTCGTCTGCAATTTCCTTTTGGGCGGATTCTTCCTGGGGCACAAATTCATGCAAGGGAGGGTCTAAAAGACGGATAGTTACAGGAAATCCGTTCATAGCAGTAAAAATGCCTTCAAAATCAGACCGTTGCATCGGCAGTAATTTTGCCAGAGCAGTTCTGCGTCCGGTTTCATCTTCTGCTAAAATCATTTCCCGCATTGACTTAATTCGGTCGCCTTCAAAAAACATATGTTCCGTTCTACAGAGTCCGATTCCCTGAGCACCAAAATTTCTGGCAACTGTTGCATCTTTTGGAGTATCGGCATTAGTGCGGACTTTCATTCTTGTATATTTATCGGCAAGTTGCATAACGGCACCAAAATCACCGCTAAGTTCAGGGTCCTGGGTATCTATTTTGCCTTCTAAAACCTGTCCTGTAGAGCCATTTAACGAAATCCAATCCCCTTCTTTATATACCTTTCCGTTCACAGTCATCGTTCTGTTTTTATAATCAATGCGTAAAGCACCGGCTCCAGCAACACAGCATTTTCCCATTCCTCTGGCAACAACAGCTGCATGAGAAGTCATACCTCCACGAGCAGTAAGAATTCCTTGGGCGGCTGCCATTCCGCGTAAATCTTCGGGAGAGGTCTCTTCTCTAACCAAAATAACTTTTCTCTTTTCAGCAGCCCAGGATTCTGCTTCGTCAGCAAAAAAGACAATTTGGCCGGAAGCAGCACCAGGAGAAGCAGGTAAACCATTAGCAATCACTTTTGCTTTTGCCAGACCTTCTTTAGTAAAGACGGGATGAAGAAGTTCATCCAATTTGGCAGGATCAATTCTTTTAAGAGCGGTTTTTTCTTCAATCATCCCTTCGCGGAGCATATCCATAGCGATTTTTACCATTGCCGGACCCGTTCTTTTACCTGTTCTGGTTTGTAACAGCCAAAGTTTTCCTTCCTGAATGGTAAATTCCAAGTCCTGCATATCGCGGTAATGATTTTCTAGTTTTTTCTGAATTGTAAAGAGCTCTTTATATGTTTCCGGCATTGCTTCTTCCAGAGAAGGATATTTACTTAAGCGTTCTTCTTCACTGATACCAGCAAGTTTTGCCCAACGCTGAGAACCAATTTTGGTAATTTGCTGGGGAGTTCTAATTCCGGCTACAACATCTTCACCCTGAGCATTAATCAAATATTCACCGTTAAAAAGGTTTTCTCCGGTAGCAGCATCGCGGGTAAAAGCAACACCGGTAGCACTAGTATAACCCATATTGCCAAAAACCATTGCTTGAACGGTAACTGCAGTCCCCCATTCATCGGGAATGTTATTCAATTTACGGTAGAACTTGGCGCGTTCATTATTCCAGCTGTTAAAAACAGCAAAAATTGCACCCCAGAGTTGTTCCCAGGGGTCATCCGGGAATTTTTTGCCGGTTTTTTCCTCAACTGCCTGCTTGAATAGAGTTACCAGATTTTTTAGATCATCAGTTGTCAATTCTAAATCGCTACTGATTCCTTTTTCTTTTTTCACGGTGTCTATAATCACTTCAAAGGGATCGTGTTCTTCTTTACTCTCTGGTTTAAGATCTAAAACCACATCAGAATACATTTGCACAAAACGACGATAGCTATCCCAGGCAAACCTTTCATTATTGGTTTTCGTAATTAAACCCTGAATAGTTGTTTCATTCAAGCCCAAATTCAAAATAGTATCCATCATTCCAGGCATTGAAGCCCGGGCACCTGAGCGCACTGAAACCAAAAGTGGATTTTCAGCAGAGCCAAATAGCATATTTACAAGACCTTCTATATGCTTTATGGCATTGTGCACATCAGCACTTAAAATTTCTCTCAACTTGGCAGAACCAAATTTATTATATTCAGTGCAAACCTCAGTAGTAATAGTAAATCCGGGTGGAACCGGAACGCCAATAAGATTCATTTCTGCAAGGTTGGCACCTTTTCCTCCGAGGAGATTTTTCATTTCTGCGCTGCCTTCGGCTTTTCCATTTCCGAAGAGGTAAACTCTTTTAGGTGTATTCATTTATCCTCCATAACTTTAACATCATTAAAGAAATTTTATTGCCATCCATAATCTTTTCTACGGCAAATCTGTCAATAGCTTTCTTGATTTTCAAGGAGTATTGCTTAAGCATTGCCTACCCATTACGGATGCCATCCGCAATGGGTAGGCAATGCATAGGTAATGCAATTAAGGAAGACCAGCTGGATATTTTTGAAATGAGCATTATAGGTTACACTAATTAAGGCGTAAAATTACAGAAAACGCTTATCTTATATCTTCGCTATTATTTTTCCTCCATAAACTTATATCAAAAAGAATGCTTAAAAGAAAACAGGTGCGTATCTAAACGATACGCACCTGTTTGATTAAGGAGAAGATGGTTTATTTAAGTAGGGAGATTTTATGGGAGGAACGATAGTTAGGTGCATTCATCAGGATAATATAAGTTCCGGTAGAAACATTATGCATCTTATTATCTTTGCCATCCCAAAGGACACGATGAGATGCTGCTGGACGATTTTCATCCAAAAGGTCTCTGATCAATTGCCCTTTCAGATTGTATATTTTTAAGGTTACCCTGCCATCTACAGCAAGATCAAAAGGAATAGTTACCGAAGGATTGAAAGGATTGGGAAAAGGATCAAGCAAAGCAGTAATTTTAGGTATTACTATATCGGGGTTTTCACCATTAGTAACCTGAACAGTTAAAGCCGCAGAATAGGATATACCCCCATCCAAATCTTCTATTTGTAACCAGTAATAGTAAATACCATTACCCGGAACTTCACTATCTATAAATGAATAGACAACTGTTGATGAAGTATTCGCTGCTGCAATTAGAGAGCTTACTGCTATAGCTGTGGAAACTTCAGTAACTGTATTACGTAAAACACGAAATCCTGAAAGATTGGTTTCGGATTGAGTTACCCAATCCAGACGCACTTTACCCTGAACCATTAGAGTAGCGGTAAAAGATGTAAGAACAACAGGCAAGGTCTGACCACTTTCGTCATTGAGAACAATTTGCAGCTCATAAACTGCTTTGCTGCCTTTGCTTAAACTGCTCATTTCAAAAGTAACTGTCTTGTCCGAAGTGTTTATACCGTCTCCGCCTACACTGTGTAAGACACCTCCATTCAAACGATAACCAACATCCGTGGGATCATAGCCCAATCCGATGTAGGAAAGAACAAAAGTTCCAATGCCAATGCTAGCGTTATCAAAGGCAAGGTTATACTGCAAACCCTCAGGAGTTGCTCCATAACTCATAGAAACAGTAATGAGATTATTTTCAGAAGGACTAAAAGCTGTAGGATCAACTTTCACAGTAGGGGTAATAGTTCCGTGTCCAGAATCATAATTCCCTACATTTATTGTTGTTTCTTCACTGCTGTTGATTTCTGTGCTGCCCTCGCCAGCGGCAACATTTTCAGTTGTTACTTCTTTAGTAGTAGAATAATTACTATTCAAATCTGGATCACTGGCAACTGCTTTTACCCGATAATAATATGCTGTATTATAGTTTAGGCCATTAACAATGCAAGAGGTAGAAGTTAAACTCTTATTTTGATAACCGGGAAGGAAACTGGAAAAAGAACTGTTGGTAGAAACATCCAGTAAATAACTTGAGGCACCTGAAACCGCACCCCATTTTGCCTGAATGCTGGAAGTGGTTGTAGTTCCATCTTCAGTTACGGGTGTAGCCAGAATCTCATTGACTGTTACTACATAAGAACAAGTAGAAGCATCATTATTAGTAGTTAATATATAAGTAACGGGATTAGTAAAATTATTGGCTGTAGTGCCACTGGTCTGAGTTGTTTCTCCAACCTTAACAATTGCCCCGGTTGCTGTAAAAGATGCTATTAAGGCAGTTCTATCTGTTCCATTCGGGACAGCTACTTTGATGGTTTTATTAGTATGATCAATAGTTCCTGTAGCTGGGGGATTGCTAAAAGAAAAGGCAGTGATAGCAAGCGGGGTAGCTTTTTGTTCTGCAGAAGTTTCAGGTGTTCCTGCCTCATATACTGCTTGAACTTTATATCGATACTGAGTTCCATTAGTTACATTATTATCGGTATAATAATAAGTTCCTTTATCAAAATAGTATGTGTAGATAAGCTGTTCATTGCGAAGAATATTAAAATAATCCAAGCCACTATTTGAAGCTAGTAACCCAGCAGGATTATTCCAAGTTATTTTAACATAATTATTGCCTACACTATCTAAAGCTAAACCGGTCGGAGGATTGTTGATAAAGTTTACACTAGCACTGTTTGTTGTCTGTTTATCCCCACTAACACCTACCAATTTTAAACTATCAACAGTAATTTTAACATTACTAACGCTTGCTGCATATTCGTGATAAGTAGCATTTCCCGAAAGATAAATCCGAATATTAGAGGTCTCAAGACATTGAACATCACTAACCTGAAGCCCAGTTGGTAGACCTTGAATTGATATATAATCTTCTGTAATATCAGATGCAAAAGTAGTATTCGTAGCATCTATCCTAAGATATGTCTCAGAACTAACTGCTCCAGTATTTGCTGATGTTTCTGCAATTGTCTTATAAGTGGCATTGAATTCTAAAACTGGAGCACCAGTAACTTGACCTGTTGGCGAACTTAAAACTGTTGTACCTGGACTTATTCCTGTAGAAGCTCTGGGTGTAACTTCAAATTTCAGATATTTTCCTAAATCAGCTTGAACAACTGTATACGATTGATTGGTTGCACCGGTTATAGCTGTGTAAGTTCCAGTTTGGCTATCACTTCTTAGCCATCGAAAGGTTGTTCCGCTTTGCGTATCATTATCGGCATCATAATATGTATATGAACCCTGTAATGTTTGTCCTACTTTGGCAAATTCGGGATTTGTTATACTCACATTTCGAGCTTCTGGTGCAACATTCCTATCTATATTCAAATATTGATAATAACCTGTTGGAGAGCCATATCCCGATTCTTGCACACTTGAATATACTACGTTACCATCACCATCAGAATCACCAAATATTCTGAATTTAACTCTAATTCTGTTCTGATCAGAGGGTGGAGTTGGCAGCACAAAAGAAACAGTATCATTAAAAGTTCCATTTTCACTAATAATTCTATTTAATGAACGAACATTACAATAAACATAACTGTCTTGTGTATCATCGTTCCACCAATATAATCTTAGCTGATTATTGTTGGAACCGGTTGTTGCATAACCTAAACATTCAACTGAACCATCATTTTCAAACTCTGTTGTAGTATATTCCAAATATACAATAACTCTTTCCCCTAAATGAATTGTTTGTCCTCCACCAGCTGCTTTAATGCCTACTTTGTTAAGAGTTAATGATTGACCTGCTAAAGCAATTGTCCAAACTAAAGCGACTAAAAAAACGAATAATTTCTTTTGCATTTTATCCTCCCTGATAAAGTGACTTTCTTATAAAAACCGATAAACAGATCATTGACTTTCTCTTATAACAGAGTGTGTTTAATGAACTTAGTATATTATTATACTTTTCCATTCTAAAACCCTTCTTTATCTAAGAATAGTATAAAGCACTCCACTATCTTTGTCAAGCAAAAAATTGAAAAAAAAGGACTTTTTATAAAATAAATCTCAAAACCTTGTCGGAATGATGATTCTACCTCTATAATAATTTTCAATATGACAAACCAATAGTGTGAGAACGACAGGATTTTTATCTAAAATAAATGATTTTTGTATAGGTAAATAATGCCAACTGCCCAATACATATTCTGATAATCTATTTTAATGAAAGAGAGATAATGTATTCAGCAAATGGGTTGTTGAATGATAACTCGGCTACCCATCTGTTGTATAGATCGGATAATTTTTCTGCTGACTTAATTGGGCTCAAGAATATCAGCTTTTTAGAATTTTTGTCCTGAAAATAGTCAACAATTTGATTGTGCTTCTTGAAAAAAATAAAAAAAATATTGAATTGATAGCATTATCAAGAGTGAGGACAAAAAAACAGCTCAGAAAAAGCAAAGCAAAAAAAACTGGACAGAATTATGGCTATTCTTAATATGGCTATCTATGTTAAAAAAACAAAGTTTTAAAAAGTATAAAACTTATAAGGTAAAGCGATGAAGAAGTTACTAATAATACTCTTCGTTCTGGCAGGGCTATCTGTTTTAGCAGCCAAGGTGGATTTAAATACAGCATCTTTAGCTGAATTGATGCAGTTGCCCATAACAGAAAAGCAGGCAAGAGATATCTATGAATATCGGGAATTTGTGAAGATATTTGATAATATCTATGAACTAAAGCAGATTCCTTCTATTGATCAGGAAACCCTGGACCATTTAAAACAATTAGCTGTGGTTTCTATTTATGTAGAGACGGATGAAGCAGCTGTCCGCAGAGAAGAAATTAGGGATTTAATGGAGCGAGTGGATAGTAATGAAGGTGCCTCTGAAGGAATGGCTGATGTTTGGGAAGATTATTTAATGACTCCTCAGAATGTGAATAAAATGCTCTTTGACGATTTGATGAGTTTTCCCAATGTTTCTGGAATAGATGCTGTAGCTGTTCTAAAAAGAATTGCCCAAGGCGATACTATTGCCGATACAAGGGACTTACGCAATTCTACAGGCCTTTCCTATTATGGTTATACAAACTTGCGCAGTTATGTATATTATAAAGAGCCGCCGGTAAAAAACAGATTAATGTGTGATGCTTCGCTTTTGTATTATACCCGCTATTTTGAAGAAGGGCAGTATGATATGCTGCATGAAAGTTTTCTGCGCAATGATTATAATGCTGCCGATGTTACCGTTCCACATCTAAAAACCAATTCCTATTGGGGTTATTTTGGTTTGGATGAACTTGATCCGGATCTTATGCTTAAGCTGAGAATGCGTTACGGAAATAATTACAAGCTGGGCTTTATGAATTACAAAGCAAAAGGAGAAGAGGATTTACTGAATACGCAGGCGGAGGATATTTTAACCGATTCCAAATGGTATGCCGGTTATGAAAATAACAATATGCCGGGCTTGTATAATTCACGCGTGAAGGTGTATGCAGGAAATTATCGTGCTACTTTTGGCGAGGGCTTGGTGATGGAAAATACTGATTACTACAGTGCCCGTAAAACCGGTTTTGGTTTCAGTAAAAGAATATTAGGAATAACGCCGGACCTTTCCAGAACTCAGGAATATTCTTTAAGAGGTGGAGCAGTAGAATATACTACCCCTCTTTTTGGAGTTACGGCTTTCGTTTCCGTAGATGATAAAGATGCCCTTACTTATGTAGATAAATATGGAAATGCCATTATGCGTGATGAATATGGAAATGATATTTATACAGATACGCTTTCTGTTAATAACGGGCATCAATATTATGTGGATGAAAACGGACAGCATATCTATAACTATGAAGATGGAACTGCTGTTCAGGGAGATAAGACCAAAGTTTTTTCTTTAATCAATCCCACTTTGCGTTACGACGATGATACAATGCTGGAAGCGGAACAATATTTCAACAGTGAGATTTCAGCCGGAATGCCTTATGCAATGAATTATATTAATCTTGCTGCTCGTAAAGATATTGTGCAGGAAAAATTATGGGGAACGCATTTGCAGGTGAATCCTTTTTTAGGAACCAAACTAGGGTTTACTACTTATACTGCTATTTACGATGATGCCCATTTTGTTGTTCCTGGTTATAATAATTTACTGCCTACGGTCTTAAGGGATTCCTATTATTATTCCAAACTGGTAAAAAATATGAATGCAGAAATTAGCAATCTCTATAGCACTCAAACCGATAAATACACGCGTGATTATAGAAGAGTAATTGGTTTTGATGGTCAAACCGTGATTGGCAATACTTCTCTTCAGGGTGAATATGCAGAACTTTCTGTTGACGGGGAAGATTTAAAGCTGGGAGACGATCCTAAGGCATATCTTGTTTCAGCTCATACCCAATTTGAGAACCTCTATTTTATTACCCTGTTTCGCAATTACGATGTGGATTTTGATAATCCTTACAGCAACAGTTTTTCAGAGCATGAGCGTTTTGAAGATACTATTCTGGAAAAAAATATTTATGCTTTAACCAATCCTACAATTGCAGACCTTTATCTCAATTCCAATCAGTCCCAACCCGAACGCGGGGTCTATTTTGAAACCCGTTACAAGTTCAATAGATATTTTACAATTGGTAGAAGTTATCTTGACCTATGGGAACGTTTAACCGACGGACGCAGAAGTGCCAGATTTCAAAGTGAACTGGAATTCCGTCCTATCTATCAGCTGGCAATGCGTTTGCGTTATAAAAACCAGGTGAATCGTTATGACGATGATGCTGAACGCGGAGTTTCCAAAACCAACGAATATACTTTAGCATTCAGAACTTTCCTTTCCAATCGTGATTTTTTTGAACTGGAATATCGTTATAATACTGTATGGAGTCCACCTTATACATCTTTAACTTATCCTGCTGTGGAAGGTGAAAATTCAATGGCTGCAGCTCAGACCTTGATGATTGGTGATTATATTGCTGTAAACTATACTCACTATTTTAATAAATCGCTGAAAATGCAGGGTTCTTTTCTGTATTGGTTTGGGCATGGTATTTCACATTGGGATTGGGAAGATATGGAAATTGATTTTATGGGCGAAAAGGGTTCTAAGGCATGGATTGCTTTCACCAGTCGCATTTCTCAAAATATGTATCTTAATTTGAAGTTCAAGAATAAGACCTATCAGGATAAAGAAATTAATATCCGCAATTATAATGTTTCGGATGATCCCACTTTACTGGATGATCCTGTATATTTTCAAAGAGTTGAACACAGCGAAAATACAATTCGCTTAAGCATTGACTACCGTTACTAATATGGAGGAATAATGTTATCTAACAAGTCCTTAATACTTATATGTATGTTAATTCTTGCTTCGGCACTTTCTGCCTGGAGCGTTACCGATACCTATTTCGGCAATCCTTTTTCCACTTTTGATGCTCGCAGTTTTGCTATGGGTGGAGCTGGTTTATTCAATAACAAAAGTGCTTTTGGAATAGCTGATAATCCTGCAAATTTAACTTTAATGCATAAAACCCTGGGTTTTTCTGTTAATACTTATCTGAATCGGAATGAGGATAATCGCAGTATTCCCTTGTATAATTCCTTTGATAACTATATAGACGATTCTGTGTATTCTTCCAATATCAATACCTTTGATAATTATGCTCTCTCAGCTTTTTTTGCTCATCGTTTCGGAGAAAGAGGTTTGGGTTTGGGTTTCTATTATAAACCGGTTTCCAATTTTGATGCCAATTATAAAGAAGAAGTTCGCAATAACCGTAATACCGATAACGATGTTTATCCCGAAAAGATTGCTGTAAACAAAATAGATAATGAGGGCTCTTTAAATAAGACCGCCTTCGTAACTTCCTTTGCTTATGGTTTAAGCGATTATGTAGACCTGAATTTAGGTATTGAATATGCTTTGCTGAAGGGAGATATAAATCAGGAAAAGACCATTCGCTGGACCGATTGGGCTATCAGTCAGGTAGATGAAGATCATCATCTTCCGGATTTGACTGCCATTAATGATTATGAACTAAGCGGTGAGCAATTCAAAATTGGCGCTTCAGCTCTTTTGGGAACACGCATTGGTTTGGCAGCAACTTTTACTCCCGGAACCATTTTAGATAAGAAAGGAACTGAATATTACAAAAGGGATGCTTATCTTAATACAGCTATGGATAGCACTTATATTAGTGTTAACGAGGACTATAAATTGCCCTCTCAGGTTAGATTCGGCTTTGTATACACTCCTCGCAATGTTGTGCGTACCGAATTCAATATGGATATTGAGTATGTTGCTTATAGCGAAATTAATAAGCGTTACGATGATGTAGTGAATTTCTATGCCGGTGTGGAACATCAGGTAGTAAACTTTTTGCCTTTGCGTCTTGGTTTTCAAGCAGTTAATAACTGGTATTTTACTACCGAAGAGGGCATAGATGAAAACAATAATCCCATTACTTTATATCATACCTCTAAAATACTAACGCCAATGTTCACAGGAGGTAGCAGTATCAAGATTATGGATAACTTGAAACTTGACCTTGGCTTTGGCTATACCTGGCGAGAATATGAAGCACTGGATATGTTTACCGATACCTATTATAACGATAAAATCTATACCGGTTCTTCCACTTATGTTTTATGGCCCAATTCACATATAACCCTGATAGACAGGGGTTGGGAAAATCCTGATAAAGTGCGGGAAAATAATATTTCTCTCAATGCCGGACTTAATTTTACCTGGTAAAAAAAATATGAAACGCATAATTACTTTACTTTTGGCAGGAATTCTGTTCTGCACAATTGCAAAAGCAGAAGACCTGCGTATTGACCTTATTTTTTCTAACGATGTGCATGGTGGCATAGACCGTTCCGAAGCAACTTTTATCAATCCGGATTTTCCACCTCTTTTAGGAGGAGGAGGTTCCGCTGCTACCTTAATTAAGCATATTCGTTCTCTGGCAAATGAAAGAAGAGATAATTTACTTTTGGATGCCGGTGATATTTTTCAGGGGCGTCCTGTGGGAACCATAACTAACGGAAAAGCGGTAGTTGAATTTATGAATGCCATTGGCTACGATGCAATGACCATTGGCAATCACGAATATGATATTCTGGAAGAGAAACTGATAGAGACCTTGCAGTTAGCTCAATTTCCCGTTCTTTCATGTAATATTATAGATAAGAGAACAGGTGAAATACCAAGTTATGCACAACCCTACATTATAGTAGAGCGTTTGGGCATAAAAATAGGGATTTTGGGTTTTACTACTACCGATACCGAAAAAATGAGCTTTCCGGAAAACATCAAGAACATCAAATTCCTTTCCGAAAAAGAAACTGTGGATAAATATGTAAAAATCCTCCGCAATCAGGAAAAGGTGGATATTGTTATTGTCCTTGGACATGCGGGTTTACCTTATGATATTATTCCTACTTATCTTACCCGTTATGATGCTCAGGGAAATCCTCTTTATAGTGAAAGATATGCCGTTTGGGGATATGATGCTCAAGAAATAGCCAGAGAAGTTGAAGGTATTGATATTTTCATTGGTGGACATATGCATAAGGGAATTCCAACCCCCTGGATTGACCCATACACTCATACAATGGTTATTCAAGGTTATGCTTACGGTTCCAATTTGGGATGGATAACCCTGAAAATTGACCCCGAAACCAAAACTGTGAGCGGTTATGAAGTTCCTGCCATTCGCGAAGGTAGTATGGTAACCCTTTTTGAGGATGAATTTATTCCCGATGAAGAAATTGGAGAAATGATTGCTGAGCAGGTTGCTATAGCCGAAGAGGGAATGGATGAAGTTGTTGGCTATGCAGGTGTTTATTTATCCAGAACCAATGTAGATGCTCAGTCCTTAATTGGAAACACAATTGTAGATGCTATGCGCACTGAAGTAGGTGCTGATTTTGCTTTTTTGAATTTGGGAGGTGTGCGTGCCGATATTAAAGCAGGTCCTGTAACCTATAGAGATATTTTTCAAGTGATGCCTTTTGATAATATGATAGTTTCTTTTCGTTGTAACGGTGAATTTTTACGCCGGATTATTGAAACCCGTGTGGAGGGATCCAGACATGGATTAATAATTTCCGGCGGGAAAGTTGTCTATTCCAAAAAGCGAGAAAATTTTGATAGGGTAGTTCATTTTGAAATTGGAGGAGAACCTTGGGACCCCAATAAAATTTATACTGTTGCTACTACGGATTTTATTATGCAAGGTAATGCAGGACTCACAATGTTGATTCAAGTGCCAGAAGAAGACATTATCTATCACCAAATTAATTTGCGAGATGCAATTGTGCACTATTTTCAGAATAATAGTCCCATTATGACGAAAATAGATGATCGCTGGGTGCGCAGAGATAATGCCAAGCCCTCATTGGAAATGCTGCAATAAATATAACCTCTCACAGATTACAAAGATATCACAGATTAGGCGAATTTTCCAAGCAAAGAGAAGAGAAAGTTAATTAAGTCAGAAGTTATTATTGTGTAGACGGAGGACACCGTTCCTCTGCAAGAAAGGAAAAACGAAGTTTCAGCGGGTTCCGACTACACTTACAACCTATACTCCGCTAAAGATATCTTTAGGAATGAATGGGTAAAAGTGGATATGAATTTTCCCTTAACGGAACCCTGAAAAGAAAGTTAGAAAATACGGAATAATTTTAAGCCGGTTATGCATTATTTTCATTCTACATTCTTCGTTGTTAATGGAGTTTTAGTGTCTCAAATAAGTATAGTTGAATATGATCCCATTTATGCCCACGCCATAGCTGAAATGTGGAATAACAGCAGTGATGGTTGGAATGGTAGAGTTTTTAACAGTACGGAAGAAAAGGTTTTACAGCAGGAATCTAGCACTAAATATCTGAATTTGTATTTGGCAGTAGAAAGTAAAAAAGTTGTCGGTTATGTAAAATTAACCAGATATCCCGAAGAAAAAGGAGTTGCCTATATTGAAATGCTCTCCGTTTTACCTTCTTATCAGGGAAAGGGTATTGGCAGGGAATTAGTTCAGAAATGTATATTACGAGCTGCGGAACTTGGCTATGAACGCCTTGACTTATTTACCTGGCCCGCCAATTTAAAAGCAGTTCCTCTCTATAAAAAATGCGGTTTTTTCTGGGAAAGAATGGATAGTCAAGAAACACATCTGATGAATTTTCTTCCCGGATTGCTCAATAACGCTCTCTTAAAGCCATATTGGAACTATTTTCATTGGTATAAAGACCTTGTAAGAGAACTGAAAATAGAGCCGGATGGTAGAAATGAAAATGGCTTTGATTTCTATGATTATCTTTGGGAAAAAGAAGGAAAGCGTATAGAAGTTACTTTTGAGCGTTTTGGTAGAGGCATTGTTTCTCTAAAGACCTCTGATTTTTCATTAAAGGTAGATGTGCAAAATGCCAAGCCGGTTTTTGGCTTAAATTATCCTATTCATTACACTCTGGAAAATTATCGGGAAATTCAGTTAAATATTTTTTTACAAGGTGAAAATGATGCTCTTGTTGAATACAATTGCCAGCAGGAAATAATGTTAAGCGACATGAGTGAATTAGATTCCACATTTTATCTGAAACCTTTAGTGCGTAAAATATCAGAATGGGAAAAAAGCCCTACTGTTAATACCCGTTTTTATATTGAAGGTAAGGAAATAACCTTCAAAACCGGCTTAAAAGTACAGTTTCCCTTAATAGTTGAATTGCGTGCTGTGGATAATGTTTTTCTTCCAAATCGTAATTATAAAATGTATTTAAATGTCCATAATCATTTTGAGGTAACTTGTTCTTATCACATAGAATTTCCTGTTGATGAGCGTTTACAGCTTATTCATAGCAGTTTTGATATCACCTTAACTGCCAATGAGCAAAGTTTTATAGAACTTGATTTTCGCTTAACCAAGGGTTTAATTTATAATCCTTGTTTCCAAATTACTGCCAAACCTGAAGGTGATAAGGAAATGCAATTTACTACCAGTTGCAATTATTGTTTTCAAATGCTTGGCTCTAAAGATGGAATTGATTCATCGGAACACCTTCAACTAATGAACGGAAATAATTGTCTCTATATTTCTAAAATCGGTCAGCGTAACATTGCTACTTTAACAAATATTAGCACAAATTATATTCTGTTTATGGCACCTGAACCAGGTAAGCCCTATTCCGAAGAATTGGAAAGTGAATTGCCTTATGAAACAATTGTTGAACAAATGGAAAATGCTATTCAGGCAATTTTGAAATTTCATCCACCGGATTTTCCATCTCTTGATTTTGGATTTGTTTATCGTTTGTATGACAGTGGCTTAGTAGAATATTTTGTTACAGTTTATGCACTACCTGAAACCGCAGATGAGAGTTGGTTAAGAATAAGGTTTTATCCTTCCCAATACAACATTGGCTTCGCTTATAAAGGCAAATTATATCAGGTAGGGAATGATTTGCCGGATGTTTATGAAAGTAATTTTCCTGCGGATGGCTTTAGCGAAAACTGGCTGTTTATTCAAGGTGTAAATTATACTCAAGCACTAATTTGGCATCCAAATTTAACTCTCAAACCGGAAAGCTACTATTTTTGTTGGGAGCTAAACTTAAGTGAACTTGTCCGTAACGGCAAAAATACTTCCCCTCCGATTCAGCTCTATCAAAATGTTTTTCTAAATCCCTGGCAGGTTCGGAATGTTGCTTTAGGCAGAAAGGATCCACAATTTATCTATCCCCCTCTGAATTTAATTGCTAATAAAGGAAATCCCTTTATTACTATGCCTTGCACTATAGAAATGAACCAAATTCTGGATATTGAGCCAGAGGGGATTTATAGTTTATTTTCCGGTTGCTTAAATGATTCACAACCTCAAAAAATGCAAAAAAATGCTTTAGGCAATAGTAAATGCAGCTGGGAATTGAAACAAAAAACCAATAAACCGTTGGAATTGCTAAATTGCAAAGCTGAATTATATTATACTATAGTTGAGAGAAAACAGCTTATCTTCTTTCCGGAAGGAGAGGTTTGTTTTCAGAAAAAAGATAAACTGCTTATTGCTGATAATGGCTGTTTACAAATCACTTCGGCAAGGGATTCAATAATTCCCTGCCTGATGTCTTTACAACATAAAGGAATTGAATGGCTGGAAAACAGTTATCCTGATTTCCTGCCCAGGTCATTTTTTAATCCTTTTACGGGAGGAATTTTTATTAGACCTTATAGTGCCGGCGCAGGGGTTCTAAAATCAGAAAACCATAAAGCAGATTTCATATCCCTGAAAGATAACTATGAAAATTGCTGGCAAGGGATTACTATCACTACCACAATAGAAAAATTTGAACCGCTAAAAGGTTATATTTATAAACAGTATTATTTATTGAGACCAGGAGTTCCGGTGCTGGCAATTTTTGCCGAGGTTGTTAATGCTCAGGGAATTGCAAGATACCACACTTTTAATTTTAGTTTCCACAGGAAACATCGGCAGGGCGAAAAAGATGGCTTATTCTATATTCAGCAGGAAGATAATACCTGGCAAATGATTACTCAGACAAAGGAACAGGACGATATTAGCTTGGACTATAAGACATTAGCAATGCAGATATCAGATAGCGATAATTATTTGCAATTGTTTAAGCTGAGAAGATTTTCTACCGGATGGTTGTATATGGACCCTTCTGTAGCAGTTTTAGATACTAATATTTATACTGAAATGGTTACCCAAACCCCGGCAAGAACAGAACCAGTATTTATCGTAATTTCGGAGGATCTATATCAGAATGACTGGCTGAATCAGTTGCTGGACCTGCAGTTTCCTGTTTGATTTCCTGCAGATAAATTTTGTTAATAGGTATGGGATGAACAGGATTATTGGGATTTACAGGATTATTTGGAATAAAATAATGAAGGTTGAGAGGGTTTCATATCGGAAGGTTGACCTCCTGGTCAACCACCCTTTACTAGCTATTTCGTTAACGAAAAGCAAGCGGTAACGAAACACCCAGGTTGCCATTAAACGACGAGGACGTCGTTTTTCCGGAAGGTTGACCTCCCGGTCAACCACCTCTCAAGATTTATTACCGGAAGGTTGACGAGGATGTCAACCTTCCGGTATTTTATAGTTTTCATATTGAAAATGCAGAAGAAAATAATATTTGCCTTAACCTTTTTTCCCTATTGCCTGTTCATAATTTATAGTGTCCAAAATAAAAAATTTATTCTCTGTTGCCATAAATTAGCTTGTAATTGGCAAGCCCTTTACCTGTTTTTATGCCGTACATTATTTCCTGCCAAGTTGAATCTTTTATGCTGCATTAACACTTCTTTAACGATTCCCTAACGAAGTTAAGGCAGTGTTACAGGATCGTTACGGCAGCGTTAAGGGATCGTTAAATAAGTGATTAAGCAACAGGCAGTTATACGAAGTCCACAAAGTAATTTTATCAATCAAGATAATGAAAGGGGGATAGCTTCTGTATTGTAATTTCATTTAGGAAAAAGCTGTGACTATCATAGGTCTACGAACTACGGAACTATCGGGTAAAGTATCTATTGCCCGCTCAATTTCTTCTCATATCTGAGCAACAAGACATTCTTTTCATCGTCCTATAGTATCCCTCCTGATTTTTTTATCACAGGACAATAAAATTATTATTTATGGCTTAACAATATAAATGTTATATAATAAGTGACTTTCAATGAATGAATAATATAATATAATTTATTTATTTATAAATTATAAATGGTTGCCTCTTAACTGATTTTTAACTTCCAGATAACCCTTTTCGGAATCAGAATATTAGATTTGGAATGGGGGTTGTATATCTCTTCTTCCGAGGGGCTTACGCACCCGTCGCTATCATTTTTTCGCCCTGACGAGTTTTAATGTATCTAAACCCTCTAAACCTTCTCAACCTTATTTTCTTTATGAATTTTCCTTTTATGTATTTTCAATATGGAATGTATATTAAACCTTCTCAACCATCTCAACCTTCTCAACCTTCTCAACCCTCTCAACTTTAAATCTATTATCCTAAAAAATCCTGTAAATCCCAATAATCCTGTTCATCCCAGACCTATTAATCATTTTCACTGTGAACTTCAAAAAAGCTTTCCAGACGCAGTAAAGTTCTGGCATCAATATCTTCGGGTTGGTCTCCTTCCAGGGTTAAAAAAGGGAGGTCTATATGTTTTCGTAAGAGTAAGTTATCCAGCTGAAGATGGCAAAAGCTTTGTGTATAGCTAATTACTGCTTCTATTTGGCGTCTTTCAAGTTCCCGTTTAATATCCTGCAAACGGTCAAAAACGCTGTAAGGATAAGTATAAGCAAGATATTGAGAAACAATATCCGGAAGCAGATAAGGCATAGAAAATTGGCGTTGCACTTCGTTGAAAAGGACATCTCCACCCAATTCTATAATAGTTTCGTAAATATTTTTATAAATGGGCGGCACACCTAAATAAGCTAAACGTAGTTTTGCAGGTAAAGGGTCTCGTTTTTTGGCTTGTGTTAAAAAAGCATCCAACTCGCTTTCGTAGCGATCCGGATTGCCCATAAAATCGGAAGAATTAACCAACCAGTAATGATTTTCCAGTCCGCTAACGAGGCGTTCCTTCCAGGTCCATTCATCTAAAATAATAAGTTTACGGCGAATTTTATCCAGGCGTTGTTTTGCTTGCAATGTCTCTTTACGGGAAACGCCAAAATAATCTTCCAGACGGGTAATTTCTTTATCCAAGTCCTCATAATTTTTATCTGCTGGAAAGGAAAAACGGTAAACCGGAAAATGGTCTTCCGTAAATATATCCAAAAGCGAATTGCTGTTGGAACAATCCCCTTCCACAATTCCGATAATTAAATCCGGATTAGTGGAAAGGGCTGCTATATAGTTTCCTTTAATCCAGCTGCAAAAAGTTCGGGGAAAACCTTTAAGTTCAGCATTTTGCACTTTTGCGGAAGAATCATTGGTGATAAAAACATTATTTAAATCTACAGGAATATGCCCTGCTGCAAAAATAACTTCCACCGGAAAGGAAGAAGTAAATGCTATGTGTTTAGGAATCATAGCTCAACTCCAGATATTGGGCTTCCAGTTCAGCAATATGTTTTTTGCTGTTTTCAATTTGGCTAATCAGCAAATCAATTTTTTGGTGTAATTCTTTAGCCCGCATAGCATTGCTGTAAGTAGAAGGAAGTGCCAGTTCAGAGTTCATTTTTTCAATTTGGCTATGGTTTTCTGCCATCTTTGCCTGCTCAATTTCAATTTGCTGGTGAATTTGTTCCAGATACCAGGGATTGATTTTCTTTTTCCTTTCCCGCATAGCTGTTTTAACTTTTGGCACTTCGGGAATTGTAAATGCCAAGTTTAATGCTGCTTCCAGGTTTGTTTCCATTTCGCTGATTGTAGAGTAAATTGTCTCATTTTCCAAAGCATTATGAAACACCCAGTATTTTGTTGCCAACTGACGGATAAAATAGCGATCGTGACTTACAAAAATAACGGTACCCTGATAACTTTGCAAAGCAGCAAGCAAACTGTCACTCATTCCGATATCCAGATGGTTTGTCGGTTCATCCATAATGAGTAAGTTGGGGTTTTGATGAATTAAAACACAGAGCATTAGGCGTGATTTTTCACCTCCGCTAAGGACTCTAACCTTCTTGTCTACTTCCAAACCTCTAAAACCAAAACGCGCTAAATAACTTAACACATAGCCCTTTGTTTCACTTGGAACTATTTGCCATAAAGTATCCATCACGGTTAAATCATCATCCAGAAAAATCTGATGCTGATCATAATATCCTATTTCTAAAGAAGCCCCGATTTTGAGTGAACCGGAAAATATCTCCCGCTCTGCCAGCAGAATTTTCAGTAAAGTTGTTTTACCGCAACCATTTGGTCCTATAATACAAACCCTATCGCGATAGTGAACTTGCAGATTTACCTTTTTGGCTAAAAGAGGCCCTTCCGGAATACCGAAAGTAACATCTTTAAGAGTATAAACATCATTTCCGCTGCGGCCAGCTGTCTGAATATTGAGGTTTAGTTTTTTTTCCTGTTGCGGTTTTTGGATTATCTCCATTTTAGATAGCATTTTTAACCGGGATTTAGCCATATTGGTTTTCTGTCCGGCAATGTTTTTACTGATAAAATCCTCGGTGGCATTGATGAACTTTTGCTGCCTAGCAAATTGCCTTTCCTGTGTTTTCAGCTCTATTGCCTTTGCTTGTGCAAAAGAAGAATAATTGCCCTTGGTAATACTTAACTGCGTATTTTCCAGATGTAAAACAGTAGCAACAGTATTATCCAAAAAAGTGCGATCATGAGAAACAAGCAAAAAGGGTGCTTTGCTGGAGTTCAAATATTTTTCCAGCCAGGAAATCATTGCTATATCCAGATGATTTGTGGGTTCATCTAAAATCAATAAATCATAAGGCATTAACAAAATAGAGGCAAGACACAGGCGGGTTTGTTCTCCTCCGCTGAATGAACATAAGGGTTTTTCATAATCATTTTCACTAAAGCCAAGTGAAGTAATTACATATTTCATTGAGTTGGCAAATTCATCACCACCGCTTGCTTGAAACTTATCCAAGACAATTTTCAGCTCGTTTTCAATTGTTTCTGTATGATTACTTTGCAATAATGAGGAGAGTTCATTTACTTTTTGACGCAAACATAAAAGATCAGGACGAGAATTTTGGATATAATCACCCATCAGGATGTCCTTTTCCAGCACAGGATTTTGGGGTAAATAAGCAATCCGGAATTTTTTGGCTTGCCAAACTTTGCCTTCGCTTGGTGGAATTATACCTAACATCAATTTGATAAGAGTTGTTTTACCACTGCCGTTTGAACCAATAAGTCCAATCCTGCTGTTATGTTCTAAAGTGCAATTGATTCCTTTTAGAACATAGTTACCGGCAAATTCCACACCGGCATTTATAACCTGAATTATACTCAACTTTCTCTATCCCCGTTCTTTTTTTTCTACCGGAAAAAAACATTCCAACTTGCTTAAAGCTATTTTAGGAATATACTTCTGCTGTCAATCTCATTTTTTGCTTGTCAAAAAACTGCCCTTAATATTTTAGGTAAATAACCGGTTCGGGATGTAGCGCAGTCCGGCTAGCGTACTTGAATGGGGTTCAAGTGGTCGCAGGTTCAAATCCTGTCATCCCGACCAGTTTTTTTGTCTCTCACAGATTTCACAGATTTCACAGATAACACAGATAAAAGGTCTCACGCAGATTTCGCAGATGACGCAGATTTGAATAGGTAAGGGATGAACAGGATTATTGGGCAGAGGGCTGAGAGCAGAGGGCTGAGAGCTGAGGGCGTAGAGAAAAATAGGTAAGGGATGAACAGGATTAAAAGGATTTAAGGGATTTTAGATGATAATTATTTTTGTGGATTGTTCAACCAATTGGGTCTTTATAGTGACACAATGTATCTTGGCAAAAGGGTGTAGCTAATATATGCTTATGCTATAAGCAAAATGAAAAAAGATATCCTATATGCAGAACTTTAAAATGCACCAGTTTTGGCAATGGAAAATGGTACAAAGATTAAATTACCAGGATAGTGTGTTTATATAACTTAAATATAGCTTAAGAAGATGAGGTGAGGATTTACCTTCAGACCTCTAAACATTCAAGACCTTTGGACCTGTCGTCCTCTCAACCTTCTCAACCCTCTAAACCCTCTAAACCTTCTCAACCCTCTAAACCCTCTAAACCTTCTAAATCCTCAAGACCTTTTGACCTTTTGACCTCTTGACCTCTTGACCTCTTGACCTCTAGACCTCTTGACCTCTTGCTTTTCAGACCCTAAAGAAAGTAATTGACATCCAACTGACAATTAAAAAGATGACTTGAAAAATGAAGCTGCTTGCTTCTACCTTATGGCTTTTTTATTGTGCTGATAAGGTTAAAAACCCATATAAAAAAGAAATACAAAAGTATTTACTGTGAAGCAAGCGGTTTTCTGAAAAAAAGAGAACCGCTTGTTTTGTTTCCGGTAAGAAGGAGGTTCTTATAATCCGGATTAAGAAAGGAAAAGCACGCACGCATGAAGTTGTGCCTAAAGAAAAAATCAATAATCAGATAACAGCAGAAAAGGTTCGTCTGATAGGTCCTGATGGTAAACAGATAGGAGTTGTTTCATTGAAAGAAGCACTACGCAAAGCAGAAAATATGGATTTGGATTTGGTGGAAATTTCTCCTAATGCTGTTCCTCCGGTATGTCGGATTCTGGATTTTAGCAAGTATTATTTTGAGAAGGAAAAAAAGGCAAAAGAAGCAAGAAAAAGACAGCATGAAGTAGAAGTGAAGGAAATCAAGTTCGGTCCCAATACGGAAGAGCACGATTATAACTTCAAGAAAAACAACGCTATTAAATTCCTGAAACAGCATAACAAGGTTAAATTTACAGTTCGTTTCAGGGGTAGACAAATGGCTCATAAGGAACTTGGTTACAGGGTGTTAGATAAATTGAAAGAAGACCTTAACCACTTGGTAGATATTGATGGTGAACCGGTTGCTGATAGAAATATGATTTCAATGGTGGTTTCACCCAAAAAGGATATTGACCGCATCTTAGCCAGTGAGATCAAAAAGGAAGAAACTGCTATTCCGCCTGTAGAAAAGTCGGAATCGCAAACTTAAAGACATACTTCAAAACACATTTCGGAAGTTCCCTTTCCGCTATGCAAATTATTAATTGAGGGAAAAGAGTTACTATATAAGGAGATAAAAATGCCTAAACTCAAAACCAACCGTTCGGCAGCTAAAAGATTTAAAATTACGGGAACGGGGAAAATTGTGCGGCACCATGCTAAAAGCGCCCACATTAAAACAAAAAAATCACCTAAACTGAAACGCTATCTGCGAGGTAGTGATATTGTCAAAAAACCAGACGAAAAGAGAATCTATCGGATGCTGGGTTTATAAATAAGGGAGGATGACTAAAAATGCCAAGAACAACTAATAATGTTTCTGCTCACCGCAGAAGAAAAAAATATATGCTGCAAGCTCGTGGCTATTATGGAAGTAGAAGTAAAACATATCGTGCTGCCAGACAAACAGTTGAACGAGCTATGGCTTTTTCTTTTGCCCATCGTAAACTGAAAAAAAGGCAGTTTAGAAGTTTGTGGATAACCAGAATCAATGCGGCTTGCAGGATGAATGATATCAACTACAGCCAATTTATCAATGGTCTGCATAAAGCAAATATTCAAATTAACCGGAAAACATTGGCACATCTTGCCTGGCATGATGCTCCGGCATTTGCAAAACTGGTAGAAATCGCCAAAGGTTAAAAAAAAAGGGTAAGAGCACGCAGATTACGCTGATTACGCAGATTTTTGGAATGTTTAGGTGATGTTCTTAAGAACAAAATTGTTTCAAGCAGAATAAAGCAAGTGAATTTGAGCAAAAAAGTAGCTGATAATTACCTTAAAAAGAATTATGCATAAGAATATTTTAGAGTACTGGAAAATATGCGTGTCAGAAAAATTAGGAAACTACCCGCTAATAATGATTGGTAAAAATCTGCGCAATCTGTATACCGATATATGAGGGTAAGGTGGAAGAGGAATTACAACAACTCATTGAACAAGCTGAGAAGGATATTTTTGCTTGCTCCAGACCTAATGACCTATTGAATGTAAAAGCTAAATATTTGGGCAAAAAAAGTTTGCTGAGCTCTCTTTATGCTCAAATGAGAGAGTTGCCCGCTGAAGAACGTCCTGCTTACGGCAGTTTGATAAATGAAACCCGTAAACGCCTAGAAGACCTTATAGAAGAACAGAATAGAGTTATCAAAGAAAATACCTGGAAGAAAAGCGAGTTAAAATCAGCTATTGATCTAACAATGCCCGGTATTTTCAGTTCGCGTGGAGGGTTACATCCATTAACTGTAATCCGTCGTGAAATTGATGAGGTCTTTTTGGGTTTGGGTTTTGAAATTGCTGAGGGACCTGATATTGATGATGATTTTCACAATTTTGATGCCCTAAACACTCCTTTAGACCATCCTTCGCGGAATCTTGCTGATACTTTTTATTTAGAAGGAGGGGGACTTTTAAGAACCCATACTTCCACTGTTCAGGTAAGGGTAATGGAAAAATACCCGCCGCCGATAAAGATAATTTCCCCTGGACGCTGTTATAGAAATGATAAACCGGACCCTTCTCATTCACCTGTTTTTCATCAGGTTGAAGCATTAGTTGTGGATAAAGGAATATCGTTGGCAGATATGAAAGATATGCTGTCTCAATTTGCTTCTATTATGTTTGGCAAAAATGTTTCCAGCAGGATCAGACCTCACTTTTTTCCTTTTACAGAGCCTAGTGCGGAAATGGATATTTCCTGTGTTGTTTGTGGCGGGACAGGTTGTAGAGTTTGCAAATATTCCGGGTGGTTGGAAATGGGTGGAGCGGGAATGGTTGATCCTAATGTTTTTGATATATTGGGTATTGATTCCGAAGTTTATACCGGTTATGCTTTTGGATTAGGAATTGAAAGAATAGCGATGTTGAAATACAATATTCCGGATATGCGTATTTTATATGAAAACGATTTAAGAATGCTGCGTCAGTTCAAAGGAGAACTAAGATGAAGATTGCTTTGAGCTGGCTGGCAAAATATATTGAAATTGAAGAAAATACGAATGAACTGGAAGAAATATTAACCTTTACGGGTATTGAAGTAGAAGCAGTGGAAAATATTTCTGCTTTACCGGAAACCGTTTTCAGTGCTAAAATCATTAGTGCAGAAGCCGTCACTGAAACAGACCATTTGAAACGCTGTTTAGTAGATATTGGTAACTTTCCTTATTCTGAAAAAAAGGAAAATGGCTATCTGCAAGTGATTTGTGGAGCTCCAAACTGCCGTTCAGGAATGATGTCTGTAATTGCTCTTCCAGGTTCAATTTTACCAGAAATGACTATTACCAAAGCCAAAATCAAAGGCATTGAGTCCTGCGGAATGCTCTGTTCCGAAAAAGAATTGGGAATTTCAGATAATCATAGCGGTATTATTGAACTGAGTTCAGAAACTCCCATTGGGATAACTGCCAATGAACTTTATGAATTACCCGATACAATTTTTGAACTGGAAATTACACCCAACCGTCCTGATCTTCTTGGGTATATAGGTATTGCACGCGATCTTTCAGCAAAATTGAAGCGTTCCTTAAAAATGCCGGAAATTAATATCCCAGATGCCAAGTGCAAAGCAGAAACAATGCCTCTGGAACTGGTTAACAAAGTTCCTGATCTTTGTCCACGCTATATTGCTCGCTTATTTAACAAAGTGGAATTGAAGGACTCTCCTCTTTGGTTGAAAAGGGCATTGATAAAATCTGGACTTCGTCCCATCAACAACCTCGTAGATATAACTAATTATGTAATGCTGGAATATGGACATCCTTTGCATTGTTTTGATTATGATAAACTTACGCCTCTTCCAGAGAAACCAAAAATTCCGGCAATTGTTATTCGCAGAGCATATCAGAATGAACCCATAATTACTTTAGACGGTAAAAGCTATGTATTGGAAGGGGATGAAATGGTTATTGCCGATGGAATTAAACCCTCTGCCATAGCAGGAATTATGGGTGGTAATATATCTGCCATCAGTGAGACCACAAAACGCATAGTTTTGGAAAGTGCTGCTTTCCATCCCGGTTCCATTCGCAGGACTTCTTATAAACATAAAATCAGCACAGATTCCTCCTATCGTTTTGAAAGGCATTTATGTGCATATTCTGCTGCGGATGCCGCAAAAAGAGCTACTCAGCTGATTTGTGAATTGACAAATGCTGAACTTTGCGAAGTTACTTATGATAGTTTTCCTTTTCCCCCCAAGCCATTGATTTTAGGTATCCGACCGAGCCGCTATGCACAAGTAATTGGTTATGAGCTGGAAGATGAAAAAATTAAGGATTATCTGGAACGCCTGGGGCTTAAATTCTTACAATATGGAAACTGGAAACAGGGAAAAATAAATAATATTGCGGAACTATACTGTCATCACACAGAAGAAATGAAACAGGGGAAAACAGAATTTACCGAATTGGCAAATTGTGAACATACTCATTATTATGAAATTCCTCCTTACCGGGTTGATCTGGAACGCGAAATAGATATAATTGAAGAAATAGCCCGTTTAGACGGTTATCATAAAATTCCTGTAAAGACCCTTCCTCAAAGGATTATGGACCGTCATTCTTATCGGATAAAAAAAATTGCAGTGGATTATTTAATCAGTCGTGGTTTTTACGAAACACTGAATTACAGTTTTTCTGAACCGAATTTACTTTATAAATTGGGCTATAAAGATGGCGATAGAGAACTGGAAATGATAACTTTAAAAAATCCGCAAAGCAGTAATCAAAGTGTAATGCGGACTTCCTTGATTCCACAACTTTTACAAAATTTGGCTTATAATTTGAATCGGGGAGAAAAAAATATCAAACTTTTGGAGCTGGGTAAGACATATCACAGGCAGGATGTCCTTTCTTATGAGCCATACTTTTTAGCCGGAATTTTAACCGGACTAAATAAAGAAGAACATTGGCAGGAGAAAGCAAGTCCGCTAACTATATTTTGGGTGAAAGGAATCGTAGAAGAACTGCTTTCTTTTTTGCACCTGGAAAACTTGTCTGTTCAGGATATAAAAGTTCCCTTCCTCTCCCGAACTGAAAGTGCTGCTTATTATCTGGCAGATAAGGAATTGGCTTATTACGGAAAATTAACCGCTGCAGCAGCAGAAAAATTTGATATTGATACTATTGAATTAAAACAGGATATCTGGATAGTTCAATTTGCAATGGAAAACATTATCAATGCTACTCGCACCCTTAAAACACAATTTCAGGAAATTCCCCGTTTCCCCTTTGTAACAAGAGATATTTCTTTTCTTATTGCGGATGAGATTCCCTATTGCGAAATTGTAAAAACAATTGCAGAAACGGATAGAAATATAATCAGTGATGTAACTGCTTTTGATGAATACCACGGGAAACAAATTCCCGAAGGTAAGAGGAGCTTGACTTTACGCCTGAAACTTAGAGACAAAGAAAAAACATTGACAGATGAACGAGTAGATTATCTTATTGATTCAGTAATAAAAAAGCTCAGGGAAACCTGGCAAATAATAATGAGGTAAATTATGGAAAGTAATGTTACTAACCTACAGGACAAGATACAAAAATTAATAGACCAGTATACTCTGGCAACTAAAAAAGTTGAAGAATTGGAAGAAAAAAATCAGCAACTTACCGAAGAAAATTCTCAACTAATTGCCCAAATTCAAACCAGTGGAAAAACAACCGGTGAGCAGGAGAAAAAATATAAAGCATTGCAAGAAGAATATAATACCCTGGATAACAGGTATAAAGAACTTCAGAAAATTCTTGCCGGTTTGGAAAGTGTTGCTGAAAGTGCTATTAAAAAGATTGACGGATTATTTGCCTCCAGCGAAAAAGAGATTTGACAATGCAGTCGGTGGAAGTGGAAATATTTGGACGCAGATTTCGTTTGCGCAGTGATGATCCTGAACGGACAAAACAAATTGCAGACGAAATAAATAACCAGATAGATACACTTTCTAAACACTATGATAATTTGGACTTTACGAAACTGTTGCTTCTAATTTGTCTTCAGCAACAGGATGAAGTTTTAACTTTAGGCGACGAGAATCGTGCTTTAAGCTCTGAACTTGAACGCCTGAATCAGATGCTTTCAAAATTAAAGATATAAAAAAAAGTGCCTGCAGAATTCGTGATATGGGTTGCATAAAAGCTATTATAGTTTCGGGTGTCGAGCCATGAGTGGCATGCGTGCCAGCTGGTCCTGGATACATAAAGCTCACAAGGTAGATACCCACCTCATGCTTGGCTTTCTAATGACAAGCATACACGGTTCTTGCGGGCACTTAAATAATTCGCTTTGGCTATAAACCAAAGTTAAATAGATTAAAATAAGGAAATAACAATGACTATAAATCCTATTATAGCACTCATCATAGGAGCGGCAATCGGTTTTGCCATTGCTCTTATTATATATTTCATAAAGCGTAATACTGCTTTTAAACTGATTTCGCAATCCACCAAAATTGCTGAAGAATTAGAAAAGAACGCTAAAACAGAAGCAGAAAATGCTAAAAAAGCAGCTTTACTGGAAGCCCGCGAAGAATGGATTAAACAAAAGCGACTTCTGGATGAAGAAATTAAGGAACACCAAAAAGAACTGCGACTGGAAGAGAAAAAATACAATGAGCGTTTAAGCAGTTTAGATAAACGTCTGGACTCTCTGGATAAAAAGGAAACAGCTCTTGCGGAACAGGAAAGAAAATTAAAAAGCAAAGAAGAAGAACTGCTCAACAAGAAAAATGAATATGATGCTATTATTGCTGAACAAAAAAACAAACTAGCAGAAATTGCAGGTCTCAGTCGTGAGGAAGCAATTGCCCGTTTGCGTGAGGAATTAATTTCTCAGGCAAGACAGGTAGCAGCGAATGAAGCCCGGCTCACAATTGAACAGATAAAATTGGATGCTAACAGGAAAGCTGCAGAAATTCTTTCCACTGCGATCCAACGAATGGCAGTAGATTATGTATCCGAAACAACCGTCTCTGTTGTCTCACTTCCTTCTGATGAAATGAAGGGAAGAATAATTGGCAGAGAAGGAAGAAATATCCGAACTTTTGAAAAGGTCTCAGGAGTGGACTTAATTATAGATGATACTCCCGAAGCGGTTGTGCTCAGCTGTTTTGATCCCGTAAGACGCGAAGTAGCCAGATTAGCTTTAGAAAAATTGATTGCTGATGGCAGAATTCATCCCGGCCGCATTGAAGAAATTATAGCCAAGACAACTAAAGAAATGGAAGAGAATTTGATTAAGCTTGGAGAAAAAGCAGTTTTGGAAACCAATATACATAATATTTCACCGAATCTTATTAAAGTTTTGGGTCGTTTGCATTACCGAACTAGTTATGGACAAAATGTTTTAGAGCATTCAATAGAGGCAGCTTGGATTTGTGGAATTTTAGCCGCTGAATTGGGATTGGATCAGGAGCTTGCACGTAGAGCAGGATTATTACATGATATAGGAAAAGCAATAGATCACGAATTTGATGGTTCTCATGCCATTATTGGAGCAAATTTAGCACGCAAAAACGGTGAGGGGAAAATAATTGTGAATGCTATTGAAGCCCACCATGAAGAAGTAGAGGCAATTTCTGTTTATGCTGCCTTAACTCAAGCATCGGATGCTATTTCCGGAGCCAGACCAGGTGCCCGGAGAGAAATGCTGGAAACCTATATGCAGAGATTAGCCAAGTTGGAAGAGATAGCTAATAGTATTGATGGAGTGAGTAAATCGTATGCTATTCAGGCAGGTAGGGAATTACGAATTATTGTAGAGCCGTCTTTAATTGATGAAAACCAAACTGCTCTGCTGGCAACGGAAATTGCTGATTCTATTGAGAAACAGGTTCAGTATCCAGGTCAAATAAAAGTTACAGTTATAAGAGAAACACGCCAGATAGCAATGGCGAAGTAATGAAAGTTCTATTCTTTGGTGATGTTTATGGTAAAGCAGGTAGACAAACAGTCCAGCTTACTCTTCCTGAACTGAAAGAAGAATTTCAACCGGATTTTATTTTGGCTAATAGTGAAAACCTTGCAGATGGAAGAGGCGTTACCGAAAAAACACTTAACCAGCTTTTTAATGCAGGGGTTGACGCTGTTACCGGAGGCAACCATTTATGGGATAGAACAGAATCCCTGGAATATATTCGCGGTCAAAACAAAATAATTAAACCGTTTAATTATCCTGAAGACGCACCGGGAAATCCTTATCTCGTATTAGTTAAAGAAGACCTGCGTTTGGGAGTTCTATGTCTTTGTGGTCAGTTGTTGATGCCACCCTGTAATAATCCTTTTACAGCATTGGCTGAGTTTATAAAGTTACATTATGCTAAAGACACTGAACAGGTCTCACTTTTTCCCTTGCCTTATCCTGTTATTTTAGATTTTCACTGTGAAGCAACCAGCGAAAAAAGAGCTATGGGTTGGTTTGCAGATGGACAGCTAAGTGCAGTTTTAGGAACCCATACTCATATTCAGACCGCAGATGAAGAAATATTACCCTTGGGAACAGCTTATATTACTGATGTAGGTATGACCGGTTCGCATAACAGTGTAATTGGTGTGAAGAAAGAAATCATTATAGAAAAATTTCGTACTTCTGTTCCTAACCGTTTTGAGTCATCTGACGAGGGTTTACAGGTTAATGCTGTTTATTTGGAACTGGATACCGAAACCGGGAAAGCATTAAATATCAAGCGTATAAGAAGAATTATAGAGTAAAATTATGGAGAAAGTTTTAAGCGGAAAACCAGTTGCCCAATTGATAAATCGGACTTGTATCAATTTAATAACCCGGTATGAACTAAAGCCCCAAATGGTTCTAATCCAGGTAGGGAATGATCCTGCTTCTACTTATTATGTGCAAAGCATTATTAATAGCGGGGGAAAATTAGGTTGCCTAACTCAATTGAAAATTCTGTCAGATAAAATAAGCGAAAACGAATTATTAGCTATTATAGATGAAGCCAATCACAATCCTGATGTTAATGGTATAATGGTCCAAAAACCGTTTCCGAAGCATATAAAGGAAAGCAAAGTTAATTCCGCTGTAAATCCAGAAAAGGATTTGGACGCTTTGCATCCACTCAATTTGGGAAAAATAATGCTGGAAGAAGAAGGTTTTCTTCCCTGTACCCCTGCTGCAGTTCTTTTTTGTATGTTCTATTATGGAATTGAAACCCAGGGTAAGCATATTGTAATTTTAGGTCGCAGCAGTGTAGTTGGCAAGCCCTTAGCTAATATTCTGCTTTGGAAAAGGACTTTTGCAAATGCCACAGTAACAATTTGCCATAGTAAAACGAATAACCTGGCAGAATTTACAACACAAGCAGATATTCTTATTACGGCAATGGGCAAAGCAAATTTTGTAACTCCGGATATGATAAAAGAAAATACTATTATTTTGGATGTGGGAATAAATGATATTATATTATCTAATGGGGAAACTGGATACACCGGTGATGTTAATTATAACTTATGTTACAATAAGGCATTGGCTATAACACCTGTTCCCGGTGGAATCGGCAGAATTACAACCTCTGTTCTCTATTTGAATTTGGTTAATGCCTGCCTTAAATCCAGAAACTTATACAAAAGTATTGACGAATATATTAAGCTTATTTTTATGGATAACAATGAAATTTATTAATTCCTGTATTTAGGAGGAATGATGCAGTTGAAGAGTGTTAAACTCTTGTTCATCATAGTGATGATTATAAGTAGTGTTTTGCTGATTTCGGGATGCGGAAAATCAGGAAATCGCTTTGCCAATCAGCCACCAACAATTCAAATAACCTCATTTGAGGGCTGGGACACAACATATGTAAGTGCCGGCTATGATACAACTTTAATTTATTGTTTTCAACAGCGCATTTACTGGCATGCTACTGATCCCGATGGCGTAATTACCGGTTATGCATTTAGGATTTTGGATGAAAATAATAATCCTATTCCTACTCCCGGTTATGAATATTTAGATTTAACCGGAGAGCTTACACCTGATAATCTTCTTGCTTTGGGAACGGGATGGGTAATTCACTATATGACAGGAGCAGATCAAAATATACCACTTGATGATCCTAGAGCACGTCGTTCTATTTGGTCCTCTCAAAAATATGCAGTAATCAATTTTCCTTCAGCTGATTCCCTGGGGAATCCGACTGTTAAATATAACAGATTTGAAGTTGTAGCTATTGATAATAGAGGTGCTATTACTCCTCATCCTGCCTGGAGAAATTTCAATACTCAATCAGATCGTCCCAAATGTATGATTTCTACTACTAAAGGAAATCCCAATGGCAAAGATGTTGGTTCCGGATTGAAGCTTTCCTTCACTATGAGCGACACTGATCCCTTTATTACTGCGGTTCCCTATAAATATGAATTCAAAATAATGAAAGTAAATGACCAGGGAGTAGTGATACAAGGAACAGAAACTGATTGGTTTTCCACTACCAGCGAAGATAACAGAACCAATAAAATCAATGAATATCTGCTAACAAAATACACAAACCCACCTTTATCTTATGACTACGATTCTACAGGTGTTTCATTAAACCAGAAAACCAAAATTATATCTCGGGTTACAGATTTGGCTGGAGTTATATCTAATCCGGAAGATGCTTCTATGATGGTTTTTTCAGTTCGTCCAGGATTTAGACCCCATTCTTTTATCTATCCTACAAAAACCTATGCTCTTACAAATCATCACTTTGAAGATTATGGTGATGATTCCACTGAAGAAATTAAAGTTATACCCAGAACGATAACTGAAGGAGTTACTCGTTATGCTATTCCTCTCTTTAAGGATTTTGAAGGTAAATATACTGCTGTCTATTCCTCAAATATTAAACTTTGGATTCGTTGGGGTTGGTGGGGTGAATATGGAGAGACAAGAGGGGATATTGTTACTTATGGTGATACAATTAATATTAAAGCAATGCCCTACAATAAAAAAGTAGATGTAGTTCTGGATAGCCATTCAGGGCAAAATTACTTTAGCGAAGTAACTGCCTTTGATCTTCGTTTAGATGGTCTACCTTATAACTATCCTCCTTATCCCTTCAGTAGATATGGCGTTACAGATCAGAACGGAAAACAATGGTTGCGCCTTCCTGTAAATTCACCTTTAGCGCAAACAGTTGTGCTTACAAGTGGTCAGTTACCTATGCCACCGGCAACAGAACCGGGAGAACATAAATTTGAAATGAGGGTAGTTGACCTTCAGGATGAGTATGATCCTACTCCTGTAAATTTTACTTTCTATTTGCATCGTTACATTGAACCTGCTAACCGACAGGGTGTTCTGGTCATTGATGATGATCCAGTTAGTGGTCAAGTAAACGATGTACTTATTACTGAAAGATATGAATCTATGCTTGAAGGATATACCGGAACTGTTGATGTAATAACCAGAACAGAAAATAACGAAGATATTCGCCAAAGAGCTATTGCTTTTAGTGACCTCCAAAAATACAAATTTGTTATCTATCATACTGACAATTACGAAAAGACAGGAAATTTGCAACTTGACTTTGATGCCTATAGTTTGTACTTAATGAGAGGGGGGAATATGTTAATTTCACACACTAATCTTTTAGGAGCACAACTTACGGATATAGCTAAAGGAGGTTTTAGGAAAACCTTTGTTACTAATCTGGGATTTAATAGAATCCCCAAAGTATCTTTTTTAAATAGTGCAAACCGGTCTTTCTTTCAAAAAGCAGTTTCTAACCAACCAGATTATAATGATCTAAATTTGCATTATGATATTCAAGGTTCACCTGCTATCCATCCAATTGTTGATATGCGCGATGGCTTAGGTTATTTAACCTATTTTGAGAATGGTAATTTTTCGGGGGATATTCTTTATAAGTTCGGATGTAAACCTACTGATTATCCTACTAATCCCCCCACACAAGAGCAATATAATTTATATAATAATCAAACAGTTGCTTTCCGAAGGACAACTTCTTCCAATGGAAAGGTATATATCTTTGGCTTCCCCTTATCCTTTATGAAAGTTGAAGATACCCGTCCTGCCATAATGAAGATTATTTCTGAATTGATTTAAGCAGTAGCTTAACATAAGCGGAGGATTTCATTCCTCCGTTTTTAATTTAAAAGGTGTATGAGCGTCACATCGGTAACACCTTTTTCCTTTTTAAGATTTTAATGTTTTGGGTAAGATATTTTAGTCCTACTAGGATATGAACTATAAGAAACCTAACGAGCCAGATTCATATCTTTATCGCTTGCGCTTTCTTCCAGAATTGATGAATTATCTGTTTGGATAGTTTAGAAGCATTTTACTCCTTTATTTGTTTACCAGGCACTTTCTCCTTCCTTAGAACTTTTGTTTTAACACTAGTCCGAACCCATCGTTAATGTCTATCATTCCTACGGAACTCTTTTCATTCTTCATTAAACAGACGAATACCTGGTTTTCCCGAGAAAAGTATGCCTAATAGCATTTGCCGAATCGGAATTCGGCGCCCCTTTTGAAAAAAAACTTGACAAGTTTAGGATATTAATTATTATATACATTATAGGAATGTATAGAGCTGTGTATTATTTTTTCTATATGAGTTGGTTTTTTTGTCTCCTTTCCAATTCAGAACAATTTACAGCTGATTACAGTAGAAAGATGGAGAAGAGGAAATAATGAATTCATTATTTTATCTGGATGATGCTCTTATCAATTTAGCACAGAATAAAATGCGGATAAAATATTTGGATTTAATTTCTTGTTCGTTTCCCTCAAGCTACACTCCCCTGTCTACGAATGGTTTTCAGCTAAAATACAAACTTTTCGGTTTATTAGAAATAATCATCGCACATTATCTCAATGACGCCGGACTGATTGTGTTTTGCTCAAACCGCATTTGTTTAATCCCTTCAAAATCAACTTTGAGAGCAGGATATCTCACAAATAATCCTGAGGAGGATAACCGGCTCTTAAATTAAACTAATCATTTAAACTAAATAATACAAATTTCTGGAGAAAATTATGAAGAAATGTGTATTCCTTTTAGCAATGGTTCTGGCTATAACTGCTTTAGTAGCTGGAGTAAGTAGAACTGTTGCTGTGGCTGATGAAGTCAATATTATTGCACCCAAAAATGCCAGTCGGCAAATATATTATACCGAGGATTTTGAATCCGGTGCTACTGGCTGGACACATTATGATGGTGCAATTCCACTTAATATGTGGCATATTTATGACAGTGGAGGAACACAAGGAAATGTCTGGTGGATGGGTGACGAAGATGGAAATGGTGGTTATCATAACCATCAATACCTGGTTTTGGATACACCGGTAATTCCTATTTCCACTGGTAATAGCACACTAACTTTCAAGATGAAACACGGTTTGGAAGAACCTGGAGCAAGCGGTGGATATGACGGTTGGGATTCTTTTAATATCCGTATTTCTACCAATTCCGGTATTACCTATACTGTTATTCCTGATACAACTGCTATTACATCTCCTGTGTATGATTTCAATAATTCTTATGCCTTCGGTTCTGAGCATGGAGAAGGAATGGGAGTCCCCGGTTGGGGTGGAGTTCGTGACTGGACTACTGTAACTGTAGACCTATCCAGCTATCTGGTAAGTGGCTCAGCTAATGTAAAAATTCGGTTTGCTTTTGCATCCGATCCTGCTTATTGCACAGATGATGATCCTACCTTATTTGGAGTGATGGTAGATGATATTGTTCTTGCCGGTTACACTAATACTGGTGAAGAAGATAGTATGACCTACAACAGTTTAGTTCCTACGGCAGGTGACTTCTGGCATTTAGCAACAGATGCCAATGCTCCTTCACCTACTCATATTATGTCTTCTGTGAACAATGCCGGAACCTATGTTCCCAATATGTTGGATTATCTGGAGAGCCCGGATATCGTTTTACCCACAGGTGCAACTCAGATAATAGCGGACTTTCAGCTTAAAGGTTCCTATGAAGATCCTGGTGTTTTTCCCGATATTGATTATTTTGGTTGGGAGGTCTATCATAATGATGCTTGGCACTATATGAGCAATCCGTATGATGATCCTGAAGGTTCAAATTATGTCTTTTCCAGTGCTCCGGAAACCTGGGCTTCAATGATTTTAAGTTATTCTGGAGTGACAGGTGATATTACTAATTTCGCAGGTAGCACAGTTCGTTTTCGTTGGTATTTTCAATCCAACGGCAATACTCCAATTGGTACTCCTTTACAGATAGATAACTTCCAAATTTTCTCTGTAACTGCGGCTCCAGCACCACCCAATTTGGTTTATCCTGCCAATGGACAACAAAATTTACCGTTTACAGGTTTTGAACTGGATTGGACTGCTAATTCTCAAGGTGCTTTACCAGAGTCCTATAATGTTTATATGGATACAGCACTGGAAAATCTGGAACTGAGTGCTTTCAATCCAACTTATGTAGGAGAAGGGATTACCGTAAGTTACTACAATCCGGTAACCAGCGGTTTGGTTACTTTCAATCCCTCAGAAACCTGGTATTGGAGAGTTGGAGCTTATGTGGAAGGACAGGATGAGGCATTTAGCGAAATATTCACCTTCAGTATTATCGCTTCTGCTATCAACACTTTTCCTTGGACTGAGACCTTTGAACATTCTGGAGCTATGCCTACGGGATGGACTATTGGTAATGTAGATAATGATGCCACTACCTGGAGTTTATATAATGGCACAACTTATTCCCATTCACCTACTTATTCTGTCTATCATAATTATAGTGCTGAAACAGCTGATCCGGGTCAAAATGGTTGGTTGATTACTCCTGCAATTCAATTACCTTCCACAGGAGCAGGAGCATTATCTTTCTGGAGTCGTAATCGGTATGCTGCTTATACTGTGTACAATGGTGTTTTGGTAAATACTGATCCGGATCCCACTAATCCCAACTGGGTAGAGATTTGGGTTCAGGATGATTTAACCACTACTACCTGGGCTCAGGAAACAGTTGATCTAAGTGACTATGCCGGAAATATAATTTACATTGCCTTCCAATATACAGGTTATGATGCCAATGCCTGGTATATTGATGATGTAACTGTAACCTTCTATACTGAAGATGTTTTGCCGCCTGTATTCTCTAATCATCTGCCCATTATTAATACTCTGCGGGATGATATTTCTTTTCCTGTTACTGTTGATGTAGCTGACGATGCTGTTTTCAATAATCCTGTAATGGGAGTGAATCTCTATTATTCTACCGATGGTGGAATTACCTGGAGTACTCCAATAGCTATGACCCCTACAACGACCGGAAATACTTATACTGGCGAGATTCCTGCTGTCTTTGAGGTAGGCGATGTGGTAACTTATAAGTTTGAGGCATGGGATGACCATAATAACTATGTTACGGCTCAATACAGCTTTGAGATTAATGATCCTGTTTGGATTTACTATGATCTGATCGGACCAACCTCATTTAACGGATCTACATCTTTTACTTGGGGTCCGATGGTCTATTATGAAAATCCACTTTACGGAACTACGAATGCCCTTCAACTACTTACGGTTTCAGGGATTACTTATACTGCAACTGATGCTACATTGTATATTTACGGTGAAGATGCAGAAGGAAATATTACAGTTCTTTATGGTCCCGCTACGATCAATTTCCCTACAGCCCAAACTTGGACTACTTTTGATTTGAGTACTTATAACATTCAAATTACTACTCCCTATTTCTGGGTTGTTTTTGGTGATATGACTACTTGTAGTTATTATGCTATTGATCAGACCTACGACTATACACCTTATGCATACATAATGTATCAAGGGACACCTTTCTATTATTTCACAGGGCTAACCGGTGAATGGTGTATTGATGCTTATGTCCAAACTGGGGATCCTGCTTTGTATTTTGCACCTGTAGTGACGGCAACATTAAATGCAAACAGCAATCCAACTCTTACCTGGGATGCACTTACAGGAGCTGCCAGTTATGATGTTTATGGAGCAGATGATCCTTATGTAGAATTTCCTACAAACTGGGTTCTTTTAGCAGATAATATTACTGCTACTACCTTTGAATACACTGGAACTGATGCCAAAAAGTTCTTTAAGGTAATTGCTTCTACTAATTTAACCGGTGGGAAAGGAAAGAAAGTTCCTCAGGGTTCTTTTAAAGCCGAAAAGGTCTCTTTTGATGTTTTAGGAACTATTCCTGCTAGGAATTTAGTAAAATAACACAAGCTATACTATTCTTTATAGTATAGTTGAAAAGAAAAACCCCCGTTGATTTTTGTGAACGGGGGTTTTTTCTTTAATAGGACTTTAGCCAATTCAATAATACAGCTATTTCATTAGAAGCATTTTTCGGATGGAGCTGAATTTTCCGGTCTGCATCTTGTAGAAATACATTCCACTGGCGACATAGTTATCGTTATCATCTTTACCGTTGAACACGACAGTATGATTTCCAGCATTCATATTTTCCTTTACCAGATGTCTAATCAATTGTCCTTTTATATTATAGATATCTATAGCAACAGGACCTTTAGCAGCAGTGGAAAAACGGATAGTAGTTTCCGGATTGAAAGGATTGGGATAGTTTCCATTTAAAGCATTGATAAAAGCGGGAGCAGAGGGGTCATCATTGGCAACTATATATCCGCCATCGGAATGAATACTGAAATCATCTACAAAAAAGGCACCGGAATGATCAGAAACACAACGGATACCAATATAAACATTCTGATTGTCATATTGAGAAAGGTCATATACATATTCATGCCATACTATAGGAGCTTCCACATAAGTAGTACCAGTTACATACCTAAAACCACCGGGAATAATAATTGCTGACAGAGAACAAACACCGACGCGGAATCTATCCAAACCGATAGAATCGGAAAGTGACCTAGCAAAGAATTTAATAGTGCTGTTTGTTCCCATATGAACTCTGGGAGCAATTATCCAGTCATTATTGATAGAGTTCAAGGCAGAGAAGGAGGCAAGCATTTTAGCTCCGGAATGAGGATCAAGATTTGTTACGGGAGGGGTAGTAGCAGAGGGATTGAACACAATATATGCCATTGGGTCTCCCGAGCCGGGAAAATCAATTCCGGTAATTTCAGAGGTAGCGGATAGATCAATATCTCTAAGCGTCCAGGGGGCAAAAGTAGTGGCAAAATCAGGATAATCTTCAAAGCCATCTTCAAAAATCGTTTCTGCCAGCTGGAAATTAACTATTGCCTCTACCGTAGCGGGTTCAGATTCACCGGCAGGAGAAAAAGAGGTTACACTGTAAAAATAAGTGGCATTTGGCAAACCAGCATCAAGATAGGAAGTAGTTTCTTCGCTGGTAATGGTGGAAAGAAGATTTCCATCACGATAAACTTTATAACCGATTACATTACGTTCAGAGCGGGTGGAGAGTTTATGATTAGCAACTATATTTTTGGTGGGAACAGGATATTGGGCAAAAGCTCTAATTGACCAATTGTAAGTTAAATCGGGAGCAATCTGGGTAAGGGTTTGCCAAGAACCCTGAAAGTACATCATATTACCTTTACCTTCAATTTGAGGTCCCTGATCAGCTCCAGCAGGATAACCACCTTGCGTGTTGCATTCATAACCGTAATATAGTTCACCAGTGGCAGGAATTGGAATACGGACAGTTAAAAATACCCTGTTCCATTCATTTATCACAGGATTTTGCACTACTTGTGAATGCACCAAAGTTCCGGCATTAGTAGCGGAACCGCCAGTCCAGACCTTGATCGTATAAACACAATTAGCATAGGTAGGAATAAATTCTATCCGGGAAATTGAGCGTCCCATATAGGGAAGAAGATCTTCGTGAGTCCATCTATGAGCAACATCAAAAACAATAGCGGAATTAGTACCTACCGAATTTCCGGTAGTCATATTAGTCCAAGTTATCCAATCACCTTCAGGATTATTCCAATGTAATGCTACATCACGATCAACTACAGTTGCTATAAGATTTATAGGAGGAGGAAGAACAGGAGCTACATCAGCCATAATAATATTGGAAGGAACGGATTCACCGGAAGTATAATAGGCAGTTACCCAATAGCTGTAAAGTCCTGAAGCCAGATCAAGATCATCATAAGAAGTTGTATCAGGTGAAGGAATAGTAGCTATCAAAGCCGTATTCCGATAGATCTTATAACCCAATAGGGCTCTTGATTCCGCGGGAGCATTCCAGGCAAGATGAACATTAAAACCATCAATTGTAGCTGTCAGATTTGTAGGCGGATTAAGAATTTCCACCCAAACGGCAAGAGAAACAGTATCTAAGTAAAGATAAAATGAATTGGGTTGGCTGTAACCCTTAAAACCAAAATAATAAATACCACTAGTAGAAGGTGTTACAATTACTTCGGCAGGAGTAAAAGTGGTAGTGGTAATGTTATCATTATTGAAAATTTCATTGGTTAAAGCATCTACCGTTGGTGCATTTCCCCAATAGAGAGCAAGTTTTTCCGGCAGCAGATTGCTGGAAGCACGATAGAAGAATTTTACTTTGTAATTTATTCCTTGCGTCAATTGCATCGGAGGCAAAATTAACCAATCGTTCATTGCTATGGTTTCATTAAACCTTATTCTTAAGCTGTTGGGTAAAGTATGAGCTATTTCATTATTGGTAGCCCAGGTATGGGTATCATTATTAGCATTGATTGTTAACCATCCAGGCGGCAAAGCAGGAGGGGTTAAACTGTCAAAATTTTCGTTCCAAGGAAAGGTAGAAACAGTAGGATCAGCTAAAGTAGTAAAACTCCAAACAGGACAATTAAGAGCATCTCCATAAGTGTTATAGGGAACTATTTTCCAATAATAAACAGTGCTGTAAGATAAATCGTCGGGATTATATATAGTTTCCATTTGAATAGCTCCATTAACGATATTAGAAGGAGGATTGTCTGTTCCCAGATAAACTTTATAGCCATCAATTATTCCCCCTCCTGCTACCCAAGAAAGATTAGAATAAATAGATACATTAGTTGCATTATTGGCGGGAACAGGATTTTGTGCAGCAGTAGGTGGTTCACCGATTGCCGGAGGGCTAAAAGTAAAAGTTAAACCATTAGGAGGAAAGACGGTTGCGCTAAGCGTGCAGAAATTGTTATTAGCAGTTCCGGCATTAGTATTAGTCCAATCCGTAGAGGTAGTTCGGTTATTGAAATCAGCATTGGAATTGCCTCTTAAGCCAACCTGGATAGCGGCATTAGCTACGGAAGTAACAGCAGTAAAAGATCCATAAATATAGCAGACCTGGTTTCCGTTTTCGCGCAGTTGAATTTGAAAACTGAAATCATCATTAGCAGTAGCTGTAGCCGCTCTCCTATAATGTAACCATTGCACAGTAAAAACTCGGTTGGGAGCTGTTCCACTACTAAGTGACATTAAAGAGCCAGTATCACGGGACTTGATATCACGATTCAATCCAGCAATTACATTATTAGTTCCGGCAGCAATACTAATAGCAGCATTGCTTGAGACAACGGTGTCACCCATAGCTATAAAACCATTGGTAGCAATGCTGATTGTAGTGTAATCAACATCATTATAATGGAAAGTAAAACCAATAGGTATAGCCAGGAAGCACTCATTATCATTAGTGCTTGTGCCATAGATTGTGCCCCCAGTTATTTCAGCAAAAGTTCCTGTAGTTGAATTAAACGAATATTCATTAACTGTTGCCCAGGCACTGAAAACTCCAAAGAGTAAAAGCACCATCAATAAAGAAAATTTGTTTTTGCGCATAATAAAACTCCTTTACTATCTTTTGTACTATCACAAATTACTAGATTACCAAAAATATCTTTGGTAATAACAAATTACTATTATCCTTCTACGCGTAGGATTAAAATTATGTCAAGTAAAAAATAACAGAATTGACTCCATTTTCTTCAATTTCATTTTTTATTGTTTGCGTAAATTTAGATATTCAGAAAGAAAGATGTCGTGTTTGTTCAATGCTAACAAAGTCCTTATATTAGCACTAAAATTCAATATAACGATGGGGAAAAGTATGTGATTAACGATAAAGTAATTTATTAGGAAAAAATGATTCTAACTGTTCTTCATTCTATATTCTTCATTCTTCATTAATTAAACAAATAGCCCTCCGTTTCCGAAAAATATTTCTCTTCTTCAGTTATGAATTACTAATTTTTGTGTTCCAAATCCGCGTAGGGTATCTGCCAAAGTGATGTTTCGTGATCTAAAATCAGAATTCCATTATGTTCTTTTAGTCGGCTGTAGATAAGTTTTTTAGCGGTTACTGTCTGGATGCGGGAAACATCATAAGCGGAAGTTATTGCCAGGGATGTATGAAACAGAGTAGGGATAATATCTCCTGCATAGATATAATAGTCAGTGCCAAAATCAATCGTAACAATTTGACTGCCTAAAGTATGTCCGCCAACAAGGGTAAGCAAAATTCCGGGTGCAATTTCTGCTTCGCCATCAATTAAAGTTATATTTCCCTTTGTTTCCAGCAAAGCTAATTGCTGTTCAAAGTTATAAGCAGAACGATTCAGTTCATCAGGATTTTTGGCAATTTCCCATTCCGCTTTTTGAATCCAATAGCGTGCTTTGGGAAAAGTGAGGGCATCGCAAGTTCCAAAGTTGGTAATGATTCCACCTGCGTGGTCAAAATGCAGATGAGTCATAATCACATCAGTAATGTCTCTATCCTTAAGTCCCAATTCCGCAAGAGAGAAAGGCAGCAGAAATTCGCTTGGCTGATAAATATCTCTCTGTTTATCGGAAAGTCGGTTTCCGATTCCCGTATCTATTAAAATATTATGTTTATCGCTTTTTATCAGGAGCAGGTTTAAGTTCAGTTTGCGTCTTTGTTTTTGATCAAGAAGGGTTTTTTTCTGCCATAAAGCATATGGTAGAACACCCATAAAAGCACCGCAATCAGACCAATAGTAACCAGCCGGGACAGGGAAAATTTGTTTCATTGGTGTTTTGCGTTGAAAGCTTTTTGGTGATTCTGTTGGGGATGTTTATTTTTCTTTTTTACAGGTGTCTTTGGTGTTTTTGCATCCAGCTTGGAAACCGGTTTATGAACAGGGATTGGAGGTTTGTTATTTCTCTTTTTGTGTTCTGTTTCTCTTTGGGAAAGGGCTTCTTTTTCATTTTGAGCAGCAGAAAAAACAACTATATGTTTCTTTTCTCCTTCGCCAATAGTAAGAGTTCGCAAGTCCTTTTCCTGTTCCACATAGCGATGAATAATTCTTCTTTCAGCTGCAGGTAATGGTTCCAGGGTTATGGGCTTACCGGTTATCTTAACTTTCATTATTTGAGGAAGGTAGGGTTTTAGGAAAATTTCTGCCTGACGTTCTCTGTAACCATCAACATCCAGATAAATTCTTTCAATCTGAGCGTCATCTTCAAAAACACGATTGATTAAATATTGCAAAGTATCCAGCATAGAACCGTTTTTACCAATAAGAAATCCGGAATCGGGACTGCCATTGATTTCCAGATATAGAGTTTTACCTTCAGTTCTGCTTTTAAGGGAAGTGTAGCTAATTCCCATTTTTTGCAATAAGGTTTGCAAAAAAAGCTCAGCTCTATCAAAAGAGGAAGGCAATTGAAAACGCACCAGAGCAAGTTTTTGAGCAAATAAGCCAAATATACCTTTAGTGGGCTTTTTCAGGATTTCATAATTTAATTCCCAATCGTGAATTTTATAATCCTTGCGGAAATTCCTTATTATTTCTTCAATGGATTCACCGCTTTTATCTATTGTAGTCATTGATTTTCCTTTTTCTTTATATGTTTGGTTAAAAAATACTGATGGAGAATAGAGAGCACATTAAAAGCTGTCCAGTATAAAACAAGTCCGGCAGGCATACTGCGAAAGATGATTACCATAAAAATCGGCATTCCCCAAGTCATTATTTTCATTTGGGACTGTTGCATTTTTTGTTGTTCCGTCATCTGCGCTTTATCCACATTTTTAGGCCTCATCATTAACGATTGCAGCAGCATAAAACCGCCCATTATTATTGGCAGAATCATATAAGGATCAGGTTCGGAAAGGTCTTTTAGCCACAAACAAAAAGCAGCATTGCGCATATCTAAAGAATATCTTAAAATACTGTAAAGTGGAATAAGAATAGGTATTTGAATCAGTAAAGGCAAACAACCGGCAGTCATACTGGTTTTGTTTTCCTTATAGAGTTTCGTAAGTTCTTCTCTTTGTTTCACTACATCATTGGCATATTTTTTTCTGATTTCCTCTATATAGGGCTGCATTTTTTGCTGACGCATACTGTGAACCATTTGATGTTGCGTTAAAGGATGCAGTAAAAGCTTTATAATAACGGCAAAAATAAGGATTACTACGCCATAATTTTTAATGTAGCGATGCAGGAATTTAAGAATCCATTCAAAAATATTAGCAAGCCAACGCAGCCAACTTGCTCCCCTTTCAGGAATTTTATCCATTTGTTTTCCATATTTCTGTAGAATTTGATAGTCCGTTGGTCCGGCATAAATTATAAAACTTTGGCTCCAGCTTTGTTTGGGATTGCTTTGTTTAGAATCAATAACAAAAGCTGGATTACCGGTTTCCGGATTCAGTTCTGTTCTAAAGGAACGCATTAAAGCGGGCTCATTTTCTTTTAAGACGAGAGTAAAATATTTTCCCCTTAAAGCCATCCAGTTGAAACTGTTAAAATTGCCGGAGGGCTGTTTTTTCCTCATTTTGGCAAGAGTTGTTTTAAAAATTTCGTTATCGGCATAATACATAAAGCGGTAATCCTGCTGTTTGCTTTTGGTTACAGTTTCAGTATCGGCAATACCACAGGAAAAATCAACCTCAATACCATTTATAACTTGATAATTATTCACATTTATTGCGAAAGTTATGCCGTATTGCTTATCCAAAGCAAAACTTTTACTAATTTGGGGATTTTTTTCATCACCTAGGAAAAAAATAACTCCTAACGAATCGGGAGAAATTTTGTATTGGAAAATAACATCTTGTAATGGTGTTTCGGATGCAGGATGAATCAATTTTGTATTAGCCAGAGAACTGTTATCGGGAATTAGTTTCACTTTTGTGCTGTCGTGCATTAAAAAATTATGTAATTCCACTTGTTGAATAGAACCGCCCCGGCTGTTGAAAGTAACTGTCATCAACTTATTGGAGAGTTTTATAATTTCAGGATTTTTTCCTTGCACCATAAGGGAATCCGGCATAACTGTTAATATAACAGAATCGGGTTTAACAGGTTCTGTAACTGTTGGAGGAGTTTGGGGTTGTTGATTTTGTAGTTCCTGTTGTTGATGTAATTGTTGGGGTTTCCAAACAAACTGATTGAAAATCAGAAAGAGAATAAACACCAGCAATAAAGCAACTAAAGTTCGTTTTTCCATATATTATCCTTTAGGGAAGTGGATCATAACCACCTCTGTGAAAAGGGTTACAACGCAATATACGCCAGGCGGTTAAAAATAAAGCTTTAAAGAAATTATATTTTTTAAATGCCTGATAACCGTAAACACTACAGCTTGGTTCAAATCTGCAACTAGCAGGTAAAAAAGGAGATAAGGCAAGCTGATAAAACCGGATAAGGGCTATAAACAGTAAATTGGGTAGATAAACTATCTCTTTTAAGACCTTGTTTGTAAGCATAATTGAGCTATTATTTTGGTTAATTCTCGGGATAATTCCTGCCATTCCAAATCAGCTGCTCCACTTCTGGCGATCAGATTAAACCGATAACCAACAGGTATTTTGTCCTGATTATTGAACATCCAGGATTTTATTCGGCGTTTAAGTAAATTTCTTTTAACAGCTTTGCCCACCTTATTGCTGATAGTGATGCCTACTGCAATTTCACCTTCTCTATATAAACCGGGCACATAAAAATAGGAAGACCTGATCATAAAATCCGGCTTAAAAAATTCAGCATATTCAATGTGTGAAGTAATCCATTGCAACATAAAATTATACTGTTAATGTCTTTCTTCCTTTTGCTCTCCGACGAGCTAAAACTTTGCGTCCATTTTTTGTCGCCATCCGACTACGAAAGCCGTGAGTATTTTTGCGTGATCTGTTTGAGGGTTGGTAAGTTCGTTTCATTTCCTCTCTATCTCCTTGAATATATATGCAATTATATTAGTAAATCCACAAAATTTGTTCTGCCTGCAATGTCAAGGATTTTTGTTTTTTACAATGAAGATACTGAGAACACTAAAAACACCGCTAAGAAGTCCATAATCCGAAAGAAGGACATTCTCCTCCTTCACCTAAAACTCATCTATACCTTTATAGATAAATACCTATTTAATGTATTTTTTGGCTGGAGGTCTTTAATGAGTGAATCAAATTTGTCCCTTCCTGCCAGCATAACCCTCTTATAACCAAGTTATAACCAGGTAACAACCCCGTAACGTGACAACGGAAGTGTTAGGGAAGTGTTACGGGGTCGTTAAAGAATTGATTATGGCACTGGTATTTAATGAAGAAAAGAAAATTAAGGATGCAGAATAAATTTTATACGGAAACAGGTTGAGAATCCTAACCTATTTTCCTGCTTCAGTTCTCTCCGTTTTTTAATATTTCTATCGCTGTTTCCAACTGTTGTAAATAGTTTGTTTCGGGGTCTAATTCAATAATAATTTTCAGGTTTTTTCCAGCTTCAAAGCGCATTGGTTGTTGTATTTTGGCAGTAAAATGCATTAATTGTTCTTTAGAAGGTAATTTTTTAGCATCAAATTCCAGAATAAGGCAAGCGTTTTTAACTTGGCAGTTCTTCAACGACAATTTTTTAGCTAACTGACTAAGTTTGAAATAGTTTAGCAACCATCTTGCTGGTTCTGGCATTTTACCGAAGCGGTCTAAAAGTTCCACTTCCAAATTATCTATATCTTCCAAGGTCTCTAATTCACTTAAGCGTTTGTAAATGCGCAAACGTTCTTCATCGTCATCAATATAATCAGGAGGAAAGTAGAGGTCTATTTCGGTTCTCACTTTCCTTCTGGTATTCGGTGTTTCATCGTTAAATAGATTAGTTGTTTCACCTTTTTCCACTGCTTGAATAGCATTAGCAAGAATGCGGTTATAATAATTAAAACCAATTGCCTGAATAATTCCGCTTTGTTTAGTTCCCAAAATAGTTCCTGCACCTCTTAATTCCAGGTCTCGTAAAGCAACTTGAAAACCTGCACCCAAATAATCATATTGAGTTAATGCCTCCAGGCGTTTTCGGGCAACTGTTGTAGTTCCTTTGGAAATAAGCAGATAAGCATAAGCTCTTCGGTTGCTTCTTCCAACTCTTCCGCGCATTTGATAGAGTTGTGCCAAGCCAAATGTCTCGGCATTATCAATTAAAATCGTATTGGCATTAGGGATATCAATACCGTTTTCAATAATGGTAGTAGAAATGAGCACTTGGTATTCTTTTGCTAAAAATGTTTCCATTACCCTCTCTAAATGTTGTTCTGGCATTTGTGCATGTCCTACAATAAAACGAACTTTAGGCATTGCGTTTCTTAATTCAGCAGCAATTGTCTCAATTGTCTGCACCCGGTTATGAATGAAAAAGACCTGTCCACCCCGGTCAATTTCTCTTCTTATAGCATCTTTGATCACTTCCATATCCCGGGGAGTAATAATAGTCCGAACAGGTAATCTTTCTTTAGGTGAGGTCTGCATCAGCGAAATTTCTTTCAATTTGGAAAGTGCCATATTCAAAGTTCGCGGAATTGGAGTTGCACTCATATAAAGTGTATCCACATTACTTTGCAAAGTTCTCAGTTTTTCTTTATGCCGCACTCCGAAACGGTGTTCTTCATCAATAATTAAAAGCCCCAATTTCTTGAATTGAACATCTTTGGAAAGCAGACGATGGGTTCCGATAGCGATATCAATAGAACCACTTTTCAGTCCTAAAAGGTCCTTTTGCATAGCGCTATTTTTGCGAAAACGGCTAAACATTACAATTTTAACAGGATACTGAGCCAGGCGTTCTCTAAAAACCCTATAGTGCTGTTCTACTAATAAAGTTGTAGGTGCTAAAACAGCAACCTGAGAGCCACTGCAAACGGCTTTAAATGCTGCCCGGATAGCAACTTCCGTTTTTCCAAAACCAACATCGCCACAAAGCAAACGTTCCATCGGTACCGGAAGTTCCATATCTGCTTTAATTTCTTTTGTTGCCTTGTTTTGATCAGGTGTATCCTCATAGATAAATGAATCCTCCAATTCCTTTTGCCATTCTGTATCTGACTGATGAGCAATGCCTAGGCGTGAACTTCGTTCTGCGTATAACTTAACTATATCGGCTGCAATAAGTTCAATTTGTTGAGCAGCTTTCCGCTTAGTGTTATTCCATTTAGAACTACCAAGTTTGTTTAAAACCGGCTTGGCACTTTCCTCAGCTACATATTTGGTTACTAAAGAAAGTTGATAAGTAGGAACATAAACCCGATCATCATTAGCATAACGCAAAACTAGGCATTCAACATCGGAACCGTCTAAACGGATTATTTTCAGCCCTTCAAAAACTCCAATTCCATGATCTATATGCACTACATAGTCCCCAGGTTTGAGGTCTTCATAATTTACAATGGTTTCCCCAGGTGCATAACGAGGAGTATAGCGTCTGCTTTTATACCGATTAAAAATTTCGTGATCAGTCAATAAATTAAGATGGCAATCTTCAATGGAAAAGCCCTCGTGTAAAACTCCGAAGTGTTCAGTGAAAGATACTTCGCCAATACTTTGTTGCATACGCTTTGCCTGACTTTGATTATCAAATAACAGGATATTTTGCCAGCCCTCTTTATTCCTAAAAAAGAGGGTTTCTGCCAGCAAGCTTAAATCGGATTCAAAATTGGGTTGACTGACAAATGGAGCAGGTATATTCAAAGTAGGGAAGGGGAGTTCAAATTCACTTTGAGAAAGGTATATCTTTTCACTTTTCGCTTTTAATTCTGTTAAAATATCCCAAGCGGCAAACATTTGCTCCGGACGCGGAACTCTTCCTATGCCTTGATTTTTTGCTTCCTTTTGCCAAGTAGAAAATGCCTGTTCAAAAAGGGTTTCATACTCTTCCTGAAGATAGTAAAAATTATTCCAGACCAGAATGCGGTTATCTTTTTCAAAGTACTCGGCAAAAGTTTGTAATTCCTTACACAGCAAGGCATAATAATTCTCTATACCTTCAAAAAAACCCTGTTCCCGAATTTTAGCAATTATGGGTGAACCACTATCTATATCACTTAAAGAAAGCTCCCTGGCAGGTAAAATTGTTAATTCCGTTAAATGCTGTTCCAAACTCCGCTGTGTAGCAACAGAAAAAACCCGCATTCCGATAATTTCGTTACCCCAAAATTCCAAACGCACAGGATTAGTTAACGGAGGTGAAAAAATATCTATAATTCCACCTCTTTTCGCGGCCTGAAAGACCTTACTAACCTGATATTGAATTTCATAACCCAGATCATATAGATTATGCAGTAAGGTTTCGGGATCACATTCCATACCCTGTTTTAGATGCAAAATATGACGCGAAAGCAATTTTCGGGCAGGTAAATAGCGGCCTAAAGCCCTTGCCGAAAGTGAATAAATAGCACTTTTACTACTATTAAATAGAGAAAGAAAGGTTTCCATTCGCGTTGCCCGAATACTATAATGCGGAGAACGTTCTTCATACGGTAAAATCTCATAATCAGGGAAGTAATGTGCATTTTCCTTCCCGATAAGGACACAGAGGTCATCCCAAATATCCTCTGCTATAATATCATCCGGAGAAACGAGGATTACATTTTTACCGGTATGCTTCCATAAATGAACTGCTATTAATGCTCTGGCACTTTGATTGAGGTGGTAAATTTGGATAGACCTATCCTTCAAGGGAAGCTTGGGCACCCTTTGCATAAATTTGCTTTGGGCTAATCTTTCTTCTATTTTATCGTATAGCATTGTCTCTCACAGATTTCACGGATAGCACAGATAAAGTATTTTAATTCTTCATTCTGGCTGTCACGAGTCCTCATCGCTAAACGAATTTGTGGCAAGGACTAAATTTATATAAGCGATGACGACTCCTGACGACCTTAAACACTATCTCTCACAGATTTCACGGATAGCACAGATAAAGTATTTTAATTCTTCATACTTTGTAGTAAATAGGGTGCAGGAAAGAAAGAGGGTTTCCTTCATTCCAAAAGAGCTATTTTCCTTACTTTAGCTATCTCACTATCTCGCCATCACTCTATCTCACTATCTCTCTATCTCGCTATCTCGCCATCTTACTATTCTTCACTCTTAACATAGCTTCCAATTATCTTTGCCAATTTATTCCCGAATGATATTGTCAGCCGTGCATCATCTCCTTCTCCATCTACATTTAAAATAACTCCCAACCCATATTCTGGATGAAAGACCTTTTGGCCTATTCTATAATGCTTCTGGCTTTCAGTAATAACTTTAGTCGGTTTTTTCATTCGTTTCGGTGGCTGTGCAATTCCAAAATCACCATCTGAATAATAAAATAATCCGGAATTCACTTCTGCCAAAAATTGGCTCGGAACAGGAAAATAGAAGGTATCATACAAGCGTCGACTTTTTGTATAGCTTAAATGCAAATAGTTTTTTGCTCTGGTAATTCCTACATAAAAAAGGCGTCTTTCTTCTTCAATGCTTTCCTGATTGTTCATACACATTCTGTGTGGGAGAAGTTCATCTTCCAAACCGGCAATAAACACTGCTTCAAATTCCAAACCCTTGGCGTTATGTAAAGTCATTAACCGAATGGAATCTATTCCTTCCTTCACTCTGTCCAAATCGGTTTGCAAAGCCACAAAAGGTAAATAGTCAGCAATTAAAGGTTCGCGCTCAAATTCCTGATAGAAGTGCTCACTGAATTCACTGACGGAAGTGACAAATTCTACTAGGTTTTCTGCTCTGGCAATATCCTGAGGATCGTTACTATTCTGATAATGGCTAATTAAGCCCAATTCTTCCACAATGGTTTTCACAAGTTCCAGAGCAGGTCTTCGGGAAACGCTCTGCTGCCATCTTTCCATTAGCAGGCAGAATTCACTGATTCTTTTTTTTGCCGGATTTCCCAGTTCTTCAATTGCTTCCACATTTTGAACCGCTCTGAAAAGAGAAATCCGTGTTTTATTGGCAAAACCGATCAAGCGATTGATACTTGTCTGTCCAATTCCTCTTGCGGGTTCATTAATAATCCGCAAAAGGGATTCGTTATCATTCAGATTACTTAAAACATATAAATATGCCAGAAGGTCTTTAATTTCCTTGCGTTGATAGAATTGCACTCCACCCACAATGCTGTAAGGAATTTCTGCCTGGATTAAAGCACTTTCTAAAACCCGGGATTGAGCGTTGGTTCTATATAAAACAGCAATTTCGCGTAAAGGAATCCCTTTTCTCTGCAGTTTCATTATAGCATCGGTAATTTTATTTGCCTCGTCAATTTCGTTTTCATAAACGGCAAGTATTGGTTTATCGCCAAGGGGAAGTTCACTCCAAAGTTCTTTGCTATGTCTTCTTCTGTTATTGGCAATAACAGCATTAGCTAAAGCCAAAATATTACCCGTACTCCGGTAATTTTGTTCTAAGCGAATGCTATGCACAGAGCTATAATCCCTTTCAAATTCCAGAATATTGCGTAAACTGGCTCCCCGAAAACTGTAAATTGCCTGATCATCATCTCCCACAACGCAAACCCTTTGATGTCCTCCAGCGATTTGATGCACGATTTCAAACTGGGCTTTATTTGTATCCTGATATTCATCAATCATCACATATTGAAATTGAGCGCGATATTTTTCCCGCACTGTATTATCCATCATCAATAGTTTAGCTGTCCACAGCAGAATATCGTCAAAATCCAATGCCTGATTGAGTAAAAGTTGTTGTTGATAAAGCCGGTAAATATTCAAAAAAACGGAAAACTCGCTATCTTTATCTTCTCCTTGAAATTTAATATCTTCAGGTAACATTAGTTTGTTTTTGTAGCGGCTGATGCGGTTTAGAATTTGGTTAACAGGAAAGTTCTGTTTATCAAAGCCATATTCCTTATAAATCTTCTTCAGCAGCGATTTTTGAGTATCTTCATCGTAGATGGAAAAATTAGCATTAAATGGTAGATGAATACTTTCAAAACGCAAAATGCGACAGCAGATAGAGTGAAAAGTCCCAACCCATAAAGATCTTACCGGGATATTCAGTAATTTTTCCAGGCGTTCCTGCAGTTCGCGGGCTGCTTTATTAGTAAAAGTAACAATCAGTATATTCCATGGATGAACATTCTTTTCTTGAATCAAATAAGCAGTCCTGTAAATTAAGGAGCGTGTTTTTCCGGAACCGGCTCCTGCCAGAACTAAAACAGGATTTTCTGTATCATTAACTACCTCCAGCTGCCTTTCATTCAGTTGGGAAGCATAAAAATTATGGTCCATAGCTAAGGGATACGAACCCAATATGGTTCAGACCTACGACCTTCCAGTTTGCCTTCCGGACATATTTTATAAGCAGAAATCCGATAAAAATAATCTATTTTAGGTTGAACTGAAGGATCATCTGCACTGCTATGCATAAATTCGTTAGTTGTTACATCGCCAACTAAAGCATAAGAGGAATAATAACCCATCCCCCGGTAAATATAATATCCATCGGTATTATTCTCATTGTTGGCAGTCCAGGTTATTTTCACCCAGCAGGGAATTTGATTTTGAGAAGAGGTAGTATAAGTAATTCCGGTAACCGGTTCAGGAACTATAATATCTTCATTACCATTAGGATCAAGAGGATTACTGCGTTTCAAACTGCAGGAGCCAAGAAAAACAGTGAGTAAAATAAGCATTATTTTTACAAAAAGTTTAGCCATCTAAAACCTCACTTCTATTCCTGCGGGAGTAATATTTACAGGACCGCTTTTACTGCGTTCCATAATTTCTTCCCACAAACGGACATTATAATCCTGCGTAGATTGAATTACATCAAAGATATTGTAAGCCCAAATAATTCCAGCAAAACCCATCAGAATAAAAGAATATTGATAGGGAACTTGAGCATCCTTATAATATTGTTCAATTTCATCTATCTGTGTTGCCTGTTTATATAATTTATATTTACTCAGAGCTCTATCCATAAAATAGAATGAAGTTCCTGCCAGCACTATTTCCGTGCCTAAAATAACAGTTCCTTTTGTGCTTTCTTTGGTTGAGAATTGACCCCAACCGGGAATAATAGCCGATTTCAATATGTTTGTATTTAAGGGTTGAGCTTCCATTTCATAAATCTGCAGTAAATCCTGACGCTGTTTCAAGTCCTGACGATAGGCATTTCTATCCAGATAATTTTTCCAGCCGTATTTAGTGGTATCAGAAAATGCCTGTATATCAAAGCTCTGTGCCTTTAACGGAAGAACCGGGGAGCCGGAAATTATACACAGCAAAAAGAAGATGAACATTTTAGTTCTTGCCTTCATTACACCGGAAGAACGACATCCCTGTCGTTCAAAATTATGTTTATCCTTGGTTGACGGGGACGTCAACCTTCCGGAAGAACGACATCCCTGTCGTTCAATAAGAAATGACTCAGTTTTAGTTCTTGCCTTCATTGCATCAATGCCTCAGAGAGTTTGTTTAAAGGTATAATGCTTCGGTCTCTCAAATTGATTTGCCACACATACAAATATGTTTCATTAGGTGTAAGTAAATCGTAGCGTGCTTCATATTTATACTGTCCCGTAGAGAGCATCAATATCCATCCGCTGTCTTGAATTTCGTTTTCTTTATAGCGTTTCAGCAGTTCTTGCTTCTGATTTTGGATTCGTTTAGTTAATAATCCACCCTTATATTCAGTAATAATTCTGCGGGCAAAAGCGGAAGGATTCTTGTTTGCTTCAATCAAGTTTTGAACTAAATTTGCTTTTTGTTTATATTCCGGTTTGGGGTCTAAGGCATAAGCAGAATTAAATGCTTGCATTGCTTCATTTAGTTTTCCTGTTGCTTCCAGTTGTTCTCCTTGTTTACATAATTCAGCGGCTTTGCGTATATTTTCCTGAATAGTAAATAAACGATCTATTGCTTCCAGAGCTGGTGGATAATCTGGAATAATATCAAAGGTCTTACGATAATGCACTAAGGCACCTTGAAAATCACCTGCTTCCAGTAAACTGTTTCCTTTTTGGATAAAGAGATTAGTGATGGACTCCAGGCGGCTAGTTATACTGGCTTTTTTCTGAGGGTAATATTGCATTGCAATTCTGAATAAACGGTCGGCTTCAATATAATTTTGTTCGCTGAGCAGTTCTTCTGCCTGTTTTTCATAAACGGCAGAAATTTGTTTATTTACCTGGTCCATATCTACAACCGGATATTTGGATAGCTCAAACAGCTCTTTTAAGGCATCGGCATAATAGCCCTGTTCATTCAAGACCTCAGCATACTTCAATTTTCCCGGCACAAACCTCATTACATAATTTCGTGCCAGAATTTCATAAGGATTATTCTGATAGTTATCATAGAGGCGTGTATAATCATTCCACGCGGATTCATTATCTGATTTCACATCTACGAAATAACAAATCCTGCGATAGAGAACTTCAGGAATCAGAGGACTTTCCGGAACCTCTCTAATTATAGCATCCAGATAGGTTTTACTTACTATCTGGTTACCTGCTTTTTCTGCTTCTAAAGAAAGGTCACGATAAATCTCTGCCAGACGCAAATTTGCTGAATCTGAATTTGCCAGCTTGAAAAAACGAATTGCCAGGGGCCAGTTCTTTTTTTCCACTGCCGCTTCCGCTAAAGCAGAATAACAATTGGAACGCACTATTTCTGCACGCGTAGCAATAGCTCTATTTTCCGCGCTTAAAATCAGATCATCCAATTCCACAATGGCTGCGGCATAATAATTTTTCTGATACAGATCTTCCGCACTTCTTAAACGGTTGATTTCACAACCGCTAAGAACGATCAAGAGCAGTAACAGCAGAATGATTCTATATTTGGTAAACAACATCTTCCCTGGCAAATTCAAATATCTCAGGATTCAGTTCATTTTTTCTGTTTTCCAATTCCGGGGTTATCCCGTGTGTCAGTATTATTTTTTTTATTCCTGCATATTTCAGTTTTATTATCTGTTCCGCTTCTGGATGGCCTGCATCTACTAAAACGGTATGTGCCTCTTTTAAAGTATCTATAATACAGTCGGTGGTCTCTATATCACTGGTGTAAACAAATTTTCCTTGTTTCCCGCTAAAACAGAGTGACCAGGACCTCATTTGATTGGGAAGTTTATGTTCATTTATAATAGATGCATACCTATATAAATGATCATTAGGCACAGCATAAATCCAATCAAAATAAAGCTCTGCTTGTTCCATATCCCGAATTAGCAAATTAAAACCGAATTTTTGAGGATAAGTATACATTAATTGTAAAATTTCCAAAAAAGATGCAAGCCGTTCAGGCAAAAACAGCAAAAGGTCGCGTTTTCTATTTTGCAGATATAACATTTGCAAAATCATAAATATCCCACCAATATGATCAGGATGGTAATGCGTAATAAAAATGGCATCCAGTTCTTCTGCCTCAATTTTATGTTCCAGTAAACGGTGGGCACAACTATCTCCACAGTCAGCTAATATTAGTTGTTCTGCTTTACGAATGAGGATACTGGAAAGATGTTTATCAATTTGTGGCATTCCTGGTCCTGCACCTAAAATAGTCAGTTCCATATTTACTCCTTTTTGTGTTTTTGCTGGTTTGCCGGAACCACAATGGGTACCTTATCCAACTTGCGCCCAAAGAATAAAAAGAATGCCGCAAAAATAACAGTTGTTATAATCAGTAAATGTCTATTCCCGATGCGGAAAATAATTATTGAGGTTAACACAATCAGTACATTGATTGTATAAATCATTATGGCAGTAATTTTAACTGAACCCAAAATAGTATTCATTCTGTGTGTACTGTGATCTCTACCACCTTGTGTTATTTGTCTTCCATCCCTTCTCCGGGTGTAACTTACCAGCGAAATATCAAAAATAGCATAAGATAGAAACAACACAGGTAACAAATAGAAAAACCTGTCATTATAACGATTAGCTGCATAACGAGCCATCAAAATCCCCATTGAGGAAAGAAAATAACCGATAAACATACTGCCGGCATCACCTAAAAATATGCGTGCAGGATTGAAATTATAGGGCAGAAAACCAAAAGCGGAACCGGCAAAACTAAGAGCTATGAGTGCCATTAAAGCCATCGCCTCCTGATTTGCCTGGGTTGTATTTACTAAAGCAAAAGCAAAAAAACCCAGCCCTAAAATGCCTGCCATTCCACTTATTATACCATCCATATTATCCAAAAAATTTAAGGCATTCATCAGTCCTACCATCCAAAGTAACATAATCAGTAGAGAGATATAAATGCTGCCAAACATCAAACCCAGTTCACCTGTTTGGAAATTAGAAAAAATAAATATCAAACTTACACCTATCTGACCCGCTAATTTGACCACCGGTTTCATTCCTCTGTGGTCATCAATTATTCCTATTAACACAATTATAATAGAACCAGCTAAATAACCCAGCATCGGTTTATCTAAATATCGTCCCGGAGAAATTAATACATCATAAATACACAGCAATACAAAACCGGTGGCTACACTCAAACCTCCTAAAAGAGGAATGTTTTTCAAGTGTATTTTACGAGCTTCGGGCTTATCTACAAAGTTCAAAGCACTTGCCAAACGAATGATGAAAGGCGTTAAACTATACACCAACAGCCACGCCATTATGAATACACTGAAGTATTCATAAATCCGGTTTTCCATCGCTTATCTCCACTATTTTCATACCAAGCAAAAAAACAAATCCTTTTTGTCAAGAACGAATGAAGTATGATACCTTAAAGCCAGTAGGGCGACAAAGTAATAGTGACGGCGGCGATAGCCCCTCGTAAATGTAAGCCCCTCCAAAAAAATCTCTCCGCTCTTCGCCCTCAGCCCTCCGCCCAAAAGCCCTTCAGAGCGACACAGTAATAGCGAAGGCAGCGTAAGCTCCTCGGAAAATGAAAGCCCTACATCTTTATTTTTTTTTACTCATATTACCTTGCCTGCACTTAAAAATAACCAGGTTACAGGAAGGTTGACCTCCTGGCCAACCACCTCTCACACTTTTTTTCCGGAAGGTTGACCTCCTGGTCAACCACCTCTCACGCTTTTTTTCCGGAAGGTTGGCCTCCTGGTCAACCACCTCTCACTCTTTTTTTCCGGAAGGTTGACCTCCTGGTCAACCACCTCTCACGCTTTATTCCCTTATTGAAAGGCAAAAGATAAAGAAAAACACCGGCTAAGATTGAACGAAGAGGACATCGTTCTTCCGGGGAAAAAAGCCCGAAGGGCAAAATCATAAGGTTACCCTCACGGTCAACCTTATGAACGACAAGATGTAATTCCTCCGAATAAAAAAAGGGGAACTTCAGCGAGCTCCGACTACCCGACATCGTAAAAGCCGGAAGCTTATGAACAACGAGGACATCGTTCCTCCGCAAGAAAAAGCTATTTTTTCTCTTACTTAAGCTCGTGTATTACTCCTTAATCAAACCTTAATCAAGCGTTAATAATTAAGGAGTGATTAAGGGATGATAAAGAATTGATTGACAGTTTCAAGCAAGGAAATAATATGACCCTGAAAAAATAGGGTTCTTGTTTTAACTCACAATTTTGAAATAAGGAGACCAATTGTAGCACGGTTGTTAGTGTTTGTAATTTGAGGGTTGTAGTTACAGAAAGGGCAGTGGCAAAATTGTAAGTCAAAACAAGCAGTTCGTTTTGACTCTAAACCGATTCTTTTGTGATTGCAACTATATTTTGAGGCAACAGGAAATTTTGTTCGCTGCCTTCAACTGTCAAGGCTGAAGCTCGGTTTAGAGTTAAAACAAAAATTCGCCCCGAA